>Ga0307474_10000035_pt1 | contig 107265 bp, 84 predicted proteins | sample atmos_gasesECM1C_2_FD_203312 | JGI IMG/M metagenome (GOLD analysis project Ga0307474, IMG submission 203312) | Hardwood forest soil microbial communities from Morgan-Monroe State Forest, Indiana, United States - atmos_gasesECM1C_05 | ecosystem: Environmental > Terrestrial > Soil > Temperate...
CGAGTCTTGGTCATCGTGAAAAAGTCAAAACCCCAACGAGAGCGAAATGGCGCTTCTTTCAAACCCAAAGCGTCGACGCTCTCGTATACCCTTGACATCGCCGTCGTTGTTATAGACGGGATGACAGGGTCTTGATTATGAATCCGAAGAAAAAATCGGCTTACACCGTTCTTACGTTACGGGATTTCTCGTCGAATTCGCTAACTAAAGCATTCGTCGGGGCGAAGCTTGCATTCAATGAAGAACTCTCTGGAGCAAACACCGATGCGACTTGGAAGGTGTTCCGTGATCGGTGGATCGCACGTAAGGCTGGTCTGCTCACGCAGATCAACGACCTGTGGTTGAAGCCTGCACCGAAAGAAAGCAAGCGTGAGGTCGGGCGGTTGGTAAATGAACTGAAGCAATTTGTTGAGCAAGAGATTTCTAAAGCGCATGACTTCGTCGAAAGAGGTGCTGCGGAACTTGCGGTCAGACTTGAGCACATAGACGTAACCTTGCCGGGCATTCGCCGTCCTCTCGGAGCCGAGCATCCCGTGATCAAGACCATGAACGAGATGGTCCGGGTGTTTCGCAATCTTGGCTATTCGGTCGAGGAAGGGCCGGAGATCGAGACCGACTATTACAACTTCGAGGCGCTGAATTTTCCTCCCAATCACCCGGCACGGGATACGCAGGATACGCTGTTTATCGCTAATCAGGAATCGAAGCCGCTGCGCGACCGGTTGCTGCTGCGCACCCACACTTCACCGGTGCAGATCCGGACAATGGAAAAGATGAAGCCGCCGCTGCGCGTGGTTTGTCCCGGGAAAGTTCATCGCAATGATGCGCCGGACGCTACGCATTCTCCGATCTTCCATCAAATCGAGGGGCTGGCGGTGGATATGAACATTACGTTTTGTGATTTGAAGGGAACGCTGGGTCACGCCATGAAGGCGCTGTTTGGGTCGAGCGTGAAGACGCGGTTCTACCCATCGTTTTTTCCTTTCACCGAGCCCAGCGCAGATGTGCAGATCAGTTGTATTTTCTGCGGGGGCCGGGGATATCGCGACGGCGGACCATGCCGGAACTGCAAAGCTAGCGGTTGGATTGAATTGCTCGGTTGCGGCATGGTGGATCCCAATGTTTACGGATTTGTAGACTACGATCCGAAAAAAGTTAGCGGCTTTGCCTTCGGCATGGGCGTGGAGCGGATTGCGATTCTGAAATACGGTGTGGACGATATTCAGCTATTTTTCAACGGCGATGTCAGGTTCTTGGAACAGTTTGCGTAAAGCAAAGTCAAGTTCCTTAACCACGAAGGACACGAAGGAACACAAAGGAAACATGGGCGAGGGCGCCCGCGCCACACAAATACGCGATGAAGATTTCTCCTCAATGGTTGCGCGATTTCGTTGACCTTAACGTCAACTACCATCAGCTTGCGGATGATTTGACTTTGGCTGGGATCGCGGTCGAGTCGGTTAGCGGCGAGGGTGATGCGACGATCTTTGAGATGGACATCACGACCAATCGTCCCGACGCCATGAACCATTACGGCGTCGCGCGGGAATGTTCCGCAATCTATGACCTGCCATTGAAGGCGATTGAGCCTCAGTTGCCGGAGGCCTCAGCGGCTAAAGCCGATTCTTCCGGAGGCCTTAACGGCACGACTGAAGTCGTGCCCTTCCCCATCGAGATTCAGGACGAGCAAGGCTGTGCGCGGTTCACAGCCCGTATTATTCGCAACGTGACCATCAAGCCTTCGCCCGAGAAGATCGTGCGGAGGCTAGGGCCGCTGGATCAGCGGCCTATCAACAACGCCGTCGACGCGACCAACTATACGCTGTGGGAGATGGGGAAGCCGACGCACGTGTTCGATCTGGATTTGCTCGAAGGCGGCAAGATCGTGGTGCGGGGGGCGCGGGATGGCGAACTCCTCAAGACTCTGGATGGGGTTGAGCGCAAGTTGACTTCCGAGGATCTCGTGGTTGCCGACGCGAAGAAGCCGGTCAGTTTGGCGGGAACGATGGGCGGCTTTGACACGATGATTACGGAGAAGACGCGCAACATCCTGATTGAATCGGCTTGGTGGGATCCGGTGACGGTTCGCAGAATGTCACGACGGCACGGCCTGCATACGGATGCGTCGCATCGCTTCGAACGCGGTGCGGATTATGAGTCCACGGTTCTTTCCTGCGATCGCGTGGCCGAACTTATTTTGCAGTCAGGTGGTGGTGAACTGGTTGGCGGGGTGGTTGATGTGATCGCGCGGCCGCTCGATCAGGCTCCTGTGGCGTTGCATCTTTCCGAAGTGCATCGCATTCTCGGCGAGGAGTTGGAGACCGCGGAGATCCTGCGGATTCTGCGGCGGCTTGGTTTCGAGCTGATCCCGGAGCCCGGGGAAGAATCTGAGTTCACGGTGCAGGTTCCAAGCTGGCGGCTGGATGTGGAGCGCGAGATCGATGTCATTGAAGAAATCGCCCGGCTGCACGGGTACGACAAGTTTGCTAACACGCTGCCGGCATTTGTCGGAGCTGTTGTCGAACGGCCGGACGCAGATAAGGACGAGAGGCTTCGGACTTCCTTGCTGGCTTTAGGTTACAGCGAAGCTATTTCGCTGACCTTCATCTCGCATCAGGATGCGGAACAATTCTCGTCGGTACCTGTGATTGAGTTGGCGAACCCGCTGAGCGAAGAAGCTTCGGTGATGCGCAGTTCGATGGTGCCGGGCATGCTGAACATGCTGGCCCACAACCTGAACCGGGGCAGCAATAATGTTCGTTTGTTCGAGGCCGGGAATGTTTTCGAGGCGGCGGGCGAGAAGACAGCGGAATTCAAGCGCATCTGCATGGGTGCGACCGGAAATGCTTTGCCAGGGAACATACATCAGGTGGCGAGGGCGATGTCGTTTTTTGATCTCAAGGGTGATGTCGAAACCTTGCTGGCTGCTTTCCAACATGCCAAGCTCGAATATTCGCCGGATGCCGAGGAATATTACCACCCCGGACGTTCGGCACGCACGCTGATGGATGGCGAAGTGGTGGCTCAGTTCGGCCAGATCCATCCTGAGAGTGCGGCGGGACGCAAGCTCAAGCAGGATATTTTTATCGCCGAGATTTATTTGGACTGCCTGTACAAGCGTGCGCTGCGTGCGGCGCGGTACGAGCCATTGCCGCGCTATCCGGCGGTGGAGCGGGACTTTTCTTTTATCTTCGAAGATTCAGTTGAGTTTGCCAAGATAGAAAAGGCCGTGACGGGATTGGGTTTGGGCGAACTGCGAAGCTTCGTTCCGGTCGAGATTTTTCGCGGCGGTTCGATTCCGGGAGGCAAGTACTCTTTGCTCCTTCGGGCTACATTTCAATCGGGGGAGCGGACGTTACGCGAGGATGAAGTGGCGCGGTGGTGGGCGGAGATTGTTAAGGCTTTGGAGAGTTTGGGCGGGACCCTGCGGGCTGCGTAACCATCCTGACACTCGACGAACAAAATCTGGCCGAGCCTCGCTCCGGCGGACGGACGAGGCGTTCGTCGCTACGTGATTCTCGCCTGACAGGTGAACCCCTCTCTTTCCTATGCTAGTCTGAGCGGATTATGGCTGATGTGGTGATCCAACCGAATCATTTTCTTAGCGACAAAGTTGAACACTTTACCGAGTCTGTCATTCGCGAGATGACGCGGCAGGCCATGCTTTATGGGGCGGTGAACCTGGCGCAGGGCTTTCCGGATTTTCCCGCTCCCGCGGAGATCAAGCGGGCGGCGCAAGAGGCGATTGCCGCGGATGTCAATCAGTACGCGATCACCTGGGGCGCAAGGAATTTGCGGAATGCGATTGCGCGGCAGATGCAGGAATGGCAGGGAATTGCAGTGGATCCGGAGGCACAGATTACGGTCTGTTGCGGATCGACCGAGGCGATGATTTCGACGCTGCTGGCGGTGTGCAATAAAGGCGACGAAGTCGTGATCTTCGAGCCTTTTTACGAGAATTATGGACCGGATTCGGTTTTGTCCGGGGCAAAACCGGTGTTCGTGAAACTGCGTCCGCCAACGACAGCCGATGGCGGATGGACGTTCGATGAACACGAGTTACGCGCTGCGTTTCACAATCATACCAAAGCGATCATTCTCAACACACCCAATAACCCCACCGGGAAGGTATTCACGCGTGCTGAGCTGGAACTGATTAGCGGTCTGTGCGTTCAGTTCGACGTTCTTGCCATCACCGATGAGATTTACGAGCACATTTTGTACGATGGTACGCAGCACATTTCGATGGCTCGACTGGACGGCATGAGTGAGCGGACGGTTACGATTAATGGTTTGTCGAAAAGTTACAGCGTGACGGGATGGCGTGTGGGGTGGGCGGTGGGGCCCCCGACGATTACAAATGCAATTCGAAAAGTTCATGATTTTCTTACGGTCGGCGCCCCAGCTCCTTTGCAGGAGGCAGGTGCGGCTGCGCTGGCGCTGCCGCGTGCCTACTATGACAACCTGGCTAATGCATACCGCGCACGGCGCGACCGGCTGATCCCGGCTTTGACGGAGGCGGGATTCCAATGCTTTCAGCCGCGTGGCGCCTATTACGTAATGACCGACATCAGCGCGTTTGAGTTCCCCGATGATGTGACGTTCACGAAGCATCTGGTGAAGGAGATTGGCGTGGCCGCGGTTCCGGGATCGAGTTTTTACAATGATCCGCGGGATGGCGCGAATCAGGTGCGATTTGCGTTTTGCAAAAAGGATGCGACGTTAGATGAGGCAGGAAAGCGGTTGAGAAAGTTGCGGGAGCGGTAGCGCTTCCAGGCTACGCTGAGCTTTGCTCGGCCGGATAGCCGGTGGCGTCTGTCCCCCCGCGAGCATGGATAGTTCATCAATCTGATTCTGTCCACAGGGTTCTGCGGTATACTGCGCTGAAGATCAAAATCTTTGTGGGGAAGAAGTGCAATCATGGTGGTGAGAATGGCTGAAGAAGTATCGGCACAAGTTCCTTCTGACGATTTTCAGACGCTGGAACAAAAGGTCTATCGCACGATTGAGATGTACAAGGCGGCACGGGAAGCGCGATCGGCAGCGGAACGCGATACCCAACGGCTGCGTGAGCAACTGGAAGAGCGCGAGGAGGAGGTCGAAAGCCTTCGCCGCGAAACCATGCAGCTACGACGGGAACGAGAGGAGATTCGCGGTCGCGTGGAGAAAATGCTGCAGCAAATCGACACGCTGGCGGAAGAGCAAGCTGCCAGCTGAACCGCGCTCCGTGTTTTGCTTCGATGCGGGAGTCACCAGGAGCGAAATAAGTTATGGCCAACGCCACCAAGCAATCTGCGGCGAAGAGCGCTGACGACACCAGCGTACGAGTGGAAATCTTCGATCAGGCCTACAACCTTCGCGGCTCCGACGCAGAATACATCCTCAAGTTGGCGGAGTACGTGGATGCCAAGATGCGCGCGGTAGCCAAGCAGACCCAAACTGTGGACACCGTGCGATTAGCGGTGCTGGCTGCGCTCAACATTGCCGACGAATATCATTTGTTGAAACGGAATCAGGATGGCGGAGCGGTGGAGTATCTAAAGCGGGCGCATCATCTTTCGGATGCCCTGGATGAGGTGCTGGAGGAGAAACGGCGGGCAGGGTAGCGCGTGATTCCGCAGATCTCAGAGTTGTGTCAGCCCGTAGTCGAGCCGGTCTCCAGGTGTTTTCAGGCGCTAACTTTTATCCCCTTACGAAAGTCGCTGGCAACCGGAGTGCCAACTATTTGTGCAGTGCCCCTTGCCAAGCGGGTGGGATTTCCCTAGGATTCGGATTGAAAGCCGACCTGCGAAGTTGGTGATGGTGGTAACCGATTTTTGAACCAACACCGAATGAACGGGGGCCTGACTCGTACAATTAGATCCGGTGTGCGATGCTCCGCCATGCGGAGATGCCTAAAGGGTCGCGGCGGGTTCCCATCGTCTACCGACGGGTTCATTCTCGGCCTACCACACGGCTCGGTGGGTCGGCTTGCTTCTTCTGCTACGTTTCTTTCCCTGCTACACTGGCGGCTACTAAATCCCAGTGCTCTGCATCCAATTAAACAGTGCTTCCTCGACTCTTTCATATTGGCAACTTCAGTTTACCCACCTACGGGCTTCTGGTCTCGTTGGGTGTGCTCATCGGATTGTGGATCAGCGTGCGCAATTCAGAGAAGCAGGGGATCAACGGAGACGATGCGTGGAACTTGGGCATCCTGGTGGTGCTGTGCGGAATCCTCGGCGCCAAGATTCTCTACATTGCGTATGACTGGAACTACTATAGAGCTCATCCTGGGGAAATTTTCAGTTTCGGCACCTTGCAGGCCGGCGGAGTTTTCTCGGGAGGGCTGATCGCAGGATTTCTGGCGGCAGCCTGGTATGTTCGCCGGCGCCACATGCCCGCGCTGGCGACCTGTGATGCGTTCGCGCCGGGATTAGCATTTGGCCACGCATTGGGACGCGTGGGTTGTTTTGCCGCTGGCTGCTGCTATGGCAAACCGACGACGCACTTCTGGGGCGTGACTTTTACTAATCCGATCGCCCAAGCCTGGGTTGGTACACCCCTCGGGGTTCCGCTGGAGCCGACGCAACTGTTTGAGTCCGCGGTCGAACTGGCGATTTTTTTCATTTTGATGTGGTTGCTGAGGCGGAAGAAGTTCGATGGGCAAGTGGTGGCCGCTTATTTCCTCCTTTACGGCGTGGCGCGTTATTTCCTTGAGTTCCTGCGCGACGATCCAGGACGAGGTTCCGTGTTCGGTGGAGTCATGACCGGGACACAGTTGATCTCGATCGGATTGGTCGTGCTCGGCGGCGTGATCTGGTGGCTGCGGCCGGGTTTGAGAGCCTTGCCGGCGCAGGCGGCGCGGTAGACTTCGTTCCACCAGAGAGACACAGAGTAAACTTCGCGCTATTCTGGGCGTGCATTTGTTTCGCCGCTCGTGGACACATTCCCCAAACATTTCATTGCGACGCTCGAAGATGCTGGCAAGCGGCTAGACCAATTCCTGGTGAGCCAGATCGCCAACATTAGTCGAGCCCGCGCTCAGCGGTTGATCGACGAAGAAATCGTGCTCGTAAACGATGCTGCGACCAAAGCCTCATTGCGATTGCGAGGTGGAGAACGAATCTCGATTCTTGGCGATGTGAAATCTCCACCTTTGCGGGCAATGGCTGAGGAGATTCCGCTGGATATCGTTTACGAGGACGATGATTTGGCGGTGGTGAATAAGGCCGCGGGCATGATGGTGCATGCCGGGGCAGGAGCGACCGAGGACGACCGCAATCGCGGAACGCTGGTGAATGCGCTGCTGCACCGGTTCAGGCAACTCTCGGGCGTGGGTGGGGAGTTGCGTCCCGGAATTGTTCACCGCTTGGACAAGGCCACCAGCGGATTGATCGTAGTGGCGAAGAACGATGAGGCTCACCGAAAACTCGCGGCTCAGTTCGCGCGGCGCGCGGTCAAGAAAACCTATATCGCGCTTGTGCACGGTTTCGTGAAGCAGGATCGGGGAACGATCAGCAGCAGCATCAGCCGCGACCGAGTGCGACGGATCCGCATGACGACCAAGCGTTCCGGCGGACGAGAAGCGATCACCCACTACACCGTGCAAGAGCGTATCGAATCGAAGTACGGCAAGTTTTCTCTGCTCGATCTGCGGATCGATACCGGGAGAACTCACCAGATCCGGGTACACCTGGCTTCGCTTCGGCATCCTGTCGTGGGCGATACGCTGTATGGAGCGCCGCGTGAGATGAGGGCCAAGAACGAAGCAGGTATATCTTTGGCGAGGAATTTTCTGCATGCGGCAGCCTTGCAGTTGCAGCATCCTCGGAGTGGTGAGACTCTGTCGTTCTCGCGTCCGCTGCCGCGGGAGTTGCAAGGATTACTGGAAAAGCTGCGCGCAGGCTAAAGCGGCCCCCTGCCGAGCTTTGGTCGGCCACCCGGACGGGCGTCCCGGTCTAGTGTGTATCGCGAAGGCCCCGGGGAGCATATGCACAGCTCGAAGTTTCGTTTACAATCAGCGGCCGTAGCCCTTACTAAAACGTTTTAAGGAGCCAGTCTTGATAAACCGGGTGGCCGCTGTCGTGTTGCTAGGTGTGTGCTTTTTTCTGTTGGTTTCATCTTCAGCCCAAACGATCCAAGTGGATATAACGCCTGCGCACTCCACCAACCACTTTGTGCCGAATGAGACGCTAGGTGCGGGAGTTGATCGTATTCCCGTGGCAGCGATCGACAAGGATCTACTCCAGCCAAATCTGCAGCAAGTGTTTGCTTCAGGCTGGCAGCCGGTGACGTTTCGCCAGAATACTGAGCTCGCAATGGAGGCCTGGCACTGGAATCCGCAGGGAACGTGGAGCGATCCTAGCGGCAAGGGTTACTTCACGGGAGCGACCACACCGACGGAGACCATTCGTTACTCCTACGGATATTCGCTGCCGCACCGTGGGACTACGCGCAACGATGGTACCGGAAACGCAGGGTTCTCGCGCCTTACGGACGGCGACCTGAATACTTATTGGAAGAGCAGCCCCTACCTAACGCAACGATTTACGGGCGAGAGCGATTCGCTTCATCCCCAATGGGTAATTCTTGACCTCACACAAAATCAGATGGTGGACAGCATCCGCATTGCATGGGTAAACCCATATGCTACCCGCTACGTGGTGCAGTATTGGACAGGAGAAGATCCGATTAAGGCCCAAACGAAAGGCGTGTGGGAGACATTTCCACACGGCACGATTACCGGCGCGAAAGGTGGAACTGAAACTATCCGTTTGTCTGATAATCCCGGGCTCATTCGATTCGTCCGGGTCCTGATGACGGAGTCGTCAAACACTTGTGATTCTCATCAACCGGCGGATCCAAAACTTGCTGACCCGAGAAACTGTGTAGGCTACGCGATCAGCGAACTCTACCTGGGCACGACGACGCCGGACGGCGCGTTCCACGATATTCTCCGGCATACTCCTGATCAGGAGCAGACCGCGACTTACTGCTCTTCGGTGGATCCGTGGCATCAGCCTTCTGATCTGCTGTCCACCAAACAAGCACAGGTTGGATTCGATCTCTTCTACACCAGCGGAGTTACGCGCGGGTTGCCCGCGATGATTCCGGTGGCGCTGCTGTATGACACGCCGGAGAACGCCGCCGCCGAGATTGCTTACCTCAAGAAACGCAACTATCCGATTTCTTACGTTGAAATGGGAGAGGAGTCGGACGGCCAGTTTATGCTGCCGGAGGATTACGGCGCGCTCTATGTACAGTGGGCGTCAGTGCTCCATCGCGTCGATCCCGCGTTGAAGCTAGGCGGACCATCGTTCCAGGGAGTGAACAAGGATATTGAAGTGTGGCCCGATGCCAGCGGCAGGGTGTCGTGGGTGGCACGCTTTCTGGACTATTTAAAACAACACGGTCGCATCAATGAACTCGCTTTTTTTTCTTTCGAACACTATCCATACGACGGTTGCAAGACCCCGTGGGGCACCCTTTACGACGAGCCGGATCTCGTGAACCACATCATGCAAGTCTGGCGTGAAGATGGGGTGCCGGCGAGTCTTCCCATTTTCATCACTGAGTCGAATCTCTCTCCCGCGGCAAGTGAAACCTACATGGACATGTTCGCGGGGGTTTGGTTGGCGGACTACATTGGATCATTCTTGAATGCGGGCGGGAACGGAGTGTACTACTTTCATTATTTACCTTTGCAGATGGAACACGGCTGCAATGATTCTCCGGGAACGTTCGGAATGTTTACGGTCGATATTAACTACCAGATTCAGCAGCCTCTGTCTCAATTCTTTGTTTCGCAGCTGATCAATCTGGAGTGGGTGCAGCCCGGCGTCGGGGAGCATCTTGTCTTTCCGGCAAAGAGCGATATCGACGATGGCGCGGGCCATGCGCTGGTGACCGCCTATGTGGTGAAACGTCCGGACGGTCAATGGTCCTTGATGGCTGTCAACCGGGATCAGCAGAATGCGCATCGCGCTCGAATCTGGTTCAAGGATCAGACGGCGGAGAGCGCTAACTTTTTCTCCGGCACGGTTGAGATCTCGACCTTCGGGAAGAACCAGTATCAATGGCATCCGGCGGAGACCCAATTTTTGGCGCACTCCGAACATGCAGGCGAGCAACCTGTGATCGCGATCACGAAAGGCACAGCGGACCCGGACGGACCTGTTATGCACTCCAGCCAAGCTGGCGGAAGTGATACATGGTACGATTTGCCGGCGGCCTCGGTAGTGGTCATTCGGGGCAAGGTCGCGGGAAAATAGGGTTTTTCGCGAGGCCTCGCTGCGCTCGGTCCCCGGACGGGGCGTCCGGGGTTACGTGTGCATCACGGCTTGCGGCTATAATTGAAAAAACTCATGAAGTTCCGCACAGTCATTTTCTTTCTGGGCGCTTTACTTCCGGGCACCTTTGATCTGCTATTGCTGCAGGCGCAGGATGCGGGGCAGGCGGATCTGCCTGCGGCCCCCTCCGTCTCGCAACAACAGGCCCACCCGCAGAAGCCTGCGCCCTCCGCCGCGCAACAGTCCGCTCCCATAACGCAGGAGACCGCTCGGCAGGCCCAGGTTCCAGCCAAACCCGCAAAGCCCCCTGCCGCCGCGCCCGCAGCTGATGCCGGACAGAACCAGTCACCAAAGGCCGGAACCAGCCCTTCGGACGATGACTCGCTCACTACGATTCGCAGCACCGTAAACGAAGTGAATGTGGTTTTCACGGTTACGGATAAGCATGGTCATTACGTGAGGGATTTGAAGAAAGAGGATTTCAAGGTGGTCGACGACAGTAAGCCGGCGGCGGAAATTCGTAGCTTTCACGCGGAGGCGAATCTACCCCTGGAAGTAGGGTTACTGGTGGACGCCAGCAATTCGGTGCGCGACCGCTTCAAGTTCGAGCAGCAGGCAGCGACGGAATTTCTGAATCAAACCATACGTCCGAAGTACGATCAGGCTTTTGTCGTGGGCTTCGATGTGACTCCGGAAGTCACGCAGGATTTTACCGACAACACGGAAATGCTCTCAGTCGGAGTGCGCTCACTGCGCCCCGGCGGCGGTACCGCGATGTATGACGCGCTTTATTTCGCGTGCCGTGACAAACTGATGAAGGCGAAGCACAGTGGGCCCGTGCGGCGGGCGATCATTCTGCTCAGCGACGGCGATGACAACCAGAGCCACGTCACGCGCGAAGAAGCCATCGAAATGGCGCAACGGGCTGAAGTGATTGTGTATACGATCAGCACGAACCTGAGCGGCGCGGGCCATCACGGAGATAAAGTGCTGGAGCGCATTGCCGACGCCACAGGTGGACGCGCGTATGTTCCCTTTCAGATCACCGAAGTGGCCAATGCATTTGCTGCAATTCAGGAAGAACTGCGCAGCCAATATGCGATCTCGTACAAGCCTGCTGACTTTGTATCGAACGGCCGCTATCGCAGCGTCGAAATCCTGGCACTCGGTCAAAAGGGCTTGCGGGTGCGCAGTCGCCACGGTTATTACGCTCCTTCCCCATAGGACATCGCATGGCGGGATACTCCGGTACTCCTTTGCCCAAGAAACTCGGCATCAAAGAACAGTTTCGTGTCGCCCTGCTCGATTTGCCGGCGGACGTAAAGGCGGAACTGAAGAGCACGCTGGCGGATTGCAAATTCGCGAAAGATGGGCCGGTTGATTTTGCCATGATCTTCGTAAAGACAGCTGGCGAACTGAAGGCACAGTTCCCCCGCTTCGCGAAGCGACTGGCTCCTACCGGGATGGTGTGGGTGAGTTGGCCGAAGAAGACCTCCGGCTTGGCTTCTGACCTGAACGAAAATGAAGTCCGGCGGATTGGGTTGGAGGGTGGGTTGGTGGATGTGAAGGTCTGTGCGGTCACTGAAATCTGGTCGGGGTTGAAATTCGTGATCCGGTTGAAGGATCGAGAAGCGAAGTTAGCACCGCTGGTGACCCGCAGAATGCGCCGCGGAGCTTTGGCTCCGCCTGAACGGGCGAGTCGCCCGTCCCCACAGTAGCCTGGCCCCACAGCGCGAACCTTAGTCGCGCTTTGGGACGGCGTAGTATCCGGCGCGGGATTGAATCTTGTAGTCTTTGTTGCTGGCGTGGATCTCAATCTTGCGGAATGTGCCGTCGAGAGCTGCGTTGGTTGGGTTGTAGCCGATGTTGTACTGGCTGCGCAACTCGTTAGCGATCTGGTCGAAGCCCTCTTTCAGCTTTTCGTATTTATTTCCAACTTCAATGACTCGGCCTCCGGTTTCCTGCGTTAACTTCTTCATTTCGCCCTCGCCGGAGTAGCCGCCAAAACCGCCATAAAAACCGCGGTCGGCACAGAGTAATACGTAGACGATACTGTCCGACTTCTGGGCAGCTTCGATGGCGTCCTTGATTTTGAGCTGGCTGCCTTCATCCTGGCCGTCAGTAAGCAGGATCATGGCCTTGCGTCCGACTTGCTGGGCTAACTCGTCGTGCGAAGCCAGATATACCGCGTCGTACAGCAATGTGCCCCTGGGCGCGCCGACCGTCGGAATTGTTCCTCCGCCCAGACCCGGTATGCCGGTGCCGCTTCCGCCCGCGGTGTTGATGCGGGCGCTGTTGAGAGCCGTCTTCAGCAAGCGTATGGAACTGGTGAAGTCCTGCAACAGTTCGACGTTGACATCGAAGTCGATGACAAAAGCTAAGTCCTTCTCCCGCAGGATTTGACTGAGAAAGTCGCCACCCACTTGCTTTTCCATGTCGAGCACGCGGGCCTGGCTGCCGCTGGAATCGATCAAAATGCCGAGGGTGAGCGGGAGGTTGGACTCGGCGGCAAAATACTTGATGGTCTGCGGCTTACCGTCCTCAAGTATCTGGAAATCGTTCTTGGTGAGACTGGGGATCAGCGCTCCCCTTTTATCCTTAACATTGAAGAAGAGCTGCACGACGTTTACGTTGACCTTCAGGGTCGTCGCCGACTGGTCTTGATCTTGATCCTGACGGTTCTGGTCCGGCGAAGGAGCGGATTGCTGGGCGCTAGCCCCCGAAAGCCCAGCGAACAGGAGCAGCACTGGAAGGGCGCGCAAGACTGAACGGGTGCAGGCTTTGGGCATGAAAGTATTCTCTCAGTATTTTTGTTAGTCTAGTCCTTAAGCGTTAGATGCACCAAATCGGGAGTCCTAGCATCCGAGTTGAGAGCGATTTGTCTTGAGGGCGGAGGGTTTTCCAGTGCTTCGAATGATCGGTAGGGAACGGACGGCTGCCGGCGTCGCAATCCTATTGTTTTTTTTCACTTTAGGGGCATTCTCAGCTCAACAGCAAGCCCAGCCGCCAAAGCAGGACATTCCCGACGCGCCTTCGGCCAGCCGGCCTCCGCAGCCCTTTCCGGCTACCCCGCCGCCCGAGCCTCAAGGGACACCCACAACCGATGCACCCCCGGAACAACCACCCTCCGGAAACGAAGCACCGCCCTCGTATTCTAAGCCAGCCCCACCGCCAACGGCAGATAGCACGCCTCCACCTCCTCCGCATCCGCTTGACGTTAAGACCGTTCCCGAAGGTGGTGCTACGCCGAGCACAGGCAGCAGTTCACAGGATGAGTTGTTCAAAATTACTCGAAACGTAAATCAGGTAATCATCCCCGTCAGGGTAACCGACGACTCCGGACGCCTCGTCAACGGATTACTGCCCAAGGATTTTTCCGTGCTTGATGATGGCAAGAAAGTAGCCCTGAACTTTTTTACCAGCGATCCGCTGGCCATCTCGGCTGCGGTGGTTTTTGATCTGGGCATGTCGGATATCAATGTGCAGAAGGTGAATCAGACGTTCCCGGCCTTGGAAGGGGCGTTCAGCCAGTTCGACGAAGTCGCGATTTACACTTACAGCACCACGGTTGGAAGAATGGCCGACTTCGGAGCGGTGGGCAAGCGATTGGACGCGGTGCTGAACCAGCTCAAGAACGACCGTGGCGAAAATAGCGGCGTACCCGTAATGGACGGGCCTTTAGGTCCCCAAGGCCCGATGATCAATAACATTCCAGTGGACCGCAGCACACCCCCGCCAATTTCTCCTGCAAAACAAACCCACGCGCTCAACGATGCCATTCTGGCCGCAGCCATGGATCTGGGCAAACGAGAGAAAAGCCGGCGCAAGATTATATTCGTGATCAGCGACGGTCGCGAGCTGCGAAGCAATGCCAGCTATAGCGACGTGTTGAAGGTGCTGCTTTCGAATGGGATCCTGGTGTACGGGATCGGCGTGGGAGGCTCGGCGATTCCCGGTTACAAACAGTTAGAGAGGTTGCATCTCCCGGGGCAGGGGTATAGCGATATCTTGCCCAGGTACGCCAACGCAACCGGAGGCGAGATTCTAAACGAGTATTCCAAGGCCGCCATTGAAAGCGCATATCAGCGCGCCATTGGCGACGCCCGCAATCAGTACACCCTGGGTTATGCCACCGCTGCTACGCCCAGCAGCACCTATCGGGAGATCGAGGTTAGGGTAGGGCGTCCAGGGTGTAAAAGCTCAGATCTACGTCCTTGCGTGCTGGTATATGCCAAGGCGGGCTACTATCCGTTGCCTGTCAGCCGGTGAGGTTGGCAGTTGGCTGCACCCAAATGGCTCATTGACGGACTAACATACCGCGGGGATAATGTTTCCTCTTCGCTTAGGAGGACGTTTGTGAAGCATTCTCCCCGATTCTCCCGCACCCTTTCCAAGCTTTCCGAGTCCTGTAATCGGCAACTGAACTCCTATGCTCTTGCGGCGGGCGCGGCGGGCTTGGGACTGTTGACCCTGGCGCCCGTGGCCGAAGGAAAGGTCGTTTACACTCCTGCAAACTTGCCACTAATGAACCATAACCAGGTGTTTTTCGATCTTAACCACGACGGTATCAATGACTTCTTTTTCTATGGTCAATCCACATCGCGAAGGTCAGTCTCGGTTTTCTTTTTCCGCTTGACGGTGTCGCCAGCTCAACAGGGAAACGCGATTTGGGGAGTGGAAAGCAACGAGCACGCTTCTTGTGCCGCATCGCTACCACGTGGCACCCGAGTCGGAATGAAGCGGCCATTTCAAGCGAATCGCGCCACCCTGCTGGATTGGAGTGGCGGACCAAATGGTGGTACAGCGTATTGTCCATGGACTGGGAAAACACGAACGGCCTATCTCGGCTTGAAGTTCAACATCAAAGGGAAAACTCATTTCGGCTGGGCCCGCGTTAAGACTACCTCAATCTTCCCGTACACGGTCTATCTCACAGGCTACGCTTACGAGACTGTCCCCAATAAGGCAATTCTTACCGGCACGACGAAGGAACCAGACGATCGTACTGTTGGCCAGGCTGCTCCGGTTGCTCTAGGACGACCGATGTCCCAACCAGCTAGGCTTGGCATACTGGCGCAGGGATCGCCGGCACTATCCATCTGGCGGCGGAGGGATTCAGCGCAATAGCACGCCTGAGGACAATTAGTAACCAGGGTAACCTGCCAGTGATACCCTCGCCTGTGGTATAAAACCAGCAGTACCAACCTAAACTACAAGTGGGGGACGCCCGGTTTTTTGCGCGTCTGCCGCGTGTCTTGAGGAAAGTCTTTGAGTTTCATCAACTTTGCAGCCCGCGAAATTAATTGCAAGATCGTCTACTATGGCGCCGGGCTGGGCGGCAAAACGACCAATCTCCAGTACATCTTTCAGAAAACTGCCGAACAGCAGAAAGGAAAGATGATTTCGCTGGCTACGGAGACGGATCGAACCCTGTTCTTCGACTTCCTGCCTTTGGATCTGGGCTCGGTGCGCGGCTTCAAAACGCGAATCCACCTGTACACCGTTCCTGGGCAGGTGTTCTACGACGCCAGCCGCAAGTTGATTCTGCGCGGGGTAGACGGCATTGTTTTTGTCGCCGATTCCCAGCAAGAGCGTATGGACGCTAATGTCGAGGCACTCGACAACCTGATGGATAACCTCAAGGAACATGGCTACGACTTCAAAAAGATTCCCTACGTCCTGCAGTTGAACAAGCGCGACCTGCCGAATATTCTGCCCGTGGGTGCGCTGACCAAAGAACTGCGCCGTAAGGATGAGCCAGTGATGGAAGCCATCGCCTTTCAAGGAAATGGCGTCTTCGAGACCCTGAAAGAAATCGCTCGACAGGTGCTGCTGGAGCTCAAGCAGGGCGGATAGGACAGGGTTCGGGCAACTTACACTCGGCAACTTCTGAATTGTTTCGAGCATCGCTCTGGATAATCTCTGGTTTCGCATGTGATCTAACATAACTACGACGTCGATCCAAAGTCGTGTCCAGTCTGGTTTTGTTCGACAATCAATAGTGAGGATGCATGAAGCGTCGACTGCCCCTGCTGTGGCTCTTTCTGGCAATAGCTTCTGGATACAGTCTGTGGCCTGACGAAGTGCATCACTATGACGATTCAACCGTGAAGGTGGGGACGGTTTCATTTGTGATTTCATGTTCGCCTCAGGAACAGAAATCGGTGGAGCGCGGCATTGCCTTGCTGCACTCGTTCTTGTTTGACGGAGCCCAAATGCAATTCGAGGAAGCCGTGCAAAAAGACCCCGGCTGCCCGATGGCTTATTGGGCAGAGGCGATTGGCCTCTATCGTCCGTTGGCGTACCGCCCATCCGATTCGGACATGAAACAAGGGTGGACACTGGTGCAGAAGGCGCAAACCCTAAACGCAAAGACGAAGCGCGAACACGATTACATTGACGCCGCCGCCATCTTCTATGGCAGTGACAGCCGCGATTACGAGACCAGGAGCCGCCAATACTCCGAGGCGATGGAAAAGGTTTACCGGCAATACCCTGAAGACGTGGAGGCAGCCGTATTTTATGCTTTGTCACTGCTCGCCCTGGATCGGGAGAGCGATCATCCGCTGGCCAACCCGGAACAGGCGATCGAGATTTTGAACCGCGTGTTTGAGAAAAATCTTAACCATCCCGGCGTGGCACACTACCTGATTCATGCCGCGGATACTCCGCAACTGGCGCCCTTGGGACTTGAAGCCGCACGCCGTTACGCCCAGATTGCCCCCGCGGCACCGCATGCCCTGCATATGCCTTCCCACATTTTTGCCCGGCTTGGACTCTGGCAGGACGATATCCAGTCGAACCTTGCGTCGCTTGATGCCGCCCGCCATCCCGTGGCCATGCACGTTGGTGCCGAAAATCAAATGCATGCAATGGAGTTCCTAGAATATGCCTATCTACAGATCGGCGCAGACCATAAGGCCGAGGAGATGGTGCGGGAGCAAGCCCTGATTGGCTATGAGGAGGTAGACAAAAATCTGGTGGATTATCTGAACCGTACTCGGGCGAATTCTCCGGCGATGTACTGTCTGGAAATGCGGCACTGGAAAGATGCAGCCGATTTAAAGCCCGACGCGCAGGCAGAACCCTACAACCAGGCCATCACTTATTGGGTTCACGCAGTCGCAGCAGGACACCTGCATAATCCTGACGCTGCGCGCGAAGCCGCCCGCCAGTTCGATGCGATGGTGGAGGCTACAAAGCGCGGCCCGCACCCATTTCGCGCGCAATACATGACCGTAAAGCATGACGAAGCTGCGGCCTGGCTTGCCTTCGCAGAAGGCAAAAACGACGAAGCACTGGAGCTGCTGCGCCCGATTGCTGAAAAACAGGACGTCGAGGGCAAAGGCGAGGTCGAACTGCCGGCGCGGGAAATGCTCGCGGACATGCTTCTGGAAATGGGACGGTCGGAGGAAGCGCTGGCCGAATACGAGAAATCCATGAAGACGGATCCCAACCGGTTCAATGGATTGTCCGGAGCGGCTCGGGCAGCCGAGATGGCTCACCAGCCTGACAAAGCCCGCAGCTACTACGCGCAACTTCTAAGAAACTGTGACAATGGAGCGCACTCCGATCGGCCGGAACTCGCACACGCCAAGTTCCTGGTGGTCGAGAAATGACCAGAGATTTCTTTGCGATCGATAAAACGACTCCAACCGATCGACGACTTTTGTAGCTAGGGCGTCACCTTGAACACCGTGCCGCAGCCGACGTCGAGGCATGCGGTTCCACTTCCGCCTTCGTAGGCAACTCCATACAGGTTGCCGGCGGAGTCCCGGATAAGCCCACCCACAGGGTCCGCGCCGTCAGGAAATCCATTCAAGATATGAAGCACTTTCATTTTGCCGCCTGAATTCAGCTGGAACACCGTTCCGTAGTAAGAATTCGTATTCAGACCTTGCGTTTCTCCATAGAGGTTTCCTTTGGGGTCCATGACCAGGTTTCCAATAGGGCCGCCCCCGTCCTCTCCATCCTCGAACGTATAAAGGACAGTAAACTTGCCAGCGGTGTCAATTTTGAACAAAGTTCCGCAGCCATCATCGCAGTTACTGCTGCCGCCATGAAGAGCGGAGCCATAGAGATTCCCGGCACCGTCCATAACCAGTCCTCCGTATGAATTCGCCCCATCTTTGCCCCCGGTAAAGGTGTGCAAGACCGTGAACTTTTTGTCGGGTGTCAGCTTGAATATCGTTCCGCACCCCAGGGTCGGGAATTGCGGGCAAGACAGATCTCCGCCGGTAATTGTGGCCCCGTAAAGGTTTCCCGCCGTGTCCTGTAGCAAAGCCCCGTACGGGGAGCTGCCATCCGCTCCTCCGGTAAACGCGTGGAGCACATGTAGCTTGCCGGCAGTATCGAACTCATAAACGACCCCGCAGCCATAGAATTCACATTCAGGGCCCTTGCCCTTGACGCCTCCCAGCGCGGTTACGCCATACAGGTTGCCCGACGCATCCATCAGCAGTCGCCCTTCGGCAACGCTTGGCTTTCGGCACCCGAGGCAACCCCCGAAATCCCACAGCACCTTTTCCTTGCCGTTAGGGCTGAGTTCCCACAGCAATCCGCCGCCTTTTGGACTGCCCCCATCAGCGGGACTGTAAAGATTTCCCTCCTTGTCCATGATGAGCCCATAGTCGGGAAACGCGCCGCGAGAATTGCTAGGATTAAAGTTGAACAGGACCGTCTCGTTGTTGGACCTATCCAATTTGAAGACAATTCCATCAGTGTATGTCCCCCCAAAGTAGGTGGTCCCGTATAGGTTCCCGGCAGCGTCTCGCACCAGGCTTCCACTCGGACCAGAACCGTCGGGACCTGAGAATGTATACAGCACGGTGAAGGTCTGTGCCTGCGCCGGCACAATTGCGCTTGTTGCTAACAGCAACACCACGACTAACGGCACCAGCCCAGGCCAACGCACCGTTTTCATAGAGACTCTCCTTGTGTTCATAGCGACTCTCCGTGCAATCGACCCGATAAGCAATACCGGAACGCCAACAACACTTGTCACGGTGATGTAAATTGTTTGTCAAAAGATGGCGACCACAGATTGTGACAGGGGCTAATCAGCCGAGTTGGTACAAGAACGCTATCGTCGAGCAAAAAGTCGAAAAAAAGCGCCGCTGGTTGGCGGCGCTTTTTTCTGTCCGGACTACAACAAAACTATTTCGTATCTGCGGTTGGTGTGGCTCCAAATTCACGGCGTCCAATAGTGCGTGCGGCGCGTGCTGCCATCGGAGGCATTCCTGCGGCGGCTCCGTAGCGCTCCATGAGCATGGGCACCATAGCGCCTTCGGCTTCTTTCACGAACGTCAGAGCGCCTTCCGCAGCCATATCGACGCGGATGAAGTCACCCAGCCTGACCTGACCTGTAGCAACCAAATTGGCCAGAGGAAACACCAGATGCCGTTCAATCGCCCGCTTCAGGTGACGCGCGCCATACTTTGGATCCGTCCCCTCCTGCAGCAAGAAGCTCTTGACCTTGGCAGTGCAGTTGAACACAAACTGGTTTGCGGCCGAAGCCATCAGAATGCGCTGTTGTACCATCCCGAGCTCGATGTCGAGAATCTGCTCAAGATGCTCCGGACGCAGAGTCTTGAAAACCACCACCTTGTCGATGCGGTTCATAAATTCAGGAGTGAACTTGCGCCGCGCCGCTTCGACCGCGGTGCGATCGATCTTGTCATCCAGACTCGAGTCCACCAGCTTTGGCTTGTGGGTGAAGCCCATGCCACCATCGACCAGATTGCTCATCTCGCTGGTCCCCAGGTTCGAGGTCAGAATAATGATGCATTGCGACATGTCGACGCGGCGGTTGTCGCCGAGGGTCAGCGTCGCCTTGTCCAGAATGCCGAGCAGCAACTGCCAGAGCGCGTCCGAGGCCTTCTCGATTTCGTCGAAGAGCAGGATCGACAGCTTGAGCTTCTCTGTGTGCCACTGATTGAGCGCTTCCTGCGTTAGCAACGGGTGAGTCTCGCGATGTCCCAGGTATCCCGGCGGCGAGCCGATCAGCTTTGCGATTTCATGGGAGTGTTGAAACTCGGCGCAATCAATCTTGATGCAGGCCCGGGCATCCCCAAACAACGTTTCGGACATAGCCTCGACGACGCGGGTCTTACCGGAACCGGTGGGTCCCAAAAATAACAGATTGCCAACCGGACGTCCGGGAGGATTCAATCCCGCCAGGAACATCTGATATATCTCAACCACCTTTTCAAGCGCTGCGTTTTGGCCAACAATCTTGCGGCGCAAAGTGTTGTCAAAATCTCGGGCATCGTTACTGCGGCGTGTGGGATCGAGCACTGTGTTAAGAACGTTTTTCATGGGGTCAGGGTGTTTCCCTTTCCTGGGCTCTCCGTCGGATAGTGGCGCGTCAGCTTGCTGATTCGCGAAGCGACAAATTTTGTCACTCCTCAGGTTGTTTGTCGATACCTCATTACCGCAACCTCCCCTAGTGCAAATGACTCGCCATCCCAAGGGAATTACCCACGGCTTATTCCTTCACAACTTAGATGCTGCTGACAGTCCGTGGAGTCACTTACCTGGCACGGGGAAATCATGTAAAGGGAAATAGTTTGCGCATGAGAAATTCTCGGTAATGGGAGGCGAAAGACCTATCTTGACGGCCTTGACCAGACGTAACTAGCAGAGGAATCGGGCGCCCGCTAGCATCCGGGAAGCGTTAACCACCGTTTTCCACGGAGAAAAACTTGCGCCGCTCCAGCTCAGTTCCGATCATAGTTTTGTCTTGTCTATCTCTCGGATTTGTCACATGGCGATTGGTTTTCGAGCAACAGGCAGCGGCGGCCCAGTCCGGCCAAAGCCCCGAACTTGTGCGCACATCGAACCCCGCGCCGGCAGTATCGAAGCCTGGAGAGCCGCCCGCTCTTACCAGCGTTGCCCCGCCGGGCAGCGCCATGTATGTGGCCAAGCGCGGAGATACCCTCAGCTTGGTTGCCCATCGATTCCTGTCGCAGACATCCTATTTGACATCCGGTGAATTGGCAGAGGCAATGCGGAAGGCGAATGGGAATCCGCAGGGGACCTATCTGAAATCTGGTCAGGAGTTAATTGTGCCGGGAATTCTGGCCACACCGATCGTGGAAAAGACGATTCCCGTGTCTCGCGATTTTGAAGTGCGGGCCGTGTACTTGACCGGATTGATGGCAGGCAGCGACCGCGGGTTGCGCATCATTCGACGGTGGCGGGAGTTGGGCGGGAATGCGGTGGTTTTCGATGTGAAAGACAGCGACGGCACTATCAATATTGCCTTCGATCACCCATTGGCTGGGGGACACCATATCGCCCTTCATGACCTGCCCAAGTTCACACATTTCCTGCATTCGCAGGGCATGCACGCTATCGCACGAGTGGCAATCTTTCGCGATGAGCGGCTGGTGGTTGCGCATCCTGAGCTGGCGGTGAAGTCGCACAAAACCGGCCAGCCCTGGCGCGAAAACGGCAAGCTGGTATGGACGGATCCCTCGCAACCCAAGGTACAGCAATACGATATCGCCCTGGCCAAGAAGGCCGCCGAATCCGGCGTAGATGAGGTTCAGTTTGACTACGTCCGTTTCCCGGCGGAGGGAGATCAGAAGGACGCAACCTTTGTATTCCAGACCGAGCACCCTGCCTGGCGCCGATCTGACGTGATCGCTGACTTCCTGAAACACGCGTACGCGGAACTGCATCCCACCGGCGTCCTGCTTTCGTTGGACGTTTTCGGCATCATGGCGTGGCAGCGGCCGGTCGACTTAGCCCACACTGGGCAGGATATCGTTCAGATGGCAAAGTATTGCGATGTGCTTTCGCCGATGATCTATCCTTCCCATTTTTTTGGCATGGACGGGATCGCGCGTCCTGGGGATGCGCCGGAACATTTCATCGGCGAGTCCATGAAGCGCTTCGAACTTATCACCAAGGGTAGCAACGTAGTGATACGTCCCTGGTTGCAGGCTTTTCGCTGGCGCACAAAAACCTACTCTCCAAAGTACATCGAAGTCCAGGTGCAGACGGCAAAGGAAACGGGCGGAATCGGCTTTCTGTTCTGGAATGCGAGCAACGACTACAGCAAGCCCTACGCCGCGATGCCCGAGATGCGTGCGGTTAAGGGCCAGTATTTCCGAGGAGATGAATTGCCCGGCCTGGTCCAGGCCGATCTGAGGAATAGCCCCGTACCCACGTCCCCTTTAGACGAACCAAAGCAACACAAATAACGTGCAGGAAAGTCGCGCCCGACATATGGCGCGACTTGTTCCTGGGTTCGCTCCGAAACTGCCAGCTCTACTTAAGAGCGTTCGCTGCGGTTGGCTTGACTCGCCAACCGGAACAGACGCAACACCCCCGGCCAGGTGGCCGAGTGTAACTAGAACAGGAGGTTACAGAATGTACCGTGACAGATCCTGGTCTTTCACGATGTCCGCCAGCATGTGACGCACATAGTCTGCATCCACTTTGAAGTGTTCGCCTTTTTTGTCTGGAGCGTCGAAGCTGATCTCATCCAGCACGCGTTCCATGATGGTGTGCAGGCGGCGCGCTCCGATGTTTTCCGTGCCCTCGTTGACCCGAAAAGCAAAGCGGGCGACCTCCTCCAAAGCATCTTTGGTGAATTCCAGTTTCACACTTTCGGTTTCCAGTAGCGCGGTATATTGCTTTACCAGCGAAGATTTGGGCTCGGTCAGGATCCGGATAAAGTCTTCCATGGTCAATGACTGCAATTCGACGCGAATGGGAAACCGGCCTTGCAACTCCGGGATCAGATCGCTGGGCTTGGAGACGTGAAAGGCTCCCGCCGCCACGAACAGAATGTGATCGGTGCGAACCATTCCGTAGCGAGTGTTGACCGTAGTTCCTTCAACGATGGGTAGGATGTCGCGCTGCACGCCTTCCCGCGAAACATCGGGGCCGTGACCGCTCTCGCGGCCCGCAATCTTATCGATCTCGTCGAGGAAAATAATCCCCGAATCCTCGACGCGATCAATAGCGGCGCGGGTCACCTGATCCATATCAATCAGCCGCTGCTCTTCTTCCTGGATCAGATACTCGAACGCCTCGTTGACCTTCATCTTCCGCTTTTTCGTACGCTGGCCAAAGATGTTGGGCAACATGTCCTTGATGTTGACGTCCATCTCCTCGACGCCCTGGTTGGAAATAATCTCAAAGGATGGAAACGCGCGTTCCCGCACATCGATTTCGACGGTGCGTTCATCCAGCTTGCCTTCGCGCAATTGCTGGCGCAGCTTTTCGCGGGTGCGGCTTTGCGATTCGCCGGGGGAAGATGAAGTCGTTCCTTCGAGGACGAACCCAGCCTGCGCGGACTCTGCGGGACGAGATGGCGGAGCGACCGGCGGCAAAAGAATGTCGAGCAAGCGCTCCTCGGCGTTGAGTTCGGCTTTGTCCGCCACGTCTTCAAGCTTTTCTTCGCGTACCATCTCAATCGCGATCTCAACCAGGTCACGGATCATGGACTCAACATCACGCCCGACATATCCCACTTCCGTGAACTTCGACGCTTCCACTTTGAGAAAGGGCGAATTGGCCAGCTTGGCCAGACGGCGGGCGATCTCAGTTTTGCCCACGCCCGTGGGCCCGATCATGATGATGTTCTTGGGAATAACTTCCTCGGCGAGCTCCGGCGTGAGCTTCTGCCGCCGCATGCGATTGCGCAGCGCAATCGCCACGGCGCGCTTGGCGTCTTTCTGTCCAATGACGTGCTTGTCGAGTTCGGCAACGATCTCACGCGGGGTGAGTTCGTCGAGAGCAATCTGTTCTTCGTCTACGGTTCCAGGTAAGTAAATGGCCATAAATCAGTCGTTGGTCGCTAGTCGTTGGTCTGAACTGGTTGACCAACGACGACCGGCTAACGACTAGAGTTCTTCAATCGTCACTTTATCGTTCGTATAAATGCACATGTTGCCGGCAATCTTCATTGCCTCTTCCGCAATCTGGTGAGCGGAGAGTTGCGTATGCGCGGCCAGCGCCTGCGCTGCGGCTTGCGCGTAGGGGCCTCCACTGCCGATGGCGGCAATCCCGCCATCCGGTTCGATCACGTCGCCCTGTCCGCTGAGCAGGAAAGTCTGTTCCTTATCCGAGACTAACAGCAGCGCTTCCAGATGCCGCAAAAACTTGTCCGTCCGCCAATCCTTCGCCAACTCGACCGCCCCTCGGCCGATATTGCCGTGATACTGCTCCAGCTTCGCCTCGAAGCGGCTAAAAAGTGAAAAAGCATCCGCGGTCGAACCTGCGAATCCGGCAAGAATCTTATCCTGGTATAGACGGCGGATCTTTTTAGCGGTGTGTTTGATCACCCCTTCGCCAAGCGTAACTTGTCCGTCGCCAGCCATTACCACATGGCCGTCTCGGCGGACGCAAAGCACTGTGGTCGAACGCACTAATCGCTTCCTGCTCATGAGCGCAATTTTTAATTATAACAGCCATAGTCGATCACCAGCGAAGAGGTCGCGGGTCGCGGTGGACTCGCGGGTATTTCGGAAGCGTTCCCTTTGTGCAGCGCGTGTCCTTTGTGTGGTTGACGAAGTAAGAATGCTAGAACCACGAAGGACACAAAGGTACACAACGAAACCAAATCAGACTTTCTTCAGCTCACCACTACGTCCGCGATCCGCACCGCGTCGGCGCAAGCACGCACATCGTGCGTGCGAATAATGTGCGCCCCTTTCAAGATGACGGCTGTTTCCGCGGCGACGGTCCCGTAGAGTCGCTCGTCCACAGGTGCATCCTTCCCGTTCCGGGCGAGAGCTCGTCCGATAAAAGACTTTCGTGACACACCGGCCAGCAATGGATAGCGCAGTTCGTGCAACTCGTCAAAGCGCTTGAGTAGGGGATAATTTTCCTGAAAGCTTTTGCCAAATCCAAACCCCGGATCGAGCACGATCCGCTCCCGCTTCACGCCTGCGATCTGCCCTATATCGGCCCAATCCCGCAGCTCGCGTTTCACCAGCATCACAATATCCGATACCAGCGGCAAACTGCGCCACTCCTCGGGACGCCCCCGCATGTGCATCAGCACGGCGCCACACTTTAATTCTGCCAGCGTCTTCACCATCTGCGGATCCCAGCGAAATCCGCTCACGTCGTTTACGATTTCGGCTCCGGCTCCGACAGCAGCGCGCGCTACACTCGCTTTGTACGTATCGACCGAGATCACGGCCTCTGAGCGCTTTTGCTTAAGAGCTGCGATCACCGGAATCACTCGCTCCAATTCTTCCTTCTCCCTAACTGGCTGCCTCTGTGGATGTTGTTGTTGAACCGGCGTGACGTTCTCGTCCGCGATGAGAACTCTGGCTCCTGGTCGCGTGGATTCCCCGCCCACGTCGACGATGTCAGCACCGCTCTCCACCAATTGCAGGCCGAATTCCACGGCGGCATCGCGGTCGAAATGCATTCCCCCATCAGAAAACGAATCTGGAGTGACGTTGATGACGCCCATCACTAGCGTACGTTTCCCTAATTGCAGTGAGCGCGAACCCAGATTCCATTCGAACACCGGGCGCATATGGATTCGATTTTAAAGCATGGAGCGCGAAAGCCCGGCTTGCCGAATTCTCGCCACTGAGGGTCAGCGCGCCGAATTTGTCATCAAAAATGACCACGTCTAGGTCGAAAATCGTAAAACTAAGCACAACTTGCAACAAGGGGTTGCGCAATTGTCGCAAGTTCTTGCACTGTTGTTGATAGGTGGGCACAATTTCGCGCCGCGCGCCGCATTTCGCTTGACATTTTCGGTGATCGCGTTAGGATACGGCTCCGCGGGCTGCTTGTTCATTTTGGCATGTTAGATGGAAAAGTGACCCAATGATCTTGAACCCAGTAAACTCTCAGGAGGAAATCTAGTGAAAAAGATGCTCTGCTTTACAGCGCTGTGCGCAGCGCTGATGCTTCTAACCGGCTTGGCTTCTGCGCAACAGGCGTTTCCGCTTTCGCACACCAGTTCGACTGGCGTTGGCACAATCCATAACCCACCGCTCAAGTCCCCTCCGGGACCGCCCGCTTACTGCAAGCCTTGCCTCCTCTACGGTGGCGACTGGAATGACACGGCGTCGACGTGGGTTATTTTCGCAAACGGCGACGTTCCATCCTTCGGTGGGCCAGCGACTATATGGTCGCCCGTTCCCGTTCCCGCAGGCAAGACTTGGACGGTAACCGGGATATTCTCGAATACTGGGTTTATCAACATCAACAAGATGGACCCATCCAAGCCCGAATGGTCGATTAACAAGGGCGTTAAAGTAGGCAGCGCCGGCAAGGTTATTGCTCATGGGCATACGAAGGGAACCTCCAAGGCTACCGGACGAAGCGCTAGCAGCGGCGCAGGCCAGGTTACCGAATACACTGTTTTTGTAAAGCTTCCCAAGGCAGTGGTTCTGAAAGCGGGAGCCTATTCGGAGTCCGTGACGCCACCCTGCACGAATACTTCGGATTCGTCATGCAGTACTGCTCTGTATTATGAGAGCGATACCTTCAACAACGCGACGACCGGACGTGGAGCCCATAATTTCGGCAAAGAAGGAAAGGGCTTGAACTTCCAGAACGCAACCGCGTTTGGAGAGAACTTCATCGCGATCAACGAAGCATATTGCAGCAGCGTTGGCTTCCAGCCTTTCGCTTGCGACTGGATGTCGGCTGGAGTGGTTGGAACATCGGCGTCAAAGTAATTGGGAATTACATTCCGCCGGCAATCGGCTGAGTGGTAGCTTTGAAATCTTGGGAGAAACTCGGGAGCCCGCTCTCGAGTCTCTCCCGAATTTTTTTTAGTTCTCTCGTGGTTTCATGACAACCGAAACATAGCGGGACCCTCGAGCGAAACCTACCACCCTGATGGAACCACAAACTTAAGCGTTGAGAGGTTTTTCGTGAGCGGTCTTGGATCGCTGAGACCCATAATTGCTGTGTTAAAGTTATCTCTCTGGAGGCTTTACTTCATGCGTCGTTGTCTTCCCTTCATGATATTTCTATCGCTTTTACCTGGCCCATTCGCGGGTGCCCAAGAAACGCGGTCAAGCGTTGGAACCCCAGATACCAAGAGTTCAGACTCGGTGCCGACGACAACCGGGGTTGCACCCGATGACGTGGTTATTTCGATCGTCGGCTTCTGTGACCGGGAGCTCCTGGTCGAGGGAACCGTCGCACCCAAATCGCAAACCGCCGATCCGAAATCGGAGCCAGGCAATTCCCAAACTACGGGCGAGTCCGCAGCAACAGCAAGCACTCCCGGGAACAATAATGCGGACTGCAAGACCGAGGTCACGCGAGCGCAATTTGAGAAGCTGACTGACGTTCTCGGTCTTGGGCCAGATCGCTCCAATCGGATCAGGACTGCCGTACGCTATCCGGAAGTGCTGCTCTACGCGCAGAAAGCCCGGGCGTTGCAACTTGAGAAGGATCCAAGATTCCAAGAAAAAGTAAAGTACGCCTATCTCCAACTTTTGGGGCAGAGCTTTTCCGAGGATCTAGCGCGAAAGGCTAACGATATCTCGGACGCGGAAGTCGAACAACAATACCGGGAGCACCCTGAATTGTTTGAGCAAGTGGATTTACTGCGAATTTTTATCCCTAATGAAAGAAAGCACTCAGGTACGCCCAGCTCCCCCGCGAAGATTGAGGAAGTTCGCACCGCCGACGCAGTCGCTATGAAGATCGAAGCAGAACAGATTCGCAGGAAAGCCGCTGCCGGTGGCGATTTTGAAAAACTAGAAATCGAAGCTTATAAATTCGCAGGCTTCGGTCCTGACGACGCGCCCGACATGGATCTAGGTATGACAAATCGCGCGGAAATGCCTCGGGAATACACGACCGCGGTGTTCGATTTGAAACCGGGAAAGGTCTCCGGGCTGGTGCCGGCTCCGCGAGGGTGGCATATCGTAAAGGTGCGTTCTCGGCGAACAATCCCCCTGAGCGAAGCCAAGCCGCTTCTACAACGTTTGCGACTGCAGGAGTCACAAGATTCGGTAAAGAGTTCGATCAAGGCTGATTTTAACAATGCCTACTTCAACACTCCTCATGGCATGGATCCTGCGAAGTCGTCTCATGGAGGGGCGAACTAAAGCGATCACCTGCAAGTCTCTCGAGTCTGCGTATAACCAGCAACGTGGCGCGTCGCACTCCGTGCGAAAATTGTAGCGTTAGAAGGCGGCGGATTAACTGGTGCAAAGATCTAGTGGTCGGATGGGCCCAGAGCTCTCTCATACCCTCCCCATCGCGTGCCTGCTGTTGTTTCTTGGCACGTTAGCTCTCTATAGTGGCGTCAGGAACAACCCTTTCATTGACCTGGATGACGGCGTCTACGTCACCCAAAATCAGTACGTTCAGCAGGGTCTGACCTGGAAAACGGCGGCTTGGGCCTTAACCTCCACCCACCGGTCCGGCAACTGGCACCCGCTTACCTGGGTTTCCCATGCCTTGGATTGTCAGCTCTATGGATTGAATCCCTTCGGGCACCACCTCACGAATGTATTTTTTCATGCTCTTAACGTTTTGATCCTCTTCTTTTTACTGGCGCGGGTTACAGGTGCGATGGGACGGAGCTTCCTGGTCGCCGCGTTGTTCGCGCTGCACCCCATGAATGTGGAATCGGTGGCCTGGGTCGCGGAGCGTAAGAACCTTCTTAGCACGCTGTTTTTCCTGCTCGCGCTGGGGACATATGGCTGGTACGCCGTGAAGCCAGACATCAAACGCTATCTCGCCGTCACTGTTTTCTTCGTTCTAGGCCTCGCCTCCAAGCCCATGGTTATCACTCTGCCCTTTGTATTTCTGCTCCTCGACTTTTGGCCGCTGCAGAGAGTGCGAAATGAGAATTATCCCCAACCCGGTCCAAAAGAAAAAAGCCGCCGCAAGGAGCGATCGAAACTCTCGCAGTCGGGTTCCCGGTTCCCGGTACCTCAGTTGCCGTTCTGGCGATTAGTTCGCGAAAAATTGCCGTGGCTGGCGCTTTGCGTTGCTAGCGCGATGATTACCATTGTTGCCCAAAGGTCGACCGGAGCCCTTGAAGGTACAACGAGAATCCATTCTGGAGTACGACTGCAAAATGCCCTCAACTCGTACACCGGCTACATCGCGAAGGCATTTTGGCCAGTGCATTTAGCGGTCTATTATCCCTACCCTTATAAGGGGATCGCCACTTGGCAGGTTGCTTTGGCAACGCTCCTTCTTCTCATTATCAGTGGGCTCACGTGGCGTCAACACGGGACGCGCCCGTATCTCGTGACCGGCTGGCTTTGGTATCTGGGCACCTTAGTGCCGGTGATTGGATTCGTTCAAGTAGGCAAGCAGGCAATGGCCGACCGGTATGGCTACCTGCCACTGATTGGAATCTTCGTGATGACCGTTTGGGCTCTCGGTGATTTGGCAGATCGCAATCAGGTAAGTCTTAGCCTCCGTCTTGCAACCGCGACAATCGTCTTAAGTCTTCTGTCATTTCTTACCTGGCGCCAGATCGGATACTGGCGCAGCGATTACGAACTTTGGTCGAACACAGTAAGGGTCACGGAAAACAATGTGCTCGCCGAGGCTAATTTGGCTCGGGCGCTCAGAGTGCTCGGCCGCCAAGAAGAGGCACTGCCGCATTACCAGCAGGCTGCCAGACTCAGCCCGGAGGATCCGGTTCGACATCTGAATCTGGCCGTTGATCTCGCGGAGTGCGAACGCCTGCAGGACGCGATCGCAGAATACCGGACCGCCCTACAGCTGACTTCCGATAACAAAATTCGGGCCCGAACCTACGAGAGTCTCGGCGCTCTTTATGGCGCACTTGGAGATTACGCCAATGTGCGCGAAAGTTACCGGCAGGCCTTGCAGTTCGATCCTCAGCAGGCGCCCGAAATGATCCAGCACCTTTCCCAAAGTATTGCCGCCCAACCAACCGGCGGAAGCTACCTGCAGCTTGGCATGCTCCTTCAGCAGACTGGTAAGGTGCGTGAAGCGTGTGCCGCCTATCAGCAGGCGCTCGATCTTGATCCGACAATAGCGGAGGCAAGAGAATCTCTGCAAGCTCTAGGACAACGCACTAAATAGAGCGGACATTGCGAACAAGAGCTGCGGCCTTCGTCAATCACCTGTCCGGAAAATTACCGAAACCCGTGTTCGACATGCCCACCTCTGATTGTTAAAATTGGTATGCACGGGACGGCGAGAAAGGCGTGCCCAAGCTTGGACTTCAATCAATTTACAGCCCTGACCTTTGACTGCTATGGCACCCTCATTGACTGGGAAACCGGTTTGCTTGGCGCGTTGCGGCCCCTTCTGCGGTCACATGGACAAGACCTGAGCGACGCACAGATTTTGGACATCCACGGCGAGTTGGAGCCGAAAGCGCAGAATCCATATCAGCGCTATCACCAGGTGCTGGCCGATGTGGCGCACGGGTTTGGAGAACGACTGGGATTTTCCGTGTCCAACGCGGAAGCGGAATCCTTGCCTGAGTCCCTCAGGAATTGGCAGCCGTTCCCGGACACGCGAGCAGCGCTGGAAAACCTGAAGACTAAGTACACGCTAGCCATCATCTCAAATACCGACGATGATTTCTTCGAGGCTAGCGCCCGGCACTTGCAGGTCAAGTTTGATGACATCATTACAGCCCAGCAGGCAAAGGCGTACAAGCCGTCCCTCGCCCCGTTTCACCTGGCCCTACAGCGGCTTGGGCTGCCCGCGAAGCGAGTCCTGCACGTCGGCCAGAGTGTTTACCACGATGTGCTTCCTGCCCAGTCGCTCGGCATAGCGACGGCGCTGGTGTATCGGCGAGGTTTCGGCGCCACCCGCCCGACCGAAGGCACGCCTGACCTCAAAGTTCCGGACCTCCAGACGCTCGCCTCGCTTGCCTTGGGGACGTGAGGCAGGTCACTGGCTAGGCACGGATTCCGCTGAGGCTGGTGAAGGCATCACTAGATCTACAACCGGTGGTTCTTGTTTCGAGCTGGTTATCGACAGGGCGGAGACCGGCGAATTGTCTCCACTGGTAACCATGTGCGGGGGCGGGCTTCCGACTTTCCTTCTCTGAACTCGAATTTATCTTTCAGAACAAGAATTGTTTACAAGCAATGGCAGGGTAACTGTTACCTTTGGTTACTTTCGTCCATTGACCCTTCCGCTAGAGCTGTTAAGGTGAGGAAGCAAGATAGCGCGATTAAGGATGGTTCGAGCAGCGGTATGAGCTAACCCCATGAATGCCAAAATTCAGCTTGCGCTCTGGATCGCCCACCCTGTCCTGGAGTTGTTACTGGTTGGGGTTATGTTTTGGCGTCGCCTTCATCGCACCTTTCCTGTATTTTTTGGCTACAACGTGTTTCAGGTCGCAAATTTTCTGATTTTATTTCCTATTTACCGGTCCGGCAACGCTGGCGCTTATTTCTATGCCTACTGGATCAGTGCGGTGATCAGCCTGACGATAGGTTTCAAGGTGATTCATGAGATCTTTCTGGACGTGCTTCGTCCTTATCCCAACCTGAAAGACCTGGGTACGCTTATGCTGAAGTGGGCTGCGCTGGTGATGTTACTGGTGGCGATGGTGGTCACGGCGGCCAGTCAACCCGGAAACGACACACCGTTAGGCCAAGCCGTGATGATCGTGCAGCGGTTTGTGCGAATCATTCAATGCGGTCTGATCTTGTTCCTTCTGTTCTTTTCTCGACACCTGGGGGTTTCCAAACGGCAGCTCAGCTTCGGCATCGCTCTTGGATTCGGCAGTTTCGCAAGTGTCGAATTGCTTATCCTTGCTCTGGTTTCCGGTGGTCAAATCCATCTCCGTGGGCTGACGCTAAGCGCGATTAACACTGCGGCGTATAGTTTGTCGATTCTGACCTGGATTGCATACGCGTCGCTGAAACCGACGTCGCAGCAAGCAACCGCCAAGCTGGTAATGTCGCAGCGCTGGGACTATGGTCTCAGCGAGGTACGGAATCCAGTTGCGGGCGATTCTTTGATTCCGATGTTCGAAGGTATGGTGGACCGGGCGTTTTCTACTAGTCCAAGAGAGCAAGAGGATGCAGAAATCCGTGCAGAAAATCGTGCGGAACATGAAGATAACCGCTTGGTCACCAAAATCTCGGTTCCAAGGAAGGCCACACCGTCGTTTTCTTCTCAAGTCCTCCCTCGAAACTCGGCGCGTTGAGAGCGGTTTTGTCTCAATCTCGGACAAACCTGTCCACCACTCCGCAAGAAATAGGGGGGCCAATCGTTTTTGGCCATTTCGCTCATCTCCTTGAAACTAAGGCAAGAACGAGAATCACATGGGCGCGTTCAGGGATCCTAACCGTTGCGGTTAAACCAGTTGCGTTAAAGAATTCTCGCTGAGTACTTGACACGGCCCTGTATAATCCGTGCCAAGTGAGGGTCGCCGCTCCCAGGGGACCCGTACTTAGGAGAACAATCCCATGAAACGTGCGGTCAGGAAGTTGTTCCTGATGGTAGGTCTGTTCTGTGCAATCTCAGCGCTTGCCGCTCCAGTAGTTCCTGTGCTGGAGGACGGTGCACCGCTGCCTTGCAATGGATGCCGCTAAGGCGTCTGAGGTAAATACGAGCTATCCCTAAGTAGCTCTCAAATTCGTAGGCTGGCGATTGCAAAGAAGCAACGCCAGCCTCTTTTTATTGGTAGGAGCTTCGATAGCCTTAACGGCTGCTCAAGTAGATTTGGTGCAAGCTTCGCGCCAATTCATGGGGATCCGAGATCGGAGCTTGGCAGGTAAATCCAGAACAGATCACCGCTACGCTTTTTCCTTCTTTGACCGCCGGCAACTGTGGAATGGTCTCGGCCAGCGCGGGTGGAAGATTCTGCGGAACGGCCTTCTCGGGCGCCAGCCTGAGCACAGCCTTGCTGACGGAATAAATCGAAACCGCTTCTTTGTAGAGCTGGTCTGCTGGTTCGCCATTTCCAACGATTACGACCTGCGTATGGGGATGCGATAGATGTACCGCGGAAATCCCGTAAGTCGCGGCAAATAACCCGTATTGCGCAGCTAGGCCCGCGAGGACTTCGACGGTCTGCTCCGCCTTGTCGCGGAGGCCTGGGTCATTGGAGTAGGCGTGCAGCCGGAGCAATGCTATGGCCGCAACCGAATTCCCTGCGGGAGTGGGGGAGTCCTGGAATGGCTTGCGCTGCGTGCCCAACACGCCGAGGACTTTCTCGTCGGACGAAATCCTGCCGGTATCGAAGAAGCCGCCTGAAACCGGGTCGAAGAAACGCTCCACCATCGCATCCGCAATCCGTTTTGCGAAATTGAAATAACTGAGATCAGCAGTGGCTTCGTAAGCGTCCAGGCAAGCCACGACGGTGAAAGCGTAATCGTCCAACACACCAGAGACTTGGCGGCGCTGTGCATTGACATCGGAATAAGCGAGCACGTGTAGCAGGCCATTATCCGCGTGCCACGCCTCGGCCAGAATGCGGTCCAGAGAGCGCAGCGCGAAATGCTGCGCGGCTTCCAGCCTGAGCACCTTGGCCGCTTCAAGATAGGCCGAAACACAGAGCGCGTTCCAGCCTGCGTACACGGTTTTATCCACGTAGGGAGTGGGTCGTTGCAGACGGGCGGTGTACATTTTCTTCTTCGCCGATTGCAGCAAGGCCTGGACCTGCTCTGGAGGCAGGGTCAGCCGCATGGCAATCTCTTCCACGGAGGCTCGCACGTACAAAACGTTCTTCGCGGGATTGTGGTGCATCTCGCCAATTTCGTTGATGTCGTAACGCAGGCAAGCCACGCGAGCTTCTTCCTCGGTGAGAACGGACTCGGCCTCCTGCAAAGTCCAGGTGAAGTAATCGCCGTCGTCGTCCATGGAGTAATCGGCGTCCTGCGAGGCGTAGAAGCCGCCGTGCTCACGGTCGCTGAGCCATTCGTCCATCCAACGAATGATGTCGCGAGCCACAGCGGCGAAGAATTCCGAGCCTGTGGCCTGATAAGCGTGCACATAATTCTTCAGCAGCTCGGAGTTGTCGTAGCACATCTTCTCGAAGTGCGGCACCACCCAGCGTTCGTCGACAGAGTAGCGATGGAATCCTCCAGCCAGTTGATCGTAGACACCGCCACGTGCCATCTTCTCGAGCGTGGTGACAAAGACGTTGCGCAGTTGTTCATCGCCAGAGCGCACGTATTGATCGACGAGCAGATCAACCGCGGCGGAGTGCGGGAATTTGGGGGCGCTGCCGAACCCGCCATTTTGTGGGTCAAACATCTTCAGCGCTGATTTGATGATGGCTTGAATCACGGCTGGAGAAAATTCGCCGCTTTTTCCCACAAAGGATTCTGCGTGGGAAATGGCGCCCTCGACCATTTTAGCTTGTTCGACCACATCGTCATTTTTTTCGTGGTAGGCATCTGCGATGGAGAGCAGCACGCGTTTAAAGCTGGGACGCCCGTAATGATCGTCCGGGGGAAAGTACGTTCCTCCGTAGAACGGCTTGCCGTCGGGAGTGAGAAAAGCGGTCAGCGGCCAGCCGCCTTGTCCGCTGATCGAACTCACAGCCACCTGATAGCGGCTGTCGATGTCTGGACGCTCGTCGCGGTCAACTTTGACCGCGATGAAACGCTGGTTGATGATCTCCGCGATTTCGGGATTGTCGTAGGACTCCCGGTCCATCACGTGGCACCAGTGGCACCAGACTGCGCCGATGTCGAGCAGGATCGGTTTGTTCTCACGCTGCGCCGTGGCAAATGCTTCCTCGCCCCATTCGTGCCAATGAATAGGCTGGTGCATGGCGGAACGCAAGTACGCGGAAGACGCGTTGGAGAGGGAGTTCAGCGTCTGAGTAGTCATGGATCAAGTGTAATCGTTTTGGCAGCGCAAGAGTTCCTCGCCCCCCATCTAGTAGGCTGCAGTCTTCCAATTCATCAGGGGGAAGCGGACGGCAGCGGCTCCGCGTGGGTGAACGGGTTGATGACCTGGACTGGGCCGGTTTTCATTGGGTTGCACTTAATTATGTGCAGCCCCATTCTACGTGCTGCAGATTTTCCGAAGTAATACGTCCGACCCGGCGGTCCACGGTCCTACTTTTGGACAGGGCCAGCAACCCCTAACCCGCGGGAATTGCTTCTGGCAATGCCGCCGACGCGATCCTGCTTGACACCGGCTTTCTACAGTGGTAGAGCTGTCAGACCACAGTTTTGTTTGGTATCGACGTCTGCGAAATACGCGGAATGACGAAGTTTTCGGAAGCATTGTAACTTGTCGCGGCAGAAATGAGCGTTAAGCGCACCAAGTTTAGCGGAGGCCCCCATGCGTTCCCTCAATGTTCGGTTGGTGGTCCTGGTTATTGCCGTACTTCTGGCTGCCTTGCCCCTCTTCGGGCAGACTTACACCGGCCGCATCCTTGGCACTGTCACAGACCAGACCGGGGCCGCCTTGGCTGGCGCCCAAGTCGTCATCACGGATACCCAGAGAGGGGTCACGCGTACTTTGACCACGGATCAGGCCGGAGAATATGTGGCTCCCGACCTATCCCCAGGTATCTACAAGATCCGCGCTGAAGCCAAGGGGTTCAAGTCGGTGGAGCGGCTCAATATTGAGTTGGAAGTGGCGAAGGACGCACGAATCGACCTCACGCTCCAGCCCGGTCAGGTGAGCGAGACAGTCATCGTAAGCGGCGAAGTTCCGCTGGTGGATACGACCTCTTCGACCTTGGGTGGAACACTGAGCAATCAGACCATTAACGATCTTCCACTGAACGGCCGGAATTATGAGAACCTGCTGCAATTGCGGCCCGGCGTGGTGCGGTACCCAGGCGGCGGCTTCTCCACCACCAGCACCAACGGACTTCGCGCAGAGGATAACGCCTACGTCATCGACGGCCTTTATAACAGCGAGCCGTTCTCCGGGCAGGGCATTATCAATGGTGCTGGCATTGCGGGGGACTCAGCGACCATCCTGCCAATCGACGCCATTCAGGAATTCAATCTGCAAGAGAATCCGCCCGCAGAATATGGCTGGAAGCCGGGCGCCGTCGTCAATGTGGGTCTGAAGTCAGGCACGAACTCTCTGCACGGGACCGCGTTCGCTTTCGGCCGCGATGGCGATGTGTTCGATGCGCGCAACTATTTCAACTGCGCCAGCAATCCGTGCGCTTACAGTCAGTCGCCCAGCCCGAAGAATCCCCGTACTCTGGAGCAGTTTGGAGGATCATTCGGAGGGCCGATCATCAAGGACAAAGCCTTCTTTTTTGGATCGTACGAAGGACAGCGCTACGACGTGGGCAACCAATACGGTGGTGTAACCAGTCCGTCGATGGTAGCGCTGCCCACGCCTGCGACACCGAATTGTATGTCTCCGCTGGTTTCTGGTGACTGTGCTAACAGCATTCCGAATGCGATTGCTGATCTGGTGGCGTTCCATGTGCCGATCAGCGCGGCCAGCCAGAAAATCTCGGGCTGCACCGTCACTGGTTCCACCGTCACTTGCAACGGTACGGGATTTCCCACCAATAACAATCCAACCATCAACATAGTCAACGGATTTCCCAATCAGGTCGGGGTCGACAACGCAGTCGCCAAGGTGGATTACAACTTCAACGAACGCCAGCGCCTGAGCGGCATGTACTTTTTCGGTAATAACTCGGGAACGGTCGAAGATTTCCCGGAACTGCAATCGAAGTGGAGGTCCGATATTCACACCCGTGCCCAGGTGGTTGGAGGAAGCTGGATTTTCACCCCCACTGCGCGTTGGGTCAATGAAGCCAGAGTCGGCTACAACCGGCTCTACCAGCCCACATTCCCCGGCGATCTCAATACGCCGGCATCAGCTTACGGTCTCGATACGGGAGTCAGCGGTCCTTTCACGGGAGGGTTGCCGCGCATCGGCTTCGCCGGAGCCTTCATCCCTGGCTTGGGCGGCTTCAAGTGGCCAAAACTCCAGGGACCCGATAGCATCACCCAATTCATCGACCACGTTTCCTATACTGCCGGGAAGCATGCGTTAAAGTTTGGCGGCGAGGTGCACCGCGATTACGTGAGCGGCGGCGCCTTCGGCAATGCCCGAGGCAGCATTACTTTTGTCGGCGGGAACGCCATCGCTCCCACTCTCGCGATGCCCAACGGATCCTCGGCGCTGGAGGATTTTTTCGCCGGCCTTCCTTTAAAGGCATCGGTGCAAACCGGCAATCCCACTCGGCAGATCCACAACTGGGCCTATGCAGTTTTTTTCCAGGATGACTGGCGAGCCACCAGGAACCTGACGATCAACTATGGGCTGCGCTACGAGTTGAGTACGGTACTCAAAGATGCGAATAACCAGTTGGGCAATTTCGATCTCAATTCGCCGACCGGATTGATTCAGGTCGGCATCAATGGCGTCAGCAGTCCCTACAACGGCGACCACACGAACTTCGGCCCGCGCATGGGCTTTGCCTGGGACGTGACGGGCCAAGGGACCACGGTGTTGCGAGGGGGCGGCGGTCTGATCTATGAGACGGTAAATTGGGAATCGTTGCTCGCTTTCAACAACAGCTTCGGCCTCTCCAACGTTCCCACGGGAGCGATCATCTCTGGCACCGGTACCGCCAATCCGGTCACCGCTGGAGGCACGATCACAGCTGGCAATTTGTCCATCGCTCCCGGCAACGTCCCTCAGTGGGACAGCGCTACGCCGCTCTATGGCAACGTCAGCGGGAGCACCATCAACTGCGACCCCAATGCCTCAGGTCCTTGTCCTATCATGAGCGTAGTCCGCGACCTGACCACTCCCTACGTGTGGAACTGGACTTTGAACGTGCAGCACGCCTTTGCGCCCAACTTGACTCTGGAAGTTGGATACGTGGGCAATCACGGATCCAATCTGGTCGGCATTCGGGACGCCAATCAGGAGACGCCGGGCACAGATTCACAGGCTACCAGACCGTTTAATGCGAAGTTTCCCTACCTGAGCAATATTTTTCAGATGGGAAACTTCTACCGCTCAAACTACAACGGTTTGCAGGCGACGCTGACCTCGCGAAATTATCATGGCCTGAGTTTGGTGGCTGGTTACACTTATTCGCACGCGCTCGATGACGTGAGTGCAAACTGGGACTTCGGCGCTGGCTACGGACTTCCCCAGAATTCGAACAATGTAGGTGCGGAATACGCCAATAGCGATTTCGACGTTCGCCAGCGGCTCACACTCTCCCTTACCTACGCCCTTCCCGGCAAACAAGGCTACGGCCAGATGCTGGAGGGCTGGGAGATCAATTCGATTGTAACCATTGCGAGCCCACAATATTGGGGACCGATCGATTTGACCACGGATATCTCCGGCCTTGGTGGGTTGCCGGTCAGCCCGCCGCAAGCTACCCCGCAGCGTTGGGATTTTTTCGGAGACCCCAACGACTTCAAGTCCGGACCAACGCCGATCCCGCATTACACGGTTGGCAATTTCCCGACAGCGTGCACCACCGAGGCGGCGGCCATCGGAGCGACCTCGACGCTCGACACGTGGGGCTGTTACGCCAAAGGCAACTCGATCATGATTCCGCCTCCGCAAGGGCAGTTCGGCACTATGCCCCGAAACCTGTTCCCTGATTCAGGATTCAGGAACTGGGACTTCTCGGTGGCGAAGAATTGGCACTTCGGGGAGCGTTTGCATGCCCAGTTCCGCGCCGAGTTTTTCAATATTCTCAACCATCCGAATTTTGCCAATCCCTATGGCGGACAGAATGGTTTTGGACTCAACGATCCCGGAGCGGGAAACTTTGGTTGCGGATGCGCTACACCTGACATCGCAGCCGCTAATCCCGCCGTAGGTTCGGGAGGGCCCCGCTCCGTGCAGTTGGGGCTCAAGCTGGCGTTCTAAATGAGGGCCGCAAGTGCGCGCGTTTTGAGGGCAGGGCCGGACAGAAGCGTTCGGCCCTTTCGTTTCCGGCAACTGTAGCGATAATTTTGTACAAAATAAATGAAGGAGCTGCGAAAGGTGAGAGGAAAAGCTCAATCCCATTTCATACTGCGATTGTTAATCATCTCCATCGTAATGGCGAGAACTATGTTTGCGCAGCAACGCTCCGAGCGCACAATTGATGAAATCAAAACGGAGGCCATCCATCGCGCTGAGGTTGGGCAGTATCCTTTGATCGGCCTTGATCCCGGCGATGTGAAAGAAGCTTTCGACAAAATCCACACGAAGGACAAAGACGAGTGGGCGGCCGCATTTATGGCTGTGGCCGACCGTTACTCCAACGAAGCGAAGTCGCTGGAGAAAACCGATCCCACGAAAGCAAACGCTGACTACATTCGGGCGTGGCACTTGTACTCTTTCGGCCGTTGGCCATACCCGGCTTCTGCCGGAAAACAACGAGCTTATGCCAAGGCCATCGAAGCGTTTCTAGCCCACGCGCGCTTCTGGGACCCGCCGCTGGAAGTCGTTCACATACCTTTCGAAGGGTCTGAGATCATCGCGTATTTGCGGTTGCCGAAGAATGCAAAAGGCCCGGTGCCTCTTGTGATCGCGGTCAACGGTTTGGACAGCCGCAAGGAAGACCTGTCGGAAAGCTTCGGCGCAATCCTGCCTTTTAGTATCGGGTTTCTGGCCGTGGATGGGCCGGGCACAGGCCAGTCGCCGATCAAGGCCAGCGAAACCGCAGACCGGACGCTGTCGCGAGTCCTTGACTATGTGCAGACCAGGCCAGAAGTAGATAAGACTAAAGTCGCTGTCCACGGCGTCAGTTGGGGCGCGTACTGGGCCACAAAACTTTCAATCGTCGAGCGGTCGAGGTTAAGGGGCGCGAGCGCGCAGTCGCCGCCGATTGATGCGTTCTTTCAAAAAGATTTCCTGATGAATTCTCTCCTGGGAAATCGAGAGTATTTGTTCGATCAGGTGCCGGCACTGATGAATATCTTTGACGGAGTCAAGAACGTGGACGACTTGGCCGACAGCCTCGCCAAGATGTCTCTGGTGAAACAAGGTCTACTCGGCAAACCCACAACGCCGATGCTGATCATGGCCGGAGTCCTGGACACCCAGGTTCCAATATCGGATATCTACCTGCTGCTGAGCAAAGGCGACGTTCCGAAAGATGCGTGGATCAATCCCGCAGGAGGTCACCTGGGCCGACAAGTCAAAGTATGGCCGGATCCGGTTATTTTCAAGCAAGTCATTATTCCGTGGCTGGTGCGCACGCTGGATGTTCAGAGCGCGCAAAAATAATTGATAACTGTCGTCTAAGGGGACCGCGCTTAAGCGCGAATTTAACCAGCCGCGAGGAAAAGCCCCGGAACTTCAACTTCTGCAGTTCAGGCCGCGGGCCGTTCCAGTTCCGCGCGATTCCAGTTGCCAAGGCTCGCCCCGGCATCGTAAGTGCTCTGCATGAATTCCAAGAGCGCGACCCTCGGTGACGACTCGAGCCGGACATCGTCGTACATCAGAAGAAATTCGTGCATCTCCGGAAGATAGAAAGCCTTTGCCGGACCGATACGCGCCTCCGCAAACCCCGCTGGCTCCGGAGCCGCGTAAACATAGAATGCCCCACCCTTCACGTCGCCGCCACCGGGCCAGAAGCCGGCGCTGATCACTTCGTGGGAATACGCCTCTCGCGTGATTGAGTCCGCTCCTTCGCGCGGGGGTGCACGGCGCCCTGAGAATCGCGTGACCGCCAGATCAAAACTTCCCCAAAAGAAATGCACAGGACTGCTCTTCCCAATAAATCGGGACCGGAACTCCTTGAACACTTCATCCACAGACACAAGTATCCGCCAGAAGCGGTTCGCATATTCCGGGTCGTAAGAAGCATGTTCGGTATCCCGGTCGAATGGAATCGGGTTGGGAACTTCGCACGGCATCTTCCAAATTCTTACGTGAATGTCGAGTGATTTCAGACACTGCATGAACTCTTGATAAAAATCGGCGACCGATCGTGGCGCCAGCGCGATTACTCTTTCCGCATCCTGACTGGTCTGAATGAGCAGCTTGTGATGAATGAAGTCGAATTCAATCTCAAAAATCCCATCGTCATATGGAATCGGCGAGGTCGTGAGTCCGAGCGAAGTTACGTAGAGTGGTACTTCCCACCAATGATTAATCTTCGGGCTGAGTGCCAGTCGGACTTTGCCCACGATCTGCGTCCACATGTGGAGGGTCGCATACGTATCTTTCCATGCATCAAGCGGCAACTCCGGCCACAAGACAGGATTATTTTCAATATTCATCTCGCACTCCGTATGCAAACTTTTGCCCACAAAATAATCCTACATTCTAGTGCACTTGCGGACAGGATAACCGCCGAGTGGACCGGAAATCCCAGCTTATTGTCTCGTATCTCGCTCATTTGGCAGGTCTTGAAGCGCGATTGACCGCGCACGCAAAATCGTTCGTACCAACCTGAGCCGCCGGGCATCTAAGGGTGAGGCGAATTTGACGGATCGGGCGAAACGATAACCTTCGTCGACGATTTCCCGCGCATGTCATAGAGGGGACCCTGATGACCATGGAAAGAATCGATTGGAAATCCCTACGCCGCTTTCGACGAAACCTGTAGGGCACGAATAGGGAAATCAAACACCAAGCCCACGTGGGCGACCTCGGAGAATTTCGGAGAATTAAAGATGCTCGTCGCACAAAAGGAAATGGCAGTCCGGAACCAACTACTCGAACGTTTTTCCGACGCTCGGGTTCGAACGGACGAGATTTTCAGCATTGTCAGGCCAGACTCGCTCTATGAGCGGCCGATTCCTGAAAGACACCGCATCATTTTTTATCTCGGTCACTTGGAAGCATTCGATTGGAATCTCTTGCGAGAGCGAGTTCTTGGACTCAAGACCTTCGACCCCGATCTCGATAAATTATTCGCCTTCGGAATTGATCCAGTCAATGGAGCGTTGCCCTCCGACCAACCTCGAGATTGGCCTTCCGCTGCAGATGCGCGTCACTACGTTAGCCGAATCCGGGAAAGCATCGATGCAGGTCTAGCGGCGCTAGAATCCGCGGATTGGAATTCCAAGACTGTAGGAACCGATTTTACGGCTAGGATGTTGCTCAACGTCGCAATTGAGCATCGGCTCATGCACGCGGAAACGCTGGCGTACATGCTGCACCAGTTGCCGCTTGAACGGAAGCTTAGAATCCAGCGCAAGTTTGAGTTGATCGTTCCACCCGTCGAACCCAAAATGATCCGAATCCCGGCTGGACGCGCGACGGTTGGACTGTCGCGTCGTGACGAAGATGTTTTCGGTTGGGACAACGAATACGAGGCCCAAGCTATCGACGTCGAAGCCTTCAGCATCGATAAACATAAAGTAACGAACCGACAATATCTCGAATTCGTAGCTGGAGGAGGCTACGAGAATCCCACATTCTGGACAGAAGAAGATTGGAATTGGCGAGCCGCGCAATCGATTGCCCATCCCGTTTTTTGGACTCGGAATGCTGACCGCTGGTATTACCGGACGATGTTTGACGAAATTCCTTTGCCTCTGGATTGGCCTGTGTACGTGAGCCAGGCAGAAGCGAGCGCTTATGCTCGCTGGGCAGGGAAGTCGCTGCCGACCGAACCGCAGTGGCATCGGGCAGCTTATGGAACCGAAAATGATGAGCAGAGATCCTTCCCCTGGGGCATGGCTGCCCCGACCGTAAGCAGGGGCAATTTCGATTTCCGTAGCTGGGATCCAACTCCAGTGGGTGCCTTTCCTGAAGGCCAGAGCGCATTCGGCGTTGCTGATTTACTAGGCAATGGGTGGGAATGGACATCGACCCGGTTCGAACCGTTTCCCGGGTTTCGACCGTTTTCGTTCTATCCCGGTTATTCCGCGGACTTTTTCGACGGCAAACACTACGTGATGAAAGGGGCTTCGGCGCGCACTGCCCAGTGCATGCTGCGCCGCTCTTTTCGTAATTGGTTTCAGCCCCACTACCAGTACGTTTACGCAGGATTTCGCTGCGTTAGTAACTGATCGATTTCGGAGGACAGCATGCTGACGCAGACCTTCACCACCCACGCCAGTCCCGAACTTCTCGCAGATGTGCGCTTCGGTCTAACCAAGCCCGGGCAAAAAGAACTGCCTTCGAAATACCTGTATGACAGCGTTGGATCCGCGCTGTTCGAAGTGATCAGTGTCCTTCCTGAATACGGATTGACGCGTGCGGATGAACGTCTTTTGCGAAGGCATTCAGAAGACATCGTATCCCGACTGACTCCACCAAACGTGGTGGCGGAGTTGGGAAGCGGCAGCGGAAAGAAGACACGTTGGATGCTCGAAGCGCTGAGCCGTCATCAACAAGTTTCGTATTGCCCCATTGAAATCTCAAGGACTGCTCTCAACATGTGCCAGCGCGAACTCGGCGACATCGAGTCAGTGAGGATTCTCGGCTTCGAGCGGGAATATCTTGATGGACTGATGGAGGTGGCGGCCCGGCGCAAAAAGGGAGAGCAACTGCTGGTACTGTTCCTGGGAAGCACTATCGGCAATTTTGAATATCCGGCCGATGTAAAGTTCCTGCGTCAAATACGGGAGATCCTTGCCGCTGGCGACGCGCTGTTGTTGGGCACCGACTTGGAAAAACCGATTCATCAGTTATTGGAAGCATATGACGACCCGCTGGGAGTGACCGCAGCGTTTAATCTGAACCTGCTGGTGCGCATCAATCGTGAACTCGATGCCGACTTTGACCTCGAGCAATTCGAGCATGTCGCCAGGTTCAACCACGACGTGGGCAGTATGGAAATGCACATTCGTTCCCGGAGCAAACAAACGGTTAACATTCCCGCAGCGGACTTGCGAATCGCGTTCCTTGAAAGCGAAACTATCTGGACCGAGAGCAGTCACAAATATTCTCTGGATGAGATATTTCGCATCGCCGCCAGTACGGGCTTCCGTTGCAACGCTCAGTGGATTGATGAGGAATGGCCCTTTGCTGAAAACCTATTCATCGCGGAATGATTTAAGCACACTTGTCATCCCGAGCAACGCCAGGGATCCAGGTTCTTGCCTGCACTACCAGTACTGCCGGCCGCAGACAAACTCCCTTGCTTCGCAGGGGACGACAGTTCTTAAACGAGAGCAACAACCGTGAAACGATCAGCTTTCATTCCAGGTTTGCCTGCGTTTCACCCGCCTGCGCCTTCGAGTCGAGGTGAATCTCGGGCAGATTCGTATTCTTGAGTTGGCGATTGATCGCCGGAAGATCGGACCTCTTGATTTCCTCCCACCGTTGCATTATTGCCGAAAGGTCACGCTCGATCTCCTCCGCCGCCTTGATTTGAGCTACCGTCGGCGCAGCGTCGGCTTGTCCGATAGCACCATAGAGCGTGCCCACCGCGCCATTCTCACGAGTAAGAGTTGGCTCCGCCGCAGCACCGGTGACGGCTGGTGTTGGCCCTCGCAGGATCATTCCGACCTTCTGTTCGAACGCTTTGGTTGACTCCGCAAGCGCACCCTGGGGCTCAGCGCCGTTCTTGTGGATTTGATCGAGTACTGACTTCGCCTCTGTCACCGCTTCCGAGCTTGCACTCAACTCCGAAGCTAACCGCATCTCCATGCGGAATTGTTGTTCGATTCCGTCGGGCGGGGTCTTTACCCGCGGATCCATCTTTACAGTAAGCGGCGTCGTGAAAGTATGTCCGTTTACGACGAGGCGCGCCGTGTACTCACCAGACAACGCGAGCGGTCCGAGCGGCGATCTTGGCGTATCAAAGGGCACTGCCGCAATCGGATACTCATGTTGCGAGGCGTTGGGCGAAGGATAATGCAGATCCCAAACCCAGCGATGCATGCCGGCGCCTGCTGAAAGAATCTTTGGCATGCGGATCCAGTAGAGAGGAATGTATTGCTTTTCCAGTTCTGCCTGACTTACTTCTGGACTATCCGCACTGGAAAAACGTCGCACCAACTTCCCTTTCGCGTCGCTGATTTCAAGCGTCACCGGACCAGACGCAGGTTGCGCGAGAAAGTAGTCGAGAATCGCACCATCGGGAGGATTCTTCCCAGTGGGCTCGTCCGGCGGGATCGGCGTGTCAGGGTTCGTGCTGCGTCGCACCCGGTAAGCCGTTTCAGGTTTGAAAAGATAAGCATCCGAATTCGTCTTTGCGTCGGCCAGTTGCCGCAATGGCGTGATGTCATCGAGTATCCAGAACGATCGCCCGTGGGTAGCTACGATCAGATCATTCTCGTGAATCCCAAAGTCGCGCATCGAAGTGTGCGGCAGGTTCAACTGCAGAGACTGCCAGTGATCACCGTCGTCAAATGAAACCCAGACGCTCGTTTCCGTACCCGCAAAGAGCAATCCCTTGCGGACCGGGTCCTCGCGCACGGTGTCAACGGGGGCATCAGGCGGCAAACTGCTCGAGATCAGCTTCCACGTCTTGCCTCCGTCGCGGGTGCGGTAAATATAAGGATGCAAATCATCGATGCGGAAGCGGCTCACCGACGCATAGGCAGACTGGTCGTCGAAATGTGAGGCCTCGATCTGGGTAACTTTACTCCAGGCGGTTAATTCCGGCGGCGTGATGTTGTTCCAGTTCTTTCCACCATCGCGCGTAATCCAGATCAGGCCGTCGTCAGTCCCGGCCCAGAGTGTGTTTACATCCTTGAACGAAGGGGCCAGCGCGTAAATCACTCCACGTTGTTTCCCCGCCTCGGGATTCTTCACAGCGAGTGTCCCCACGCTTGGCGGGACTCCCGGATTTTCCCGCGTGAGATCGGGACTGATGATTTGCCAGGATTCTCCGCCGTCTGTGGTCTTGAACAATACGTTGGAAGCGAAATAAAGAATGTGAGGATCAACCGGCGAGAAAAGGGTAGGCTCGGTGCGGTCGGTGCGGTACTTCGAGTCGCGCACGGGAATAGGTGTTACGTTTTGCATCTGCCCGGTTGACCAGTGATATTTCGAGACCTCGCTCCTGCCGCCTCCATAAATAATGTCGGGATCAAGCGGATCGGGCGCCACGTAACCGTACTCGATGGTGGCGACAGGATGCCAGTCGCGAAAAGTGATTTCGCCGTCGTTCCCCCGGCTCAAAATGCAGACCGAACCACTCTCCTGTTGCCCGGCGCAAACCCGGTAAGGAAAAGTATTCGTGATTCCAACGTGGTAAAGCTGCGCGGTGGGCTGGTTGTACCATGAACCCCAAGTCTGCCCGCCATTGACGGTCACAATGGCGCCCTGATCACTGACCACGATAATAATGTTTGGATCGACGGGATTGATCCAGAGGTTCTGGTAATCATCTCCGCCGGGAGCGCCCCGAATGCTCGTCCAAGTTTCGCCGCCATCCGTGGACCGCACGACCACGATGCTCACGCTATACACCACGTCAGGATTCTTGGGATCCACTCTCGGAATTGGAAGGTCGCCGCCGCCGATGCGCATAGCGGGCCACGCATCCGTCGTAGCCGCATGCCAGTTTTCACCTGCATCGTCGGAGCGGTACATGCCCAGCCCACCGCCTGAACCGTACTCTCCCTTTTCAGTCGTAGCCACAGTCGCATAAAGGCGGCTGGGTTGGCTGGCTGCGATCGCCACATTGATTTGTGTGAGGTTGCTGGGCAACCCGTTATTCAATGCATGCCACGTGCTGCCACCATCCGTGGACTTGAAAAGACCTCCGCCGGTTCCCTGAAACTGGTTGTTATCCTCCCACGGTCCTTCGCGCACTTCCCATAGAGACGCATAGAGTACGTCGGGATTCGAGGGATCCATCTCGACGTCGGAACCGCCCGTGTTTTCGTCTTTGTATAAAACTTTCTGCCAACTGTTGCCGCCGTCAATCGAACGAAAGATGCCGCGCTCCTCGTTTGGACCGTAGGCATGCCCAAGCACCGCGGCAAATAACTTATTAGGGTCGCGCGGATCGACTACGAGCGCGGGGATCTGTTGCCCATCACGCAGGCCAAGATGAGTCCATGTCTTTCCCGCGTCGGTCGATTTGTAAATTCCGTTCCCGACCGAAAGGTCAGGCCGGTGTAACCCCTCGCCGCTCGCCACATAAATAATATCGGGATTCGACGCAGCAACCGCGATGGCGCCTACCGATTGCGTCGGTGCTTGATCGAAGATGGGCACCCAGGTGCGACCATAATCGTCCGACTTCCACACGCCGCCATTCACCGCACCGATATAAAAAAGATTAGGCTGGTCCGGTACGCCGGCGACGGCTCGTGTGCGTCCGCCACGAAAAGGCCCGATCATACGCCAGCGCATTTCCTGATACATGCTCTCTGGATACTGCTGTGCCTGGCTGACTCCCAACAGCGAGAAGCCGAAGCCACCTGCGAAAAGAATGATAAGAACAAGCCGAGAGAATCGAATCACGTACCCTCCAGTCAAAATGTTCCAAGGGGGACAGCATAAATCAAAATGGGGCGCGGAGAACGGTTACTCGTTTGACTGATCATAAACAGTTGAACAAAACTGCTGACAAACTAGGGCCCGCTAGGAAGCGTCTGACTCTTCTTCCCGGCGCTGCTTTCGAATATCGATTCCGAGCTGCTCCGCTTTTTTGTAGAAATAGCTTCGCTCAAGCCCGAGCGACTTGGCGGCATTCGTGATGTGGTAATTGTTCCGTTTAAGCTCCGTGAGAATGGTTTCACGCTCGAAGGTTTGCACCCGATCGGCCAGTGAGCCTGAGCTTATTCCCGTCGAAAGCAGGCTGGTTGGAACAAAAGGCAACGCAGAACGAACTATATCCACCGTCACCACACCTTCGGTGGCCAACAGCATCAACCGCTCCACCACGTTCCGCAGTTCGCGGACATTGCCGGGCCAGGGATAGGCAGTCAGCGCTGCAATCGCTTCCGGCACGAAGGGGATCGGCTTCCAATTATTCTGAGCACAGACCTGCCGGGCAAAGTGTTCCACCAGACCCGGAATGTCGTCCCGGCGTTCGCGCAAAGGCGGCAAAATCAGAGGGAACACATACACCCGGTGAAAAAGGTCCTGTCGAAACTTGCCCTCGCGTACCAGAGCCTCTAAATTCCGATGAGTAGCTACCAGCACCCGCACGTCCACGGAAATAGGTTTGTCTCCGCCAATGCGTTCCACTTCTCCTTCCTCAAGTACCCGCAGAAGTTTAGCTTGCATGGACAGAGGCATATCGCCAATTTCGTCTAGAAAGATTGTTCCGTGCTCCGCTTGTTCGAATTTGCCCGTATGGCGCGAGGCCGCGCCGGTAAACGAGCCCTTCTCATGCCCGAAGAGTTCCGATTCGATCAGTTCCGAGGGAACTGCGGCGCAGTTCAGAGTAATGAAAGGACCCGCCGATCGTGGACTGCGTTCATGCAGAGTGCGCGCAACCAACTCTTTGCCCGTTCCCGTTTCTCCCAGAATGCAGACACGCGACTCGCTCGGCGCCACGCGCTCGACCTGCGCCATGACTTTCCGCATGGCCTCTGCGGTCCAAACAATTTCGTGCTTGCCCAGGCGTTGTCGAAGCTGCCGGTTTTCCGATTCCAGACGCCGGAGTTTGAGCACGTTCTCCACGGTGAGCAAAAGCTTTTCCGTGGAAACAGGTTTTTCCAGGAAGTCCAGAGCTCCAAGCTGGGTAGCGCGAACCGCCATCTCAATGTGCGCCTGACCTGACATCATGACCACCGGAACCGCAATTCCTTGCGACCGCAGATCTTCGAGAAAAGAAAGCCCGTCTTTTCCGGGCATGACCACATCAGAGAAGATCAAATCAAAGTTCTGCGTTTTAACAAATTCGAGTGCCTTCGGCGCGTTGTCGCAAACCGTCGCCTCGTGGCCCGCCAGCCGGAATGCGCGTGACAACGAAGCCAGGGTGTTGGGCTCGTCATCCACAATCAGAAGATTGGCTTTCTGTGGCACTAGTAATTCCCCGCAGTTACGTCCAGCGATTGATCAGCGTTCCGCAGTTTGTCCGCATTCTGCCGCAGTTCAATCACGAATGTTGTCCCGCGTCCGGATTCACTCTGAACACTGATCCTGCCACCATGATCGCTAATCACCGACTGAACGATTGCAAGTCCGAGCCCCGTGCCATGCGCCTTGCTGGTGTAATAAGGAGTGAACAAGCGCCCGCACTCCTCCGGCGTAAGCCCGGCGCCTGTGTCAGACACCTCGACGTAGCTGAGACCGCCACGCTGGCTTGTACGCAACGTAAGTGTGCCACCGTGGGGCATTGCATCCATCGCATTTAACACCAGATTTGAGAGTGCCCGGTGCAGCAGGTCAGGATCAGCAGCGAGTGACTCCATGGGTTCGGCCAATTCCAGTTTACATTCAATGGCTGCACGCTCCGGATCATGGAGTTGCGCCTGAAACAGCCGGCTTACATTCCGCACCACATCATTGACGTGTATCCACTGAAACTGCGGCTGCGGCATTCTGGAGAACTCGCTAAAGCGTGAAATGATAGCCTTGAGATTCGCGATCTCAGCCAACAACGTAGAAGAGCTTTCCTGAAAGATGTCTTCGAACTGCTGAGAACTCTGCTGCCGCGCCCGCAGCAAGTTTTCGACCGTCAATTGCAGCGGAAAAAGCGGATTCTTCAGCTCGTGCGCCAGCCGGCGCGCCAACTCGCGCCAGGCCGCAACGCGTTCCGCCTGAACCAAATGCTCCTTCTGAGCCAGCAGTTCACCAGTCATGCGGTTGAAAGACTCCGCCAACTCCCCTAGTTCGTCGGAAGAACTTACCGCCACTTGCGTATTCCAGTTGCCGGAAGCGACCTCGCGCGCGGCGCTCGCAAGTTGTTCCACCGGCCGCGTAACCCGCGCCGCCGCCCATCCGCTGAGCAGAATCGCCAATATAATGCCGGTCGCTCCCGACAACACGGCCGCCGAGCGAATGTGTTGGTGAAGCTCAACGTAAGGCCGCCGTGAATTGCCAATCAGCAAAACGCCAAGCAAACGGTTATCCCGTCCGTCGAGTGGGATGGCGTCAATGGTTTCGTCATCCGTTGCGTTCGGGGACCAATGCACCAGTGTCGTTGTCTCCTGCCGCTGGCGCTGAAGCTGCTGAATAATTGGCGCAATTTGATCTGCTCGCTGCACCACGCCCGCTGTGTCAATCAAGAATTGCGGAGAAAAGCTGCTCCCGAGGTTCTGGTAAAACATGGCTCGCATGCCGGTGGGAAGTTCAAGGCTGGAGAGAAAGTCCTTATCGATGCGCCGCCCTCCAACAACGAAAAGCTGCTTCTCTTCCAGGCTCACCTCTCTCACCGCAAACAGTCCTAAAGCCGCACCGTCCGGAAGTTCTTCCTGCTTCAAGAACGCACTCTTGGGAATGGCAGATACGAGAGCGAGATTCTCCTTATAGCCAAATTTTGCCGGCCACTGTGCGGAAGAAATGATCGTGCCCTGGCTGTCCACGAACTCGAGAAAATCCAGCTGTTGATTGTCAGCCACCGTCCTGGCTTCGTTTAGAAATGCGCCGTAATCGGGAGAACCGTGGCTCAAAGCCAAAGCCATGCGAGTGGCGCCCTCGCTTGCTCCGATGCTCTCGACACGATGGGCGACTTCCTCACCGCGACGATTGAACTCGCGCCGGAATTGCGCGACCAAAGCCGCGCTGCGCTCCTCATTCGCCTTTTCGAAAGCCCGGCGGGTCAATACCGAAATACTCCAGGCCACCGCCGCCACCGACACGAGGACCGTAAGCGCGAACACCGCAAGAAGTTTGCGCCGGAACATTATGGATTCTCCGCGGCAAGCCAAACGTCGGGCAAATGCCAGCTTCCGTCACGGGCTGTCTTGCACTTCCTCACCGTATTAGACACCCCGTACGCCCTGCGCAGATGTAGCAGCGGAATAATGCGCTGCGATTGCAGCAACTTGCTCTCCGCACCATAGAGATCATCAACGGAGTCGGAAGGAAATTTGGGGGGTGCAAGTCCAAGCGTCGCGGCCAGTTCGCCGAGAGCGATTTGAGGGTCGAGCGAGATCAATGGAGTCCGAACGATGCGCACATCGGCGATGCTCGCGGTTGTAATCTGCATTCCCAGCCCGGCATCGCGGGCATTCAGCTCGATTCTCTCCGCCATCACGCGTGCCGTCGGATCATTCGAATCGTAACTCAGGGTCCACGAAGTGGTATGCGGAATCTCGCCGCGCACCCGCCTCGCCAGCTCCAGGTTCATGGATGCGGGAAAAAGAAAACTGTAGCCGCTCATCCAATTCGGCAGAAGTCCACCGGCAGGCTCTCCACCACTTTGCAAGACCACCGTATTCAACAGGTCGCGATCAATGCTGAGTGCCAGGGCTTGAAGCTGTCTTCCATCGCCGGGCGAAGGCGAATCATGGCTGAACACCAGCGCGACCAGCTCTACTGGGGATGAACTCTCTGTGTGTCGGCCTTCCGCAGCCGCGCGACGCGCGCGTTCCGGTGCGACTTCGATCAACTGCGTTTTCGCCAGATCGAATGAGATCATCTGCTCCTGAAAATTCTTCCCCAACTCAACTTCGATCGTATCCAGAAAGGTTCGGCCACCCCAATAGTCGTCTCGCGCCGCCAGCAACACCTTCTTTCCCGGATCCCACCTGGAAATCGCAAACGGCCCACTCCCGGAAACCTTTCCGCCATTGCGCTTGACAATGCTGTTGCGCGGCAGACTCAGCTCGGCGGGAAGATTCGCCGTGGGAGAATCCCGTTCAATGATCACAGCCTCTCCCTCAGACAGCACCTTCCAGGTCGGGTTCGTCTTTCGAAGCGAAGCAGCGACTGCGTCTGGAGTAACTGGCCCTCCATCCTGGAACGTCACTCCGCGACGCACGTAAAACTGCCAACGCTGATTGCCAGGTTCAGCCTGCCAGGACGTCGCCAGCGCCGGTTCAGGCCGGCCCTGCTCGTCCAACAAAACCAACGTGTCAAACATCAGATTAAAAAGGTTACGCAATTCAAGTCCGTCCACCTGACTGGAATCCCAAGGATCGAGAGACGTGGGTGCAGCCCGCATTTCGACATGCAGAGTCCCACCGTAATGAGGTCGCGTGCCCGCGCTGGCACTGAGAGTCCAAAGCAGACTACTGGCCACAAGCAATGGAAAGCCGGTAAGCCTCATATTTCCCCGTTTCATAATTTTGTGAGACTGCGATGGCCCCGGTTCCATCCGCATCGGTCCACAGCGCCGTAATGCTGCCATTGAACTCCGCAGGCTGGCTTACCGCAACGGGCTCGCGATCCGCAACTTCGAAAGCTCGAACATTCTCGACTGTGTTATCGCCATTGTCGGTAGCCAAAACCTGCCAACCCAGCCCGCAGCCGCTGCGGACGCTTGCGACCTCGCTACCCCAATTTAGTTTTGCTGCGGTTTGGTCGCTGACGCCATCCAGAAAGTGGACCTGCCCATCGACCGTAGAAAAAATCCAGAGCTTGTATTTATCTCGTGGCAAAATTGCGGCCGAATAAAATGCTTTCACCGTTGTTTGCTTCTCAATTCCCGGCGAGAGAGCGCCGGTAAAGAAATTTCGTGTGGGAGCGAAGAACGCGCCCAATCCGGTCTGGTCGCTTCCCAACGGCCAGGGATCGTCGCTTTCATAACAATTAATAGCCAGCGGAGCGGTCGCCGTGCTTCGACAGAAAGTCCCCGGCAAATACGCATCAAAGAAATGATCTTTCCGCAAAACCAATCGGCCGCGGAGATCGCGTGGCCACGGATGCGAGTGCGATAACGGCAGTGTCTGTTCCTGCTGCCAGCGTCCATCCTGAAACTTGAACAGCGCGACACTCTCTGGCTCAAGAAGAATCATATGCTGTGGACTGCCGTTGACCAGCCCAACATCGAGGATGCGATTTTCGTCGGTCCACAGAAGCGCCTTATGAATCACGAGAGCAGCCGTGGAATGCTCCATCGCCGACCGGCCCAATCTTGGTGTGGCAACCATGACCACGGCAGCTTCATTGTTTCCCTGACGGATCTCCGCGACCCAAACGTAACTTTGCAGCTTTTCGGAAAGGGAAATCTGTACGGTGGCAGCGGCTTGGTCCGCGTTTACGAAACGTACTCCGAGAGTTGCAAGTTCGCTCAGGAGCCCGCGACGGATCTCTTCCACTTCGGGGCGGCTGAGAGAAGATCGGTTCACCAAGTCCAGCCAGACCGCTCCCGGACCCGTAGCCACCGCAATTTTTCGCGCCAGTTGTTCTTCGGGTACGCGCCAGTCGCTCGCCAGGATAATCGGCGCGTGCATCAACATCAGCACGAAAACGCAGGCCACCCGTGGAAATCGTGATGCCGAAGCACGCATGTGCGGGATGCGCGAATTATAAACCGCATTGTCGTTGGCGCTTCGCATATTGCTCACATGTGCAACGGCCGCCATCCTGCCGGCAACAATGCCGTCTTACTTCGGCTGCTGCTCATCGGGTTCTTCCGCCTGACCGGCGTGGTTTGCTACGCTCATGCTGCGCAGCACGTCATTGGCAAAGAAAAACTTCCCATCCGCCGGCACCATCATGATCTGCAGTTTGTCCGATAGCCGTTCCGCAACGATCTTGTTGATCAGCAGCGGATTTTGCTTAAGAATCGCGCCTTCACCCTGCATTCGCACCGCATCCGCCGCAGCGGTCACGCGGATGCGATCCGCCTCCGCCTCCGCCAGCAACTTGCGCCGCTCCATCTCGGCTTTGCTGTCGATCACCTTGGCCTCCGCCTGCGCCTCAGCATTTTTGACTGTAGTTTCTTTGTGAGCTTCTGCCTCCAGCTTCGACTGTTCAATCTGCTTCTGCTTCAGCGGCAGCGTGTATTGCATCGCATCGGCCTCGGCTTTCGCCTGCAACACTCGCACCTGCGCTTCTCCCTCCGCCCGCTTTACCTCCTGAGCCTTCGTGGCTTCGGCTTCAAGTTCCGAAATCCTGACTTGCTTTTGTTGAATATCGGTCTGCACCGCCATGCGGTCACTTTCCTGTTCTTTCAGCAACAGACTCTCCAGCCCCTTCGCATATTCTGGAGGCAGTTGAATATCGCGCAGCATCACTTCTTTCACCATGATTCCGTCCGCCGCCAGTTTCTGCGTGATGACATCGGACGCTCGCTTGCGCACCTCCTCACGCTTCGCGGCGAACACATCCCGCACCGTGTAGTTGGGCACAAGTTCACGCCATGCGCTCGCAACCACCGCAGGCACGATTTCTTTCTCAACTGGCTCCGGCAAGTTGCTCTGAATGTAATCCAGGTGCCTGGGATCGAGCCGGTACCGTACCGTGATAGACAAGCCAAGGGTGAGCCCCTCTTTTGCCTGCACGTTCAGCGGTTCGGATTTTGTGCCTTTACCAGAGCCGGCATTGCCTTCGTTCTCGAAAGCGCCCGTGGTAAACAACTGGTCGCGGGTGTCGAAGAGCACAATATTCTCCGCGAACGGCACTACGAAGTGCGCGCCCGGATAGAGCGAACCTGGCAACGTCCCACTGGATTGACTGACGCGAACTCCCGCCATACCGCTGGGCACCACGACAATGCCCAGCGCCAGCGCAATGGGTCCCCACGCCAGAAGCACAAGCGCCAGAGAAGTTCGCCAGCGCATTTGTGGCGCCGTCGGCAGCTGCCCCTCACCGGCCACAGCCAGCGCCTGCCGGTATTTCATTTCCAGGTAAATGTCGTAAGCCAGAATTCCAGCGGCGACGGTGATCATTCCCACGCCGCCCAGCATGAGCAAATATTTCAAGAACAACATACGTCCTCCTTCCGCGCTTCAGCGCTCCTGCCCCGATTCGATCTGTGTTGCCTGATGAGCAAAAAACAGGCCAAACACTTTACCGAAAATCCACTCCTCCACCAGGATTGCAATCGCCAATGAGAAGGCCATCCCCGCCGTCACCGTGATTGCTGTCATTAGGGTTTGCATTTTTCTGCTCCTCATCCATGCCAGATGAACAGCAGTCTGCAGACCAACACCTATGTTGGTGACGGTGCAGAACTTAGCAATGCAAGACTCGGGCTGGATGGTGTTCTTCCACAGACACTGTGGGAATCTGGCCACACCGCGTTTCGGGAAGCTGACAGGGATGAGTCGGCGAATGCGCTAGTTCGGCGCCCTACGGAACCGTGGGAGCTGCAAACGCAGGAAGGGGTCGCCGTTCTTCGACGACCGGCTTGGTTATCTCTCTTACATAAAACGCAACCGCCGTCGCGCGTTGCCAAAAACGTGCGCCAAGAAGCAGAAGCAAAGTCGCCTGGCCAATGATGAACGCACCTAGAACGCTGCTGGGAGGGACGATTGCGTGCCAGAACAAGATTCCAACCACCAGAACGGCCAGAGCCAGAATTGCAATCACGACGTAGCTGGCCAACAGTCGTGGCAGATTGCGTCGTGCGTGGCGGAATCCGGACGCAACCGATTTGTGCACTGCAGGCTGGTCTCGCAGGACCACGTCGGTCTGCGCAAGGTCGAACCAGATGCGTATCACCGTCAGCACCAAAACAATGATTACTGTGCCGAGGACTTGGATAAAGAATGGCAGCCTTTCATGCGAAGTCTTGTCAGCCGCAGCCACCATCGCGTTCAGAGCTCCAAACAGAATGCCGCCTATGATGCCAGCGATAATCGTGAACAACAAGAACAGGCGCACAAATCGCCCAACATTCCGGCCGCAGGCGCGATAAAATTCGTCGCGCGGAAGCCCATGGTCGGAGGCATAGCCCAGCAGTACTCCGGGCATGAACAGCAAACTCGCGAGAAAAAATAAGACTCCGAACATCATCGCGGGATGTGTCGCCCCGGGAAGCGTCCCGAATTCCGGACGCGTGATCATTTCAGTGAATATCTCCAGGTTGAATCCATGAAGAAGCTTGTCAGCATAGAGGCTGTTGTCCAGAATTCCATGGGCACTGTCGTTGAAGGAGGCTGCTCCGAAGTGCGCAAATGCCAGGTTGAGCAGGTAAAACCAGACCACGTAACGCTTATTGCGTCTTGCGATGCCAGACCCTGCTGAAACCAAGTTTGTGTTCTCGCTCATTGAAATATCCACTTAGACCAGCCACCATGCCAGGAACTGCGCGCAGAACTGGCACAGGCAGGTCCAGTAGTTGGTCAGTTTGCGCGCCGGCTCAAGGTTCGCTTCCGCGGTTCGGCTGTTATTGAAGTTGTTGCGATCGAATTGAATTCTGTGGTCGGGATCGACTTCGACCGATTCTATCTTTGCCTTCTTCTGATATGCATATCTCACCCAGCGGTCCTGTCCGTCCCAATGCTCGCGGAGTTTGTCGCCATTATCAAACTTGATTTCAATGTCGATGGGTATAACGAACTCTCCCTTGCGGCGAACCCAGACATTGCAGATGTACTCCGTCTCGCCCTTTTTCTCTTTCAGGTTGTCGTTATACCAATCCGCTGGCACCGAACTGATCTTCATTACTTCATAGTCCAGCACCTGTGTTCCATAAACCGCCTGGTTGAAGTACCAGCGCAGGTCTTTACCAGAATCTTCTTCAATGGTCTTCAGGAAATCTTCCTGGCTGGGATGTGTAAAGCGGTAGCGCAAGAAATACTCATGCATGGCCTTGCGCATCGTGTCTTCGCCGATGATGCTTTCGAGAGTGGCCAGCATCAGGGCCGTCTTACCGTAGGTGATGGCGCCATAGGAATTGAAATCGGCATATTGCCAACCGTTACGAGCCATAGGATCGAGATCAGCCACGCCGATGTAGGTGAGCCTGTCTTCGTCAATCTGTCCGGAGGTGATGCCCCACAGATTGAGAGACGAAGTGGAGGCGCCAAAGATGGAATTCATCACCTTGATTTGGGCGTACTGGTTGATGCCCTCGTCCATCCAGGCGTTTTCGAATTCGTTGGTAGCCACCATGCCGTACCAGTATTGATGGCCAAACTCATGTTCAATAGTTTCCGCAGAGCCAAAACGAAGGCCTTCCGGCTCCCACCAGGACGTCCCTCCCGTTATGAAGGTGGGATATTCCATGCCGTACGCCGGCGAGCCCGGGTCCGGGTCGACCAGGGTGATGGTCTTGTAAGGGTAGGGTCCGTACCAGCGGTCGAAGCGGTCCATGCTCTCCTTGAGAACGCGGGCCTCCCGTTCCACCTGACCCCAGTGCGCAGGCTGCATCATGATTCGCAACTTCACCGGACCCATGCTGCCTTGGAACGCATCGTTATAAATCAAGTAGTGCGGGCTCGCAGTCCACGCGAAATCATGAATATCGTCCGCATGGTAAGCAACGGTCTTCGTGCCGTCGGGATTATTCACGCTGCTCACTTCAATGCCGCTAGCCCCGACCACTTCGTACTGAGGCACCGTGAGCTTCACGTCATAAACCCCGAAGTCCGCGAAAAATTCCGTGTAAGCGTGAAACTGGTGGCAATTCCATGCCCCATGCCACCAAACTCCGACCTTGGGAAACCACTGCCCGCCGAGAACAAAGTCGCGATTCCACCCAGTCCGCTCCAACGTCTCCGGAAATTGATCGTGAAACTTGATCTTGAATTGAACATACCCATCCGGCGGGATCGGCTTCAACAGGCGCACCTGAACCACCGTGCGATCATCCCCGTTGTTGTCATCGGGATGGATGTATTGCAGCTGGGAAGTGAAATCGCCCTGCCCGACGACTTCAAAGCTCTTGATCTCTTCCGCTCCGTAGCTCTTGCTATCCCACTTTTCAAAATCTTGCCCCCGAGTTCTCTCCCGCTTTCCTTCTCTGATCCAGGTAGACGTGGGCTGGAAGGCATTCAAGTAAAGATGGAAGGGAAATGTATCGAGGGCTTGCCCCGTCAGATTGTAGTAAGTCAGCGTTTCGCTGGCCTCAAGAGAATGCGTTTTCGCATTGTATTTCGCGTCCATGTCATAAGCCACAATCCGCTGCGACAGCGGCGTGGGAGAGTTGATTGCCGACGTGGTCGCAGGAATTGTCAGACCCGTGCCGCTCTGAGCGCGGACCGGGAGAGCAAACGGAGCTACAAGCAGGCACACGACGAGCTTCAACCGCACAAGCATGGATGACATCCTGCCTCTTCCGGAAGTGATGAATAAGTGCAATGTTGAAATCATAGCGCAGCCAGCGGTACTCGTGCCGGAGCGGCCAAATTACTTTCCCTCTAACATTGGTTACGTCATTGACGAAGGCTCGGTTCCATTTTGCTCACTATCCCAGCCCGGAGCCCCCTACAATAGAAATCGAACGATTAAAGGCGTCATTCCGACTACGATTTGAATTGTCATTCCTGCGATTGAATTGTCATTCCGACCAAGAGGAATCTGGGTCCGGATGTAGACGCGAGCGTCCGCGCTCGTGCAACCATAAATCCCACCGAACAACTTTCCGAGAAATACGTGGACTAGACCGGTACTCACGTAGGCCCGGACGCCTCGTCCGGGCAGCCGAGCGAAGCGAGGCGGTCTTCGCATCAAAGACATGTTCAACCACAGCGAAGATTCTGATTCTCGCGAGGTTGTGATTGACCTCTCGACCTGCGAGGAGTAGCGTCTAGTCTCGGCTTTCAGGGCTGATTTCCGCGTGAGCCGGGGGAGATTTATGAGATACGGGTTTCGATATTTTGTCGCGATAGTCTTAGCGCTCACACTGGTGTCGGCTGCGTGGGCCCAGTGGTCGTCCGATCCAGCTAAGAATCTGGCGCTCGCAGACAAGGGCAACGGAAACGATCAGGTCCAGCCGAAGGTCCGGCCCCTATCGAATAACGGATGGTACGTGAGCTGGTTTGACGCCGATCCGAATGGTCCGCCGCCCATTGGCTATGACGTGTATTTGCAACGCCTGAGCCCGGGCGGCGTCGAAAAGTTCCGCCACGATGGTATACGTGTCGCCGATTTAAGTAACAGTTCGACTGAGGATTACGGCCTCGACGTGGACACGAGCGGCAACGCTCTGCTCGCCTTTCTCGATACTCGCGAAGGATCTAACCCGCAAGTGACCGCAGCGAAGATGAGCCCTGCCGGAAAAGCCCTTTGGGGAAAACTTGGGGTGCAACTCACTAAGAGCGCAACCGCTTCGTACGCCGCCCCAAAGGTTGCGGGCACCAGCGATGGCAACATCGTTGTCGCGTGGACCAGCGACAGCAATGTCGTGCTGCAGAAACTTGATGCGAGCGGCCATGCTCTTTGGGGTAACGGAATCGTGCTGAGTGAATCCGGCTATAACTACGGGTTGGCTGACCTGCATGCCGCCGACAACGGATCCGTGATTGTTTCCTGGACGCGGGACAGCGGCTTTGGCACGAATCGGTATCTGTACGCCAACAAGCTTTCGGCCAAGGGGCGCCTTTTGTGGGGAAAGGGTCATGTAAAAGTTTTCGACAACGGCTCGCTTCAGTTCGGCGAATTTCCATACTTTGTGCCGGACGGAAACGGTGGTGCCGTGTTCGCCTGGTATACCAATGGTCCGACTCTACAATGCTTCGCGCAGCATATTCGCGCCAACGGCCACGAGGCTTTTCCTCACAACGGCTCGGCGGCGTCAACCGACACTACCCGCGTGAGGGTCTCGCCTTCGCCTTCCTACCGGGCAACTACGGACGAGGTATTTCTGTTCTGGACTGAGGAGGATTCCACTCAAGTGCTAAACGGAGTCTATGGACAGAAATTTAATGCCACGGGCGCGCGCAAATGGGGCGAGACCGGTTTGGTCCTTGTGCCTCTAGGGGCGGATCAACAAATGTTCGTGCAGAATATTCAGATCGGGGCTGGTGCGCTGGCCTTTTGGGTGGATCAAGTTGGAGTCGGATCTGCGACTATCCAGGCAACTCGTCTGAACGCGTTCGGCAAGGTTGTGTGTCAGCAGTTCCCGGTCTCCTCGCTGCCCGCGGACAAAGCGCGGCTGTGGGCGGGCATAGTTCCCTCCGGACTTGCAGCCGTAGCGTTTGAGGATGATCGCAGCGGCAACAACGGCATCTATATCCAAAATGTCAACCGCAACTGCTCGCTGGGCCAGCTTTTCTGACCCCGAGCTGTAAATGTTTTTCGATTCAGTTTCCACTGGTTGAGACCTAGCGCCGGAACAGGATGCCGCAACCGTGTCGGGTTACAACCCAGTTCATAGATGGCGGACGGGGCGTTTAGACGCTTGATTTTCGTTCGCCCCCTGTGACAATCTCTAGGTCCCGCGATGGACGACAGCTCTAGCGACGACCGCAAAAGGAAATATTTCATTTGGGGCACGGTGCTCACGTGGACTTTGTCCGCCCCATTGATTATCGGCATTCTCAGTGCCTTCAGGGGAATATCCGAGGAGAAGGCCACTGGCCTCGGAGCGATAGCGGGCGGTCTGGCTGAGGCCTATGCGACCTTCGGCCTCATTCTCGCGTTCGTATTGCCGGTGTGTGCAATTGTCTTGCTGGTCAAGTCGTTCTCCGGCGGCCATCGCATGCGCGCCATATTTTCGGCGCTCTACATCGGTTGGAGTGCCCTTGCACTCGCCTTCGCCGGCCTGCTCGTGTGGCTTTCTCTCATCGACCTGCCTCGGCATTTATGAGATTTGCTTCTGACCCTTCACGCTGTCACCCCCAGTTTTGCGCGCATCTCCTTCGCCAGCGCGTCTACTGCCCGCATTTTGGTTTCGGCCAGCAGAGGAAGATCGGGAACGCCGAGGGCCATCTCGCAGGAAAGCAGCAAGGCCGTGATTGTGCTCCTTAACTCGCTGCGTAAATCCTGTTCGGCCTCTTGCCTGGCAATCCGCAATTCGCGCTTGCGCCGGTGTACAGCCGAACCCAACTCGCGCGATACTCGCTCAATTCCGTTAATCGCAAAGTTTGAATAAACCGGAACCGCAGAACCCATGTGTTTGAAGATGGTCTCTACACCGTCGGGCTCCGCGTCTAACAGCAATTGATCGAGAACCACGGCTGAGAATTCGTGGGCTTGCAATTGGGCGACTGCTTGGCGCAGCGTTGCCGCCACCTGCACCGGCTCAGCCGTGGCTTCCTGGAGTGTTTTCGCGCAATCCTGACCTTTTATGAGAGACGTAATCAGCAGAATCATGCTGCGGTAATTGCACGCCAGGTACCAGAGCCCACTCATTGATAACAAGTGGGTTGTGCGAATGTTGCATCGGCGCTGGTCCCATTGCGGGAAGCTGAGCCGGATTTAGGCGCATGGTGTGTACAGTTTTGCTTAAGCATTACATAAACTTTTACATTTACATGACAAGCGCACGGGACGGCGGAGTTATCGTCGGCCTCGCGAATGGGCCACGCCGATATCTCTGTTGCCTGGACCACAATCGCTGGAGGCGAAACTCATGAAAAAACCACAAATGCTGGTCGTCACAATACTCGCCATGGCGTTGTTAACAATTGCTACACCGCCCGCGGGCGCGCAATTCACCCTTGACGTGCTTCACCACTTTGCCGGGGGCACGGACGGGAACTACCCGCAGGGGGGCGTCATCCAAGACGAGGATGGCAACCTCTATGGCACCACGGCATTTGGCGGAGTAAATTGCGTGGCCTTCAGCCAGGCCACGGGCTGCGGAACGGTGTACAAGATCGACAAGAATGGCGAATACACCGTGCTCTACAGATTCCAAGGCGGCAACGATGGTGCGGCGCCAAGGGCAGGCTTGGCGCGCGATGCTGCCGGCAACCTCTATGGCACAACCCAAGGCCAAGGCGTCGTTGGCGCCGTGTCCACGGTGTTCAAGGTAGATAAGAATGGACATGAAACCGTGCTTTTCATCTTTGAGAACAGTCGTAAGGACGGGTGTTGTGCCGACGCAGCGCCGGTCCTGGATGCTGCAGGCAACCTCTATGGCACCACGCCTTTTGGCATCGATGAGAACGGTGTCGTTTATAAAATCGATGTCCACGGGAAATTCAGCGTAGTCCATACCTTCACCGACATCGCTGACGGCGCAGAGCCCTACGGAGGGCTGGTCATCGACGCGAGCGGTAACCTGTATGGCGCCACGGTCAACGGCGGCGATGACTTAAAAAAACGTTCCTGCTATACCGACTACAACAGCGTTTTCGGGAATGGCTGCGGAACTATCTTCAAGATCACTCCGAATGGCGAGTTTAGTGTGCTCTATCGCTTTCATGGGAGCGCCGATGGGGGAAATCCGTTGAGTGTAGTTCTCGATCCCGCCGGCACCCTCTACGGAGTAACAAACAGTGGAGGAGATCTCAAGTGTTCCACGGTCTTCCTTAGCGGGTGTGGAACCGTTTTCAAGATCGACACAGCGGGAAAGTTCAGCGTGCTCCACACATTCCGCCCAAACCCAGTCACAAACCCGAATTACAACAATCTGTTTCTGGACTCGAAGGGGAACATTTATGGCAGTAACCAAAACTATCCTTATTCTGAAGCGGGATATCTCTTCGAATTGGACACCACGGGGAAATACACCGTCCTCTACACTTTTTCAGACGAATCCCACGGCTTAGGCATAAGTGGCGCGATGATCGCTCCGAACGGCGATTTCTACGGCACGCTCGGGACTGGTGGCGGTTTCAATTGCGGCGGCGAGGGCGGTCCCTGCGGAACGGTATTCAAGTTGACGCCGTAACTCGGTTGGCAGCTCAGCCCGGGTTATTTCTCACGTTTGGTTAGCGGCGATTTCCTCTCGGAGTGGACGCATTGTACTGACCCTTGGACGGCGGGAACGCCCGTCCTCCAGCGGCGAATTTAGGCTTGCATCTCGTACTCCTTTAGCTTGCGGTAGAGCGTAGTCTTGCCGATGCCCAGCAGCCGCGCCGCCAGAAGCTTGTCCCCGTTGAGCTGTGTAATGGTGTTGAGAATCGTCTTCCGCTCCAGCTCGGAGATGGGAATGATTTTCGCCGAACCCTCCGCCTCCACCGCTGCGTGGCCGTTGCCGCCGTGTATTGCGCCGGGTAAATCCGGGACCTGGATGACCGGGCCGCTATTCATCGCGCAGGCCCGTTGCAAACAATTCTCCAATTCCCGCACGTTGCCCGGCCAGTCATAGGCAAGCAGGGCTTTCATGGCATCGTCACTCAGGGTGCGCTCTTGTCCGAAGTCTCGTGCCATCCGTTCCAGAAAATAGGCTGCCAGCACCGGGATGTCTTGCCGCCGCTCGCGCAACGCGGGGATGCGCAAATTCAGCACATTCAATCGGAAGTACAGATCGCGCCGAAAGGTTCCCTGCGCCACCGCCACTTCCAGGTCACGATTGGTCGCCGCCAGAATTCGCACATTAATGGCAGTACGCTTGGTGCTGCCCACCTGGCGGATTTCCTTTTCCTGGATCGCCCGCAAAAGCTTCGCTTGGAGATCTACCGGCAGTTCTCCAATCTCATCGAGGAAAACCGTGCCGCCCTCCGCCATCGCCAGCAATCCGTCTTTGGCCTGCACCGCGCCGGTAAATGCCCCCTTCACGTAACCGAACAGTTCGCTCTCGATCAGCGTCGGAACCAGCGAGCCGCAGTCCACCGGGATGAACGGCTTGTCACGAAACGGGCCGGAAAAGTGAATGGATCGGGCTACCATTTCCTTCCCGGTTCCGCTTTCCCCCAGAATCAACACCGGATGGTTGCTCAGCGCCGCCTTGGTGATCATGCGGTAGAGCTTCTCCATTTCCGGCGCGTGCCCCACGATGACGCCGAAACCCAGCTTTGATTTGATCTTCTCGCGCAACATCCGGTTTTCCGTCTTCAGCCTCAAGTGCGTGGCCACCCTCTCCAACAGAAGCTTCAACTCGTCGATGGTGAACGGTTTCGTCACGTAATCGTAGGCCCCGTTTTTCATGGCCTGCACCGCCGATTGCACGGTGGCGTAACCGGTAACCACCACCACCTCGGCATCGGGTCGCCGCTGCTTGATCTTGTGCAGAGCTTCCAGCCCGCCCACGCCGGGTAGCTTCAGATCCAGCAGAACCACATCGATCGCCTGCGACTCGAGCAGGCGGTAGGTGTGTTCGGCGGACTCCGCAACCATGGTGTTGAACCCCAGGGACTGCGCCACTTCGCGGCAGACATCGCGCACCGCGCGTTCGTCATCGACGATCACTAAGTTCAGCAAATTGGTCGCCTCGAGCTGAGGCCGGTTAAAAGCATGGGCAACGGCGCTGGTCATACGGATTTTCCCCTTTTGGTTTTACCTTTTCTGGCTCCCCGGATCTTCTGGTTCGAAACCGGGCCAATTTTGTTCGCAACTTCAGGAGTTTGGAACGGTTTAGCTTCGACTCCCACTCGCGGCAGATGTACCACCACCCGCGTGCCCTTTCCGGTCTCACTCTCCACTTCAATCGTCCCCCCTTCGTGGGTCACGATGCGATACACCGTGGCCAGCCCCAGCCCATTCCCCTGCCCGGGCTTCTTGGTAGTAAAAAAAGGCTCGAACACCCGGGCACGGGTTTCGGCGTCCATACCGCAACCGGTGTCGCTGACGGCGAGCGCGACCCAGGCATCGCAAAACTGGTTATGCGCGTTGCGTCCCGGCCGGGTCCCCTCACAATTTCTGGTATTCACCGTGATTCGACCGCCGTCGGGCATGGCATCCCGCGCGTTTAGCACCAGGTTCAGAATGATTTGCTGAACCTGAGCCGGATCCATGCGCACGAAGCCGAGATCGTCCGCGAGTTCGGCGGCCAGTTCGATGTTCTCGCCAATCAGCCGGGTGAGCAGATTGCGGACGTCCGAAACCACATCATTGATGCATAGCAGACAAGGCTCAACCGCCCGCTGCCGCGCCACCGCCATCAATTGCTGGATAAGTCCGGCACCCTGCTCTCCTGCCTTGCGAATCTCTTCCGCGAAACGCCGTAACCGGCTTCCCTCTTCCAACCCCGCCAAAATCAGTTCGCTGCAAAGCACCATCCCGGTGAGCAGGTTGTTGAAGTCATGGGCAACTCCCCCAACCAGCCGGCCGATGGCCTCCATTTTGTGGGCGTCCCGCAACTGCTGTTCCGTTTGTGGACGCTCTTCCGGTTCCTCGGCTCTTACTTCAAGTTGTGCAATTGCGCTCATAGCTGTTTTCTGTCCAGTTATAAAGTGCGTGGAGTCACGCCTTCCGCGCATGCTCCCCATTTGGGAAGTCTAGGCGGGATCGCCGGAGGAGCGCTGTGATGGTTGAACAGGGATTTGCAGATTCAAACCGAATCCAAAATGGGAGGAAGAACTTGGCGCGAACTCGTAGGCGCACAACGTGCAACCCCACTTCGCAACCGCTCCAACCTTATAGATGCAACGGCTGAGCCACTCGAAAGGTCAAGCGGTGCCCTGTGGAAAACCTTACATCCGCTTGGACGGGAACGAATGAAGGCTGAGTTCCGCTAGCGGACTCCAGGGCGGATGGGGCTACCACAGCTTTGCCGTCGGCGCCGGGGTTCCCCGCCGTTTGGCGTTTCCCATACGATGCCCCTTTGGCGAAAATGCTGGAGGTTTTCAAAGCTACGGCTTTTCCGTTCACCACCATCGAGGTCAGGGTCAACCGAAGATAGCCAGGTTGACGCACGGATCGGGACGCCCTTGCCGCCAGCACGCTCCCAGTCACCGTCGCTCCCGAAGGCACCACAGTCTTCCCGGCAACGACGACGGGCTCGTCGACAACCGCGTCGAAAGGCTGCCCAACTCGAGATTCTGCGCTGGACAGCGCCGTCTGCAATCGGACCTTGACCCCGGTTCCCGCCGGAATTCCGTCAAAGGCAAACCCCGACGTGGGAGAGATTCCGCCACCATCAGAAACGCGCTCAAAGGGAAGCTGACTACTCTTGGCAGTCCCACTCGGCGCCGGGACCGGCAATTGCCGCGAGCATCCCGCCGTCCCGATCAGGATCAGTCCGGCGAGAACCACGAAGGCGAGGCCGCAGACCTTAATTGGACGGGCGGTTTGCCGCGGTCGCTTCATGAGTGCATCCTGGCCGTGTGTAGTCTGTGGCCACAAGTCGCAACGGAGATGCCATCTCAGAGACGTTATGAATCATGAGGTTACAGGCAATGGGAGTTCGTCGAACATGTAGATTTTGCGCGCGGGTGGCCCAGCCGACACCTTTTCCGATAAAGCTACCGCGAACGGGATGCCCCACCCGTGGCGGTTTCACGGGTGGGCCGCGATGCCGATGGGGATCAGGAGATTTTGCGGATACGAAGCTCCGCTTTTCGGGTTTCATTGACCAGAACTGCGCCGCGTTCGCCATAGTCGTAATGGCGAAAGCTCCTCCACAACCACTGTTGAGGCTTCAGAACTAAACCTCGCTGCACAGGATTGCGGCGCATGTAGCGCAGCTTTTCCACTCGTTTATTTTCGGTAAACACAACAAAATCGTAGAAGCGACGTTGCCAACATGTCCCACGGCGACGGGTGTACTCCAAAGCGCGTTTGCCTGGGAACCGGTCCGGGCGCGAAGTTCGCCCAGCAGCCGATGGGCGAAGGTTTGTTTCAAAGCGGCCAGCACCAGCGAAGGATTTCCGCGCTCCGGCTCGACAAAGAGAAGATGGGCATGCTCAGGCATCACTACATAACCGACAACGACAAATTGATGGCGCTGGCGGACCTGCTCCATGATTTCTAGAACATGACTTCTAGAAAGAGATCGCGAGAGCGTGGTGTGCCGAGAAGAAGGCGGCGTTGATAGCAGCTTGTGGTAATAAAGTGGGAGAACCCAGCGCCGTAGTACCGGTGCAGGTTGGTCGGCATTGGAACGATGTAGCAGGAACGCGACGATCGAGCTGTGACCGATGAACATGCCAGGGAGAGTTCGCAGCAGCCCACCCGTGAAACCGCCACGGGTGGGGCATCCTGTGTCGTGTTAGAGTACGGCTGGGCCAGCCCCCTGGGCAATCCGCTAGATCCCCAAGTCCCGGGTTTCCGGTCTTGAATAGGTACTCGTCATTCTTTCCCGGCTTCGTGAGCAGCCTCAACTGCTTCGTCCGTTGAAATCACGGGCACTGGTTCACCAGCAAGAAACTTTTCCACAGCGGCAACGAGGGGTTCGGGGGCTGGATATTTCTTGTTCGGACTGATTGCCGAGCCCGCGCGACCAGGGTGGAGCACATCCCACATTGATTTCTGTTGTTGTCTCTGACGGGGACCACCGAGAGCCTTGTTGCCGAAACCGTCAATCAACTTGTTCCAGATTGGTTCATAACGATCGATTAAAAGCGACTCACAAAGCGGAATGAAGAAATCTTTCAACACGAGATAGCGGCACCAAAAATCCTCAATTGCTAGGTTCTCAGCGCTGCGTACGGAGTCGGCATGATTTCCAAGTCGCTCAAAGATCGCTTTGCCTGCTGGTCCTGCGGCTAGGACACCTCCCTTGCGTCCGCCCTTTCGAGTTGCCTCGCCGACGTATATCGGTCGTCTCCACTGTTGATTTCGGTTTTCAGTCGCGATTGGCTGGTACGGAGGAAAATCCCCGGTGTAGTAGATCACGTAGATTCCAGAACCATCGAACGGTTCGAGTGACGCTAATGGGAGGAGAGGCTGTTCGAGAACAACCTTCACCATATTTTCGGCGAGGGTTCTCAGATCAAGCGGATCATGGGACACGGAGGACTTCGAGCGGCACAAAAAAACCTCATTGTTAGGCTTCTTGCGCTCGGCTCAGGTGGGACATTATCACGACGCCTCAGGGTCTATAATACTCGCGCCCGCTCAGCAAGGTTCTCATGATTGAGGCGTTGGAAATCGGACACCTGTATTCGAATGAGGAGATATTCAAGTCCCTCAAGGTCGGAAATGCTGGCGGAATCCGCCTGTCTCTGTCCGACAAGGCGGTCCTTAGAGCGGTCATCATGACCTCCGAGCAAAATTTCCATGGTGCTAAGGAAAATCCGTACCACGATAGGCTCGAGGGGGGCGTCCTAACTTACACGGCGGCGGGGAAACTCGGCCAGCAGACGCTCGCAGGCATGAATAGTCGGTTAATCGAGCAAAAGACTTTTGATTTTCCCGTACATGCATTTTCCTTGGTTGCCAGTAGGCGAGATAAATCCGTCGGACCCAGCCACTGGAAATACCTTGGGCTGCTTGAATATCTTCGCCACTACCCAGACACGCAGCTTGACGCGGAGGGCAAGGTTCGCAGAGTCTGGCTCTTCGAGTTCAAAGTTCATGATCAGCATGGAGTCTTACCACTGGCGAACGAGACTGAGATTTCCGGTCGAGTGCTCACAGCGTCGAGACTTCAGTCGGCCGCCGAACCTGATGACGACGAAATCGTCGGCGAGAGCGACAAACCACGGCCTGAGGATATTGAGAGAATTGAGCGCGTTCGGGGCAAGCTTTTAGCGATGAACCCGAGGGGTTTCGAGATTTTCGTCAAGAATCTTCTTGTCCATTGCGGCTTTTCTGACGTTTGTGTCACAAGGTTCACAGCTGATGGCGGTGTAGACGTGAACGCCCGAACCGGCGGACGCATTTGGATTTTCGAAAACACATTGGTTCAAGTTCAAGCAAAGCGGTGGCTGCACTCCGTGGGACGCAAGGAAGTCGCTGAACTGCGTGGCAGCCTTCAACCGTTCGCAAGAGGGGCCGTGCTCACAACCAGTCATTTCTCAAAGGCAGCTATCAACGAAGCCAGTGAGGATGGGAAAAATCCAATTGCTCTTGTTGATGGTTTCAGGCTGTCCAGGGTCGTGCTCGATGAAAATTTCAACCTGCCTTTATGACAGAACCAGCCCCAGCGGCAGGCGTGCGCCTACACATCCCCGGCTAATTCGTCCTCGTCAAACCCATCCTCCCCAACCGCAAACGTCCGACCGGTAACACCGATCGAATTTGATTCCTGCTCCACAACCGTCATGCTCAGGAATCTGTGACGAGCCAGCTTCGCTGCATCGCGGCTGTCGCCTGGCGTCGCCACCTCTATGTCGTATTCCTGCGTCTCGCGCACGCGGACCACATGCGTAACGGAAACATCGGCAACTCCCCACGTCATGTTCTGTATCCCTCCTGTGCCAATCGGTCAAGATCGCGCTACTGGCACTCCCACACAACATGCGTCTGCCAGCCGAGCTTTCTGAGGCGTCGGATATTCTTTAGATCGCGGAGGCGATTCTCTTTTAGCTTTGGCACCCAGAACTCAAGCCGCGACTTTGGAAGTCTAGCCAGTGCGCAGCCGGGGTGCCGATGCCAAAAGCATCCATGCACGAAAATCACTTTCTGACGACTTGGGAAAACCAAATCAGGTTTGCCGGGAAGCGTTGCGCGATGAAGGCGGTACCTGAAGCCGCAGCGATGCAAAAGGCGTCGGACCGCCAGCTCGGGCTTTGTATCGCGTCCACGAATCCGAGCCATGCGTTCGCTGCGTTCGGTGCGACTGAGAGTGTCCATTGTCGAGGTGTGGCCGTATCGTAGCTCACGCGACGCACCGACGACAAGTGAACGCATGTGGATAATGTGGCATAATTCAAAGGCGAATACAAGGCGAAATGGATCATCTTCGGGACGTGGGCGTGGGCCGCAAGCGAGTCATCGGGGCTAGTGGCCGCGATTCTGACAAGGTCCGGGGCCGCGAAGGGTGGGGCAGCCTCAGTCGTGGTAGCGCCGTCCAGCCGTCGGCTTGAGTGGGGCAGTTTCTCGGCTGGACCGAGTTTCCCGCCACCCTCTCTCATGCAATCTCCACCTAGCTAAGACACCCATCCTCCTGCGCGTTCGGTGCGAAGAGGGTGGGCGCGACAATCCCAAACTGGAACCGGATCAGCCGCCTCACCACTTTGCTCTTGACCTCCCGCCTTCACTTCCGATAACATATAAACACAAAGGTTATCTAGAAGATAATCTTCGATCTTTGACAACTCATTGCCAGTCTCGAAGTCGGGCCAGTCAAGGCGAGGGGCGAACCCTCCTAAGTTTCTTGAGGCAGTTCCAGGACCGGACCCCAGAGGCAGTCGGGCGTCACGCTAACTCCAATGTTTCCAATATTTTGCCTCTAACTACCTTAAGAACCATAGATCTAGGAGGCAAGAAAAATTCCGGCCCTTTGTTTTCTATATTTTGCGCCGAAACGGGAGTTTTTTTTAGGTAAATTCTGCACCAGAAGTTGTGCAGTTGCGCTCAACAGGCTGAAACAAAGCCGTCAGGCAATGCCAGAGGGATCTACTTCTTCTTCTCTTTGCCCATCTTTCGCGCGATTTCCGCCATTAATTTGGGCTTTAGATCGGCAAGCACGCTATCCACGATGCTGGAGATTTCGCTGCTGTCCTCTTCCGAGACAGATTCGGACTCGGGCTGTGCCTCACTACCAGTCTGCCTGAGTTCCGCAACCGTGTCGACAACCTGCGAACTGAGTTGCGAACCGATAACGGATTCTCGTATCTGCCTCCAGTTCGCCCAAGCCGCAGCCAGTTCCGATTCGCCGTGTCGTCCGCTGGACTCGGGTGCGGGAGGGATGTTCTCTGAATACTCTTCCGCCAGTCTCGCAGGCAACGTGGCTTCCGCCGCACTGGTATCGCCCGTGCCCGCACTGGCTGAGGCCGCAGCCGCGTAGGCCGCACTCTCCTCCGCCACCGGGACCGCGCTGTCGCTGACCGCGTCTGCATGCGCAGAGACGGTCATTGCGTTTACTTCGGCCTCGCGCACGTCCGATTCTTCGACGCTCACGCGAACCGAGTGAGCCGTAGATTCTTGCGCTTCTGATGCCGGGCTGTCAGAGTTCAAGGTCGACTCAACTGGAATGGAATCGGCTCCCGGGTTAGTCGCTGGCGCTTCCATGACCTGCGCCGATGCATAGGGCTCAGGCGAACCCGCGAAACTTATCCGGGCCGCGTCTGCCGCCGCGCAGGCGGCGTAAGCCTTTTCCATCTCCTGTTCGAGGGCGAGGGTTGCTTCACCGTCGCTGACCGGAACCAGTTCGGCAATCCATCTCGGGCCGCTGAATTCCGAAGTAGCAACCGCCATGGTGACTGGAACTTCATCTCTCAGCGCACTCTGCCAGTTGTCCGCTTCTTTGTCGATCGCGGCGCGGTCTCCGTGACCGTTCGCGGGCGCCAGGGAAGCGAGCGCTGCCGTGACCTCATCGTCGGCAAGGTTCCCGCCGCGGTCGGCGTCCGTAACCTGGGTAGCGTCCGATGCCGAGACCCCCATCTCAGGCAGCGGCACCGCTTCCATGGGAACTTCGCCCGCAGACACGGGTTCGGCGATTGCGGCTTGCTCCGTGGTTGCTGAAAACTCGGGTTGCGCCACAAGGGGAATGCTTTCCTGGCTGGATTCCCGCGGCTGCTCTTCTGTTGCGGCAACTGGCGCCTGAGTTGGTTCTTCCGCGTGATCGCGAACCGGGTGCGGCTTGAAGCTGGATTCATCGCTCGGAGCGCTGCAAGCCGCTGCGGCGGCCTTAATCGCTGCAATTTCCTCCGCCGTGACATCCTGCGGCATGGAAGACAGCAACGCCTCCTCCAAGCCGGACTTCATCTCTGCCGGCCGATGCTCTTCACTTCTGGGCCCCGCAGAGGCGTAGCTAGATTCGTCTCTATCCGCCGATGACTCGAGAACGCTGGCCGGCGCCGGCGATTCCTCGGGTGCACCTCCGCGAGGCTTGGAGTAGGGTGGCGGAATCGATAAACGATTCTTCCATCCCGTCTCGCTGTCGCCGAAGTCTTTCCCGGACGCTAGTTCCTCCGCCCCAGCCAAGGCTTTGGCGAACCGGTTTGGTTTGGCCGGCTGACTTTGTGGGACGATCTTGTCTTCCAGCTTGGTAAGCGCTGTGAGCAGTTCACTGGCCTCAAACGGTTTCACAATGAAGCCGTCCGCACGCACGCGGCGCGCTTCGTCCGCTTTAAAGGGTTCGAGCTTGCCCACGGTGAGCAATACTGGGATGCGCGCGGTCTCGGGCGCTTCGCGCAGGCGCTGGCAGACTTCGAGCCCGCCGTAGCCAGGCATATACACATCGAGCACAATCAGATCGGGCTTCGACTCAGCAATTTTCTTAAGCGCTGCCGAGCCGTTATTCACGGTAGTGACATCGTAGCCGGCGTCGCTGAGAATTCGCCGGCCCATGTTCTGGGCTGTCACACTGTCATCAGCGAGCAGTATTTTCCGCGCCAAGCGATGTCCTCTATATGAAAGGGGAGATAGCGCGAAGTTAAATTGTCCCGGAACCTAAGTCAATGAGGATACGAGCTTAAACACGTTACGACGGGCCAGTAACCACTGCGCAAGCCAAGAGCACTCGCGAACCGGCTCTCGGAGCTTCGCAGGAGAGCCGTGCTCAGAATGGCACTACCTTGTGAATACCCTTCTTTTTCTTATGCTTGCTGGACGCCACGGTCGCGTCGGTGTCATCACTCGGGTCAGCAGTGGAGCTTGCCGCAGAACCGCTTTTCCCATCGCTCGCAGCGGGAGTGGTACCGCTGCTCGCCGGTGTCGCGGCGGCTCCGCTCTGGATTTCGTTGACCTGCTGCGGCGGAGGCAAAGCCTGGCCACCATTACTGTCGCTGACATTGGGTTTCAATTCGTTCGGATCTGCCGGGCCGGTGTTCGGTTTCAACTCGTTGGGATCAGCCGGCGCCGCTTCGGCCGTCGAAGCCGATGCAGCATTCTCTGCAGGGGCAACAGGATCCGAGGAAGCAGGAGTATCCGACCGCGGAGCCGGCTGATCCGGTCCTGGCGCGCCGCCTTTCACGGTTTCGATGGAAACGGAGTCGGACCCGCCCGCGTTCCCCATCGCCGCCCGTGTGGCCCGCTGCACCACCTGGCTTGCGCTCATTGGAGTGGGATCGACAAGCGTAGGCTCGCCAACTTTCGCCGCCTCGGCCACGTTCGGATGTTTCGCGAAGGTCTTCATGACTTTCGATAGCGTGCTCGCCTCGCGCCGGCTATCTTCTTCCGCCTTGTTCTGCGCGATCGTGGCCTTCGTAGGTTTGGGCACCGGTTGGTGTAAGGCCAACAGGCGAGCCTTGGCGTCGTCGGCCCGATCCATGACTGGGTACCGCGTGAGAATTCGGCCGTAGGCTTCCGCCGCGCCCTTAGTAAAATCCTCGATCATGCGGGATTTGGCAACTTCGTTCATCCCCGGCCGGGCTCGCAACATGTTGATCTCGCCTTCATACGACTGCCCGAGCAAATACAGCGCTTCATCCGCCTTACTGTAGAGCGGGTACTTGTCGGCTAGAGACTTGAGCCGGGCGATGGCGGCCGGATACGACTGGCGCAAGTAGTAGAAACGTCCTACGCCGAACTCCCGTTCGGCGATCACCTCCTGCACTTCCCGCAGATGCTGCTTGGCCTCCGGTACCAGCTTGCTGTCGGGATACTGCATGATCAGTTGCCGGTATTCTTCCTCGGCGCGCAAAGCATGGGTAGGATCGCGATCCGCCTTCTCCATCTGCTGATAGTGAATATTGGCCAGCTTCAGCTGCGCCTCAGCCGCTTCCGGCATGTTGGGGAAAAAGGTCTCAAAGTCCTTGTACTCGATTTCCGCCTGCGCCAGCGATGCCGAGCCACCTTCCGCGTACCAGGAGTCAGCCACTGCCAGCTTGGCGCGCGCGACGTATTCCGAATCCGGGTAAGTGTTGATCAAGGTCTGCAGTGACAGCCGCGCCACATCGAAGCGGTTGTGCTTCATCGCGTCCATGGCCCGATCAAACAACACCTTGTCAGGCTGCTTCGAATCGACATTCGCGATTGGGTTGCTGACTTTCTTGTTCGTGCACGCCACCGTGACGGCAAGCACACCCAAAAGAAAGATCACCGGAATACGACGTGACATAAGAACCTCAGAAAGACTGTGTGAGCCAAGACCATGTGGGAGCGGGTTTCCGACCCGGTCCTGCCGCGCAGCGGCAGCAGCACCCCAAAAAACAATCCACACCCGAAGCCGCTAAACCTTCTGCAAAGTAGCCTCAGTAGCCGCCTTCAACAATTTCTGCGCATTACTCTTTGGATCGCCTTTACCGAACACGGCGTTGCCCGCAACCAGAATTTCAGCCCCAGCCCGTACCACTTCGCCGACGGTGTCCAAGGCGATTCCGCCATCGACCTCAATCCGATAATTGAGCCGCCGCTGCTCGCGCGAGTCCGCCAGTCTGCGAATCTTATGCACCGCATTTGGAATAAACTTCTGCCCGCCGAATCCCGGATTCACCGACATCACCAATACATAATCGATAATATCCAGCACCTCGCTCAAAGTTTCGACCGGGGTCGCGGGATTAATCACGACTCCCGCCAGCACGCCATGGCTGCGCACCAGGTGCAGCGTCCGGTTCAAATGCTTGCAGACTTCCTGGTGCACGGAAATCCAATTCGCTCCTGCCTCCGCGAAATCAGGAATGTACTGATCCGGGTTCTCAATCATCAGGTGACAATCCAGCGGCAAAGCGGTCGTTTTGCGCAACGACCTGACCACGGGCGGTCCAATGGTAATGTTCGGAACGAAATGCCCATCCATGATATCCACATGGATCACGCTGGCCCCGCCCTCCTCCGCCGCCTTGACCTGGTCGGCCAGATGGGCAAAGTCAGCCGACAAAATCGAAGGCGCAAGCTCGATCAACTGGGCTCCAAGCATTGAGATACTGACGAAAATTCTAACACGCCCGGAAGCCCGTCGAACCGCCGAATTCGGCAGGGCACGAGTTTCACTCGTGCCGCTAAGTGCTGAAAATAAAGCCGGGCTTCAGCCCCTGAGGCGCTGAGACGAATGGGGCTTTGTGGAACGGTCCATGTGGGACGGGTCTCGGACCCGGAACTGCCGCGCAGCGCCAGCAATCCCGCCCATGCCTAATGGCTCGGCTCCAAAACCAATTTCTGCACCCGCCAGTTCAAGATTTCAGCCACGTAAAGCTCGTTGTCGGAAGGGCAAGCCATTTCGTGAATCCATCCGAACTGGCCCAGTTGCTTGCCCGATTTCCCCAATACGCCCAGCACTTTTCCATCCAGCGAGAGTTTGTAAATCCGCCCAGGAAAGCCATCGGAACTGTAAAGCACCTGATGCGGCGGCGGCGTAATACAGATTGCCCAGGGCGCCCCCGGTGCTCTCGACCCGCTCGGTTGCGCGGGCTTGTTTCCAATCGCCGGGCGCCAATCGGGATCGGCCGGCACGTCGATGGTAATCTGCCGCAAAAACTTGCCCTCGCCGTCGAACACCTGGATCCGCCGGTTTCCGCGGTCTGCCACATACACATTTCCCTCCGCATCCACCGCAAGGCTGTGCGGAGTATCAAACTGCCCCGGCCCGCTACCGGGCTCACCCCACGACTTAAGCCAGTTGCCGTCTTTATCGACTTTCGCGACCCGCGAATTGATATACCCGTCGCTGATGTAAGTGTTCCCCGCCTTGTCCCAAGCCACGTCGGTCACTTGTCGAAACATCCCATCCTCCGCAGGAAGCGGAGGCTTAGGCTTTTTCAATGGACCGGTTCCATCGTCAGAAGCTTCCTGCTTGCGCCCGAACACCATGACGACGCGTCCCTCAGGGTTGAACTTGATCACCATGTCCGAACCTTTGTCCGTCACCCAAATATTGTCTTCCGGGTCGACCTTCACTGTGTGCGCAAACGACCACGCATACAAGTTGTGCCCGATCTCGCGCACGAATTTGCCGTCAGGGCCGAACTCGAAAAGTTGCGCCGCAGCCGCTCCATAAGCGGGCCCAGTCGAATTCCCCCGCGAGAAAACAAAAATGTGCCCCTTGGAATTGACGGCCACTCCCGGCACCTCGCCGAAGTAGAGGTCGGGCGGAAGCTTCAAAAAGTCAGGAACCGAGCGGTAATGGATCTCTGGTACGTTGGATTGTTGGGCGTAAACCGAACCGGCCACCAGGAAAAAAGCAAGAATAGCGCGTCTCATCGAGGCCCCCCGTAAAGTTTAGGTACGACAATATAACCTATCGTTTTCTGGCAAAACTGACACCTCAATTTCCGGTAACGGTTCGATTGACCCACCACCCGTTTTCTTCAAGCAACTCATCCCGCAATCACAATCCGGTACAATCTCTAGTTCGGTTCAAGCGGCGGAGCTACCCACCGCTAACGACCGACCCTCTATGACCATGAGAGTTCGCAAAGCCGTTTTTCCCGCCGCCGGACTGGGCACACGGTTCCTGCCCGCCACTAAAGCCCAACCCAAGGAAATGCTGCCGATCGTGGATAAACCGATCATCCAATACGGCGTCGAAGAAGCACTCGCCTCCGGCTGCGATCAGATCATCATCATCACCGGCCGCGGCAAGCAAGCCATTGAAGACCACTTCGACGTCAGTTACGAACTGGAAAAAATGCTCGAGGAGCGGAGCAAGACCGATCTGCTCAAGATCGTGCGCGATATTTCCGACATGATCCACGTAGCCTACGTGCGCCAGAAGGAAGCGCTGGGCCTGGGACACGCCGTCCTCATGGCGCGTGAACTTGTCGGCAACGAACCCTTCGCGGTATTGCTCGCCGACGATATCATCGACGCCGAGACTCCCTGCCTGAAGCAAATGATTGATGTCTTCAACCAGACGCAATCCTCGGTGATTGCCATCCAGGTAATAGAAGGCAAAGCGATCTCTTCGTATGGCGTGCTGGACGTGAAAACGGCAGACGGACGTTTCGATGGGCGGCTCTACGAAATCCGCAACATGGTAGAGAAGCCCAAGCTCGAAGAAGCACCCTCGGACCTCGCCGTGATCGGCCGCTACATCCTGACTCCGACGGTCTTTGAGACTCTGTCACAAACCAAGGCGGGCGTCGGCGGCGAACTGCAGCTCACCGATGGCATGCGCGCCCTGCTCAAGAAAGAAAAAATGTATGGTTACGTGTTCGAGGGTAAACGTCACGACGCCGGCGACAAATTGGGATTCCTCAAAGCCACCATCGAGTTTGCCCTCAAGCGCAAGGATCTGGGCGGGCCGCTGCGGGAGTATCTGAAAGGGCTGAAGCTGTAGACTGCCGCCTATCGGCATCGATTTCCAAATTTCGAAATTGTCGATTCCAATTAGAAATCTTGCTCTCACCAGGAATCTAAAAGTGCATTTCCGGCGGTTCCGGCTCGGCCACGCCATCGGCGCGCGGGTCGGACGCGCCCGAATTCATCTCGCTCTTCGAATTGTGCATCACGGCCTGCCCGCGTCCCATGGCCACGCTGTACTCTTTGTGCACGGTGAGGTTGTGCCCTTTATCGCGTAGCGCCCGCAGCACCTCGGGCTTAACCCGCGATTCGATCACAATGTCACAATTCACGGTATTGGTGGCCACAGTAAATCGCGGCGCTTCGACTGCAGCCTGCATATTCATCCCATAATCGACGAGATTGGAGACGAACTGCGCGTGGGCCAAAGGCTGGTTTGGACCACCCATGATGCCAAATCCGATATGCACATCGCCCCGCTCCATAAAAGCGGGAATGATGGTGTGAAACGGGCGCTTGCGCGGCTGCAGCACGTTAGGATGGCCGGGAACGAGCACGAACAACGCTCCCCGGTTCTGTAGCGCGAAACCCATCCCACTGACCACAATGCCAGAACCGAACTCGGAATAATTGCTTTGGATCAGCGACGCGATGTTGCCGTCTTTGTCGACCGCAGCAAGATACACGGTGTCGCTGGTGGCCGGGCTTCCTGCTCCGGGATTGCAGTTGGCTTGGTTGGGATTGATGAGAGCGGCGCGCTGTGCTGCGTATTCCTTGGACAAGAGGCCCTGCACCGGAACTTTGGCGAACTTCGGATCGGCATTGTAGCGATAGAGATCGGCATAGGCTAGTTTCATGGCCTCAATCTTCTTGTGCATCTCTATCGTGCCCTGCGGTCCGCCGGGATCAGGCTGAAATGTGCTCATGATGTTCAACATCTCGAGCGCCGCCATGCCCTGGACGTTGGGAGGAAGTTCGTAAATCTTCCATCCGCGATAGTCGATCGAAATCGGTTCAACCCATTCCGCCGAAAAGTCGGCTAGATCGCCCAGTTCCATGGTTCCACCGAACGACGCCGACGTATTTATGATGGCCTTCGCGATCTCGCCCTTGTAAAACGCGTCGCGCCCTTGGTCGGCAATCAAACGCAGAGCTCTGGCCAAATCAGGATTGGAAAACATGTCGCCAACTTCAGGAACTTTGCCGCCGGGAAGAAAAACCTTTCGCGCCTCGCTGGTCTGCTGCAGCTTGGCTTCTTCAAACACCCAGTAGCCGTGAACGATCTCCGGCACTGCGAAGCCGTGCTCAGCGTAGTAGATCGCCGGAGAAAAAAGATCCTTCCATGGCGAATGCCCGAAGCGCTGATGAGCCTGGCTCCATCCTTCGACGGCGCCCGGAACCGTGACGCTGTGAATCCCGTTAACCGGCATCGTCGTGATGCCTTGTTTCGCCAGAAACTCCGCCGACAGCTTGCGTGGCGCCCAACCGCTCGAGTTCAGGCCATAGAGCTTGCCGGCCTTTGCGTCCCAGTAGATGAGAAAAAGATCACCACCGATCCCGTTGCTCATGGGGTCGGTAACGCCAAGCACGGCATTGGCAGCGATGGCAGCGTCTATTGCCGTTCCGCCTTTGGCCAGAATTTGCGCCCCCGCCTGCGATGCCAGGTAGTGGCTGGTCGCGACGATGCCGCGGTCCGTCACCACCACCGAACGGCCGTAAGAACGGTCTTGACCAGCAGCCTGCATAATCAGCGCCAATATTAGGAACCCAAGAAGAAGTATCGGCCGTAGCATGCGCACCTCGAGGGACGGCGACGGATTGAAGTTAGCCGGAGGTTCCCAGCGTGATCTTCAGTTTTCGGGACTTCTCTTCGACTCCGTTGGCCAGCGTTTCTTTGTGAGCTTCGAGTTTCTTGGCCAGGGTCGCGCTGGACAGCCCCAACACTTGTGCCGCCAGAATTCCCGCGTTGGTGGCTCCAGGTTTTCCGATAGCCACGGTAGCCACCGGAATGCCCGCCGGCATCTGCACCGTCGCCAGCAGCGAATCCAACCCATTGAGTGCCGTCGAAGGGATCGGAACGCCGATCACTGGCAAGGTGGTGTGCGCTGCAATTACTCCCGCAAGATGAGCCGCGCCACCCGCTCCCGCAATGATCACCCGGATTCCCCGGCTCGCGGCTTTGCGTGCATAATCTGCCGTGCGATCCGGAGAGCGGTGCGCCGAGGTTACGTCAATCTCATAAGCAACCCCGAAATCCTCAAGCGCTTGTGCCGCCTCGCGCATGATGTCGAGATCAGAATCGCTCCCCATAACAATCGAAACCAGTGGCTTACTCATGAGCCTCTCTCTGATTTATTTAGCGCTGTGATTTACTTAGAGCTGTCATCCTAAGTACAGCAAAGGATCTGTGTAATTTGTCCGGAGTGCGTGGATATCTTCAACTTTTGGCTCGCATGCCGAACTACCTCGCCAGTGCTCGAGCCGCAATATCTTTGCGATAGTACGCGCCCCCAAAACTGATTTTCCCCACCGCCTCATAAGCTCGTTCCACCGCTTTGTCAAGATTGCCGGCTCTGGCGGTGACCCCCAGCACGCGCCCACCAGCGGTAAAGTGCGCGTCGTCATGTCTCGTGGTACCCGCATGAAAAACCTTAACCCCTGCAACTCTGTCCGCGTTATCGAGCCCGCTGATCTTCTTTCCAACTTCGAAAGTGCCCGGATAGCCTCCCGAAGCCATCACCACGCAAACCGCAGCATCCGGCGACCAGCGAAAGTCTCCGTCGCTCACCCGACCGTCGATTGAAGCTTCCAGCGCCTCGACCAGATCACTTTCCAACCGCACCAAGATGGGCTGAGTTTCTGGATCGCCGAACCGGCAGTTGAACTCGAGCACCATCGGTCCTCGAGCCGTCATCATCAGCCCGGAGTAAAGCACGCCCTTATATTCCGCGCCTTCCGCTTTCATCCCCGCTACCACGGGGCGAACGATATGTTGTAGAAGCCAGTTCTGCATCTGCGCGTCCACCATTGTCTGCGTGGAATAAGCTCCCATGCCGCCCGTGTTCGCGCCCGTGTCGCCCTCGCCTACCCGCTTGTGATCCTGCGCCGCGGCCAGCGCAACCACCCGTTCGCCGTCGCTGAGCGCCAGAAAAGAAAGTTCTTCGCCTCGCAGGCATTCCTCAAGCACTACCCGCGAACCGGCCTCGCCCAGCATCTTCCCGCTCAGCATTTCCGCCGCCACTGCAGTGGCCTCTTCCTTGCTCTTGCAGATCACTACGCCTTTCCCTGCGGCCAATCCATCCGCTTTCACCACGACCGGCATGTGGAAATGTGGCAACGCGTCGCCAACGTCCTCCAGGCTGTCGCAAATGGCATAGTGCGCCGTCGGAATGTGATGGCGCTGCATGAACTCCTTCGCGAAACTTTTGCTCGATTCCAGCCGTGCCGCAGCCTGAGTGGGGCCGAAGATCCGATATCCGCGCCGGGTGAACTCGTCCACCACGCCGAGCTGCAGCGGCAACTCCGGACCGACCACAGTAAGGTCAGGCTTGACCCGCGCCGCCAAAGCCAGCAGCGACTCGATACTCTTAACGTCAGCGGGCAGACATTCGGCGTCGGTCGCAGCCCCGGCGTTTCCGGGGGCGCAACAGATGTGCGAAACACGGGGAGACTGGCGCAGCTTCCAAACCAGCGCATGCTCGCGTCCACCACTTCCGATGACGAGGACTTTCATAGCCGGGATAAACAAGGTTAGGGGGCGGAGCAGATGATGTCAAACGGGGAATTTTCAACTGTCGATTTCCAATCGTCAATTGTGCTGTGGGGGCAGCGTTCTCAAAATGGCAATCGACAATCGTAAGTTCCGTGCTCATCCATCAGTTAACTATGCTTAAGCCGTATAATCTTCCTGATGATCACCGTCTCCAAGGAAGACTATCTCAAAGCAATCCTCGCGGCCGAGAGCGAAGGCGAAACTGTGATCTCAGCTACACTTGCCCACTGGTTGTCGGTGTCGCCACCAGCAGTCACCATGGCTTTGCGCCGATTGAAGAAAGATGGACTGGTACGAGTGCAAGGCGATGGCCACGTCGGGTTGACCTCCGCAGGACGCAAAATCGCACGTAAGCTTACCCTTCGCCATCACCTTATTGAGCGCATGCTCTCCGAGATCTTCGGCATGGAGTGGTACCGGGTGCATGACGAAGCCGAGCGTTTGGAACATGCCGTTTCAACCGATTTTGAAGCCCGGCTGCTGGCCAAGTTAGGTCGCGGAGGAGCTTGCCCGCACGGCAATCTGAGCGAACTCGAAAGCCCCGGCAGTCGCCGCCGGCGAGGTCTCGTGCTGCTTGCCCATGCCGAAGCCGGAAAGAACTACGTCGTCAGTGGAATCTACGAGCGTGACCGGCACTTACTGGAATTTCTCGAGGGCCGGGGCGTTCGCCCTGGAGCGCGAGTGCACGTTGCGGGGCGGAACTACGATCAAACCTTGACTCTCGCCACCGATGCCGGAACGGTTGCACTCGGCCGTTCGGCCGCCGAGAAAGTCTGGGTATCCGGCGAGCCGGGCAAACCGCGCCGGCCCTCTTCGCGTTCCGCGTTTAAGCAGTAGCCGCCACTCGTTCTTCCTTGTAATTAACCGTAGTTTACCTGTTGTTGTATACTCACGCTAACTAATTCGGTTATGATCGTAGGTTCAAAATCCCCGGAGACGAACGGAATTGCGGACGAAATCGTCGTTATTACCCACGAAGACGTGGATCGGGCGCATGACCGCGTTCGGGTGTCCGCAGCGCGTGCGCAGCGCGGCTTTCTCCCCAGAGCGCGTCTGCTGTGGTTACTGGTTGGGCCCGGAGTTCTGGTCATGCTGGGAGAGAACGATGGTCCCAGCATGCTCTCCTACGCCGCGACGGGCGCGAAGTTTGGTATCGGATTTTTTATTCCTTTCGTTGTACTCACGTTTTGCATGGCCATTGTTGTGCAGGAGATGACCGTGCGATTGGGCGCCGCGACCCATCGTGGACATGCTGAGCTGATTTTCGACCGCTTCGGGCCGTTCTGGGGATGGTTTTCGATGATCGACCTTGCCATCGGAAACTTCCTCACACTCATCACGGAGTTCATTGCCATTCGCGCAGGGCTGGGTTTCTTTGGCGTGCCTCCGTGGATGGCGATTCTTATTGCGCTTGTCATCCTTTATGCGGCGCTGATGAGTCACCGCTACTGGACGTGGGAGAGAATCACGCTGGCCGCAGCCGCATTCAACTTGGTCTTTATTCCGGTTGCGCTCATGAGGCATCCGAACTGGCACGCCGTGAGCCATGCTTTAGTCACCTGGCAGCCGCTGCCTGGCTTTGACAAGGACACTCTTCTGATCGTTCTGGCTGATATCGGGGCGACGGTCACTCCCTGGATGCTCTTCTTTCAGCAGAGCGCTACCGTCGATAAGGGTCTCACCACCAAGGACATCCGTTTCGGCCGCATCGACACCGTGTTAGGGGCGGCGTTAGCGACGGCCGCGGCGGTGGCTACGATTCTCGCAACGGCGCCGCTGTTTGCTCATCAGATGAGCGCCGACAATTTCCAGGCGGCCGAATTTGCGCAAGCTCTGCAGCCGATCATTGGCCGGATCGGCGCATCCCTATTTGCCCTGGGCATGGTTGAGGCCGGAATTGTAGCTTCAATCACGATTTCAACTTCTTCGGCGTATGCCTTCGGAGAGGTTACTCACAAGCCGCACAGCCTTAATCTTCCCATGGGACAAGGCAAGTCGTTTTACTCGGTGCTGACGCTTTGCGCTGCTGCTGCCGCGGCTATCGTTCTCGTTCCAGGGCTGCCGCTCGTGTATGTGGTTCTGGTCGTAAACGTAGTCGCGGTTCTGGCCATGCCTCCGGCATTGGTGTTCCTGTTCATGCTGGTGAATGACAGGGAAATCATGGGCGACCTCGTCAGCCCGGTTTGGGCAAACGTGCTGTCCACGACCGTGGTATTTATCTTGACCGCTGCGGGTGTGCTCTTCGGGATTAGTGTGATTGCGCCAAACATCTTTGCGGCTTTGGGTGGAAAGTAGGACAGGTCTGTGAAAAAAGACGAAACCACAATCCCGAACTCCAATGCGGATGAAAGCTGGGTTTTATCCTCGCTCGAACACGATCAACTGGTTCGAGCAAAGAAGCATCACATCGCAAGGCGGCAACTCCAAGGCTCCGAACTTGTCGTGCTCTGGGCGCTTCGAATTTATCTTTTGTTCATGATGGCCGTTGTCGGTTATCAGGTGTGGACTGCCGCGCACTAGTCTTGCTCTTGTTACATTGGGATGCTATTTCTCGTTGCCCTCTCTCGCTGGCTGGTTCTCCGCACATAGGGCCTTTGGCTGCTACGTCACGAGCGTGGACGCTCACGCCTACTTCAGTGGAACTCCAGAGTGACGAACTTGGCTTCTTGCTTGCCTGTGTTCGTCAGCGTGTGGGTGTAGCCGCCGGGTAGCCATTTGATGTCGCCGGAGCTGAAATGTCCCGGCATCGGTCCCTGGCCTTCCACGTCGCTGCGTACGTCCAAGTCGGTGACCGCGACCAGCAGGTGCGGGCCGGAATGGTGATGGCTGGGCACGGTCGCGCCCGGCTGTAACTCGATCTCGGACACGCGGACGCCATCTTGCACGAACATGATGTCCTGAGTGCCTCCGGTTAGGACGTGCAGGCCGCGCTCTTCGTCCCACTTGGCAGGAGGAGTTTTGTGGGCCACTTCGTCTTGCAGGAGTTCGATGGTGACGTTGCGAAACGGGCTGTCGGCCAGGTTGCGCGCAATGTGGGCGAAGTTGCCCGCCGTAAATCGGGTCTCGCCGTCTTGCAGTTTCACCGCGACTGGGGGCTTGCCTTTGACTTCATTGGAGAGATCCGCCGCCCCAATCGTGACGTAGACGTAGTCATGGTGATGGATGTGCATCAGCGTGGCATCGTGCGGTGCAACCTCAACTCGAAACACGCGCACGTATTGGTTTTCGAGCGCCAGATGATGACGCGGTTCGGCGGTGATCTCGACCTCGGAGGTCTCTTGCGCAGCCAAGGTTATGGCGGCTAGCAAGAGTGCGGAGACTATCAGGCGGGTTCTCATGAGTGCAGATTCTAGCACCGTCGGCGAGGAGAAGATTCATGGCGGGATGCAATCGCACTGACAGGTAGAAACGCAAGGCCGTTGCGTCCTCTAGGTGGTTGGTGGGGAAACATCGGTCCGGAGCTTGAGCGTCGGTGTCCCCTGCGCCGTTGACCTCTGCTGGTTACCGTTGCTGAGTGCGTCGAGCGACTCTCGCGTAATCCGGTCATCGATCTCAGTCGCGTTCTCCAACGTGACGGGATATCGGATGACCGCTTCAAGACCGCCCGCGGTAAAACGCAGCCGCGTTCTGGGACGAAATTCTCCGCTCAATGGGTACCCCAGCGTGCGCTCCATTTGGCGGCGCTGGCCTTCGATGTCGTCCTTGTAGTCCGCAAAAATTCTTTCTACTACTTCGGTCAGATTCTTCTCGACCTTGTTATATTCGCTGTCGCCGGGCAGCGTTATTGTTATCTCGTGCCAGGTGAAGTTGGTTCCGGGTATTTGTTTGAAGAGACCGGAAGTAGGCTGGAAGACAATAGAGTTAGAAAATGCCACTACACGGCCGGTGGGGATCTCCGAGCCGGGGCCGCTCAGTTCCATGAGTTGCAACCGTACCAGCCCGACCTCGACCACCTCTCCCGAAACTCCGGAGATTTGTACGCGGTCGCCGACGCGAATTCCGAATTTACCAATCAGAAAGAAGTAGCCCGCAATAGAAAGGATGACATTTTGCAGCGCAACCGCAACTCCCGCGGTGATCAACCCCGCGAAGGTGGCGACCGAACCAAGCTGGCTGGCAAAGGAGAAGGCCACTACCATCGCAATGGAAAACCACATCACAATCTTGCGGATCAACAGAAACTGGTAGCGGCGCCGAGTTTCGTGAACGTAGCGGAAAATCGCCCTGCGCCAAAGCTCGGCGGCTCCCAGCACGAATCCCAAAGCCACGGCAAGCAGAAGCAATCGGACTAGAAGGCCTTTTAGGTCCGAGCGGTACCGAGCGTTCACGGTAGCCTGCCAGTTCATGAGGTCTCTCCTGTAAAGATCCAACAATATGGATTGCTTGCTCAGGGGCAGAACGGCGGCGGAGATCTGCTTGAATTGGGCGGTGAGTGAATCCAGTTCTTTTTTCTGCTGGGCGAGGGTGTTGGCATCGGCAGTGTCCGCCTGGTGGGCGATGGCGTCGCCTTGCTTGGTCAATTCCGTCAGGCGAGCGATCAGAGGGTCATGCAGTTGCTTGTTGGCATTTGCCAGAGAATCGGTGTCCTTTATGCGGGCGCTAATGGTGTGTACCTTGCCAGAAAGAGAAAAAAGATCCGCAGTCAGGCCCCAAATGCCGCTGGGTTCGGGCTTGCTGGCAGATATTGCCGGAGTAGGGTGGGATGGCGAATTGCCCGATGAGTTCGAGGACGCCCCATTTGTGGAAGCGGCCACTTCCGGAGATACGGTGCGAGCGAGCGCTTCGATTTGTGCCCGCAGGCCGCTCATTCCCAAGCCGCTACTGGTCGCTCCTCCCACAAAATCCGCCATATTGCGGATAATGTCGCGGCGGACACTGGCGAGATCTATCTCACTTTGCAGTTCGCCGATGGTCGCTTGCAGTTCGCGCCGCTGCTTGGCCGTTGACGTTTCAAGCTTCTGGCGATCGGACCGTAACTCTGCCTGCGTCTGCTGAATCTGCTGATCAAGCTTTTCCGCTAGTTGCAGAAGTGACTGATAGCGAGCACCCTCGGGGTTCTGCGCCTGGTTGGGTTGCGCCGACGGTTGTTCTGCCAAGTCTGCTTCCGCCCTGGCAAAGTCGAACCCACTACGCGCGATCTGGTCCGCCAGAGAACGATCGTCGTTTAGCGCGATGACATCGTTGGGTTCGGTCGCAATCTGCCGTTCGACATCGATCTGGCGGTACCAATTGATGGTCTGATCGAGGAATTGTAGGATGTCCGAGCGATCGGGAACAGTGGGAGCACTGTTCGGTGGGCGTGACACGCCGATAGAGAAAATCGACAAGAGAACAGTGGCAGTGGCGACCCGTAGGAGCGGTCGAAGCGTCCGAAGCCTCCGAAGCCTCATCTTCGCCTTCCGAGGCCTCGCAGTGTGCTGGGGGAGAATGAACCTCATGTCTTTAAGCGTTTGCCGAATCTTTAAGTGTAATTGATTCCAGGCCGCGCAACCGTAGCAAGTCCGTGAGTGAGAGGAGGATGCGGACGCTGCGGCCGAAATATCACTCTGCTAAAGTCCGACGAAAGGTCCTTACCTGGCGGAAGATCATGTTTAGAGGAGGTAGATTGCCATTGGTGAGACAACTAAAAAAAAAAGGCCGAGACTGTGCAGGTCCGGCCTGAAACGTGCGGTCAACAATGAAACAACTACGGTCGTGAGGATCTGAATGTCGGCTCCCGACCGACGCTAACCCATGACCGCCAAAGTTCATTGTGAACGCGAATACAAGATAAAGAACTCAACCGCGAGTGGCAATACAGTGAATACTGTAGTCACCGTTAGTGACAATCGAACGTCGGTCGACTGCGCGCATGATGTTACCGCATTTACCTCGTCTACCAAGCCGAGCCTTTAGGCTCCCGCAATAGCGGTTGTTTTCAATCAGTTGACCCACCGGTGTGGCGTCCCTTCGCATGCCTCGTCTTCAGACTTCGACCGGTTAGCCGGCGTCCGGTCCTCCATCCAAATCATTACCATAAACTGGTTTTGACGGCGGATCGTGTCAGATTGCGATTCTATGGTTTCGAACTGGGCACGGATTGTCTTCAACGCTAAAGCGTAGTCGTGCCGGGATGGCTGTTTTTTCTGTTCACGTCGCTTCATCACGCCCTCTTGCCTTTTGGATACCGTGGCCCCCGCGCCCGTTGCCCTCAATCGTGAAATTAGACACTAATCGTGACAAGGGGCAGGGCGGCTGGCGGTGGCGCCGGTTACCGTCACCTGCCCTGCGGTTGGCCAAATTCCCTTTTTTCTTTCCTGCCGCTAAACTGAATGTCTTATGAATAATCCATCTCAACCCAACATCCGGCTGCTCAATGCTCCTGATTATCGCGAGAGCTATGCCAACAGCGTCCAGGTGCGCGTGAATGTTTGGGATTTCTTTCTGGTTTTCGGTACTTTGCAACAGCAGAGCGAAACTCAGGTGGAAGTCAGAAACTTTCAGGGAATCTATCTGAGCCCTCAGCAGGCGAAGGCGCTGATGTCGATTTTGCAGCAAAACGTCTCGGGCTATGAGAGCACGTTTGGCGAGATCAAACTCGATCCCCGAATGACGGCTGCGGGCCCGGTACACTAGACTGCTCCGGTGGCCGGAGACATCGATGAGCGGCGCGGGTGCTCTGCAACACTGGTTCTTGCTCTCTTCTTTTTTGGCGCGCTGTTGACATTGCACATTCCCCTGCTGCACCTCCCGTACTTCTGGGACGAAGCTGGATACTACGTGCCTGCTGCTCGCGATCTGCTGCTGCATGGGACGTTCATTCCCCATTCAACTCCCTCCAATGCCCATCCGCCGCTGATCCTTGCGTATCTCGCACTGGCCTGGAAGGTTCTGGGTTATTCCCCCGTGGTCACCCGGGCGACTATGTTGGCCGTTGCAGCATTTTCTCTGCTGGGCGTATTTCGACTCGCCCAAGCGGTTGCGAATATTGAAGTCGCGGTCGCCACTACCGTCTGCACTATTCTTTACCCCGTTTTCTTCGCACAAAGCTCCCTGGCTCATCTGGATCTGGCGGCCGCTGGCTTAAGTTTTTGGGGCTTGCTCGCTTATGTCGAGGAGCGGCGGTGGACCGCAGCCTTATGGTTCTCACTGGCAGTACTGGCTAAAGAAACCGCCATCCTGGCTCCTCTCGCTCTTTTGGCGTGGGATTTGATTGGACCCCTCAAGCCTTGGATTAGGTACGCGCGCGCTCCCCACGTCCCGATTGTGATCCCGAACGCCCCAACGGTCACCCCGAAGGTCTCATCTGTCATCCCGAGCAAAGCGAGGGATCTGGGTGCTTCGCACGTCCATCGAAAACCCGGATTCCTCGCCGCCTTCGCTCCTCGGAATCACTGGAAAGGGGGAAGAGCCTCATCCAGCCTGCTTCTTGTTCCACTCATTCCGCTCGTGCTTTGGTATGCCTTTCATTACGCGCGCACCGGATTCGTCTTCGGCAACCCCGAGTTTTTTCGCTACAACGTGAAAGCCACCATACAGCCGGTCCGTGTCCTGCTTGCGTTTGGGCTGCGCCTGTGGCAGGTCGTCGGATATCTCAATCTTTCCTTCCTCACTATGGCCGCAGGGCTCGCGATGTGGCTTCCTCCGTTGCGCGACAACGGCGAAGAACGCCGAAGGATTCCGCTGGATGTACAGTTTTCTTTCCTCGCGGTAACCGCAGCTTATGTGATTGTGATGGCGGTGGTGGGCGGAGCAGTGCTCGCCCGCTACATGCTTCCTGTTGTTCCACTGGTGATTATCCTCTTTGTCTCCACGCTGAGGCGACGAGTGCGGCTGTGGCGTAGCGTGATTGCGATTGTGGCGCTGGCATTTGTGGCAGCGCTCTTCGTCAATCCTCCCTATGGATTTTCCATCGAAGACAATCTTGCCTATCGCGATTACATTCTGCTGCACCAGCATGCTGAGGACTTCCTGGAGGCGCGCTATCCCATGGCCCGGGTGCTGACGGCCTGGCCAGCCAGTGACGAACTCACTCGCCCTTACCTCGGATACGTAACCCGCCCGATGCGAGTTTTTCGTATTGAAGATTTCACCGTCGATCAACTCATGACTGCGTCCCATCAGCGCTCGAATTTTGATGTAGCACTGGTCTTTTCGACTAAGTACGAGCCCCCGCACGCCTGGTTCGATCACTGGGACACATGGCGGCAATGGAAAACACAATTCTTCGGCTACCATCGTGATGTCCCGCCAGCCGCCGCGGCACAGATCTTAGGAGGACGCCTTGTCTACAACGACCTTCGCAACGGCCAGTGGGTTGGCGTGATTGAGTTCGAGCAAGTCGAAGGGGCACAAACTTCTAGAAACACCGCATCAGTCGAAAATCCTGTCAAGCCCCTGAACCATCAAAGCCCACAAACGTTCGATTCAGTGGCAAGCAATAGATCCCCAAAATCGCGATCGCCCGCTGTTCGGGAGAACCCCTTTGATCCTAACGCTGGCGAATCGCTGAGCAGAGTTCTCCTACTTGATCAAGAAATTCGGACGACCGCCGGGCCTTGCTCAATTGGATAGCTGGACAAGTGAGCTAAACTGGCTGCGCTTGTTGCCAGGTGTTCGCTCGCACTTGTGCCGCTTGAACGCCTGTAGAGCATCATCGGACGGTGCGATGAGAGTTGGTATGTCCCTTGGAATAAAATCCTTCCAGGCGCAGGCGTCGCAGGCCCAGCCCATAAAAAATGCTGTTTGTATCCAAATGAGGTTTCTTTTTTCTTCGGCCATGTAAGCAGCATCTCACAGATTCGTCGGTCGGTTAATTCAAACTGCGCCATCTCTGTTTCGATTCCCGAATTGGCATGAATCGTGACTGGGGCGTAATCGCATGAGTGTTGATCATGGATGACGACATCCTTGGCCGACTCACAGCGCGCCGGGGAAGGTGTGCTTTTCGGTCGCCGGTTGCGTCCCCTTGCACTTCCTTCCTTGCATTTTCCCAATTTTCGGCCACAATATCTGGACTGTAGGCTAAAGAAGGAGCCGGGGGTCGGCTTGTTCTTTTTCGATTCTGTATGAGCAAGCATCTTTATCCGCGCTGTCCGCTCAGGCCCCTTGCTTTCGCCGCACTGCTATTTGTGTGGTGCGTAAACTCCCAGCCCGCGGGCGCGCAGAACACGCAACCTGAAAACAAACCGGCGGACAGTATTCGCGGCATTGTGGTCAACAGCGTGACTCGCGAGCCTATCGGCCGGGCGCTCGTCTACTCGCCCGACAATCGTTTTGCTACGATGACGGACAGCGAGGGACGTTTTGAATTCAGTTTCCCGCAAGTTGGAAGCGACCAGAACAAAGACGACGAATCCGCAAAAGTTTCTTCTTTCGGGCAGACCTTTCCGGGGCTGATGGCTCGCAAACCAGGATTTATCAACGATCAAATAACCCAAAGTCTGCATTCGGGCAAGTCCGGGAAGGAAGTTACGCTTCCGCTCACGCCCGAGGCTCTGATGGTCGGCCGGGTTGTTCTTCCCACTTCGGAAGCTTCCGACACGATCCAACTGGATCTTTATCGACGCCAAGTCCGTGAAGGTCGCGCCCGTTGGATCCTCGTCGGCTCAGCTTCGACCAAGTCAAACGGTGAGTATCGTTTTGCCGAACTTTCGGCGGGCAGTTATAAATTGTTGACGCGGGAACTGATGGATCGCGACCCTTTGATATTCGACCCGCGCGGACAACAGTACGGATACCCGCCGGTCTACTTCCCAAACGCAACCGATTTTGCCGCCGCGCACACCATTCAGTTAGCGGCAGGCCAGATTTTCCAGGCCGATATCTCTTTGGTCCGACACGCATATTATCCCGTCAAAGTGCCGGTGGCCAATGCGCCGCCTGGTCTCGGAATCAATATCGTCGTCGATGTCCAGGGCCACAGAGGTCCAGGATTCTCACTGGGCTACAACAACCAAGACCAGATGATTGAAGGCCTGCTCCCCAACGGTAACTACGCCCTGGAAGCATCGGGCTTTGGACCTAATGCTGCATCTGGATTGTTGAACATCAGCATCAAAGGCGCCGTTCTGGAAGGGCTCCGCATGACCTTGTCTCCCGATGGCTCGATCGGCGTGAATGTAAAGGAAGAATTCACCTCCACAGAAGGAACAAACTCGCCGAATGTGATCATGGAGACAGGTCCGCCCCCTCTGGCTGCGGGTGGGCCGAGGCGCTACCTCAATCTGCATTTGGAGCCGGCCGATGACTTTGTCCAGAACAGGGGCGCCTGGCTGCGTCCTCCCTCCGGTCCTGAGGACGACTCGCTTGCCATCGACGGCGTCCCACCCGGGCGCTATTGGGTGAAAGCCGACAGCTCTCGCGGATTCGTGGCGTCGATCACTTCCGGTACCACCGACCTGCAGCATCAGCCACTCGTCGTCGGCTTGGGCGGATCGAGTTCCCCGATAGAAATCACCATGCGGGATGCCGCCGCCGAAATCGACGGAACTATCGAAGGGGTCGCGTCACTATTCAATGGAACGGAGGGCGCAAGACCTTCGGCAACCGGTGCATCTGTATCGACCGATACGTCCGCGCGCGTGTATTGCGTTCCTCTCCCTGATAGTAGTGGCGAGTTCCGAGACGTGTGGGTAACTCCTGACGGCAAGTTCGGTCCACAGAATCTGGCACCGGGTACGTATCGGCTGCTTGCCTTCGACCGCCCGCAACCGGAACTCGAATACCACAATCCCGAAGCGATGCGTGCCTACGAGGCGAAAGGACAGTTGGTCCGACTGGTAGCTGGCCAGGAGGAACATTTGCATTTGCAGTTGATCTCGAGCGCCGAGTAACACATGACCATTCTTTTATCATTTCGTCGTCCACAGTTGCGCCGACCACAATTTCGTCGAACCCAACTTTGGAAATCGGTGATTCTTACGAGTGGCTTGATACTGTTCCACCCCATGGCAGCACTCGGGGCCCAGAGTTCAGACGCGGCGCAGATGCAATCGAGTGCTATGCTTCGGATCGCAGGAACCGTCGTGAGCGCAACCGGCGGTAACCCACTGAGTCGGGCTCGGGTCACGATTGTTGATGCCAAGAATCCCGAGCGTCGGCAGTCGATCATTACTTCCGACGATGGCCGCTTCGAGTTCAAAGTCCGCCCGGGAAGGTACGACTTGCGAGGCGCGAAGCGAGGTTTTATCAGTGCCTCCTACGACGAGCACGAGCAGTTCTCGACCGCCATCGTGACCGGCCGCGGCCTCGATACTGAAAACCTCGTCCTGCGTCTGGCACCGTCCGGCGTGCTTTCCGGCAGGGTTCTCGATGAGTTGGGAGACCCGGTTCGCTCTGCCCAGGTTTCGCTTTATCGTGAAGATCGTCGCGTCGGCATAGGCCGTATTCTCAAAATTCACGCCCAAGGCACCGACGATCAAGGCGCATACGAATTCGCATCGCTCGACGCCGGCACCTATTTCATTTCTGTAACCGCGACCCCGTGGTATGCCTTGCATCCCGTCTCTTCTCATCAACCTGATGCTCAGAGTCTGCCGACCGCCGTCGACCGCTCTCTTGACGCCGCCTATCCCGTCACTTATTACGGCGATTCCACTGAGCCCAACGATGCCACGCCGATCCCCATCCGTGGCGGAGATCACTTGCAAGCCGACATTCATCTCAATCCGGTTCCCGCCCTGCACTTGCTCTTTCACGTTCCTGACAACGGTGAACATGGAATCCGCGTGCCCCAACTGGAAAGGCCGTCCTTCGACGGAATGGACAGCGTGCAGCCCGGTGGCATGCAACAGGTTTCTCCCGGCGTATTTGAGATCAACGGAGTTGCGCCCGGCCGTTACTCCGTTCGCACACCTGGGAGTGGACAGAGCAATGAGGCCAACGAAATTAATCTCAACAACGATGGCCAGGAATTGGAGGTGCCAGCCGCGGAGGCTGCGGCCGATATAAAAGCTACGGTGCAGTTAGTAGGAGGGGCCACACTTCCGCCGCATCTCGGTATCGCACTCCGCAACAGCAAATTGAGGATGGTGGCCTGGCAGGAGGTCGACGCAAAAGGTGAGATCGAGTTTCAGGATCTTGCACCGGGCAAATATGAAGTGCTGGCATTCACGCAGCCAAAGGCATTTTCAGTAGTGCGAATTTCATCGCCGGGGAGCGACACTGCCGGACCCACCTTGAATGTAGCCGCCGGGGCGTCCCTCACAGTTTCACTGTCGCTGGCCGGAGGTATGGTCGATGTGGAAGGCTTCGCCAAGCAAGCGGGAAAAACTGCCGCGGGCGCAATGGTGGTATTAGTGCCCAAAGATCCGGAATCCCATCGTGACCTTTTCCGCCGAGACCAGAGCGATCAAGACGGAAGTTTCAGCCTGCGCAGCGTTATCCCCGGCTCGTACACGATCGTCGCCATCGAAAATGGCTGGGATCTCGATTGGTCGCGCCCGGGCGTGATCGCACATTACGTCAAGCAAGGGCAAACCGTTGTCGTCAGCGACCGTACAAAAAGCTCCGTACACGTGCCGGACTCGGTTGAGGTTCAGCCCCGATAGGAACGGCTCAGGCTATTTCGTTGACCTCGGCTGCGTACATTCCTTGATACGTTCGCCGGCAGTTGCAGTGGTGCTACGCTGCCCCTCAGTGAAACGTATTCCTTCACTCGACGGCCTGCGGGCAATTTCCATCTCACTGGTCGTCGTAGGCCATCTCACCAAGGCAGGGCCGGTGCCAAAGTTCTTGGCGAACTATGCCGGTACGGGCGTGCGAATCTTTTTCGTCATTTCGGGCTATTTGATTACCACCATCCTGCTTGACGAACATGCGCACACCTCCACCATCAATCTCCGCCAGTTTTATCTACGCCGCGCCTATCGCATCCTGCCGGCTGCTGCGGTTTTCATGGTGTTCGTATTTGTGAAGTACTGGCACGAACTGCGCTGGTATGACATCGGCGCCATGCTGCTGTATGTAGCGAACTTTGACGGGGCCCGGCCGTGGATGGTGGCACACTTATGGTCGCTTGGCGTGGAAGAGCAATTCTATTTTCTCTGGCCGAGCGTACTGAGGGGTTGGTATCGACAAAGCATCGCTATTCTTTTGGGAGTCATTGTGCTGGCTCCCGTTTTCAGCGCAGCTTGCTATCATTTTCGAGTTCCGAATGGAGGTTACGGAACATTTCCGGCGGTCGCTGACAATCTGGCAACCGGTTGCCTACTCGCGATTTTCGGTTGGCGCATCCCGAAAATACGTCCATGGGCAGCGCTTCTTATGCTGCTCGCGGTCGTGCTCATTCCGAGTTATCCGGCGAACACTCCTACTCGTACCTTATTGATGCTGTTTGTGCTCTGGCCGATCCTGCATTGCTCGATCGCCGGACTGATATTGCACGTTATACGGTCGCCTTATCGCGTCTTGAATCTTGCTCCTGTCGTGTGGTTGGGCAGAATTAGCTATAGCCTCTATCTCTGGCAAGAACCGTTTTTCTTCAATCCGTCCCATCAACCCGCATACAAACTGCTTCTTGGAGTGGGGCTGGCTTGTCTTTCTTACTACCTTGTCGAACAGCCTGTGCTGAGGTTGCGAGACAGGAAAACGACGGCTGCAACCAAGCCTTCAGAAGCTAGCCCGGTAATGTGCGGGGCGCTTCAATCCTGATCCCGTGGCCTGCACCTCGGCTTTGTCCCCTGGAAACTACATGCCCTCCTCGTGATAACCTGACTTCTCATCCCAAAATTCTTGTGTTGAGGTACTTCAACTTGATCCATCGGCGTGGGCTACTGGCTATTTTGCCTGTTCTTTTGCTGCTTTCTTTCGTCTTTGGAGAAGGTACGCGTACCTGGGAACAATCGAAATTCGAAGAATTGATTAAGGGCACAACCAAGGGCGTGGCCGTACGCAGCACGGGCGGTTTGGAACTGGCCCCGGCTTTCACGGCGCTGTCTACGACTCCCTCGACGTATATCTGGTCGATCGCTGCTGATCGCGAGGGCAATCTCTACGCTGCCGCCGGCTCGCCGGCGCGAGTGTATCGAATCACCCCTGATGGCAAGTCTGCGGTAATTTTTGAGCCCCAGGAACTCCAGGTGCAAGCCTTGGTCGTGGATAAGACCGGGGTCGTCTATGCGGCCACCAATCCTGATGGGAAGATTTACAAAATCGAGCACCATCCAGCTTCCGCAGACAATGGGTCCAGGAACAGGAAATCCGGGGACAAAGCTGTGGCAGATTCCCCTTGGAGCTCATCCGTCTATTTCGAACCCGGCACCAAATACATCTGGGATCTTGTTTTTGATGATGGCGGCAACCTCTATGTCGCCACTGGGGATCACGGAGAGATATTTCGCGTCACCCCGAAAGGCGAGCACTCTGTCTTTTTCAAGAGCGACGAAGCCCATATTCGGGTGATGGCCTTCGATAGCAAAGGCAATCTGATCGCGGGTTCTGACGGAAGTGGGCTGGTCTATCGCATCTCGCCCAATGGAGAAGGATTCGTCCTCTACAGCGCCCCAAAAAAAGAAATCACCGCGCTGGCGATCGACAAAACGGGCAACATCTACGCGGCAGGGGTGGGCGAGAAACATGGTGGAACAAGCGCGCCAAGTTTCCCCTCGGCCCCGGTCTCCATCCCGACTTCTCCGTCTCCTTCGATCACGGGGCCGCAGGGCGGCATGGTGATCACCAGTTCCCCCACCAGTACATCGTCCGGGTCCATCAGTTTTCCCGGACCCAGCTCAGGAGCCGCGGGCGGCTCGGAGATTTATCGTATCGCGCCCGACGGCTCTCCCACCCGCCTGTGGAGTTCTCACGAGGACATCGTGTACGCCCTCGCGTTTGATCAGCACGGCCGCTTGCTCGCGGGCACGGGAAATCGCGGGCACGTCTTCGCCATCAGCGGAGAAGACGAATTCACCGACCTGATCAAGGCGAGCGCGACCCAGGTCACGGCGTTCGCCAATGCGCCCCAAGGCGGTCTCTACGCCTCGACCAGTAATCTGGGCAAAGTATTTCTGCTCAGTGCTACTCCTGAATCGGAAGGCAGTTACGAGAGCGACGTCTTTGACGCGCATATTTTCTCGCGCTGGGGGCGCGCCGAGTTCCGCGGCGAGGGCAATGTCGACCTCTTTGCCCGTAGCGGAAACGTGGACAATCCCGACCGCAACTGGAGTCCGTGGGAACCGATCGATCTGCGGAAAAATAGCCCGGTCAGCGTACCCCCGGCGCGCTTCATTCAGTGGAGAGCAGTGTTGCGCTCAGGAGTTCCTGCCCCGCGCGTCGAGAGTGTCACACTCAACTATCTGCCCAAGAACGTCGCTCCAGATTTTGACGAAGTCACGGTACAAGCGGGTGTGCGCTACCAGGCGCTCCCCAAAACTGCAGGGGCTGAGTTAGGTGCCGGAACACAGCAACCGCACTTCGATACGCCGCCGCCGGTCATCCATGATCGCGATTCCATCGGCGTGAAGTGGAGCGTTCACGACGACAATGACGATCAGATGGTTTACTCCGTGTACTACCGCGGCGATGGCGACACTCGATGGCTCTTACTCAAAGACAGCCTGACTGACAAGTTCTACTCCTTCGAGGCGTCACTTCTGCCCGACGGCGTATACACGATCAAAGTCGCGGCCTCAGACGCGCCCTCGCATTCTCCCGGGCAGGCGCTGACTGCGGAAAAAGAAAGTGCACGCTTCGAAGTAGACACCACCGCACCGCAGATCGAGAATATTGCCGCATCCGAAGAAGGCGATAAGATCCACGTGACCTTCCGCGCGGTGGATAGTTTTTCAAATATCAAGCGCGCTGATTACTCCGTCGACGCGGGAGAATGGCAGTTCGTTGAGCCGGTTGGGCAGTTATCCGACTCAAAAACAGAGAACTACGACTTCCAAGTGACGATGCCCCCGGGCAACTCCGCGAGCGCGACAACAAAGGCCGGCGTGGCCGCCGGCCAACTCGAGCACGTAGTCGTCGTCCGGGTTTACGATCGCTACGACAATATGAGTTCAACGAAAACCGTCGTCCTCGGGAAATAGCGTCTGTATGTTGCCAGGTGTGTGAGCCCATGCCGACATAGCTGCCAGGCTCTGGCTCAATGATTCGACGTCTCAATCGCCGCCTTCGTGAGCCGATCTGCTTTACGCAGCTCCGGAAACTGCCAGGCCCACACCGCGATCACCAGCAAGGTGCCGACGCCACCCAACACAACTGCAGGGACAGTCCCGAACCAGTGTGCGGTCAGACCCGATTCGAATTGGCCTAACTCATTGGAAACCCCAATGAAGAGCATGTCCACGGCATTGACCCGTCCTCGCATTTCATCGGGCGTGCCCAACTGAATCAGGGTACCGCGAATGACTATGCTCACCATGTCAGTGGCGCCGATCAGCAGTAGCGAAATCAGAGAAAGCGGAATGCTTCTTGAGATTCCGAAAAGAATGGTGCACACCCCGAAACCGGCAACACACCACAACATTGTCGGTCCAGTCCGGCCGCGCAGGGGACGATGAGCCAACAAGATCGCCATCGCTGCCGCGCCGACTCCTGGTGCGCTGCGAAGCAGGCCCAGGCCCCAGGGTCCGGTGTTGAGGATTTCACGCGCATAAACCGGGAGTAACGCAACCGCCCCGCCAAGCAAGACGGCGAACATATCCAGCGAGATTGATCCGAGAATCAGCTTTTTCTGCCAGATGTAGCGAAATCCAGCCAGCACTGTGGTCAGGCTCACTGCTTCCTCAGACTTGGGTGTCGCCTGCGGTTTAATTCCTACCGTAGAGATCAGCGCCAGCAACGAAAACATCGTCGCCGTCAGGTACACTGCCGAGGGACCGCGAAAAAATGCGTAGATAAGTCCCCCGACTGCCGGGCCCAGAATGGTTGCGCCTTGAAAAACGCTGGCATTCCAAGCCACGGCATTCGCGAAGTGTTCTTCGGGAACCAACTGCGGCAGCAGCGCTCGGCTGACTGGCCCAGTGAGCGAGCGTACTGCACCGAGCAGAACCAACACTCCATAAATCGGATAAATGCGGGGCTGAACCTGGTGCGATTGCTGCCATGCGATCGCCAACAGTAAGCCGGCGCAGACCGCGAATCCGGCATAACAGAACATCAGCAGCCTACGGCGATCGAATCGATCCGCAGCATGCCCTGACGCCAGAAACAAAACAATCCCAGGGAAAAACTGAGCCAGCCCGACCAGACCCAGGTCCAAGGGCCGCTTCGTGATCTCGTAGACCTGCCAGCCCACCGCCACCGACTGCATCTCGAGCGCAGTCTCAACGAAAAAAAGCCCCAGTTCGTAAATGGCGAAATCCGGATAGGTAAACGCAATATTCCCCGCGAGCCTGGAATTTCCCGGTGCAACCATCGCTCTCTACTGTGCCACAAAAAGGTGGTGGAGGACGGGCGTCTCGTGTCCGCGTAGCGGCCCCTGAAAGAGAATGAGACAATGACCGGGCCACCCTATGACTCAATGGCTCGATCTGTGTGGCTGGATAGCTTGTGTTGTCTATTCGACCATTCCTGGCTTCTGGTTGCTGATCCATCCGCTCGCCGAAAGCTGGCGCGCGCGCCGACGGTCACCATACCTCGTTCTTTTGCCGGTGTGGATAGCAATGTGGGTCATCCTCGGATTGCTAACGTCGCCATGGTTGCACAACATCTTCTATCGGACTCCGTGGACGTGGCTCGCCGCCATCCTTCTATTGGCGACCAGCTTTTGGATCTACTCGCAGTCGGGAAAGCACTTTAGCCGAGCTCAACTGAGCGGCTTGCCCGAACTTTTGCCCAGCCATCATGAACAACGGTTAGTCACGTGGGGAATTCGCAGCCGCATTCGGCATCCGGTCTACCTTGCACATCTGTGCGGAATGCTGGCGTGGAGTGTGGGTACGGGGCTGGAAGTCTGCTACGTGCTGACTGCCTTCGCGATAGTCACGGGCGCGATCATGATTCGATGGGAAGACGCAGAACTGGAGGAACGATTTGGACAAGAATACCGAGTGTACCGAGAGAAAGTGCCGGCAGTGGTACCCAGGATTTCAGCTGGCTGATGGAGGCCGGGCGTCCCGCCCGGCCGGACGGGCCAGAAACCCGTCCTGCATTGTCGATCTATAATTCCCTCACGGCTCCGATGAGATTCGAACTCTTCGTTGCATCCCGATACTTGCGCGCTAAGAGACGTCAGGCGGTTATTGGCGTAATCACTGGCATTTCCATCGCCGGAGTCGCAGCCGGGGTCGCCTCGCTTGTCGTTGCGCTCGCGATTAACAATGGATTTCGCCAGGACCTGCAAGACCGCCTGCTGGGCTCGACTTCCCACATTAACTTGCTGCGGGTGCAGAGTGACGGAATCAAGGATTGGCGTCCGCTAATGGATCGTCTGTCGAAAGAGCCGCACATTGTCGCCGCCGCCCCAGCGATCTACGAACAGGTCCTGATCTCTCGCGGGCCGCGGGCTCGCGGCGCCGTTTTGAAAGGAATGATCCCGAGGGAAGAAAGAAAAGTCAGTGATCTTCTGAGCACGGTAAGAATCGGTTCAGCTGACGCTATGGAAGAAGACACACACCATATGGGACCGGGTCATATTTCGGAATCTGGACACGGTCAGGGCGGAGCGCCCGCCTCCGCCTTCGCGAACGCGGGCGAGCGCGCCCACGCCACGCCGGCAGACCAATCTCTTACGGACCTCCAAGGCGTGGAGAACCGCATCGCCGCCATGCCTCCGATCATTCTTGGCAAAGACATGGCCGACGAGTTGGGCGCGACCGTCGGGTCAATCGTACTCGTCACCAGCCCGCAAGGTGAGCTCACTCCATTCGGCGTGGTGCCTAAGTACGACCGCTTCCGGGTCGTTGGAATTTTCAACTCGGGTTTCTACGACTACGATAGCTCGTGGGCGTTCACTCGTCTCAGCGACGCGCAACGGTTGTTCGGCCTGGGTGATCTGGTTTCCGTGCTTGAGTTCAAGGTGGACGACATCTACCAAGCCGAGCAGATCTCGAGGCAACTCGAGCAGGCTGCCGGCAAAGGTTTCATGGCCACAAATTGGATGGAACAGAACAAAGCGCTCTTCCGTGCTCTGCGCCTAGAACGTCTGGTCACGTTTATCACCATAGGTCTGATCGTTTTTGTCGCCGCGCTCAACATTCTCATCTCGCTCACGATGATGGTTATGGAAAAGACCCGCGACATCGCGGTGCTCGTTTCCATGGGCACGCGCAAATCGCAGGTGCGCCGCATCTTCATTGCCCAAGGCGTACTGATAGGAGTGGTCGGAACCGCCATAGGCCTGGTACTCGGCTACGCGCTTTCGTGGGCTGGCGGGCACTACCATCTGCTGTCGCTTGCTCCTGAGGTGTATTCGATTGATTACGTCCCCTTCGCACCGCGAGTTATGGACGGTTTGCTGGTGGCGCTGGTAGCGATTGGTATCTCTCTGATCGCGACCGTGTATCCGTCCTGGTCGGCGGCGAGGATTCTGCCAGCCGAGGCCTTGCGCTACGAATGATTGCCGAGCCTCGGGTCTGAACGATGAACTGCGTACCGTGGCACCGGTTGTTGACTCCGTTTTGACTCTTTTATGACATCCCCGGTGACTCTTTCTGTCATTCTGCCCTTCAACGGGCTCCGAGAATGTGACTTTGGGTCCCACTCTCTCGCTTGGCATCGCGGTGACCGAGGTCACATCTATCTCTATGATTCTTGAAGTACAGTTTGTCGCAGATGTGCCCGGAAAGCGGGCAGAAACGTTCTTCGTTCACCCGTGTTTTAATGGGAATAGCAATCGGCCGCAGTGAGTCGAGCAAGGTGAGTCAGGTAGGCGATGGCTCGGTAACACCGGATTCCTGAGACGAGGAGCATTGCGGGTGCATCTAATTGAGCAGGCCATACTAAGGATCGAGGGGCTCAAGAAAGTCTTCCGATCCGGCAAGTCGGATTTGGTGCTCTTTGAAAATTTGTCTTTTCAGGCGGTTAAGGGAGAAATGCTGGCCATTGTCGGCGAATCGGGTGCAGGAAAAAGTACGTTGCTGCATATCGTCGGCGCTCTTGATCGGGCTTCTGCGGGTGACGTATACTTCGCGAACCTGCAATTGAGTTCGCTTTCGGAGAACGCTGCAGCCGAGTTTCGTAACCGCGAAGTCGGCTTCGTTTGGCAATTCCACTACCTGCTGCCGGAGTTCACGGCGTTGGAGAATGTGGCTATGCCGTTGCTGCTTCGAGGTCGTTTGTGGCAGGAAGCCCAGGGAGAAGCTTCGCGGTGGCTCCGCGAGGTCGGATTGGACCAGCGCTCGCATCATCGTTCGGGAGAGCTTTCCGGGGGTGAGCAACAACGGGTTGCTTTGGCTCGGGCTCTTATTACCCAACCCAAGCTTCTGCTGGCGGATGAGCCGACCGGAGACCTCGATAGCCGCACAGCGGATTCAGTTTTCGAGCTGATCGCCAGATTGCACCGCGACTATCAGTTGACTTCCCTGATTGCCACCCACAACTTCGCGTTCGCGCGTCGTTGTCAGCGCGTGTTGCGGCTACAGCAGGGGAGGATTGAAGAAGTGGCACCGGAAACGCTACCGGTGTAGCACGTGATGGCAATTGACTTTTCTGCCGCGACGTGTCGGAATGATACAAGGAGTGGAGAGAAACGCGCGACAGTCGGGCTGCAAGAAGTTGCAATCGCTTGCGGAGAAATGACAAGTAAGATGTCTTTGGTAACTGAACGATAGGGGCCGAACCCGCGATATAAAGAGTGTAGCGGTTGGCATGTTGATTGCACCATTAACTTAGGGTCAGGGAGATCCGAGGAGCAGGGCCGCCAGATTGACCCAGGAAGCTCCCCGAGAGCTCAGGGGAAAGGGCCATATGTTTGAACGTTATACGGAGAAGGCGAGGCGCGTCATCTTTTTTGCGCGCTACGAAGCCAGCCAGTTCGGGTCTCCTTATATTGAGACAGAGCATCTTCTGTTGGGACTACTGCGCGAAGATAAGGCCCTGACCAATCGCTTTCTGCGTTCTCATGCCTCGGTCGAATCGATTCGCAAACAGATCGAGGGACACACCACGATCCGCGAGAAGGTTTCCACTTCTGTGGACTTGCCGCTCAGCAACGAATGCAAGCGGGTGCTTGCTTATGCGGCGGAAGAGGCGGAGCGTCTTTCCCATAAACACATTGGCACCGAGCATTTGCTGTTGGGTCTGCTGCGTGAAGAGAAATGCTTTGCGGCTGAGATTTTGCACGAGCGTGGTCTGAGACTTTCTACCATTCGAGAGGAGTTGGCGCGGACCAGCCAGGAAAAAGCCCAGCCTCAGCGTCAGCGTGAGTCCTCTCTGCTGAGCGAGTTTTCGCGCGATCTGACCCAGGCCGCAATGGATTCTCAACTCGATCCGCTGGTCGGGCGTGACGGTGAGTTGGAGCGCGTGGTTCAGATTCTCTGCCGCCGCACTAAGAACAATCCAGTGCTGATCGGCGAACCGGGCGTGGGCAAGACCGCCATCGTCGAAGGCCTGGCACAGCGTATTGCGGACGGCGAAGTTCCATCATTCCTTGCGGACAAACGCATTCTTGCGCTCGACCTCTCATTAATCGTCGCCGGCACTAAGTATCGCGGTCAGTTCGAAGAGCGGCTTAAGACCATCATGAAAGAATTGATGGAGTCGCAGAATTCGATCATCTTCATTGACGAGTTGCACACGCTGGTCGGCGCAGGCTCGGCTGAGGGTTCACTCGATGCGGCCAACATTCTCAAACCAGCGTTGTCGCGCGGGGAGATTCAGTGTATAGGCGCGACCACGCCGGGCGAGTATCGCAAGTCCATCGAGAAAGATCGCTCGCTCGAACGCCGCTTCCAGGCGGTAAAAGTTCCGCCGCCAAACGAAGCTGATGCCACCAAGATTTTGTTCGGGATCAAAGACCGGTACGAGAAGTTTCACGCCGTCACCTACACTGACGACGCCATCAACTTCGCGGTATCCCACTCGAATCGTTATATTCCCGACCGCTTCCTGCCCGACAAGGCAATTGACCTGGTCGACGAAGCCGGCGCCCGTGTAAAGCTGCGCCAGACTTCGCTCCCCGAGGAACTTACCGAGGTGCAGAAGCGTATCAAGTTCATCGTTCACCGGATGGAAAACGCCATCGCGAACCACGAGTTCGAGAAGGCCCGTTTCTATTCGGACGAGGAACGCAAAGAGCGCGAGAACCTGCGCGCTCTTCGCGAAAAATATCATTTGGACGAATCTTCCACCGGCGTAGTCGGGCGCGAAGACATCGAAGACGTGGTCTCACGCTGGACCGGAGTGCCCGTCACTTCGATCAAGGAAGAAGAAACCCAGAAGCTCCTGCGCATCGAAGAAGAGCTGCATAAGCGAATCATTAGTCAGGACAAAGCGATCAGTGCGCTGGCTCGCGCGATTCGTCGCAGCCGGGCTGGCTTGAAGAATCCGAACCGGCCCATCGGATCGTTCTTGTTCCTTGGTCCCACGGGCGTTGGCAAAACCGAAGTCGCTCGCACCCTGGCGCAGTTTATGTTCGGCACCGAGAAAGCTCTGGTCCGCTTCGACATGTCGGAATTCATGGAGAAGCATTCCGTATCGAAGCTGATCGGTTCGCCTCCCGGATACGTCGGATACGAAGAGGGTGGTCAGCTCACCGAACGTGTAAAACGCGCGCCGTATTCGGTCGTCCTGCTGGACGAAATCGAAAAGGCGCATCCGGACGTCTTCAACATCCTGTTGCAGGTATTTGAAGACGGCCAACTCACCGACGGCCTGGGCAACACGGTCGACTTCAAGAACACGATTCTCATCATGACTTCGAACATCGGCGCGCGTCACTTGCAGCGCCGCGAGGGTCTGGGCTTCCAATCGAGCAAGGAAGACATGATCTCGGAAAAGGTCGAGGACCTGGTGAAGAACGAAGTCAAGCGCACGTTCAACCCTGAGTTCCTCAATCGGTTGGACGAAATCATCCTGTTCAGCGCCTTGAGCGAAGGCGATCTGATCCAGATTCTCGAACTCATGGTCAGCCAACTGAACCAGAACCTGGCGCAGAAGGCAATCACGGTCACGGTCACCGACGAAGCCAAGAAGTGGATCCTCAGCCAGACGCTGGTCGACCGCAGCTACGGCGCGCGACCGCTGCGCAGGGCCTTGCAGAAATATATCGAGGACCCGCTCTCCGAGGCTTTGATCCAGGGCACAATAGCAACCCGTCCCGCGTTCATCGAGGTCTTCCTCGGGGACAACAAGCTGTTCTACCGTCCAGTGGACTCGAAAGAAACCGAAGGCGTGTTGTTGTACGAGAATTAGCTGTCAGCCTTCAGCTATCAGCCGTCAGCTAAAAGCTGGCGGCTTTTTCTTGGTCGCGCCATTGCCCGTGGATCGTGCTCAAATTCCATTGTAGAGACGTAGCTTGCTACGTCTTTCTGAGCGTGTCCTGAAGAATCGTGGTTGCAGCTTCCTTGGTCTTCTGTGGTGTAATCGAGGGGGGAATCATGAACTTACTGGCTCCGTCGTACAAGCTTATTCTGTCTACAGTGGCAATCGTTGTTCTGGTGGCCGCCCTCATGCCGGCGCGTGCCCAACAGGCTCCGGATCCGCATCAGGTTCCGGTCATGGACGGAGAAGCTGGCCCTTGTTCAATCGCTTTCACCGTTACCGATGCCAAAGGCGCGCCAGTTTACGACGCGCGCATCCGAGTTCACGTCGTTTACGGATTCGCGGGCGTGCGGCGGCTTGATCTCGAAGCGGCCACGAATGTCGATGGCAAGACGCAATTCAAAGGCCTGCCCGAGAAAGTTAAGGGCGGGACGCTGATTTTCCGCGCATCGCAAGGCAAGCGGGATGGGTCGGTGGTCTATGATCCCGCAAAGAACTGCAGCGGTCAGCAGAGTTCCATTGTTCTAACCGAAAACTAATGCTTTGTCGTTGACCGCATGACCCAAATCCGATAATCTATTACAGGATACATTATCTGCAAGATAATCACCGATCTTTGACAATTTGACCCAGGCGAGGGTGTCTTCTAGACCCGCTCTCAATGCCGGACACGTCTCAGTTCCAAAATGGGACGAAAGATTCGTTCGTGCCCGCCCTAACTCCCATGTTCTCTAGATTTTGCGTGTAAGTCCTGCAAACTCAAAGATCTAGCACGGTACTAATATAGTTGACTGACTAAGGAGCACAAATGCAAACTGAAAAGGCCGTGACAGGGAGCGAAGAAGCTCGCTTTCTGAAGGATGCAGTCATTCTCAAAGAGGCCCGCCCCGTCCGCATCATCAGAACGCGTCAACCCATTCCGGTCCGGGTGGATGATCCATCTTGCCGAGTTCAAAGTCTTGCCGAGAGTAGTAATGCGTCTTGCCGCACCCAGAGCACGGAAAGGTGAATTCTGGAACCTCTGAAGGCAGGAAGTGAACAGGTCGTCCGTCATCTTCGCCGATGTATTTGAGGGGCTGAGGGGTCTTGCACTCCGGACATTTGACGATCCAGAACACGTGTTGCGTCATAGCTTCAATAAACTATTCCGGGAGTCGTGAGCCTTACCCGCGCTGAGATAGCGTTCGGCTCCCAAGGCCATTGTCCGCTAGTTTCTTTCAGTGCCTTGGCAGCATCGAAAACTCTACGTAATTGATCGGTGCTGTAAAAGCCCAAATCCATCGGGCGGTTCTCTCTAAGCATTTTGAAACCGGGATGCAACAGCTTGGGATCATCGGCATCGCGGCCAACCATCACGGTTCGACGCATATTGTTTTGCACCTGCCATGCCAAAATATCTGCGGCCTGAAGAGGTTTGAAGAGGGTTTTGTCTTCGAACATGACGCCCTCGGGAACAAATCCGTACTTCTCTTTCGCGCCCGCGCGCTGTTCGCATTCTTCCCAAATTGCTTTGATCTGTTTTTGCCCGAGCGATCCTCGGTCGAAGACGTATTGCATGGGCACGGCAACCCCGTATCGTTTGCGCCAAGTTTCCACGAGACCAATGACAGATTTCACCGCCCATGTGTAGTGATCTGCGGCATACTGCTCCCTAAACTCGGGGAATGCATATTCATCAAAGGGTTTCTTAGGGACCGCAATCGCGAATCCTTTTTCTACGCGAGTATTGATGATCGAGGCAAGCTTGTTGTAGACCCGCTGTTTTTTGTTATTGTCCCAGCCGCAAAAAGGCTTATGCCCAGCGTCCGGTTTCGCAACAAATTCGGCCATGTGAAAAACGTCAAAGTCCTCCTTAGCTCTGACTTCGTCCCAATTCCTGACGAACTCATCCCACTGAGCTTTCTTGGCTACGTAACACGCTGCTACAGCTACGGGAGTGCCGCCGTCGGTGCCGCTGTCATCGAAATAAACTTCAAATTCATACATCGCAAACCACCAATCCAGGTGGGTACGCTCCAGCATTCCAGAGACGTGCGAGTACGCGCAGTATTGACTTTGCGGGATGGACAAGGGACACTAATCCTGTCGTGCCGCAAAAGCCAAACCGCCCGACCCACTCCGCCAAGAATGTTGAGGGCGACTTCGGCCAGTTCACGAATTTCATGCGGCGACTTGTTGCTGTGCCGCACTCTGAAATCAAAGCTAAGCTCGACGCTGAGAAGCGGGCAAAGACGCGGAAGCGGAAGGCCGCTTCCCGCGCTTCCCGCGCAAGGGATTAGAAGGCCGTTTCTCCCACCTTGCCAGTCACCTCCGCGAAGGTTAACCGCTTCCCCACGATCTGTGATAAGGCTAGCTGAAATCGGTCCGCATCGGTCAGCGGGTTGTCTTTCGTTGCCCGATTGTTGTAGCGAAACACCTGCTCGTCCAAGTAGCGGTCAAGATGGAATGGCTCAACAGCCACGTAAGTACCATTCAGTGTTCTCTTGAGCAAAGACCAGAAATTCTCGATTCCATTTGTATGCACTTGCCCGCGCACATATGTCTGGACGTGGTCTACGACTTCATGCACGAATCGTGCCTTCAATCCGTCATACGCAGGAGCGTTGTCAGTGTAGAGCTTGGCTTTTTTATCCACATTCGCCAACACCTCAGCCTGCAAGGTTTCGCGCTTCACGTTCGGAATCACTTTAGCTCTGGCTGCACGCGCTTCGCGGTCAATGAATCCCATAACGATAGTTTTTCCAAATGCCCCGCCGCGTTTGTTGTAGCGGAGCTTCTTGTCGGCGTGCATGTTCTTAATTTTGCCGCCGACAAAAGTTTCATCGGCCTCGACTTCGCCGCCGGGACCGCCGATCTTGACGAAGGACTTCGACTGAACAGCAAGGCGGATACGATGCAGCATGAACCATGCGGACTTTTGGGTAACTCCCAGAGCGCGGTGAATCTCGTAGCTGGAGATGCCATTTTTGCAACTCACTACAAGCCACACGGCAGGAAGCCATTTCTCAAGAGGAATCGGCGAATCCTCAAACACGGTGCCAACCTTGAGCGAGAACTTCTGCTTGGGATGATTGCCATAGCAGCGGTACAGGCGGGCCTTCGCCAGATAGGTAACTTTTTCGGAATTGCAACGAGGGCAGCGCACGATTTCATCCAGCCAGCGAACCGCAACCATAAACTTGCGGCAATTTTCGTAGTTGCCAAAGAACTGGATGGCCTCTTGGAGTGTCTTTGGTGTTTCCATGCTCAAACAGTAGCATGAAAGTTACAGTCAGTCAAGTATATTAATGCCTCTAGCACATAGTCGCAAAACAGATCCTTTGTTTTCTAGATTTTGCAGCCAAAGGGGGGGAG
>Ga0307474_10000036_pt1 | contig 104731 bp, 100 predicted proteins | sample atmos_gasesECM1C_2_FD_203312 | JGI IMG/M metagenome (GOLD analysis project Ga0307474, IMG submission 203312) | Hardwood forest soil microbial communities from Morgan-Monroe State Forest, Indiana, United States - atmos_gasesECM1C_05 | ecosystem: Environmental > Terrestrial > Soil > Temperate...
GCGAAGGTGCGTAAACCTCGCTTCGCGTTGCGGTTATGCGGCCATTGACTCGCATTCCACCCCCGGCGTACCCTTACCTCAATGGTTGTGGCTTGCACCTCGGGAGCGAGCATTCCGGTTGGTTCCACCTGCAGAGAGAAGAATTTTGTCGTCGTTCAGACGGGCATGGGTGCGCCTATGGCGCAGCTCTGCCATCCAAGCACTGGCCTGGCAACGAGAGCACTGCTGGCGAGGGAGGGATGCGCCAAAACTGAATGAAGAAGAGCATTGAACTTACACCTCACATTGAAGCCCTGTTCGGTACCAGGGACGAAAACCTGCATGTGTTGGAAGACGGTCTGAACATCAACATCGACCTGCGCTCCAACTCCATTGAACTGGAAGGCGCAGCCCGCGATGTTGCCCGGGCCGAGCAAGTCTTTGCCGACTACAACCATCTCCAGCGCGCTGGACACACCTTCAACAACGGCGACCTGAACAGCATGCTGCGCGTTCTGATCGCGGACCCAAAAGCTACCCTGCGCGGACTCGCGGATGCGGGACGGCAGCGCTCCTTCGGGCGGAGAACGGTTCAACCCAAGAGCGTGAACCAGAAACGATACGTCGAAGCCATCGAAACCCACGACATGGTCTTCGGCATCGGCCCCGCGGGTACCGGAAAGACTTACCTGGCTGTGGCCATGGCCATCTCGGCACTGCTGGCGAAAAGGGTGAACCGCATTATTCTGGCGCGTCCAGCGGTCGAAGCTGGCGAACGTCTGGGATTCCTGCCGGGCACACTGCAGGACAAGATCGACCCGTATCTGCGCCCGCTCTACGACGCGCTTTATGACATGCTGGATCCTGAAAAGGTGGATCGTTACCTCGAGAAAAACGTCATCGAGATTGCGCCGATTGCGTTCATGCGCGGGCGCACGTTGAACGATTCATTTGTGATTCTGGATGAAGCGCAGAACACGACCTCGGAGCAGATGAAGATGTTTGTCACCCGACTGGGTTTTAACTCCAAGGCGGTGATCACCGGCGACGTCACTCAAATCGACCTGCCGAACGCTCGCCGTAGCGGACTGCTGGAGGCGGTGGACATCCTGAAGCGCGTCGAAGGATTGACATTCGTCTACTTTGATGAGGGTGATGTGGTCCGTCACCATCTAGTGCAGCGTATTATTCGCGCGTACGACGAGCACAAGACAAAGTTGGCAGAACAGCAACTCTCGTTACTCGAGCCCAAGAACAGCGCGAACGGCAAGACCAACGGGGCGGACAGTGCGTCTGTACAGAACAATACCTCGATGCCTGCGGAAGCAGACGCGCGAGAATAAAGCGATCCGATAGGGAGGGCTGCGGTTTGTGGCCCTCCCATATTTATTTGGCCGAAGTTAATGGACGAAGCGCGAGCGGAGAAAGCTTGGTTATCATTCAAGAAAAAGTGACTGGGCTGACAGAGGCGGCGCTGGCGAAGTTTGTGGCGCGAGCTCAAAGGGCGACAGGACTTCGCGGGGCGGTCAGTGTGCTGGTAACCAGTAGCCGGGAATTGCAAAAATTCAATCGTCGTTTTCGCGGCAAGAATAACCCCACGGACGTGCTCTCATTTCCTGCGATGCCCGGGTTGATAGAGGAATTTGCGGGGGACGTCGCAATTTCGGCGGAGATTGCGGCCCTTAATGCACGTCGCCTAGGGCATACAACAGCTGAGGAAATCAGGGTCCTTAGCTTACATGGACTGCTTCATCTGGCGGGGTACGATCACGAAAGCGATGACGGCGAAATGGAACGCAAGGAAGCGCGTTTGCGGAAGTCGTTGGGATTGCCGGTGGGATTGATTGAGAGAAGCAGGCGTCAGGCGGGCGGGAAAGTTTTGAGCTCGGTTAAGAATAAATCGACCCGCCTGGGTCGAACGTCTACAGTTGCCACCCGGACCAAAATTGGTGCGGCCTCCGCCACCAAACAGGCATAACGATGAACATCATCATCGCTATCGCGTTGCTGATGTTGCTGGCACTACTAACCATGGTCTCCTACGTGGAACGTCTGTACACTGAGATTGGCAAGTTCCTTTCCCGCGATTTCCAGGCCAACATCGACGCGTTCGAGCAGGACGTGGAGCCGCGGCTGCACGTCAGCCGCGCCCGCGCAGCGTTGTCCATGGCTGTGCTTACGCAGATGACCACGGCAGCGATTGCCATGCTAGTCGGCTTCACCGTATTTCGTGACCGGGCCTGGAGCATTTACGAAATTCTGCAGGCCACGCTCAGCCTGATTCTGATCGTGATCGTTTTTAACCGATTTCTACCCTTCGTGTTTTTCTCGCGGACAAACGGAAAATGGCTGATCCACTGGGCACTTTTCTTGCGAGTTCTGATTTACCTGGTCCTGCCGGTAACCCTGGTGTTGGGCTTCCTGCAATCGGTAGCGGCTCTGACCAAAGAGCATTCCGATGAGCAACCGGAAACCCAGGCGGAGGCCGTGGACGCACTGATCGAAGCGGGTCAGGAAGAGGGCATTCTGGACGAAAGCAATCGCGACATGATCCAGTCAGTGGTGGAGTTTGGCGAAAAGACGGTTCGGGAGGCGATGAAGCCGCGGCCGGAAATCGTTGCGGTTCCCACCAACACCACGGTCGAACAGTTTATTGAGTTGCTGCGCATGAAACCGTTCTCGCGGGTACCCGTTTTCGAAGGGACCATCCACAATATAAAGGGCATCGTTTACGCCCAGGACGTACTACAGGTGCCGGATACCGAAGCCCACACTCGTACTGTGGACACGCTGATGCGCAAAGATGTGTATTTCGTCCCCGAAAGCAAACTGGGGAGCGAGCTTCTGCGCGAAATGCAGAAGAACAATATTCGTATGGCAATCGTCGTTGACGAGTACGGTGGGGTGGCGGGACTGGTAACGATCGAGGACTTGGTTGAAGAAATTGTTGGTGAGATCGATGACGAGCACCAGAAGGCTGAAGTGGTGCGCGAGAGCGATCACTCCTATATCGTTCCTGGAAACATGGATGTCGATCGGCTGGATGAATTGCTGGGCACGCGTCCGGATGGCAAAGAGTCAGCCACGGTGGCAGGATTGGTGAGCGAATTGGCTGGCCGCATTCCGCAAAAGGGCGAAGTGATAGAAGAAGACGGGCTGCGCTTCGAGGTGCTGGAGTCCACGGAGCGGCGGGTTGAGCGCGTACGGATCTCGGTGGTTCAACCAAAACAGATGCGCCTGATATAGGATTGAATGATCGGGTAATTTTGAAGTTGGGTAATTTAACAATTCTTCCCATTTGAACACCTTCCAAAATTACTCAATTACCTGACTTCTCAATCTCTATGGCCTTTCATTCCGGATTCGTTTGCATTCTTGGCCGTCCCAACGCCGGCAAGTCCACGCTCCTGAACGCGCTGGTAGGCCAGAGGCTGGCCATCGTCAGCCCCAAACCGCAGACCACGCGCAACCGCATTCTCGGCATTGTTCAGGTTCCCAAACGAAAGAAAAGGGTGGGCGGGCAAATCGTTCTTATCGATACGCCGGGCGTACACAAGGTTGACAATTCACTGGGCCGCAAGATGATGTCTGAGGTCCGCGAAGCTTTGGAAGGCTGCGACCTGCTTCTGCTGATTGTCGATGTCACCCGGAAATTTGGTCACGCCGATGAATCCGTGCTCGAAATGGCAAAGAAATCCGGGACACCGGTTTTTCTCCTCTTGAACAAAATCGATTTGTTTCGGAGTCAAAAGGATAAGCTGCTGCCCATCATCGATGAATACCGCGGGCTTCACGCTTTTAAGGAAATTATTCCAATCTCGGCGCGCAAACCGGAAGGGTTAGACCTCTTGTTGGACAGTGTGATCAAGATCCTGCCCGAGGGACCTCGCTACTTTCCTGAAGATCAGGTGACCGATCAACCCATGCGCTTCATGGTGGGCGAGATTATCCGGGAACAGGTTTTGCTGGAGACCAGCGAAGAGGTTCCTTACGCGACTACAGTGTTAGTCGAACAATTTGAGGAGGGCGCAAAACTGACGCGAATTGCGGCGGCGATTTATTGCGAGCGGGAAGGGCAGAAACGGATTCTGATCGGTAAACAGGCGCAAATGTTAAAAAAAATCGGCACCGCCGCACGGCTGCAGGTCGAAAAGATGGTCGGTACCCGCGTCTTTTTGGAACTTTTCGTGAAAGTGAGCCCAGACTGGCGGCAGTCGCACACGTTTATCGAGGAGCTGGACTGGCGGCGGCAGTTGGAGTTGCTGACAAACACGAAGACTTAGCGAATACAGAAAGAAAACGTTGGTTCTTTGTAATCCGTTTTCACATTGCTGGACAAACATTTCGCAAGTAAAATCGCAGAAGCCAAGTCCATAACATCGGGAAAGACCTTCATTGATGCCCACCGACTCCGAGCCGACATTCGATTTTCTTGCCGACAAGTTACTTTTCAAACTGCAGGTCACTCTGGCTGCCGATAAAGGAGCGGTAGACGCGGTAGTGCAAAGAATCATGGATTGCATCCGCGAGAAAGACTGTGCAAGGGGAAAAGAATCGGCAATCGAACTGGCGCTATCCGAAGCGCTTGCGAATGCCGTGATTCATGGAGCCAAGTCGGATACCTCGAAAATCGTCGAATGTGATATTGCCTGCGACCAAAACCGCAGTCTGCTGATCGTAGTGCGCGATCCTGGAGACGGTTTCGACCCGGCGGCGCTTCCCAGCCCAATAGTCGGGCAAAACGTGTTCTCCGGTCACGGCCGCGGCGTCTATCTGATCACACAGCTTATGGATGAGGTGAAGTTTCTAAAGAACGGCACTGAGATCCACATGATCAAGCGATGAGCCGGCCTCTCTGCGTACTCTGCCGAGAGAGTCGCAGAGACAGCGACTCGCTGCAGGGGAACCTTCTAGTTCGCTGAAATCGACACACTCCCGCCCCCTACTCCTTGGCAGCAATACCCAACGTTTTCATCTTGCGATAAAGATGGCTGCGCTCCAGGCCCAACACCTCGGCCGTGCGAGTGACGTTGCCATGATTCTCGTCCAGCTTTTTCAGGATATAGTCGCGCTCGTAAGCCGCGCGAGCCTGGTGCAGGGTAGAGAATTCGCTGGCCGCGGAGCGGCGTGTGCCATCGCGATGAACCAGCGGCGGCAGATGCTTGCGTTCAAATCGAATGGTCGTGGGGTTCATGATGACAATCCGTTCGATCACGTTCCTCACTTCGCGTACATTACCGGGCCAAGAATAGCGCATGAGTGTGTCGATTGCATCATCGGTGATTTCGCGAAGGCGGCGGCCATAGGTGGCGGAAAACTCCTTCAGAAAATGCCGCGCCAGCAGCGGTACATCCTCCTTGCGCTCACGAAGCGGGGGCACCGAAAAGGGGATTACGTTAAGCCGGTAAAACAAATCCTCGCGAAAGTTTCCCCGGGAGATTTCCTCTTCTAAATCCTTGTTGGTTGAAGCAATAACGCGAGCATCCACGGTGATCGGCTCGTCGCTGCCGACGGGGATGAAGCGTTGCTCGTCGAGCGTCCGCAAAACCTTCGATTGTGTCTTCAGGCTCATGTCGCCAATCTCGTCGAGAAAAAGCGTACCCCCATGCGCCTTCTGGAAAGTACCTTCCTTGTCTCCCGTGGCTCCAGGGAAAGATCCCTTGCGATGACCGAAAAGCTCGCTCTCGATCAGATCTTCGGGAATCGCGGCGCAATTGACCTCGACGAACATCTCCTCCTTGCGCAATCCCTGGGCGTGAATAGCATGGGCCACTAACTCTTTCCCCGTTCCCGATTCTCCATAAATGAGAACGCGACCGTTGGTGGGGGCCATAATCTGAATTTGCTGGCGCAGCGCCTTCATCGGGATGCTATCGCCTACGATCACGCTTTTGGGAATGAGTTGCTTTTTGAGTTCCCGGTTTTCCTCGCGCAATCGCTTTGCATCAATCGCATTCTTGATCAGGATGAGGGTCTTATCAATCGAGAGTGGTTTTTCCAGGAAATCGTAAGCACCCAACTTGGTGGCGCGAACCGCAGTTTCGATGGTGCCGTGCCCTGAAATCATGATGACCTCGGGAGCGTTTTCGCGCTCTCGAATCTTTTCCAGGGTCTCCAAACCATCGATCCCCGGCAACCAGACATCCAGCAGAACCACATCGAACGCATGTTTGCTGATGATTTCGAGGCCGGCTTCGCCGCTTTCGGCCATCGAAGTTTTGAATCCCTCATCTTCCAGCACGCCCTTGAGCGACTGGCGAATCGTGGGTTCATCGTCAACGATGAGAATGTTATGCATGCTGGTTGACGGAGGGTACGACGACGGGATCCGATACGATCGGCAGTTCCACTACGAAGCGAGCGCCAACCGGCTGATTCTCCTCGACGCGAATGGAGCCGTGGTGATCTTCAACAATGCGGTTTACGATGGCAAGCCCAAGGCCGGTGCCGCGCTTCTTGGTGGAAAAGTATGGAAGGAACAACCGCTCTTTCAATTCCCGGGTAACTCCATGGCCGGTATCGGCGACGGTGATCTCCACTACATCGCGGCTCGCCACCAGGCCGGTGGAAATCTGAATCTCGCGGAACAGAGCATCGTGCATTGCTTCAGCAGCGTTGTCCAACAGGTTGGCCAGAGCCCGCTTGATCGCTTCCGGGTCGGCCATCACGTTAGGCAACTCCGGCGACAGAAACGTACGCACGCGGATGTTGTCCAAACGCCCGTCGAACATCGCCAGAGTGTTTTCCACGATTGAGTTGATGTTGGACGATTGCGGACGCGCTGTAGGGAAACGTGCCAAGGTCGAGAACTCGTCCACTAACGTGCGCACCGTTTCGACGGCTCCGGCAATGGTTTCAGCGCAGCTGTGCAGTACCTTCACTGAAGCTGCATCGGGAGGCGAGCCACGCTGCAGATGGCGGCGAATGCGCTCCGCGGAAAGTGCGATCGGGGTTAGCGGATTCTTGATCTCATGAGCCACGCGCCGCGCCACCTCCCGCCAGGCAGCCTGCTTCTGCGCCTTCAGCAACTCAGAGAGGTCTTCGAACACGAGGACATATCCCAGCCCCTGTCCATCGTGCTTAAGAGTAGCCACCGTAACCGCGACGTTCAGCGTAGCCCGCTGTACCAGCATTTCCATCTGCGTGGTCGTAGTAGCCATGCGGTCGGCACGGCGCAGCAGCGGTTCAAGATCCTCGAGGATCTCCGTCCCAAAAACATCTCTCAAGGGCGCGCCGATCAATACGCTCGGGGTGCCAGCTTCCGCACCTACAGGATGGAACAAGCGAAGCAGAGCATGGTTTACATGGGTGACGCGCCGCTCCGCGTTCAGCGAAAGCACGCCGTTGGGGATGCTTTCCAGAATGGTTTCGATATGGCGCCGCCGCTGTTCCAAGGCGACATTCGCAGCGCTGAGCTCATGGCTGGACGCCTCGATCTGGCGGCGGCTGGACTCCAATTCCTCAGCCATCCGGTTGAACGAGTGCACGAGATCGCCGATCTCATCGGCGGCACGGACTTCCACGCGATAGTCAAGCCGCCCGCGGGAAATCTCCTGCGTCGCTTCCGCCAGCGCAACCATGGGACGTGTAACCAGCTTGGAAAGAAACAAGGCGAACCAGGTCGTGGCGAAAAGTACGACCACCGTTAGCAGCAACAATACTTCCATGTACGTCCGTCGAACCAGCCTTCGTTCGAGGGCCAGGTCAAGGTAGCGTTGCTGGCTGGTTTCAAGCTGTTTGACGGTTTCAGAAAATTGCTTGGGCAAGGGCATGCCTACCAGGATCAAACCATGATCGCCAACGCTCACACTGCCCAAAATGTAATCGGTTTGCTCCCAGCTAAAAGGAGTCGGAGTCTTCGACTTCACCTGTCCCACGGGAAGCTTGGCTTTCAATTCGGACCACGGAGCGGGCATGCCGAAGCTGGCCTCCGCTTCGCCGTCAACGATCGCCAGAGCGAACCCACCTTGCAGCGACGGCTCATGACGCTGAAAGGCTCTCGTCACCGGGGAAAAGTTGCCGCTCGCAAACGCAGATTGTGCCTCCGGCGTAGCCGCGATGGCTTCCGCCTCGCCTCGCGTGTTTTGTGCCGCGTAGTTGGAAAGCAGCGAAGCCATGGTCGCCGTATCCCGTCGCACTTCCTCCACCGGACTCGAAAACCATTTATCAATCGACCGGTTCATCAGCACATAGGCGAAGAAGAACATGCCGATTACCGGAAGGAACGAGAGCAATAAACTCCCCACCACCAGACGGGTGCGGAATTTCGATCCCAGAACTCCGAGTCTCCGTTCCGCGAAAAGTTTTAGGAGATTTCGGGCGAGGACAAACGTTAGTGCCACGAATAGAAGAAAGATCAGTGCGGAAAGCGAAGCAAAAAACAACAACTGCTGGTTGGTGCCCGGATTTAGAGGCAGGTCAAAAGAGGTTAGCGACAGAAGAACCCCAAAGAGCAGAGCGATTCCTATCGCCAAGGGGATAATGACTTTCTTCCGGCTCGAAGGTTTTTGATCCGGTCGAATTGGATTGGGAGCAGACACGGGCTCTGGCAGCCGGCAAACTCTGATCTACGGCGCTTGCAGGCTCACCCGGCCCATTATAAGCGGATGAAGGTCACAAGGAATACGTTGGGCTTACCAACCCTTCGTTCCCAGGGTTGAAGGGTGAATTCTATCGGCGCCGGACCTGCCGGAAACGTCCTCCCATATCCTAATCTTAAAGCAGGAGCGTACGAGGATTTGTTCCTGCTTGGCAGCAGGAGTGGTAGCTACGGAGTCCAGTGTAGAGCACTTCAAACGGGAACGTTCTAAGTTTTAGAAAGACCTAATCCGCGGAAATCATTGTCCCGATTGACGGCCCGACTTACCTAAGTTCATGCCCATTGGGACCACTTCACTTCATAAAAGCACGTCTAACGGGCATTTCACGAGGCGTAAAGGCCTTATCTGTCACCTGTCGCGCGGTACAAGTACCGAAGTAACTTTTGAAGTAACGCTTCTGCTGTGACAATTTCTGTCAACGCGATAGGCTGCAACTTCTCCCCCTAACAAAGCAGCAGTGCCGCGCGAGCAAAGCGAAGTCGACGTCATCCCTCTGCCGCTCAGATAGGAGATCGAGGTATGTCTCAACGGCTGGGTGATCTTCTTGTGAAAGAGAAGGTCATAACCCCAGAGCAGTTGGAACAAGCAACGAAGACTCAGAAGGAAACCAATGTCCGCCTGGGCGCCGCCTTGGTGAAGTTGGGATTTCTGACTGACGAAGACGTCACCAACTTCCTTTCGCGACAGTACGGCGTCCCCGCCATCAATCTTTCCTACTTCGAAATTGATCCCGCGGTGGTGAAGCTGATTCCGTTTGAAACCGCCAAACGCTATCAGATCCTTCCGTTGAGCCGCGTTGGTGCTTCGCTGACGATCGCGATGGTGGACCCCACCAACGTGTTCGCCATGGACGATATCAAGTTCATGACTGGCTTCAATATCGAGCCGGTGGTTGCCTCGGAAAGCTCGATTCTCGAAGGCATTGATAAAGCATACGGGGCGACCAAGGAGGAAGACCTCGAGCAGGTAATGCTTTCGATGTCGGAGATGGATGAATCCGACGTCGAACTGCAGGCTGATCAGGCGGAGTTGGGACTGGCGGACTTGGAGCGGGCAGCCGATGAAGCCCCTATCGTCAAGCTGGTGAATTTGGTGTTGACCGATGCCGTCAAGCGTGGAGCCAGCGACATTCACATGGAGCCGTACGAAAGAGAGTTCCGCGTGCGCTTTCGTATTGACGGTGTGCTGCAGAGCATCATGACACCACCGCTTAAGTTGAAGGACGCCATTATTTCGCGCGTGAAGATCATGTCCAAGCTGGATATCAGCGAGAAGCGGCTGCCTCAGGACGGCCGCATCATGCTGAAGATGAATATAGGCGGACGCAAGAAGCAACTCGATTTTCGCGTCAGCACGCTGCCCACGCTGTGGGGAGAAAAAATCGTGCTCCGGTTGCTCGATAAGGAGAACCTGCGCCTGGATATGACCAAGCTGGGTTTCGAGCCGGAGTCCTTGGCCAAGTTTGAGAAAGCCATCCTGAAGCCTTACGGGATGGTGCTCGTAACCGGACCGACCGGATCAGGCAAGACCAACACTTTGTACTCCTCGATTTCTCAATTGAACAAACCCGACACCAACATCATGACGGCGGAAGACCCGGTCGAGTTCCAATTGGCCGGCGTCAACCAGGTGCAGATGAAGGAACAGATCGGGCTGAATTTCGCCACCGCCTTGCGCGCCTTTCTGCGGCAAGACCCGAACATTATTCTGGTCGGCGAAATTCGAGACTTTGAAACCGCCGAAATCGCGATTAAAGCTGCTCTTACCGGACACCTGGTGCTTTCCACCCTGCACACCAACGGAGCGCCGGAAACCATTACCCGACTCATGAATATGGGCATTGAACCCTTCCTGGTAGCGACTTCAGTGCACCTGATCTGCGCTCAACGGTTGGTTCGGCGGATATGCAAGGAGTGCACGGAGACCGTCGATGTCCCCCCGCAAACCCTGATCGAAGAAGGCTACAGCCCGGAAGAAGCCAAGACCGTAAAAATTCAAAAGGGCAAAGGGTGCGCAGTCTGCAACAGTACCGGTTACAAGGGCCGCTGCGGTTTGTACGAAGTCATGGAAGTGGATGACGAAATCAGAGAACTGGTGCTGGTGGGTGCTTCGGCAGTGGAACTGAAGAAGAAGGCAATTGAGCGCGGAATGATTACATTGCGCCGAAGCGGGCTAATCAAAGTTGCCGCGGGCATGACCACGCTCGAGGAAGTGGCGCGCGAGACTATTCACTAAAGTTCGCAACGAGGAAGAAAGGGAATAAAAAAGATGTCGCTCGCATTAAGTGACCTGTTGAAAAGAATGTTGGAAATGTCGGGTAGCGACCTTCACCTGACTACGAATTCGCCCCCTCAGATCCGCGTACACGGGCACCTGGTGCCGCTGGACCTGCCGCAGATGACGCCGGCTGAAACCAAACAACTGGCGTACAGCGTCATGACCGATTCGCAAAAACATCGTTTCGAAGAGAATCTGGAGCTGGATTTCTCTTTCGGACTGAAAGGGCTGGCTCGCTTCCGTGCCAACGTGTTTAACCAACGGGGTGCGACTGCAGCCGTCTTCCGATTGATTCCCTTCGAGATCAAGTCTTTTAACCAACTGGGCCTTCCCGCCGTGGTCAGCAAGATGTGCGATAAGCCTCGCGGTCTGGTGCTGGTCACTGGCCCGACGGGGTCGGGTAAATCTACCACGCTCGCCGCCATGATTGACAAGATCAACACAGAACGGCACGACCACATCCTCACCATTGAGGACCCAATCGAATTCGTGCACATGAACAAGAATTGCGTAGTCAATCAGCGCGAAGTGCATGCCGACACGAAAAGTTTTACGGATGCGTTGCGCGCCGCGCTCCGTGAAGATCCCGACGTCGTCCTGATCGGTGAAATGCGCGACTTGGAGACCATCGAGTCGGCATTGCGTATCGCTGAAACCGGCCACCTCACCTTTGGTACGCTGCACACTAACTCCGCATCGTCCACCATCAATCGAATTATCGACGTCTTCCCGGCGCACCAGCAGTCCCAGATTCGCGCGCAATTGTCACTGGTTCTGGAAGGCATCATGTGCCAAAGCCTGTTGCCCAGCGCGGACGGGAAGGGCCGGGCCATGGGTATGGAAATCCTGGTGCCGAACGCGGCCGTTCGCAACCTCATTCGCGAAGATAAAATCCATCAGATTTATTCGTCCATGCAGTCGGGTCAGGACAAGTTCGGCATGCAGACATTCAACCAGGCGCTGGCTACGCTTTACTTCCAGAAGCAAATCACTCTGGAAGTGGCGATGGCTCGCTCCAGCAACATGGACGAATTGCAGGAGATGATCAACCGTGGCGCCGGATTGTTGAATCGCAACCAATCCGCTACCACGGTCAAGGGCGCGGCAACGGGAAAGCACTAAACAATTTCGGACGAACGCATAGTTCTCGTCCGAGCGGGCGGTATGAAATGGTAATCCGGGGCGCGAACGAGCAGGCGCGCCGGAAGGAATGTCAGGAAGCAAGGAGAGTTCACCATGCCAGTTTTTACATTTTCCGGGAAGAGCGAGAACGGGGAGAAGGTCAGCGGCGAGAGGGTTGCGCCCAATAAACAGGCCTTGGCCGCTCAACTACGCAAGGAGCGGGTCAACGCCGCAGCTATTCGGGAAAAGGGCAAAGAGTTTGTTATGCCCACCTTCGGCTCCGGCAAGGTCAAAACCAAAGAGATTGCCATCTTTTTCCGCCAGTTCTCGGTCATGATCGATGCCGGTTTGCCCCTGGTGCAGTGTCTGGAAATCCTGGCTGCCAACCAGGAGAACCAGGCCTTCCAGAAGACGCTCACGGGTGTGCGCACTACGGTGGAAGGCGGCTCGACCCTGGCCAATGCCATGCGGCAGTTTCCCAAGATCTTCGACGACCTGTCCACCAACATGATCGAAGCGGGTGAGACCGGCGGTATTCTCGACATCATTCTGCAGCGCCTGGCGCAGTACGTCGAAAAAGCGGTGAAATTGAAAGGGGCAGTGAAATCCGCCCTGATCTACCCCGTCTCGGTCATCAGCATGGCAGTGCTGATCGTGGCGGGGCTGCTGAAGTGGGTGGTTCCGATCTTCGCCAACCTGTTCGCGGGATTAGGCGTGGCTCTGCCATTGCCCACCCGGGTAGTGGTGGGGTTGAGCGCCTTCGTGAGTCAATTCTGGTGGTTCTTCATCATTGGCATTGCTGGCATGGTTTTTGGCGTCAAACAGATCCGCAAAAACCCCAAAGGCCGCTACTACCTGGACTATGCAATGCTGAAATTGCCCATCATTGGCGTGCTGCTGCGCAAGATCGCCGTGGCGCGCTTTACCCGGACGCTGGGTACGCTCATCACCTCTGGCGTGCCCATTCTGGAGGGCCTGAGCATCACCGCCAGAACCTCGGGCAACGCCGTCCTCGAAGAAGCATTGATGAAGGTGCGCAAGGCCATCGAAGAGGGCCGCACCATCGTTGATCCACTCCGCGAATCCGGAGTCTTTCCAAGCATGGTGACCCAGATGATCGGTGTTGGCGAAGCCACGGGCGCCATGGATGCTATGTTGCAAAAGATTGCCGATTTCTACGAAGACGAAGTCGATACTGCGACTAAAGACATGCTGGCCATGCTGGAGCCGGTCTTGATCGCCTTCCTGGGTGTTGCGGTCGGCGGCATTGTCATTTCGCTGTATATGCCGCTGTTCTCGCTGATCGCCAAGATGGCCGGCTAGCAGGAAAAATCCTGGGCGGAGTGTCTGGTTGGAGAAGGACGGGCCAGCGAGTAAGTTCCGCCCAGTGGAAATACGCTTCTACCAAGGGAAATTGGGTTAGGCATGCAATCCATGTTCGATGAGCGGCTGTGGCTGGCCTGGCTGGTCAAGGTTCGCATCCTGATCCTCACACTTCTGTTGGGAATCGAGCTGGCTATCTCGCGGCTTATTCCCACTCCGTTGCCGCTGCGGCTGTTCGTGAATGCCATCCTGTTGTGGTACGCGATCTCGATCTTTTACGTTTTGCTGCTGTCGTTTTGGCAGGAGTACCGCATCCAGGCTGTGTTGCAGGTACTCACGGATCTGGCCCTTGTCACCCTGGTCGTCTACGCCACCGGAGGCGTAGACAGTTCGCTCAATTTTCTTTATCCGCTGGTGATTATCGTGGCTTGCATCCTTTTGCCACGAGTCTGGGCATACCTTACTGCCGCACTGGCTTTCATTTTGTATGGAACGGTTCTGGAGCTGACCTACTTCGCGATCATTCGTTCGTACTCCAGCACCCATCCGGAGCTGAAAGCGCTGCAAGCCATTATTTTCGTCAACCTGTTCGGCTACCTCGCGGTCTCCTACCTTGCCGGGGTGCTGGCAAACAAGTTGCGACAGGTGGACGTAAAGCTGAAAGATACCAGCGGAGCGCTGGAAGATCTGCAAGCTCTGCACGAGAACATTATCCAGTCCATCACCGGAGGACTGATCACCACCGGGCTGGACGGACACATTACGCTGGTCAACACTGCAGCACAGAAGCTGTTGGAGCGGTCAGAACACGATCTGCTGGCTCAGCCAGTGAGCCAGCTATTTCTGGATTCTCTGCCCCACGTTGCTTCTGGACCTGCTTACGGCGAAGTCCGATGGATTGCGCCCAATGGCTACCGCAAGACCTTCCGCGTGCTGGTTTCCGCGCTGGCTGTGCCGGAACGGGGCACGCTGGGTTTTGTATACACCTTCGATGATCTGACAGAACTACGGCGACTGGAGCGCGAGGTTCGTATGCAGGACCGTCTGGCGGCTGTGGGTCGGCTGGCAGCAGCCATCGCGCATGAGATTCGCAATCCTTTGACTTCGATCGCGGGGTCGGTAAGTATGCTGTCCGGAATCCCGGATTTGGGCGACGAGCATCGGCAACTATTGCAAATTGTCACGCGGGAATCGGAGCGGCTTAACGGCATCATCACCGACTTCCTCGCCTATTCGCGGGGCCGGCAGTACCGGTTCGCGAAGGTGGATTTGCTGCCGCTTCTCGAGGACACACTCACCCTGCTGGAGCATCGCCTGGCAGCACAAAATGCCGGAATACGGGTCGAACGAAGATACGGCGTCAAAGAAGCCTTGACTTCGGCCGACGGCGACAAACTGAAACAAGTCTTTTGGAATTTCTGCGAGAACGCGGTGCGCGCGATGGCTGCTGGAGGCACCCTCACCGTTTCCATGGAAACCACCGGGGACGACTGGCAGATCAACTTCGCCGATACCGGTCCGGGAATGAGTCAGCAGCTAATCGAGAAAATATTCGAGCCCTTCCAGTCCCAATTCGAAGGTGGTACCGGTCTAGGTTTGGCTATCGTCTACCAGATCGTTCAAGCTCACGAAGGCAAGGTTTGGGCCCGATCGAACCTGGGACGCGGCAGCGTGTTTGTACTGCGCTTACGTCGCTTCGCGGCCGGTGAGGCTTTGGCTGCCCCACACGCAGTTTCCGCAAATCGCCCAGCACTGCTCGAGACCACCAGCGCCGCCGCGGTGGGAGGAGGAGCGCGTGGGTAACATTCTGGTTTGCGACGACGAGCGCTCCATCTGCGAAATGCTGGACATCGCCCTGCGCCGCGAAGGCCACAAGGTTGAGACTGCAAATTCGGGCGAGATTGCGAAAAGAAAGCTCGACGGCGCTTTGTACGACGTGATCGTGACCGACATTAAGATGCCGAACATCGACGGTATCGAGGTTCTGCGCCATGCTCACCAGATTTCTCCCGACTCCGCGGTGATTCTGATCACAGCCGTCGACGATTACGAGGCGGCCGTACAAGCAGTCAAAGCGGGTGGCGCCACGGATTACATTCGCAAGTCGCCTGGACTAGTCGATGAAATCAAGCTGGCAATCAACCGGGCGCTGGAGAAGGTGTCTCTAAGCCGCCAAAATTTCGCGTTCAAACGCGATGCTGCGACTCGCAACTCACTGGACAACATCGTCGGCGTGAGTCCCGCTATGGAGAAACTGAAGCAGACGATTCGCACCGTCGCTTCCACGCAAAGCACAGTCCTGATCTATGGCGAGAGCGGTACCGGCAAAGAACTTGTGGCCCGCGCCTTGCATGTGTGTTCTCCGCGCGCCGCCGAACCGTTCGTTTCCATCAACTGCGGAGCGTTTCCCGAAACCTTGCTGGAGAGTGAACTGTTCGGTTACGTGAAAGGCGCATTTACCGGCGCCAACCAGAACAAACGGGGATTATTCGAAGTCGCAGACCAGGGAACGATTTTTCTCGATGAGATCAGTGAGATGAGCCTCACCATGCAGGTCAAATTGCTGCGAGTACTGCAGGAGCGCTCGGTGCGTCCAGTAGGCGGAACCAACGAGATTCCCATCGACGTGCGCGTGATCGCGGCCACCAATCGTGACCTTGACAAGCAGGTCACGGAGAATACTTTTCGCGAGGATCTTTACTATCGCCTCAGCGTGATTCCGGTTTCCGTGCCGCCTTTGCGCGAACGCCGCGAAGATATCGCACTCTTAGTCAACCACTTCCTCAAAAAGTACGCGCCGGGGGCAGGGAAGAGCATCCAGAGGGTTCATGCCCAATCTCTGGGAGCATTGGCAGGTTATGAATGGCCAGGCAACGTCCGCCAACTTGAGAATACGATCGAGCGTGCTGTCGCCTTGGAGACCGGGGATGAGTTGCACGTCGAGTTGCCGGTGGAAAAAACCAAGGCTCGAGCCGCCGCCGCCGGCATGGGCTTGCCGGGTGCGGCGATCACCGCCAACATGAGCGCCCTACCCGACGGCATGGACATGGAGAAGTACGTTGCCGACATCGAGAAGTCACTGCTGCTGACCGCCTTGTCCCACTCGAACGGAGTCCAGACTCGGGCCGCAGATCTGCTGAAGATTTCGTACCGCTCGTTTCGTCATTTGATGAAGAAGTACGAGCTGTAGTCATTGGTCGTTGGCCATTGGTCGTTGGCCAGGACCAGCCTTCCCGTACTGAAAAACCAACGACCAAAGGCCAAGGACTAACGACCGCCTTTCTTCAACTGTTGTTTCCATCCCAGCACCCTCGCCTTGGCGCCTTCGGCCTCGGCCTCGGGAATCATGCCCTTCTTCTGGTAGAGAACCGACAGGCTGGTATAGGCCAATACATCTTCCGGATCGATTTCCGCGATCCGCTTCGCCACCGCAATGGCCTCGTCAAGACGATTGAGATCCTGCAGAGCCCGGGACAGGCCATGCATGGCTTCCGTGAACGTAGGATCCGCTTCCAGAGACTTCTGATATTCCTCTACGGCGCGGTCGTGCTGCCCTTCAGAAACCAAGTCCAGAGCTGCGTAGTAGTGATCTTCAGCTTTCTGGCGGGCTTCAGAGTCGGGCATAGAACCGAAATCCTCAGGCAGAATAGGGATTTTAGCACGCTGTTCTACCACGTATCGGAATTCGCATCGTTGTGACTTCGGCTTCAGGCGGCGAGTGCAACCTTTGTGTAACTTCGTGTCCTTTGTGGTTATGATGTTCTTACGATGCGCTATATCCTACGCTTCCTGTGGAACGCAACGCGCGGCCATCACCTCGCTCCGTGGCGCAGTCCCTACCTGCTCTGGCGAATCGAAACTTACTGTGGGGTAAAGATGCAACAGATCGGCCTCTTGGAGTTCTGGGAGTTCACCTGGCGGGAGCGCAAGAATCTGTGGCGCTTTCTAAAGTGGACAGCCGAAATGGAGCGCCACGCCCATCCCAAGCCAAAGAGTTCGTGACTTACTGCCCGTTTGAAGCCGCGGTGGCGCCTTCGAGGACGATATTCACTTCGCTACCTTTGCCCGATCCAATGATTTGCGCGGCAGCGGCGCGATTGGCCGCAATCTCTAAGTAGCCCATGCTCCCGAGAATGCCAAACACCTCGTTGGGTCCGCCCTCGGTATAGTTGGCGTGAATCTCGGTGATCTCACGCTTGCCCACCAGAATCTTGAATGCGGGTGGCGTTGCTTGAAACAAAGCAGGAATGTCTTGTGGGGTGATGTTGGTGACCATGTTGCCGAAGCGGTCCACTTTGAGGACTACGCCGCGGAGCGTCTTGGCATCAACCGGCTTGGGCTTCGGCGCGTTGAAGCGCACGAAATCAGTAATCTCCTCACCAAACTTCGCAGTCTCGACACCCTTGGCGAGGTACGCAGCCACCGGCGCGAAAATATCGCGCGCATGAAAAGTGTTGCTCACCGGCTGGCGATAGTAATGCTCGGCATTGATGTGGCGAACTTGCAGCCGCTCTTCGCGGCCATAGACCAGGGAAAGCACGCCGTTATCCGGCGCTACGAAGTAATGTCGTCCAGTGGACAAAAGGATAGGGCGCCGTGCCGATCCCACGCCCGGATCGACGACCACGACATGGACCGTCGCATTGGGAAAATATGAATATGCCTGGGCGATGGTCAGCGCGCCGTCAAGAACATCGAAGGCTTGGACGGCGTGGCAAATGTCCACGATTTCGGCTTCTGGAACAATATCCAGAATGACGCCCTTCACTGTCCCAACGAAGTGATCGTTGAGTCCGAAGTCGGTGGTCAGAGTGATGAGCGGACGGTTTGCCAATGTTCTTCCTTGTCCTTGAGCAGGGTTCTGCCCGGAGAACTCGAAAGTAACCCGCAGCGAAGAGTCGCGTCAAGGCACGGAGGTAATTGGAGGCATCTCAATTCTTGGTAAACTCGAAGATGAGTCGGAAGCTTTTTGCGCCCTCTGCAGCTGTTCTCGGAGATCTCGGCGAACCCAGAGTCTTAAATCGCAAAGACGCGGAGAACTTATACGGCGCGCGTTCACTGAATCTCAATATTCCCCGATCCCGTTTCCACCTCGACCGGTACTCCGCCACCATGGACTTTTCCGCGCAATTCCTTGCGTCCCATGGAGCCTTGCACCGTAACCGGCTGGCTTACCGAGATAGATCCCGAGCTGGTGTGAGCGTCGAGGTCAAAAGCCGCATCGGAAGCCAGCTTAAGCCGTATACTGCCAGATCCCGAGTGCACGGTCCATGAACCCGTCGGATTTCCCTCGGCCGTGATCGTGCCGCTGCCTGCTTGAGCTTCGAGCGAGCCATGCACACCTCGGAGTTCCATACCGCCGGAACCAGTGTCGGCGCGGACCGAGCCCGATGTCGTTTGATCCAAAGTAATATGCCCGCTGCCGGTATGGCCCTCGAATCCGCCGGCGATGTCGGTCGCGTGAATCGAACCGCTTCCCGTCTTCGTGCGTACGTTGCCTGTGACCCGATCGATGGCAATGTCTCCCGAGCCAGTCTCAGCACGAACCGTATCACCGACGTCGGAGATCTTCAGGCTTCCCGATCCCGATTCAATCTCGACCTGTCTCCGAATGCCTTCCACGCTCTGACTGCCCGAACCCGTGTGGGAGTGCAAATGAGTCTCTGCGGGAACCACCAAATCGTAGCTAATGGAAACATTGTGGAGCAGTCCCTCGTCACTGAGGTGGCCGATCCGAATGTCACTGCCGCTCTGCTCTATGGGAGGATTTTCCTTGATTCGCTGGACCCGCTCATCGGCAGCGCCTCCAAACCAGTTTGTAGCTTTGATGTGGCCCGTCACCTGTACCTCGGATGAACTTCCCGTTCGCACGTTCACACTTCCCGATCCCGTGTCGAGGTCGAGGCTGACCGGGCCGGTCACCTGCAGAGTGCGCTGGAATGAGCCTTCCGACGTGGCAGCTGCGTCCAATGATACTGCCACCAACAGCACCAGAAGGGGGGCAACGAATCGATAGATTGATCGGTGCGAGTTTAGCCAATACGAATTTGATCTGAACATGAAATCCTCTCGACAAGCATCGGATGTCATCCGAGCGGAGCGACGGATCTAAGTTTTGCTCACCCCTACAACCCCCGATTCCTCGTCGCTTGCGCTCCTCGAAATAAGAGCAGGCCGAATTGGGTAACGCCCGTTAGAACGCCCGCACTCCTACTGCAGTACGACCTGATCGCCTTCCTTCAGGCCGCTGAGAACTTCGGTTTTGGCGCCGTTGGAGATGCCAATATTGACCGCGAGTTTCGTCTTTCCGTCCTTGGCCTTAGGAGTCGGAATCTCGACCGACGCTTTCTTGTCTTTGTCGTAGATGATCGCGCCTTCCGGAATCTGCAGAACATTCTTATGCTCTTCCAAAATGATTTCCGCGTTGGCCGTCATCTCCGCCTTCAATTCGCCGCCAGGATTATTGATGGATACGCGCACTTCGAAGGTGGTCACGTTATCCTTTTCCACGCCCATAGGCGATATTTTGGTCACCTTCCCGTTGAAGGTCTTGTCCTTGAAGGATTCCACTTTGATCCGCGCCGGCTGACCCAAATAGACCTTTCCTATATCGCTCTCGTCTACTTTCCCTTTGACGTAAACCTCGCTGGTGTCGCCCAAAGTCATGACTAAGGTGGCGGAAGAACCCAGCACAAGGATAGAACTCACCGCGTCCCCCATTTCAACGTCTCGCGAAAGCACGATGCCATCGATCGGAGAAACAATATCGGTATAGCTAAGCTGCTCATCCAGTTGTTTCAGATTCGCCTGATCGCGCACCATCTCTGCCTGGGACTGCGCGATCTTCGCCTTTAGAACCATCATCTGTGCCTTGGCGACATTCTGTTTGTTCTGCGCCATCTGGTAGTTCTTCTGCGCATCATCAAGCGCCGATTCCGAAACTACTCCGTCCTTAGCCATCCCTTCCGCACGATCGTAAGCCCTCTTCAGCAAAGGCACGTCGGGTCCCTCGGCATCCACCTTGGCGCGTTCGAAGTCGGCTTGGGAACTGGCATAGTTGGCCTGCGCCGCCTGCAACGCCGCTCGAGACTGATCCACCTGCGCTTCAATCTCGACCTTGTCTAACTGCGCCAGAAGTTGGCCCTTCTTCACCCTGTCGCCGTATTCCACCAGGAGCTTCTTCACGATCCCGCTGGCTTTGGACTTGACCTCAACCTTTGTAATCGGAGTGACCTTGCCGGTCGCCACCACGCTCTTGGCCAAATCCCCCTTCTCAACTTTCGCCAGCTTCGAGGGATCAATCTTGGTGCCACCGCGAGTAAAGGCGAAAAGCGCACCCGCAAATATCAACAGAACTGCCGCCACCACCCCAATGATTATGATCCGCTTGCGCCGCTTCTTTTTACCATTGCTGTTGCCGTTCACGTCTGCCTCCTACTCGCTGTCAAGATCGTTCAATCCTCTATGGTCATTTACGAAGATGGTTAGGGTTTTGTTCCTCGGACACAGCTCAATGGCTGCGCCTGGATCAGCCCGGCTGGTTACACCGTTGCGTTAGACCGTGAAACTTCAGAAATGGAAGCAGAGAATCTGCTATCAAACTTCTACGCGCGAAAAAGTGGATTGCAGAGGTAAACCACAAGTGACAGCTTCCAGCGCTAGGGTTTATCTTACAACGTCTTAGCTTGTCTGGGAATGCAGTACCACCTTTGAAATGTTAGAATTACCCCATCCATGATCGCCTTTGTGCTGATCCGGGTGTTTTTGATCCTGCTCCTGGTTGCGGCTAACGCGTTCTTTGCCGCGGCCGAGTTTGCCCTGGTCAGCATTCGCGAAACCCGCATCCAGCAACTCATCGAAGCCCGCCGCATCGGCGCCCGCATCGTCCAAAAGCTACACCGCAATCTCGACGAAGTGGTCAACGGCGTTCAACTGGGAATCACCGTAGTAAGCCTCACGCTCGGTTGGGTTGGCGAACCATTGCTGGCCCGCATTGTTGAAGGACTTCTGGGCCAGGCTTCCCATGTCACTTTCTACGCCCATGGAATTGCCATCGCCATCGCCTTCATTCTCATCACCTGCCTGCACGTAATCCTCGGTGAACTGGTCCCGAAAACCCTGGCATTGCAGCGCGGCGAGCAGGTAGCGCTTGCGGTCGCTGCGCCAATGGAATTTTGGCTTACCCTGACCCGGCCCTTTATTTTCGCCATGAGTGCGGCCGCCGGCTCCGTATTGCGAATATTCGGCTCGCACAAAATCCGGCAAGGCCCCATCCATTCTCCCGACGAACTCAAGCTCATCGTTACCGCCAGCCGCCAATTCGGCCAAATTCCACCCTTCCAGGAAGAAATGATTCATCACGCGCTGGAGTTGGAAAGCATCACCGTACGCGAAGTGATGGTACCCCGGCCGGACATTTTCTCGCTCCCCGGCGACCTCGTGCTCGAAGAGGCTCTGGCCCGGGTCGTCGAAGAACAGCATTCCCGCATCCCCGTCTATGACCCGCAGAGCGGTCCCGAGCACATCATCGGAGTCCTCTACTCCAAAGACCTGATGCGCTGGGCTCGCCTCCGCCTCTCCCAGCCCATCGCGGCCAGAACCTCGGCCACGCGAGTCGGCCAGATCATGCACGATGTCCTGGTCGTGCCGGAAACCAAGGTTCTCACCGAACTGCTGGAAGAATTCAAGGATCGCAAACGGCACCTGGCGGTGGTCGTCGATGAGTTTGGCTCAACCGCCGGCGTGATCACTGTTGAGGATATTCTGGAACAGCTGGTCGGCGAAATTGAAGACGAGTTCGACGTGCCTCCGCCCGAGCAACCCGAGCTCACAGAGAAGCTCGCCCTGATCCTCGATGGTTCGTTCGGGATTCGTGATCTCGACTCGCAGTATCAGCTCGCGCTCCCCCGTGACGGCGGTTTCGAAACCTTGGCCGGATTCGTGCTGTCCCGCCTGCAGAAGATTCCCCGCGTCGGCGATGCCTTCGACTACGGAGGTCACCGCTTCATCGTCGAAGACATGGAAGGTCACCGCATCGCCAAAGTGCAAATCGAGAAGCTGCAACCAGCGGCAGTCGGCAAGGCCGGGGATTAGCGTGACCTTCTTTACCACAGAGACACAGAGTCGCAGAGAAATCTTAAAGAAAAAAGTTATCTGTAATTCTGTGTCTCTGTGGTAGATGACTGGTCTGGTTATCAGGAGTTCTAGAATGCAAGCACTCAAAGAATTGCGCGCCCTGATCGACGAAATCCCAAGGCGGTTAAGCAAGGTTCCATCCTCCCAGGTGGAATCCAAACCCGTGCTTTCCAATTGGTCGCCCAAGGAAGAACTGGGACATCTTTTGGACTCGGCCGCCAACAACCACCAGAGAATCGTCCGCACTCAACTGGAGGATGAACCCAGGATGCCAGGCTATGACGGCGATGCCTGGGTCGAACTCCACCGATATCAGCAGCGCAACTGGCAGGCGATGATCGAGCTTTGGCGCGCCTTAAATCAACAACTGCTCACCGCCGCCGAAGCCGTCCCCGATACCGCCTGGTCCCGAACCTGCACCATCGCTGACTCCCAACCCCTGACGCTCAAGTTCGTTTTCGAGGACTACATCGCACACATGCTGCATCACCTGAAGCACATTGGTATTGAAGTGGATGACTTGGACCGAAGCGGTGCATACCAGAAAAACTGAGATTCCTGGCCGAGCATCTGTTGTGCGCGAACCCAACGACCAACGACGAACGACCAACGACTAAATGCTCCGCTACCTTACCCTCCGCGTGCTGTATACGCTCCCGGTAGTCTGGCTCGTGGTTTCACTGGTATTCCTTCTCATCCATCTCGTCCCCGGCGACCCGGTCCTGCAAATGCTGGGAGAGGGCGCCCCGGCCACGGACGTCCAAGCCACCCGACACGCCTACGGCCTCGACGTCCCGCTGGGGCTGCAATATCTGAATTATTGGAAAGGCGTCCTGCACGGCGACCTCGGTCCGTCCCTGCGTTTCAACCAGAACGTCGGCAGGCTCATCGCCCAGCGCTACCCATACACGCTGCAGTTGACTCTAGCAGCGTTGCTCGTAGCCATTCTGCTCTCAATCCCAGCGGGCGTCCGCTCCGCCCAAAGACGCAACCGGTGGGACGACCGCGTTCTCAGCGTAGTCAGCCTGTTCGGCCTTTCGTTCCCCAACTTCGCCCTCGGCCCCATCCTGATCCTGTTTTTCGCCATAAAGCTCGGACTGCTTCCGGTCTCAGGCTCAGGCACGCTCGCCCATCTCGTGCTGCCGGCCATCACTATGGGCGGAGCGCTAGCCGCTATCCTGACCCGCATGGTTCGCACCTCGATGCTAGAAGAACTAAGCCAGGACTACATCCGCACCGCCCGTGCCAAAGGCCTGCCGGAGCGGACGGTAATCTATCGTCACGCCCTGCGCAACGCCATGATCCCGGTAATCACCGTCCTGGGCCTGCAATTCGGCGCCCTGCTAGCCGGCGCCATCGTCACCGAAACCATCTTCTCCTGGCCCGGCATCGGCCGCCTGACCATCCAAGCTATCGGCAACCGCGATTACTACCTGGTCCAAGGATGCATCCTCGCCATCGGCCTAACCTACATCGCAGTGAACTTCCTGACCGATTTGCTGTACTCAGTCGCAAACCCGAGAATAAGACAGTGAACTATCAAAACTCTGTCATCCCGACCGGAGCATTGCGATTGGTGAGAACAATGCCAGCGTATGCGGGAGAATCAGCTGCGACCGGCTTGACGTGTATATACGTATGCGCTATCATGTATATATTGGAAGGAGGATCCGATGGCCGTAACCATGACTTCAATCCGTCTCGATACCGACCTCGCCGACGAGGCCGTGAAGGTGCTTAAGGCAAAATCCCGCACCGATGCCATCCACATCGCCCTGCGCGAAATTGTCGCGCTGAAGCGTTTCAAAAAGTTGATGAAGAAGAACGAAGGGAAGCTTTCTTTCAAGGGGTATATTGATTGATCTGGTCATTTTCGACTCGTCGGTCATCATCGACGACCTTCGGTCGCCTCGCCATCGAGAAAGGCTTCAATCTGTCATCGGTGCCGTCCGGGTATCTTCCGTCGTGTTGGCGGAACTATGGCGGGGGGCCGCAACCCCTTCGGATCGCAAGTTTCTTTCGGCTTTGACGAGAAACCACCCGATTCTGACTCCGACGCAAAAGAATTGGCTGGAATCGGGCGAGATACTCTTCAGCATTCGCGCCGATCACGGCTTCGCGCCGGCTAAATTGCGCGATCTTCATTTCGACGTTCTCATCGCTCTCACCGCTCGCTCTCACGGCGCCCGTCTCATCACTACAGATCGGACAGATTTCGAACTAATCAATCGTTATCGAGAGATCAAGCTGGAAGTCTGGTAAGGTGGGAAGCAAACGAAATTTAAGGCGGGGCACGGTGGCCCCGCCTCGTGTGAATCAACCTACGCCGCCGGCATCATTTTCTTCATCCGCTCTTTCATATCCTGGGGCGACACATCTTCCACATGCGTGGCGATGCCCCACAGATGTCCAAACGGATCCTGAATGAAGCCATTGCGGTCTCCGTAGAACTGGTCCTGCACCGGCTTCAGGATTTTCGCCCCCTCCGCCGCCGCGCGTTTTACCACGCTATCGACGTCGGGAAGGTACACGTACAGGCTGACCGGACTTCCGCCGACGGTGGCGGGGCTCGTGTGTCCCTGCCCCATGTTGGGATTTTCGTCGGCCAGCATGATGTGTGAATTGCCGATCTTCAACTCAGCATGACCGATCTTGCCGTCCGGGCCGTTCATGCGAACTGTTTCAGTTGCTCCGAAGACTTTCTTGTAATAGTCGATGGCTTCGGCTGCATCCTTGACGACCAGGTATGGTGTAACGGAGTTATAGTCTTTGGGAATGTACGAAACTTTGCTCATGATTTTCTCCTCAGAATGTAAGCTAGAGGTGGTAGTTTACGGCGCCCATGCGGATTGCCACGCGCCGACAGTCTTTCTGTAATCAGAACATAATTTTCGAAGGGCCACAAGGCCGCGTAAGAATTTAATCCGTCATGTCCACAACCGCGATTTCGTTTCGCCGTGCAGCAACTGGTAATCCGCTGGCCGCAATTGGCGTTGTCCTCGTGACGATTTTCGTAATCTGTGCCACGTTTGCCCCTTGGATCGCCCCGCAAGACCCGGCCCACATCGACCTGCCTGCCCGTCTTGCCGGACCATCGTCAACCCACTGGTGCGGCACCGACGAACTCGGACGCGACATCCTCTCCCGTCTCATCTACGGCTCGCGCATCTCGTTGGTGGTCGGCAGCTGCGTAGTAGCGGCTTCTCTGGCCCTGGGCCTTGTCGTGGGATCAATCGCCGGCTACTACGGAGGCCGCATCGATCGCTTCGTCAACGTAGTGGTGATGAACGCCTTCCTCTCGTTCCCCGGAATTCTTCTGGCCATCGCATTCGTCGCATTTCGCGGGCCGGGAATATTCAATCTCGTGCTAGCGCTATCTCTAGGAGGTTGGGTCGGCTATGCTCGCCTGGTCCGCGCCCAGGTGCTCACCACCCGCGAGCGCGAATTCGTCGAAGCCGCCCGCGCCCTCGGCGCCACCGATCTGCGCGTGATCGTCCGCCACATCCTCCCCAACATCATCCAGCCCATCATCGTGCAAGCCGCCATCGGCATGGCTGGCGCGATCCTCGCCGAAGCCACCATGAGCTTTCTAGGTCTTGGCGTTCCTCCGCCCACCGCCAGTTGGGGCACCATGCTCAACGATGGCCGCGCCCACCTCTTCGACGCGCCGCACCTCGTGATTTTCCCCGCCATGGCGGTCATGCTGGCGGTCCTGTCATTCAACTTCATCGGCGACGCCCTGCGCGACTTCCTCGATCCCCGCTCCCGCATCGAAGCCGGCCTCTGAGTTATCAACTTTGCAGGCCACGACCCAGCCAAGAGAGTCCAAGATTCTCCCGAGCTCCCAGATGCAAGTCTTTTGACAATGTTGCAGACACACGAAACAGGTGTAAACTTAGTGGCCGCTGAACTCAAGAAGGCATTCTGGTTAACGGGGGAGAACCATGACGAACCTAGTTCAACGGCGGGGCCGGATTTCAATAACGCGCCAGGAAGCAGCAAGTGCTGCGCTGGCGTTAACAGTTGTGCTTGTCTTGGGAGTATGTACAACCCAATCGACGCAAGCACAGACTTTCAAGGTACTGTACAACTTCACAGGATCGGCGGACGGGCAGTCACCCTACGGATCGTTGGTCCGCGACACAGCGGGTAATCTATACGGCACCACCGAGGCGGGCGGCGCTTCTGGCGCAGGAACAGTTTTCAAGGTGGATAAGAGCGGCACTCACACGGTGCTCTACAGCTTCACCGGGGGGTCGGATGGAGGCAATCCCTACGTCGGCGTGATCCGGGACGCGGCGGGCAATCTTTACGGTACGACTGCGGCTGGCGGCACCTCCGGCTTGGGAACAGTGTTTAAGCTGACCAAGACCCGCAAGGAGACCGTCCTGCACAGCTTTGCCGGAGGATCAGACGGGTGCTATCCCTACGGAGGCTTGCTTCGGGACGTAGCGGGTAATCTCTATGGCACCACCGAGGTATGCGGCGCTTCCGGCGTAGGAACGGTGTTCAAGCTGAGTAAAACCGGCAAGGAGACTGTGCTGCACAGCTTTGCCGGGGGCTCATCGGACGGGGAATTTCCCTCCTTTACAGGTTTGCTCATGGATACCAATGGCAATCTCTACGGCGTTGCTGAGCAGGGTGGCACTTACAATCAAGGAGTTGTGTACAAACTGAGTAAGAGCGGCAAGCTTAAAGTCCTGCACAGCTTCGCTGGGGGAACGAGCGACGGATGCGATGTCTTCGGAACTCCAGCCATGGACGCTGAGGGCAACCTTTATGGTACCGCCAACGCCTGTGCTTCCGGCCATGTGGGTATCGTGTGGAAGGTGAGCCAAAAAGGCAAGGAGACCGTGCTGCACAACTTCATGGCCGGTTCGTCGGACGGAGCGGAGCCCATCGCAGGCGTGATTATGGACGCGAACGGCAACCTGTACGGCGATACTTACCAGGGCGGCAGTGCCAACTTGGGAACGGTTTATAAACTGAATAAAAGAGGCAAGGTAACCCTGCTGCATACCTTCACTGGACCGGACGGGGACTATCCCTACTCAGGTGTGATCCGGGACAGCGCAGGAAATTTCTACGGCACGACCTTATATGGCGGAAGCGGACAGCAGTGTAATAACGGCTGCGGCACGGTTTGGCAGATCACAAAGTAGTTAGGACGGCAAGAAAGAAGCGTCTACTTCGGCACCGTCATCACGGAGAAGCTACCCTCGGGAATGACGGTGCCGTTTCGAATCGCGACTGCAAGATCAGCTACCGCCCGGCGAGATTCTTCGAAGCAACTCGTTGCCGTCGGGTTCGTCAGCAACACTAAAGCCGATTTCCCAACTGAAACTAACGATAGCTACGAGATGGGAACTGGATTTTGGAAATCCCACATGATCGCACGCATCTGGCGAGGCACCACTCGCGAAGCCGACAAAGACACCTACTTCGAATACCTTCAGAAAACCGGTTTAAAAGAATACGCGTCCATCCCCGGCAACCAGGGGGTGTGGGTTTTACGGCGTGTCTACGACGGCAAATCCGAGTTCACCCTGATCTCGCTTTGGGATTCATGGGAAGCGATCAAGGCCTTCGCCGGTCCCGACTACGAGAAGGCCGTGTTCTATCCTGAAGATGAAAAGTTCCTGCTGGAACGAGGTCCGCGCGTGATCCACTACGAAGTCCTGTCATGCCCGTCTCGATGAGTGTAATGCCGATTTAACGGCAACCGGTGACGACCTAACGTTTTATCACGGACGAGGCGGAACCACGGGCCGCCATCGGGGCTTGCGATTAAGCGGGTCCACGAAGTATTCGATAAAGGCAAATGGCAAGAAAACCGCAGGAAAAGTCCATCGCACTGTTTCGTTCAGCAGATGTTCCTGTCGATTCATATATGTGTAATGACCGTGATTGTTAAGCGGGTAGACTCGACCTTCTAGGGGCTGAGGCGAAGACGGAATACTCGGCCAGAATGGCATCGAGAATGCAATTATGAAGCACACAAGACAGATGAGCTTTAAGGCAATGGACACAACCTTCCAGATTGCCCGCATTCTCGCAGAGACGACCCGTCCGCTTGACCTCATATCGTCGGCCATGAGTAGAGACAGCGTATCGCCTCTTAGCACGTAGAAGCGAGTTACCGAGGTGCATTTAGAGAGCGCGTCGTTTTGCCAGTTTACGAAATCAGGCGATTACACTCCGTCGAAAGTCATGGGTAACCTGTGTAGAATCAATGAACCTAACAACGCACTTTCATCCCCATGGGTAGGCCGCAGGCCCATGTGAACTCAAAACCCCCGCCCGATCACCCGCAATTCGGAGACCGACGCATTCCACGGGAATTTGATGGGCGCGGTTTGCTCTACCTCCAACCCCCTGGAAACACGCCAAATCCAGTTCTTGACAAGAATCACAAATTGCAATATAAATATTGCGATTATTGATATGACTCTAGGCGAGAAAATCCGCTACCTGCGCGAAGTCGAAGGCTCGCTCCGCGGCCTGGACCGTCCTATGACCCAACTCGAATTAGTCCGCGCCATCCGCAAACAACTGGGCAAGACCATAAGCCAGTCCTACGTATCGCAGATCGAAAGCGGAACTCGCCCGCACATGACGCAATCGACACGCACCTTGCTGGCGAAATTTTTCAAGGTTCACCCCGGATTCCTGGTCGACGATCCCGTGGGCTACCACACCGAACTGGTCTCAGACCTGCGCACGACGGAAGGGCAGTTGGACGTTTGGCTCCTGCAGGGTTCGGAACGCTTCGCTAGCGATCCGCAAGTGAGCGAAGTCATGATCAAGGCTGCCCGCGACAAAGACACCCGGCAATGTTTCATCCTGCTGGGCGCGATTCTCGATACGCCAGGGCTCGCCGACCGCTTACTCGAGGCCTTGAAGCCGCAGGCCGGACGGGCTGCAAACAATCGCATGAGCGGCGGGAGGTGCGCGCAATGACTTGGGCCAATTTCTATCTCGTCTGTTTTGCCGTGGGCCTGGCTTTCAGCGTGCTCTCATTTTTCGCGGGAGGCGTTCGCTGGCATTTGCACCTGCCTCATTTGCCGCACGCGATGCACGCGCCCATCGGGCACGCCCCAGGAGTGAGCGGAAGTCCGGCCACAATAAAGGGTGGGGCACGCGGCAGCCAAGTCTCGCCCTTCAACTTCGTGAGCGTCGCCGCTTTCCTGGCCTGGTTTGGAGGAACCGGCTATCTGCTCACGCGCTTTTGGACGATATGGTTCGCCATGGGGCTGGGAATCGCCCTGCTCAGCGGTGTGACCGGAGCCGCAATCATCTACCTGTTTCTAAGCAAGGTGCTGATTTCTGAAGAAGAGAATCTCGATCCCGCCGATTACGAAATGGCCGGCGTGCTGGGACGCACCTCCGTTCCCATCCGCCAAGGCGGCACCGGAGAAATCATCTACTCGCAAGCGGGAACCCGCAAAACCTGCGGAGCGCGCGCCGAAAATGGCACGGCGATCGAGAAGGGAAGCGAAGTAATTGTGACCCGCTACGAAAAAGGAATCGCGTACGTGCGCCTGTGGACCGAAATGACCGAAGAGCAGCCATTGCCCGACCATTGACGATGACACGTAGGCCCGGACGCCCTCGTCCGGGCGGTCGAGCGAATCTCGACAGAAGTCGGCAGCGCAAAGCTGTACTAGGGAACGTCGGGCTTACACCCGCGGAGGTTTCATCCGATGAACCGCAAAGTGTTTCGGGCATTTACGTGGTTGATGTGGCTGGCGTTGCCGATCACGGTCTTCCGCTTCTGGACAGCGTGGGATCGCCTGCCGCTTCGCATGGCGAGTCATTTCAACTTCAACGGGAGACCCAATGGTTGGATGCCGCGCGAGGCCGCCTTTTTCCTGGCGCTGGGCGTTACCGCCATGATGCTTGCGGTCTTCACGACGATCTCGTACGTTGCCCATAAAACGCGGGTTCCGGACACTTTCTCTTGGTTTCTCCTGGGTTTCTTCTATCTGGTGATTGGCTTCGTCTACGCCGGGAATAGCGGCGTCGTCCAGTACAACAACCTGGGTGGACAGCCTATGGCAATAGACTTTTGGGCCGTTCTTGCTCCGGTCGCAGTGATCGCATTGTCGGCGGTCTTCCTGGGCGTGAAGCGCGGCAACAGCTTGCCAACCGCCACCGTAATCGCGGAAGAAACGCATGGCTCGCTACCCTGGAGCCTGTTGTTCGTCGCTTTGATGCTGGCTCAGATCGCGGCCGCCACGGCAATAACCGCTCCTCCAGTGCGCCTCACGTCGGCCATCCTTGGCGTGTTATTCGCCGTGATTGCGCTGCACGTTTGGACCGGTTTCCAGTACTTCTTCAGCACTGCCGGCGTGGAGATCCGCACCTTGGGATTCCGCTTGAAGTCCATTCCGCGGAACGAGATCACGCAATACGCGGTGGCAAGCTGGAATCCACTCCGCGGCTATGGCATTCGCGGGATCGGCAATCGTCGAGCTTATGTCTGGTGCAATTCGGGTGTTCGTATCCAGACGACCGAGGGCGAAGTTTTCTTAGGACACCGCGAGCCGGAACGCATAGTTCGCGATTTGGAGGCAATAACGCTGAACCGGGCAAGCGCTCAAGTTCCGCCAGGATAAAGCGCAGGTTCCTTCGTGAACCTTCGTGTCCGGACCCTGCCCTGAGCGAAGTCGAAGGGTGGTTGAAGACCTTCGTAGGTGTTGGAGATTGGAAGAGGAGGCGATATGTTCGGCATGGCAATTGAAATTTGGGTAATTGTAGGCCTGATGGTTCTAGCCGTCATGCTCCTGATGAGCATGTTGGCGAAACTCTACCGTAAAGCGGGACCGCATGAAGCCCTGGTGGTATACGGCTTCCGCGGCACGCGCGTGGTGAAAGGACACGGCACGATCATTTTTCCCATGATCGAAAACTGCCGCGGCCTTTCGCTGGAACTCATGTCATTCGACGTCGCACCACAGCAGGACTTGTACACCAAACAAGGCGTGGCAGTCACCGTCGAAGCCGTAGCGCAGATCAAGGTGAAGTCAGACACAGAGTCGATCCTAACCGCATCGGAGCAATTCCTCACCAAGACGCCGCAAGAGCGCGAAGGCCTGATCCGCCTGGTGATGGAAGGCCACCTGCGCGGCATCATCGGGCAACTCACGGTAGAGGAGATCGTCAAGCAACCAGAAATGGTCTCCGACCGCATGCGCTCCACCTGCGCCGACGACATCAGCAAAATGGGGCTGGAGGTGATTTCGTTCACCATCAAAGAAGTGCGCGATAAAAACGAATACATCACCAACATGGGCCGGCCGGACGTGGCGCGCATCAAGCGCGACGCCGACGTCGCCGCCGCCGAAGCCGACCGCGATACCGCCATCCGCCGCGCGCTGGCCACCCGCGAATCCGCCGTAGCCAAAGCCCAGGCCGATCAAGAGCGAGTCCTCGCAGAAACGCTCTCTCTGGCCAAGCAGGCTGAGTCGCAGCGCGATCTCGAAGTCAAGAAGGCGCAATATCTCGAAGTCACCAAGCGCCAGCAGGCGCAGGCCGACAAGGCCTACGACATCCAGACCAACATCATGCAACAGCAGGTGGTCGCCGAGCAGGTGAAGGTGCAGCAGGTTGAAAAAGAACAGCAAGTCAAAGTGCAGGAAGCCGAGATCAACCGTCGCGAGAAAGAACTGATTGCAACCGTCCTGAAAGGCGCGGAGATCGAGCGTCAACGCATCGAGACTCTGGCCGCAGCCGAAAAGCAGCGCCTGACAGCCGAAGCCGAAGGCCACGCCGCGTCGATTCGCGCCCAAGGTGAAGCCGAAGCCGAGATCATCTTCAAAAAAGGCGAATCCGAAGCCAAGGCAATGAATGTCAAAGCCGAAGCCTATCAGGAATACAACCAGGCCGCGGTAATCGACAAACTGTTCACCAGTTTGCCCGAAATCGTCAAAGCATTGGCCAGCCCACTCGCGAATGTCGACAAAATCACGGTCGTCTCAACCGGCAACGGCGACTCTGCCGGGATGAGCAAGATTACCGGCGACATCACCAAGATGGCCGCGCAAGTTCCGGCATTGTTCGAAACCCTTTCCGGAATGAGCATGACCGACTTGTTGTCGAAAGTCCGAATGATCGGCGATAAATCGGTCGGCGACAAAACGGCAAAGTCAGACGCGCTGCCAGCGAGTCCGGCGAAGTGAAAGAACGATGGAGGACGGGCGTCTCGCCCGTCCTCCGGCAAGAAACGGAGTAGATACATGAAAAACAAATCCACGCAGATCGGACTCGGCATCGCGCTCGGAGCCGCCTTGGGCGCCGCTCTCTCAATCGCCCTCGGGACCGGAAGCGCCTGGCTAGCGGTAGGCATCGCTGTAGGCATAGCGATCGGCGCGGCCATCGCGCGCACGAACTCTAATAAACCGAGCTCGACAATTAACGACCAACGACTAACGACCAACGACTGAAAAGGAGTTCACCATGGCATTACTAGAGCGGGTTTCCACGTTAGTCCGGGCCAACCTCAATGACCTGATCGACAAGGCCGAGCACCCGGAAAAAATGATCAAGCAAGTCATCCTTGACATGCACAACCAGCTTCTGCAGGTGAAGACGCAGGTGGCTATCGCCATCGCCGATCAGCATCTGCTGGAAAAGAAGCGCAAGGAAAACGAAGACAAAGTCGCCGAGTGGATGCGAAAGGCCGAACTCGCCGTCGACAAAAAGCAGGACGACCTCGCCCGCGCCGCGCTGGAACGCGTCGAAAGCTACCGCGCCCTGACCGACGGCTTCGCCCAGCAAGTCACCGACCAGAAAGCCCAGGTAGAAAACCTGAAGACCGCATTGCGCCAACTGGAACAGAAACTAACCGAAGCCGAAGCCAAATCCGATCTGCTGATCGCGCAGCATCGTCGCGCCCGCGCCGTAGGCAAAGCCAGCGACGCAAAGATGTCCGCCGGCAACGGATCAAGTGCCGCCGCCTTCGACCGCATGAAACGCAAGGTCGCCCACAGCGAAGCCCTAAGCCAGGCAAAGTCCGAAATCGCCGCCGACAACATGGAAGAGCGCCTGGCCGCGCTCGAAAAAGAAGACCGCATCGAGCAGTTGCTGGTGGAGTTGAAGACAAAACGAGGCGCATAGATTGTGTCGTTTTATGTGGGTTTGTGTGGCGCGGACGCACGCCCTCGTCCGCCAGGCGAAAGGACAAGCTTCGACTTGTGATGCTGGATCCGTTAGCGGAGGCTAAAGCGAAAGAATATGACAGAGAGAGCTAATCGGGCTCGGGCGTTTGGAATGGTGATTGGCATTGTTGTTCTTGTGCTCGCCCTGCTTTGGAAGCGGCTCTTGCACTGAGCATATTGTCGAGCGGTGCGTCCTTCCCACAGAGCATATGCCCCGGCGGCGGAAGCCGTGCCCTCCCGTGCCCGTACAGCGAACTCTCGAAGCGCAAATGCACATAGAACAACATCATATGATGCTATAATTGGTGCCTGGAGATTTCCATGAGAACAACTGTCGCGCTTGATGACGATCTCGTACGCATAGCTCAGGAGTTCACCGGGGTCGCGGAGAAAACCGCGCTGATTCGTGAAGCCCTGAAAGCGCTCATCGAGCGCGAAAGCGCCCGCAGATTGGCGTCCCTGGGAGGCACGATGCCCGAATTGAAGAACGTTCCCCGCCGCAGGGTGCGGTCGAATTGATTCTCGCGGATACCTCCATCTGGATCGACCACCTCCGGTCGGGTAACAAAGAAATGCGTAAGCTTCTTAACCTTGGGCACATTGTGATCCATCCGTTCATCATTGCGGAACTTGCTCTCGGTTCGTTGCAGGAGCGCGCCAAGACGCTTGCTCTCTTGGATCTTTTGCCACAGGTGCGAGTGGCACAAATGAGCGAAGTGCGGCTAATGATTGAGGCTCGTCGTTTGTACAGCCTGGGCATCGGTCTGACCGACGCACACCTAATCGCCTCGGTCTTTATCAATTCGTCGACGTTTCTGTGGACAGGAGATAAGCGGCTTCGTAAGGCCGCTGAAGCTCTTGGCATTCACGCCAGCCTGACGTAAGAAAGAGGGTCAAACTTCTGGAGCGATAGGTTAGGTTTTACTTCTTGAGTTCCTGCAGCCAATTCACCACTAGGGTCAGGCTCGGCGAGTTCTGTACTGGCGCTTGCATCATGAGCAAGCGCTTGCCATCGGCGGTGGCCTCGAAGTTGCCGGGCTGTGCGGGAAAGAGAGCTTGGGGCTTACCGAGTTCCACGCTGTCGCCATGCGGTGTGACTGAGACTGAGGCAATGCGCGAGTGGTCGTCGACATAAAGAATTTCTGTGCCTTTGCTGCTCCAGGCCGGGAACGATCCGTCCCCCACAAGAAACCTGCCGCCGGGTTTGGGGAAAGCCACGACGTACACTTGACTGTGTCCGGACTCGAACGAAGTGAATGCAATCCACTTCGTGTCCGGCGAAAATGCGGGGTATCGGACGTTGTATTTTTCCTGGAGAAACGGATAGGGTTTGCGGTCCCCGAACATAGGCAAGACCCAGGCGTCGAAGTGGGCATGGTCTATGGTTTCGTAGATCATGTATCTTCCATCCGAGGACCAACTGCTGGGGTACTTGTCTAAGTCGTCGTGATACAGCAACTCCTCCTGGCGAGCGCCGCTGGCGGGCCGGGTGTAGAGGTCGATCTTCCCGTTGCGTGCAGAGTCAAAAACAATAGTGTTTCCATCGGGCGACCAGACGGGGTCGTCATCTCTGGACTGCGAGAAGCTGAATTGCGACTTGGTGCCGCGGGCCAGATCGTAAATGTAAATCTCCAGGTGTCCACCGGCGTCGGCCCGCGCGGCTGAAACCTTCTTCCCGTCGGGCGAGATGTGGGCATCCTGGAAAGTTCCGGTGTCGATAACGTCGCCCTTCTTCCCAGTTCGGTCGTACCATGCCAGGTCGAGAGCAGTCGCTTGTCCGCCCGCAAAAATCAACTTGCCTTCATTCGACAGTGAAAACGCGGCTGCACCCCGAGTTTCGCCACGAATCTGTTCGGCGATCGGAACCGGATTTCCAGTCAACTTCAATTTCTGGTCGTCGAAAGGCTGGCTCATCAAATTGCCGCCGTGGACGAACACCAAATGACCACTGGCATATTGGGCACGGTAATCCGATCCCACCAGAACTGTGTCCTGCTGCGAGTCGAGGGACGCCAGATGAATATTTGCCCCTCCCTGACTCTCGGGTGCGAATTGAAAGAAGAGGAAATGCTTTCCGTCAGGCAGGAACGCGGGCCAGCGCGGGGAACCGACGCTTGCAGCCGCCTTCTCCGGACCAATTACCCGTGACGGGCTTCCGCCCGCTGCGGGAATGCGGAGGAGGGCTGACGTAGCATCAGGGGTGTACAAAATTGTGCCATCCACGCTCCACGCGCCCCCGCGCGGTTGGGGGGCGTCGGCCAAGGTTTGGACGGCGCCGCCGCTGGCATCGATCTCCTTAAGCTTCCCTGCGGCAAAGAATCCCAGGCTGCGGCTATCGGGCGACCAGAAGGGGGAGACGGCATCCTCGGTGCCGGCTAAGGGCTGGGCCGCAGTCGAATCCAGGGGACGAACCCAAAGTTGGGGCGAGGCTCCAGTACCGCTCGCCACAAACGCCAGCTTAGTGCCATCCGGTGAAATCGCAACGCTCAGCGGATCGAAGTTGTGTTGGTCTGGTGGCAGAATGCTCACTCGCAACGGTTTGGCAGGCACGGGCGCGCGCAACACGAAGCCGATGGCAAACGCGATAGCGGCTCCTGCAGCCACGGCCGCCACAATCCACGCCAGTTTGTGTGAGATCCGTCGTCTTGCCACCACGGGCGCTGGAACACCCGCTTGGGAGCCGGCTTCAGCGATCCATTCTAGTTGTAGCTTGACGTCGTGCGCGCTCTGAATGCGGTCCTCGCGCTCCTTGGCCATGCAGGAGCGCACTAATCGCTCGAGCGCGGGCGGAGTCATGGGCGCTGCTCGCGACAGCGGCGGCGGGTCGGTTGCCAGAATGGAAGCGATGACACTGGCCTGGGTCTTGCCCGCAAACGCCCGCTTGCCGGTGGCCATTTCGTAAAGCACGCAGCCAAGCGCAAAAATATCGGAGCGCGTGTCGGCCTCGGATCCCTCAATCTGCTCCGGAGCCATGTACTGATAAGTGCCGACGATCGTTCCCTCAACCGTGAGCGGCTTGCCCGCGGTCATGGCGGTCAGGACGCTGGCACTCGCGTTGTTTGCCTGCGCCTGCTTGGCCAGCCCGAAATCCAGCACCTTCGCTCCGGTCTTGGTCAACATGATGTTGCCGGGCTTCAAGTCGCGATGGATCACTCCCTGCTGGTGGGCTTTATCCAGAGCATCGGCGATTTGGGCTCCGTAGCGCAGCACTTCTTCGATCGGCAGTGGTCCCCGCACCAGGCGATCCGCCAGGGTTTCGCCCTCCAAACATTCCATCACCAGATAGTCGGAGCCATCCTGCGAGCCGACGTCGTATAGACGGCAGATGTTTGGGTGAGAGAGCTGCGAAATAGTCCGCGCTTCCCGGTCGAAACGCTCTTTCAAGTTTGGCGTGGAGACGAAATGCCCGGAGAGAACTTTGATGGCTACATCGCGGTCGAGGCGGGTATCACGAGCGCGGTACACTTCTCCCATGCCGCCCGCGCCCAGCGGAGCGAGAATTTCGTAGGGACCCAGTTTTGTGCCAGAGGCTATAGACATCGGTGCGCGCAATTATAGCCCACCAGAGAGAGTTGTTCATCTGCGAATCGGAGCTTAATCCAGGCTGCCTTTGAAATCTTCCTGCACATAATGGAAGAAGATCGAAGTCGACGTTTGTGCTTCGGGTAGCGCTTCACGGGAGTGAGGCAGTTGGCAGCCGCGGTAGAGCAGGGCATCGCCAATGGCCTGAAACACTTTTACCGTACCTGATTTCTTGTGCAACAGAAGCGACCACGGGGTTGCGTTGCGAGGTTCAGGCGAGTAATCGAGACACAAGCTCATGCTGAAATCGCACTGCTCGCGGTCGGTGTGCTTCTCCAGAATGGCCCCCGGCTGGTAAGAGGCCAGATACACATAAGAAGCTTTCAGCGGTTCGCCGGCGAATGCGGACATCGCCGCAGTCAACTGTCGATGAAAGAATCGGGCGACCGGATCGTTATAGGATTTATAGCGGAGCGGACTCTGGTCGTCTCCGAGAGAAAGTTTCCCGGCGCGGATCTGGTGACGGTAATAACGCCGCAAGGCTGCGATGTGGAACGGATGAATGAGCCGGCCCACCCTAGCGTATCCCCGGGACTGGAACTGCGGGCGGACGACCGAAACAATTTCATCCCATTGCTGGCGGCGATCGGAAGCGTAGTCGTCCGGCGCGAGGATATTCGCCATGATGAGCGTGCGCCGCGCTTGCGGCGAGAGCGTCGAAGGAGCGGGATCGCCGGGTTGTGCGCCGGACAGCACGGTGCTGAGGCCGGGCCCGAGCCAAAACGGTTGCAGAGAGCCGCTTCCAGGATCTTTGATCCACACCGTCTGTCCCTGGTTGGCGAAGCCATCTGCCGGGGCATCCGGTGGAAATTCTCCGTCTGCCGTAAAGAAGCAATCGGGATTCAAGAAAAGCGGACGACCAGTCAGATCCTCCCAGTACTCTGGTCGGAGGAGACGTTCTGGCACCAGATGGTCCGGCTGATCGTCCAGCCGGCAATGGAAGAGCGATCGGGGAAGTTCGGGTCCCCGATCGTGGCCCGCAGGTGCCACTGCGAGTTGCTCAATCCATGCCAGCCAAGCCGCGTCTTTCATCTGTGAACCCAACCGTTCACTGTGAAACGGCTGTCGGCAAACTGCCCGGAGGGACAGTCGACCGGGGTGATTTCGTGCGACAGCCCACTGGCGAACAGGACCAGTTGGTTCTGCTCGGGAACAATATTCCGATAGTTGGCTGTGGGAACGTAGTTGTCATTTTCCCGTCGCGAGTCGTAGATGCGCAGCTCGCCGCCGCTGAACTGTTTCGGCTCACGATGGAAGAAGTAGACAAAGGTAATTTCTCGAGCCGCGACCGCTTCCGCCGCGTTGTCACTGTGGCAGTGGAAGAAGTCGCCGTGGTTGCTGGCAGTAGTTTGAGTCTCGACGCGGGAGATTGGAAACGGATCGCGTCCCCATTTCTGGAGAACCCGAGGTAAGCTGGTCAGAAGGCGATCTACGATCATTCTTTCATGCCCACCCAGATCCATCAGCACACGCGACCGGCGGTGCTCATAGTCAACCGCTCCGCCAGTAACGCCGGGCGATAGAACTTCGCTAATCTCAAAGCGCATTTCCTGGTCGAGAACGTGTTGCCTCAGTGTGTTTAACTCGGACAAGGTCAGGAACTCGTCGAATACCACACATTCGGCGGAGAAATACTCGGAAGCCTCCAGAACGGCGATTCCTCGCGTTTTCGGTTGCAAGGTCGTGGTTGCGAACGAGATCGGTGGCGGACTCGTGCCGGGCGGACGCGGAGTCCCAGGGACAGGAGACGGTGGCGGAGTACCCGGCACTGAGCCAGCGTTGATCGGTGGCGGACTCGTACCGGGCGGACGCGGAGTCCCAGGGACAGGAGACGGTGGGGGAGTACCCGGCACTGATCCAGCGCTGATGGGCGGCGGACTCGTGCCGGGCGGACGCGGGGTGCCAGGAACAGGCGACGGTGGGGGAGTACCCGGCACCCCCCCTGCGCGGATTACCGGCACACTTCGGTTTGGAAAACTTGCGGATGACGTTAACTGCTGGTGAAGCAGTTGGCGGGTCATGCTTTCCCCCAAAACTCCCAGGGCTCGCTCTGCGATGAGTTCTGCGACTGTGCGGGTGATGGCTTCGGTTACCGCACTTTCCGGAGCACTGGACTGGGTTTTTGTACGCTGCAGCAAATTGGCAAGCAACTCTCTCTCGGGCACACTAAGAATGCGCTCGTCGCATAACAAAGTGCCGGAGAGACTATCAATCATCTCTCGTGCTGTCATTGGACCCTCCCGGAGCAGAGACACGAATAGGGAACCGGACAGTCCGGGAAGCGAAGGGGATTGCAGCGTAGCAAAAAGAAACGCGAAAGGGAAGCGCTAAATTGAGGGTAAAGAATCGAATGTTGAGGAAAACAAGTCTGACTTAGGTTCCTATCTATTTTTCCGCCATCGCTCCGACCAGCGACTCGAAGATCTTGAAGCCGTCGGTTCCACCGAGCTCTAGTTCGCTCGAGCGCTCAGGATGAGGCATCATCCCGAGTACGTTGCCACCGGGGCTGCAGATGCCTGCGATGTTGAAAAGCGAACCGTTTGGGTTAGCGTCTGTCGTGAGATCGCCCGCCGGGCTGGAATATCGGAATACAATGCGCTGCCCACGCTGTAATTCCGCGAGCGTGGCCTCATCGCAGAAGTAGTTGCCCTCCATGTGACCGATGGGAATGGTGAGCACTTCGCCCTGGCGGCAGCCGTGGGTGAATGGAGTGTCGGGATTCTCCACTCTGACGTGGACCGGCTTGCATACGTACTTCAGGCCCACGTTGCGCATCAGCGCGCCGGGAAGCAGTCCGGCCTCGCATAGAATCTGGAAGCCGTTGCAAATACCCAACACCAGGCCGCCGGCGTCTGCGAACTTTCTTACCGATTCCATCACCGGCGAAAACTTGGCGATGGCGCCGGTGCGCAGGTAATCGCCAAACGCGAAACCTCCGGGAACGATAATGGCGTCGCAGTTTTCCAGGTCGTGCGACTCGTGCCACAGGAATGTAACGGGCTGCTTTACTACCTGCTGGATGGTCCAATGCGCATCGTGATCGCAGTTCGATCCGGGGAAAATGATGACGCCGAATTTCATCCGAGTTTCCTCGCTAGGGGTATGTCCTGAGTTTAGCACGGAGGAAAAGTGAGCTGCCTGCATCACGCGTGCCCAGCGCAGGCAGCCCATTACTTCAACCTCGCTCAAAACGAGTCATCAGGAACGGGCGGAAGGGGTGGCGGCATGAGCTCGGCTCCCGGCCCCGGGGGAGGAGCGCCGGGCGGCGGGCTCCGGTAAAAGAAGTGTTCGTCGGGACCACCCCGTTGCTCGCGGATGGACTTGAGCTGGCGCCATTGTTCCACCGAGAGCACTTTGCGCAGATCAAGGTTCATCATGGTGTATTCGCGCTCCAGCTTGCCCCGTGCGGTCAGGACTTGGTCCACCTGGGTTCCCACCTGGCCTTCGTTGGGGACGTCGGCATCGAGCAAATTCTGCAACTTCAAGTCCTCCTTTTCCATTTCCGCTCCATAGTCAACCAGCTTCATCTTATGATCGAAAAAGGTCTGATCCAGTTGGGCGATCTGGCCCTCGGTGAGTTGCAATTTCTTGGCAACATTCGAGTCCTTCCACCACTTTCCCATTTCACTGCGGATGATGACCTTCCCAGCCTTTTGCCGAACGAACACCTGGTTTTGTACCGGCGCGGCTTGGGGTTGTGATTGAGCCACCACCGAAACCGGCAATAGGGACAGGAACAGATAGCAGAAGTTACTGAGCTTCATTTTGGTTCTCCTTGGAAACGCGACGTGATCTTGAAATTGGTTGGCTGTTGTTGATCTCTTCCGCGAGCATGGCGGCTGGCTCCAGAGCCTGGGGAACGCCACTTTGAACGGTTTGCTCGACAGCGACGAGCAACTCCTGATCTGGATCTTCCTGTGCTCTTAACGGTCGCGGCGCGGGACTATCGCTCAGGAGCAATATTGCCAGCAAGACCATCGCGAATGCACCGGCCCATGCGGTCACGGTCTGCATGGACGAACGTTGCGGCGCCGCCGCAATGCGTTTCCGTATTTCCGCCTGCTGTCGTTCCCAAAATGCATTAGGACGATCTGCGGCAGTTCGAGCCCATTCTGGTAGCGCGTCGAGAGTCCGCCGCAAGTGTCGCTGATCGCTGTCGAAGATCATCTCGCTCAATTCTTCATTGCTCAAATGGCGGGTTAAATGCATGATTGGTCCCTCACTGTTTCTCGAATCTTCGCCGTGGCGCGGAACAGGTGCGCTTTGACCGTTCCCACGCTTAGGCTCAATACGCCCGCTATTTCCGGTAACGACATTTCTTCGGCAAATCGTAGAAGGAAGATCGCTCGCTGTTGCTGCGAAAGGGAAGCGGCCGCGGTCCAAACTGCCTCCATTTCTTCGCGCGCCAGCAGAACCCGCTCCGGGGAAGGCTGTGAACCGCGAAACTGGCGGGTTTCACCTCCTTGAGCGTCTTCCAGACCGACGAGCCTTTTCCAGAATGAAGCTCGGCGGCTCTTTCCGTGATCTCTGGCGAGGTTCACGGCGATTCGCAGCAGCCAGGTTTCGATCCGGCACTCGCCTCGGAAGCTTCCGAGATTCCTGTATGCCCGGAGAAAGCACTCTTGGGTAAGCGTGTCGGCTGCGTCAGCGTCCCTCAGCAGCAGGTACAGCACGCGGTACACCCGGCGCTGGTGTTGTCGGATGATCTCGTCGAAGCTTGCCGACGAGATGGATTCGGTCACCTTTTCGACCCGTGTGTTCAACGCCGTCGTGAGTGCAGTTTCCACGTGCCTTCTCTTCTTGGGCTGACTGAGCGCTATGAGTATGGACGAATCCTGGGCAGCGAGGTTTACAGTGCATGCAAACGCAGTTGGATGATGCGTGGGGTTGGCGGTGCGCATCAGAGAGGGTATGAGTCTCGGGGAACATGTCCGGATTACCGGCGGCGCGCTCAAGAACTGGCTGATCGCGCAGATGCAGGACTCGCTTGCGGTCGGAATCTTATGGCTGATCGGTTTGTATGTGCTAAAGGTGCCTTGGGCTCCATTGTGGGCAGCGCTGGCGTCGTGCTTGCAGGTTGTCCCGCACCTGGGGCCGGTGCTGGGATTGATTGGCCCCGTCCTCGCCGCGACTTTGCGTTGGGGAGATTGGGAGCATCCGCTCTATGTGCTGATGCTTTATGCCGGAATCGCGGTGGTCGATGGCTTTCTGTTGCAGCCCTATATCATGAAGCGCGTGGCCCGGGTGCCGATGTGGGCTTCTCTGCTGACTCCAATCGGACTGGGCATTCTGATTCCGTTCTGGGGCGTGCTGCTCGCGCCCCCGCTGCTCGCGGTTGTGTATGCCTACAAGGCGTGGCATGAGAAGCAGAAGCTGCCTGCGGAACGTAGTCTTTAGTGCACCTTTTGTTTCGCGGTGTGATCGGAAAGCTCGTAGTCGGGGAAGATAGCCCCTGGAACAATGTCAGCTCGCATAGGAAATCCTCAACCGTTGGATGCTCGTCGCCGGATTAGGTCTTAATGGGAGAACTCGGGGGACATGGGACATTGCGAGTTTTCGCGCCCGATGGCCTAGTGAGGCAAAAAGAGGAACGTTCCGTCTGTCCCTAGACTTACCTTGTCTGTAACTACAAAAAGAACTACAATCCACTTTGAAAAGGGGATGAAATACGAGTGGGACGAGGGGGAAGAACCGGAAGAACATCGCCAAGCATGGCCTCAGCTTCGAGGATGCCGAGCAGGTGTTTTGCGGGCCTTGCGTCACTTTCGAAGACGACCGCTTTGCTTACGGGGAAGAGCCACTCGTCACCTTGGGCTTACTGGCCGGGCGTCTGGTGTCATCGCCCATGCACCGCGCGATGAGGGCACGCGCATCATCTCTATGAGGAAGGGGAACCGGCGTGAACAGAAAATCTATCAAAAGCGACTTGGCGCGGATTGACCGCATGAAGGACGCCGATATCGACTATTCGGACATTCCTCCGCTGGACAAGACATTTCTAAAAAAGGCCACCATGGCTTGGCCCCCGGCAAAAAAACAACTGACGATTCGTCTCGATGCGGACGTGCTCGATTGGCTCAAGCGCCATGGCAAGGGCTACCAGACCCGCATTAACCGCATTCTCCGCGTGGTAATGGAGAGTCAGCCTCCGCGGTCTGCTCATCAGTAAGGCCCAGGGCCGCGTAGAGTGAACGCGAACGGTGTCGGAAGGCCCGCCTGGTCATTTCACAACATTTGGGGACGGATGAAGGGAAAAGCTTTGGAGACCTAGCCACTTACTGCGATTGCCTCCTCGGCTGCCTTTATCTCTTCCTCGCGTTCGGTTCTAAAGCGCTGTACAGTCGACTGCAATTCAAGCTTCAGTGGTTCACAAAAATCTTTCCCCGGGAAAAGTTGCTCCTCGCGGATGCCCTTTCGCATCAACTCTTCCAAGAAGCGTTCTCGCAAGTTTGGCCCGACCAGCAGCTTTCTAATTACGGGCGACGTCACGATCCCGGGATTAAGCATCATGTCCATGAGCATCTGGTCAAAAAGAGGCGTCTTATCGAACGTTTTCCAAAGAAAAAAGCCCTTCTGTACAGCTACGCGCTCGTTCCTATGGTGCGGGTCGATCCGAACGACGAGCGGCGTCTCACCCTCAGCTAGCAGCGCGTTCAAATAGGCTAGCCTGGCCTCACCACACGGCGACAGTAAGTGCCCTAGGAACTCTTTGGTCTTCTGCTCGAGCCAGTGCAAATCAACTGCCCAGAGAGCGCAAGGATTTCGGGTTTCCTCACGCCCCGCGAAATACATCCCAACAAGTGGGCACTCAGTCCAATCCATCAGGCGAGTTGGCCCGCCATAGTGCTGCATGAGCGAAAGCCAACCTGCGATATCCGCTGGTCCCGGCAAATTGTTGAGGTAACGAGCAGCAAGAGGCTGAAATTTAGAAAGCAGTATGTTTTCAATTGCCCTACGGTCGGGATAGCCTACACCTGAGCATCTGCCATAGAAATACTCCGCCCTGATTCCACCGTGTGCTGCGTCCCGCTCCAAACAGCTTTGAAGTGTCCACGCGCCCTCCCTTTGTCCACGAAATCCCCAGCCACCCAGTTCCTCCGACCACCCGAAAAAGTCATCCCATGACTCCGCCAAATCCGTGACGACCAAACGGTTGAAGGCGCCGTCCTGATAGGTGTATTCCCGCCAGGAATCGGGATCACTCTTCCACCGTTGGGCTAGCGGTATAATGTCGAGCCATCTCACTAATTGCTTCATTTGCGTCGATTTCTGTCCGGCGAACATTTTCATTATCGCAGAGCATCAGTTAATTCTCTCATTCAGCAACGACGGCGAACTTCACGCCGAGGGCGTGCAGAACGGAATTGATGGTTTCGAAGCTTGGGTGTGCGCCTGCACTCAGGGTTTTGTATAGGCTCTCCCTGCCCAGTCCTGCGTTTTTGGCGACCTGCGCCATGCCTCGTGCCTTGGCCACGTCGCCGAGTGCTGCGAAGAATACCTCGGGGTTTGGGTCTTCGGCAGCCGCTGAGAGATACTCCCCAATGAGCGCATCGCTATCGAGTTACGCCGCCGCGTCGAATGGTTTGTAAATTATTTTGTTTTTCTTGACTTCAGCAGCCCCGTTTTCTCATTGACTGCCTGTCTCTAGATCGGATAAGCTGATATAGAATACATTATCCAGAAGATAATTTCGCTCTTTGACAATTTAAGCCAAGGCGAAGTCGCGGCACCTCGATCCGCTTCAAATGCCCCGCTCGTTCCAGAATGGGACGTCGCCTCAGCCGTAACTCCAATGTTCTCTAGATTTTGCGTGTAAGTCCTGTAAACTCAAAGATCTAGCGCATAGTGAAAGTGCAAGTTGTTTGTTCTCTAGATTTTGCACACGACAGGGGGGAGGGGGGTACCGGTACTAAACCGTAAACTCCGTCCCGAATTGGGAAAGACGCGAGGCTCGCTCGCCGCGCAGCCGGGAAACCCGGGGACGGGAAACCCAGGCACAGACGGGTCTTCCCTCAATATAGTGCGATTGAAAACGTCCGTGCCCGAGTTGCTCAGCCAACACGCCGCGACTGCAGATCTTGACGGGAAGAACCGACAAAATTGCGCACCAATACGGCGATTTCGTCGGCTGCGGTATCGAGCGCAAAATGGCCTCCGTCGACGATGTGCACTTCGGCTTTCGGTACGTCGCGGCGATAGGCGTCCGGTTCCGAGGGGTCGAACGAGAGCTCATATTTGCCCCAGATTACCAGCAGACGCGGCTGCTTCTCGCGCATCCATGCTTGCCATTTTGGATAGGAGTCAACATTGGTGCGATAGTCGTAGAACAGGTCGCTTTGAATTTCGGCCTGGCCGGGCTGGTTGAGAAAATAGAATTCATCGGTCCAGAGATCGGGGTCGTAGCGTTCCACGTTGGGATCGTTTCCGACATGGCGCGTACGCGTGGTCGCAAGCGACAGGAGATTGGTGCGCAGCGCGCTTTCGTTGGCGGCACGATCGGCCCAAAAGGCTCGCCGCGTCTTCCAGTTCGCGCCCAGGCCTTCGTTGTGCGACACGGCATCCTGAACAATGAGAGCTTCTACGCGCTCCGAGTGCGCCAAGGCCATGCGGAAACCGACGGGGCCGCCGTAATCCTGCATATAAAGCGTGTATCGCGACAGCCCCAGGGCTTCGGTGAAGTGATTCATGATCTCGGCGATGTGATCGAACGTGTACGCGAATTTCTTCGGGTCCGGCCAGTCGCTCTGTCCGAAGCCGGGGTAATCGGGCGCGACCAGGTGATAGCGATCGGAAAGCCGGGCGAAGAGCGGCTCGAACATTCGCGACGATGACGGCAGGCCGTGCAGCAGGAGAAGCGTTGGCGCGCCTTTCGCGCCAGCCTCTCTATAAAAGATGGAGAGCCCATCTACCTGTACCGTGCGATAAAAAGTCGGGTACTTCATGGGGCGTTCCTTTCCGTTGGCTTGGGCGAGCAATTGAAATGACCCGGGCATCACAGTGACCAACGATATGCAGAAGACCCGCGAGCATCGGGTCCAACGAGGCAGTACGAAAAGACGCATAGCTTCGATCCGCTTATGCGAGCTCGTTGAACCAGTGCTCGCCGTATTTCTCGTTGCTCCAATTTCACATCGTCAGAACGACGCGGAACTGTGCCTTGCCGCTCAGCATGCGTGCGTAAGCCTCGGCAGCTTGTTCGAGCGGATAGGTTTCAATCATCGGACGCACGCCACTCAGTTCGGCGAAACGCAGCGTGTCTTCCGAATCGGCTGGCGTTCCCGCGGCCCAGCCTTGAATGGTTTTACTTCCGCTGATGAGCTGTATCGGAGTGACCTCGATCGGATCGAATGCCGCGCCGATCACCATGAGCTTGCCGTTCGGCCCCAGACCGTCGATCAGCGCGGACATCGCTTTCGAGTTTGGAGCCGTCGCAAGAATTACCTGTGCGCCGCCCAATTGTTGCAGTGCCTCGGCTGCGTTCGTCGATTGGCTGTCGATGTACACGCTGGCTCCCAGTTTCTTTGCGAGCATCGCGTTCTCGGGCCCACGTCCAATAGCCGCGACCTTATAGCCAAACTTGCTGGCGAACTGAATTCCGAGGTGACCCAGGCCGCCGACCCCCTGCACCGCAACCAGATCGCCCGGCAACGCACCGCTGTGCCGCAACGCGTTGTAGGTGGTAATTCCGGCGCACAGCAGCGGTGCTGCTTCCACGTCCTTTAGACCCTCCGGTATCGACACCAATGCTTCTACGGGGGCCACCATGTATTGCTGGTATCCGCCGTCATAGCTGATGCCGCAAACTTTCACGTTCCGGCAATTGCGAAAGTCTCCGCGCCTGCACTCGCGACAGGTGTTGTCCTGGCCGCCGTGCCAGCCGACACCTACACGCTGCCCTTTCTTCCACGCGGAAACACCGTCACCCACTTCATCGACGATGCCTGCCACTTCGTGGCCTGGAACGCGGGGATACTGAATTCCCGGCCAAGAGCCTTCTTTCGTGAGTACGTCACTGTGGCACACACCACAGGCCTGCACCTTGATACGCACTTGGCCTGCGTTCGGCTCAGGAATCTCGCGCTCGACAATCTCGAAATCTGCTCCGGGTTTAGAGATCTGTGCGACCTTCATTGGTGCGACCGCTGGTTTAACTGCGACTCTGAGAGTTGCCATAAATCCTCCTATGAATTTTCGGCCGTTGGTGTTGGTAATCTGCCTTACAGGCTTGGACCCCTATTCGAATGCCATTCCTGAAAGCGCATCGCCTTCAGATCCGTTTACCTCGGGATAGCGCCTGAAAATTTAATCTCTTGCGGTTACCAGCGTAAGCGCTGTGGCAACCCACAATGATTCACAACCGCTCGGACTCCTTTGCTATTACTCTCTGGTACCTCCTTTTTCTAGCTGCCGATCACTGATCAGGTTTAGACGATCCCTTCTTACGCAAAGCCGGCGCAAGCTTCGCTGTGAACACGGGTGCTTAGAGAAATATCGGTTACCACAAACTATTATTGTCTGCCATTTTACATTTATCAGGCCCGACCCGACACCGATCTACGGGCTGCCCTGAGGCCTTTCTACAGGAACTTGTTCGGTGGGTAAGGTGCAACTCTCCATGCGGACATGGGTTTCTAAGGACCGGGAGAAAACCATGAAACCGTTTCAATTTGTTTTGCTATCGTGTCTGGCTCTAATTCTTATCGGGTGCGGCGCCGGCCATCCGAACTTGACCAGCATTTCCGTGAGCCCGTCAACTGCCACTGCGGACAGCGCTACCCATCAACAGGTCGGCTACGAGGCGCAAGGCCACTTCAGTGATGGTACGAGTCGCGCACTTTCGCAGGTGGACGGGCTTTCGTGGAGGACTTCGACCACCGCGGCTAGCATTGGCTCGACGGGTGCCGCTACCTGCCTTTCGCCCGGCACTGTGACGGTTACGGCCAGCGCGCCGCAAAATTTGCAGTTGACGGTGAACAATGGGGTGTCCAATACCTCGGCTACCATTACGGCCACTGCGCAACTGGTTTGCCAATGAGCTGGGAGCCGGACAGGAGCCCAAGGGGAGGGCTCCTGCGGCGATGTGGCAGTTGTTAAGGCCGACGAGTCTCTCGCCAGCTAGATCGTTTCGCTAGGCAAATCGCTCGAAATAACCTTTCGATCAGGATTGATTCGCATCCTCCTTAAGCACTGCCGATCCCATCCGTCCAAGCGCCTCGTATCCCTGCCCTCGCCAGTGATTTCGACGGCGGTCGAGGACACAAATGTCTCTTGACCGCGTGCCGATACAGATACTGAGGATAACTCGGCACAGAGTAGGACACTTTAAACAGGAGATGGACAAATGAGTGCAACTGCCAGTTCAATAACGAAGATGGCGATGGTGCTTCTGCTGGCTGCAACCGCATGTTTTGCGCAGGCTCCCCCGGAACTGCAAGCGAAGCTGAGCGCCGAGATTAAACAACTTGAGCTTTCCAGCGCCGATCCGCAAGGTCAGCGCGGTGAAAAGCTATAACGCGACCCCTCCCTCGGCTGAAACGAAAGCCATGACGAATGGAAAGTGGCGTAGCCTTACGCTTTTCGATCCCTTCGTGCGCGGGCTCGGCAAGAGTGCGCTTTCCGAATATCTGAAGACGAAGCGAGACGGCGAAATTGCCAAAATCTTCGTCTCCGGCGCCGACGGTGGCGAAGTGGGATTCGATGCCAAGACCGAGCACTGGAGCCACAAAGGGATGCCCAAACACGAAGTGCCGATGAGTGGAAAAGAGTGGGTCGGCACGGTCAAACTGGATGACTCGACTGGCCTGCAAATGCTTCAGGTGGGTCTGCCGGTACTCGACGCAGGGAAGCCGATTGGATCGATTGTCTTCGGCCTGCGAGCCGATAAACTTCGCTAGCTGGGGGCCCACCCTTTGGAGAACGAGCAATGAGGAATTTGAGCATCGCGCTCCGCATCACACTGGCACTGGCCGCATCGGTAGCTATCACCGCCGGCGCGGTCCTGGGATTGTCCTACCTCTTGTGGATTCCTCGTCGCTTCACTCCTCGGAATAGAAATTGGACGACAGGATTGTGCGCATCTCACGCGCTGGCTTTGTCCGTGAGCGGCAGCAGCGGTTCGTCATTCTTCGCAGCGGCTGCATCCAGATCCAACTGCTCTTGACCACTAAGCACGGTGACGCGGCCGCGATAGGTCTTCAAGTGCGTCTGTGCTTTGTCGAAGGCTTCTTGAGCTTTACTTAAACTCTTGCCGACGTTCTCAAACTGGCTCTGGAAATAGTCGAAAGACTTCTGCGCTTTCGATAATTCGAGGCGGCTTTTTTCGAATCGGCTGGCGACTTCATACCATTTATGCACGAGGGCGATGGTCTGCAAGGTCATCAACAAACTGTTGGGCGAGACCGGAAAGACGTGCTGCTGGTTGAGCCAGTCGGCGAGCTCGCGGTTCCGGATCACTTCCATGTAGAGCGTCTCGCTGGGCAAATACATCAAGGCGATATCGGTGGTGCCGTTTTCCGGTTGAATGTAGGCTTTAATTCTTTTGGCTTCCGCCTTCATTACGCGCACGAGGGCGATGCGGGCTTCTTCGATCTCCGCTTCGACATTGCTTTCAAACAGAGCCAGCACGGCCTCACGGGGAAACTTGGCGTCGATGGGCAGGCGACGGTCGGGGAATTGGATGACGGCGTCGGGACGTCCTCCGCCCTCGGGCAGTTGCGCTTGCATTTCGAACATGTGCGCGGGAAGGAAATCGGCGAGCAGGCGTTCCAGGCTGGCTTCGCCAAAGCGGCCGCGCAGATGAGGCAGCTTGAGCAGGTTGTTCAAGTCGTTGATGGAATGTCCGAGTGCGCCGACTTCGCGGAGCTGTTCTTCCGCCGCCTTCAAGTGCTGCTGCACTTTTTCGAACTGCGCAAATCCTTCTTTGATGTTCTGATCCAGCTTTTGCTGAACCTGATCCGTGATATCGAGCAGGCGTGCGTCGACGCGGTCGCGGATGGAATCCAGGCTCTGCGCGGTTTTCTGGTTCAGGTTGTCGAACTCGGATTTTAACTGGGAAGTGGTTAATGCAAGCGAGGTGGTCAGTTCGGTGCGAACTTCAGCCAATCTCCCGGACTGCTCCAGCCGACCGGCCTTCATCTGTTCCTCGACTGCGGAACGAATGGCCGAGAAGCCATCGGCCAAGCGGTCAGCTACCTGTAGGCCGATCGCACCTTTGGTCTGCTCCAAACGCATGGCGGTGTCGGCTGTGGCCGAGGCAAACTGACCGGAAAGAGTCTGGTGCAAGGCCTCTGCCTGAGATGCAAGCTGCTTTAATGCTTCAAGTTGCGAGGAACTGCCAAACTTTCGCTGGAACAGAAGAATAACCAGTATCAAAAGGACTAGTTCCAGAACGAAAACCAGACCAAGCAGGGACGCGAGGAAAGTCAATTTTAGGGTATCTCCGTTGTAATCGTGCCTAAGCCTGATTCTAGAGCGTAAGGTCGAAGAAACAAAGCTGCAAAGTTGATCCTCCCGGGTCCTGAACGTGGGTAAGGCAAAACATGTTTCGGGTCCCAACGGCTTGGCTGGCAATGGTTTTGATCGGCGGCGCGGCTCCAGTGAAGGATGCGCAACCGGCGACCGCGAAGGTGTTGAATACCTCGGCGCAGCAGCCCTCCTCCAATGATTCATCCCCTTACGACGCCGAGGCCGAGCGTGAACTGTTCGATCTGGCGAACCAGGCACGCGCTCAAGCCGGAGCACCACCGCTCCAGATGGACGACGGATTGACCAGAGCTGCCCGGGCGCATGCCGCAGAGATGGCCAGACAGCAACAGCTTTCGCATCAGTTCAACGGCGAGCCGGCCCTGGTGGAGAGGTTGGCAGCCAACTGCACGCTGCACCTCGATCAAGCAGGGGAAAATGTCGCGTACGCTGGCAGCGCGAATCAGGCACAGCAAGGCTTGATGCACTCGCCGCCGCACCGTGAGAACCTGCTGAATCCCTCCTACAATGTCGCCGGGTTCGGCGTGGTGCGTGCGGGATTCTCCCTGTATGTCGCCCAGGATTTCGGACACAGTCTGCCCGCTTATTCGCCGCGGCAAGCTGGAGGCTTGGTGAGCGGAAGCATCGCCCGCATGCGTCGGGACACTAACTTACCTCAGCTGCAGTGGAAGGATAGCGATGCGGCTCAGAACGCCGCCTGCTCCATGGCGCGTGCCGACTCCTTGAAGACCGTTGCTGCCCGCGGTTCCTACATTGTTCGTTACACTACTGCGCAGCCGGAGATTCTGCCCTCGGCAGTAGCTAAGGCGATTGAAGACCGGGCGGTGCACACTTTCTCGGTCGGGACCTGCTACGCGCGCAGCAACAGCTATCCCAATGGAGTGTATTGGGTGACACTGGTCCTGCAGTAAGTTGGTTCATTTCAAACGGCGAGTATCCCCAACCGGCCGCTTTCCCGTGCTAACCTGCAAGCCTGACTTTTTGCCAGCATCCTATGGAAGCGACGCGCGAGATTCGCATCGGCACGGCTGGATGGTCCTACAAGGATTGGGACGGCATTTTCTATCCACCCGGTATGCAGCGCAGGAAACAGCATGGGTTGGAATTTCTGGCGCAGTGTTTCGATGTGGTGGAGATCAATACTTCTTTCTATGGGCACATCAAGCCGGAACTGGTAAAGCTGTGGGTGCGCAAGGTGGCGGTCAATCCAAAGTTTGTGTTCACGGCTAAGTTGCATCGGTCGTTTACGCATTCTCCGATTGCGGTGATGGAGCCGACTTCGGCCGCGACCATCAAGCCCAACGATGACGACGAGAGGCTGGCACGCGAGGGGTTGGACGCGTTGGCAGCGACCGGAAAACTTGGCGCTTTGCTCATCCAATTTCCGGTTTCCTTCAAGAACACATCGCTTAACCGCGAATACCTGGAGTCGCTGCTGCGCCAGTTCATCGAGTTTCCTCGCGTGGTGGAAGTGCGGCACGAGAGTTGGAACAATCCGGAGACGGTCAGCTACTTCACCGGGAGAAATGTCGGGTTCTGTAATATCGATCAGCCGCTGATTGGGCTCTCGCTCGAAGCGACGGAACATGTGACCTCGCCGGTCGGATACGTGCGGCTGCACGGTCGGAATTACGACCAGTGGTTCGAAGCGGAGAAGGGAGCCGATCGCTACAACTATCTTTACAGCGAGGCAGAGTTAACGGGGTGGAAAGAAAAGATCGAACGCATTGCGCAGAAGGCTGAAGTCACCTACGTGGTGGCAAACAATCACTTTGAGGCGAAGGCTGGAGTGAACGCGCTGCAGTTGAAACATATGTTGAGCAGCAGGCGAGTGAAGGCCACGGAGTCGTTGTTGCGGCACTACCCCAAGCTGAAAGAGATTTCCGATCCAATTTCGGAAGCAGACGATTTGCCGCTGCTATCCGCGTCGTCTTGAGAATTGGCAATATCCATGTCGGAACTCCTCGTCCGCCTATACCAGACAAGCGACAGTAGAATTTCGCTCGCGATGGCGCCGAAATGCCTGGAGTACGTTTTCTTTCTAGTTTCGCAAAACAGGGTACAATGCTAGCTCGTTCAGGGGGATTGCGTAACGCTCGCCGAGGCCTACACTCGCCGGACGTGTCGGTTGCGTCTGTGGTTCGCTCTCCTTCTCAGTTCCTGCTTGCTTGCGTGTTCACAAAGAACCGCGAGCCCCATTCAACACACCGTTTTCATTCTTAAAGAGAATCATACGTTTGACAATTACTTCGGCAGTTTCCCGGGGGCGGACGGCGCAAGCCGCGGAATCATGTCCACGGGACAGAACGTGCAGCTCACGCCAATGCCCGACGCATACCAGAGCAACGTGTGCAACGATTGGGATTGTGCGATTGAAGCCATTAACAACGGACGGATGGATCGGTTCGACTTGATCAGCCCGGGACTGGATGCTTACGTCTACGCGCCCGAACAAAACATCCCTAATTATTGGGCTTACGCACATAGGTTCGTGTTAGCCGACCGATATTTCACCTCCGTCCACGGGCCTAGCCTGCCCAATCACCTGTTCACGATCGCAGCCCAGTCGGGTGGAGCGATCGACAATGTGAGTTCATCCCATACCGGTGTGAATTGCGATGGGACACCCGGTGGAACCGTCACGGTGATCAGTGCGGACGGCAAACGCACAGAGCAATCGCCCTGCTTTGACTTCGCGACCTTGCCAGACCGCCTTGACGCTGCGGGCATCACGTGGAGGTACTACATTGAGAGCGGCAACGGTGTTTTTGATACTATTCGCAAGTTCCACGGCAACCCATCCTGGTCTCAGAATATCTCCACGACTGCTCAGCTTGTCAGCGATGCAGAGACCGGGAATCTACCGGCGATGAGCTGGGTTCTCCCTCCATACTCAGCGACCGAACATCCGCCCAACAGTATTTGCGGCGGCGAAAACTGGACGACGGCGACTCTTAGCGAACTCATGCAGGGACCTGCTTGGGGCAGCACTGCGGTGTTCATCACTTACGATGACTTCGGAGGATTCTATGACCATGTTGCTCCGCCGCAAGTGGATCAATTAGGGTTAGGTCCGCGAGTGCCGCTGCTCATCATCTCGCCGTTCGCTAGAAAAGGCTACGTTTCACACACGCTGTACGAGCATTCCTCGATTTTGAAGTTTGTGGAAACCCGATATGGTTTGTCCCCGCTTACCGCCAGGGACGCCGTAGCCAGCGATATGCTCGACAGCTTCGATTTCAATCAGGCACCGCAGCCGCCGCTCATTTTGCAGACGCGCCAGTGCCCGCAGTAAAAAGTTTGCTTGCTCCCGCCTCATACGGCCGAGTCTAGACCTTGGCTGCGACTTCTTCTTTCGCCGCGTAGTGGGATTCGACGTATTCGTCGAGGATCTTGATGAATTCGGCTACGATGTGATCGCCCTTGAGAGTTGTGAACAGTCGTCCATCCACATAGACCGGGGCTTTCGGTTCTTCGAAGGTGCCGGGTAGGGAAATGCCCAGGCTGGCGTGTTTCGATTCGCCGGGGCCGTTGACCACGCATCCCATGACTGCGACTTTCATTTCTTCGACGCCGGTGTAGCGGTCTTTCCATGTGGGCATTTGCTCGCGCAGGTAGGATTGAATCTGCTCGGCCATTTCCTGGAAGAAGGTGCTGGTGGTGCGGCCGCATCCGGGGCAGGCTGTGACTTGAGGGGTGAAGCTGCGGATTCCAAGCGATTGCAGAATCTGCTGGGCTACGCGGACTTCTTCGGTGCGGTCGCCGCCGGGGGCGGGCGTTAGAGAGACGCGGATGGTATCGCCGATGCCTTCCTGCAGCAAAACTCCCAGGGCGGCGCTGGATGCGACAACGCCTTTTGCGCCCATGCCGGCTTCGGTCAATCCGAGATGCAGCGGATAGTTGCAACGGGCAGCGAGCGAACGGTAAACGTCAATTAAATCCTGCACGCCGCTGACTTTTGCGCTGAGAATAATTTGATCGGCGCGCAACCCGTACTTCTCGGCTAGCGCGGCGGAATTCAGCGCGCTTACTACCATGGCTTCCATGGTGACTTCGCGGGCGTCTTTCGGTTCGGCTAGGCGCGAGTTCTCGTCCATCATGCGAGTGAGCAAGGCTTGATCGAGCGAGCCCCAATTCACGCCGATGCGGACCGGCTTCTGATTCTCGGCGGCAACTTCGATCATGGTGCGGAAGTTGTTATCGTCTTTGCGGCCGATGCCTACGTTGCCGGGATTGATACGGTATTTGGCCAGGGCGCGAGCGCATTCGGGGTACTTCTTGAGTAGTTGATGTCCGTTGTAATGGAAATCGCCGACGATGGGGACGCTGACGCCTTGCTTGTCGAGTTGCTCGACGATGGGCGCGACCGCCGCAGCGGCGTCTTCGTTATTGACCGTGACGCGAACCAGTTCGGAGCCTGCGCGGGCCAGGGCTGCGACTTGTTGGACGGTCGAGGCGATGTCAGCCGTATCGGTATTCGTCATCGACTGCACCACTAACGGCGCATCGCTGCCCACGCGGACGCCGTTGATGGAGCAGGTGACGGTTTTTCTGCGCTCGATGTTAGCCATGTTCTTCTAGTTTAGACCATTTCCTTCGAGGGGCGAAACCTTGCTTGTTGGGGAACCGCCAAAGGGAGAGTGCTGGCATGGGCGGGACGCTCGCGCCTACATTCGGATTCCTCGTCGGCCCACTCTACGGGAGTCGCTGCATCATTCCGGGCAGGGTTTTGGCCAGGTCGTTGTAGATGACCATGACTGCGAACAGGACCAGGAATACGAATGCGGCCTGGTAGATTCGCTCTTTGATCTGGAGGCTGATGTCGCGCCGCATGATGCTTTCGACGAACAGCAAAAGAATTACGCCGCCATCGAGGATGGGAATGGGCAACAGGTTGAAGATGCCGAGATTCAGGCTGATGGCGGCGGTCAGCGCCATCAGGGGGGTCCAGCCTTTTTCCGTGGCGGCTTCTCCGGCGGCGCGGCCAATCCCGATCGGACCTTCGATGGTGCGGATCGAGATCTTGCGTTGAATCATTTTCTGCACGAGTTCCAGAATCAGGAGCGAGCCTTCTTTGTTTTGCTCGATCGACTTGCGGAACGCGGCGGCTAAGGGCAGAGCGCTCACCTTCATCGGGGTGCTGCCAAGGCCCACGCGATAACGCTTCTCTTGCTGGCCGGGGATATCGGTTAACACCGGCTGCATGGTGAAGGTCTTTTCCTGGGCATCGCGACGGATAGTAATCGCGACAGGCTTTCCCTGAGTGTGTTTCAGGGTTTCAATCATAGCCTCGATCGCCGGGATCGGTTGGCCATCGACGGTCAGGATTTCATCGCCGACCTTTATGCCGGCCTTTTCCGCTGGCATGCCTTTTTCCAGGTCGGTAACCGTAACGCTCGGTTCTTTCGGATCCCATCCCACGAATCCCATCTGATTGATGCCATAGGCTTCAGGCACGATGGTTTTGTCGAAATACTTCCCGCCGCGCTCGATAGTGACATCGAGAGGCTGATTGGGGCTCAGGGCTTCTTTCGGGTCGACTTGCTTCCAGGTGGGATTCTCAATCCCGTCGAGACGAGCAATGCGGTCGCCAATTTGAATTCCAGCTTTCGCGGCTGGGGTATCGGGCAGGACCCAGCCGATGACTGCGGGTTCGTCGAGCACTGCCGGATACTCGTAGTGGACCATGTAGACGAACGTCATCAGGCCAATGGCGAGCAGGATATTCATGGAGGGGCCGGCGATGGCGATCAGGAAGCGATGCCAGCGCGGGTGCGACAAAAATTCGCCGGGATCGCCGGTGCGCTCGTCCATGGGATTCTCGCCGCTCATTTTGACGTAGCCGCCGAGAGGAATGGCGCTGATGCGGTAATCGGTGTCGCCGCGGCGGAAACCGAGCAGGCGCTTGCCAAATCCGATGGAGAAGACTTCGACGCGCACTCCCAGCAACTTCGCGACCGCGTAGTGGCCGAACTCATGGATGAGAATCATGAATCCCAAGACCACCGCAACCGCGAGCACAGCGATAAAGAATCCCGACATATAGTTTTTGTTTATTCCCCTCGAAAAGTGGAAGAAGCCGATCGCGATGCCGCAGTCTCGCCCAATTGCTCTACTTTTTCGTAGGCGATGCGGCGGGCTTCGGCGTCGGCAGCAAGCACTTTACTTATAGATTCCAATTTCACGACTTTAGTTTCCGCAAGCACCATCTTAATTATGGCAGGAATCTCAGGGAAACGGATAGAGCCATCCAGAAACGCGGCCACGGCAATCTCGTCGGCGGCGTTCAGGGCAACAGTCTTTGCGCCTCCACCCTCCGCCGCTTCGTAAGCTAAGCCGAGGCAAGGAAATTTTCCCATGTCGGGAGGCTCGAAATCGAGATGTCGTAAGTCCATGACCGGGAAGCGCATATCGGATGCAACGCGTTCCGGATAAGTCAGCGCGTAGAGGATTGGCAGCCGCATGTCGGTAACAGAAAACTGAGCAAGTATGCTGCCATCCACAAATTCGACCATAGAATGGATCGTGGACTGGGGATGCACGATTACCTGCACTCGACTGGGAGGCAGATTGAATAAGCGGCAGGCCTCGATGACCTCGAAACCCTTGTTCATCAGCGTCGCTGAATCGATGGTGATCCGGCGACCCATTTTCCAGGTGGGATGATTCAAGGCCTGTTCGACCGTGATTGAGGCAAACTGCGATTTGGGTGTGTGCAGAAACGGTCCGCCGGAGGCGGTCAGCCAGATGTGCTGAACCTCGTTCATACGTCCGCCGCGCAGACATTGATGGACCGCATTGTGTTCGCTGTCGATGGGCAGCAACGGCTTGCCTTGACGGCGGGCTTCGGCGGTGATCAGTTCTCCCGCGGCAACGAGACACTCTTTATTTGCCAGTCCAACCGTTTTACCGGCGTGCACGGCTTCGTAAGTGGCTTCGAGTCCGGCCACGCCCACGATGGCGCTGACAACGAAATCTGCCTCAGGGCGAGTGGCGACCTGGACGGTTCCAGTTGGGCCGTGAGCGATTTCGACGCCGTTGACTCCTGCGGCTTTGAGACGAGCGCGAAGAATTTCTGCATCTTTTTCAGCGGTAACTGACAGCAGCCGAGGCTTCCAGCGCTGGGCTTGCTCGAAGGCAACATCGACATTGCGGCCTGCAGCCAGAGCAACAACCTGGAAACGCTCGGGGTAGGATTCAACCACGCTCAGCGTGCTGCGCCCGATGGAGCCTGTCGAACCCAGGATGGAAATACGTTTCATCAGCAACCGTCGTTGGTCGTTGGTTCTGGGTCGTTGGCATTTTGTTGGGTTATCGTCAACGACGCACGACGAACGGCCAACGACTGTTTTCAGCTATTGCATGACGCGCCAAGCCGCATAGTACCACAGCACCGGCGCGGCAAAGAGCACGGCATCGATGCGATCGAGCATGCCTCCGTGACCGGGAAGAATCGTTCCTGAATCTTTCACTCCGGCACCGCGTTTGATCAACGACTCCACCAGATCGCCCAACTGGGCCGCGATATTAATGGCCGCTGAAAGCAGCAAAGTGGGTCCCAGGGGCGGCTTCTGCAGTGCGAAGAATCCATCGCGTCGTTCGATGAGATGCGCACTTAGCAGAGCGGTGCTGATGGGTAAGGCGTAGTTGTATAGCAACATTCCCACGACGAGACTTGCGAGCAGGGATGCCAGCGCTCCCTCCCAGGTTTTTTTGGGGCTGATGCGTGGCGACATGAGGTGACGACCGAGCGATCGTCCGACAAAGTAGGCGAAGATATCTCCCGCCCACACCAGGAGCAGTAAATACAGAAGCAAGAACGCTCCCGACCATTGCTCGCGCAATTGCACCAGAAATCCGAGCGGCAACGCGATGTACGTGAATGCAAAAGCAGAAACCATCGCTGCCGGAAACGAACTGCTGAGGTTAACCCTCCGCATGGCAATGGTGAGAAAAATAAATGGAGCGATGGCGGCAGCGAATCCCGCACTGTAAACGAAAATCGCCGTTGAGAGCAGAGGTTTTTCGTTGCCCGGATTGATGGCCAGGAGGAGAAAAAACAGCCCGACAAAAATATAGGTTGGCCGACGCAAGGGCCGGATGTCGTAAGCTTCCGCAAGCTTGAGAAATTCCTGAACCGTGAGCAGCGCCACCAAAGCGACAACCAGAGCCAGCACGGGCACGGGCGCACGCAGCACGAGCAGTAGAACAATGGGAATTAAAACCACTGCAGTGAGGATTCTCTTGAGCAGGTGCAAGAGCCTCAGCTCCGGCCCGTCTTCGAAGTGTGCGCCGCAGAAACGTGAGGAGCGGACACTCTGGTCCGCGAATGTTCTAGCGGATGAGCCTTGGACGCATCGCCCGCCAGGCCGCCATAGCGGCGCTCACGTTTCTGATATTCCGCAATGCCCTCGAGCAAATGCACGCCGCGGAACTCGGGCCACAGCGTGGGAGTTACGTAGATCTCCGCGTACGCGAGTTGCCACAGCAGAAAGTTGCTCAGCCGCATCTCGCCGCTGGTGCGGACGACCAGGTCGGGATCGGGCAAATGCCGGGTGTAGAGATGGCGGGAGACGGCGTCCTCGTCAATTTCCAGATGATCCAGACCACCGTTGCGCGCGGCGGCGTCCACAATCGAACGGAATGCATCCACAATTTCCGTGCGTGCGCTGTAGTTGAGCGCGAGAGTCAGGACCATGCCAGCGTTATGTGCTGTAGCTTCGCGTGCCCACTGCATTTTCTCCTGCACCGAGCGCGGCAGTTCGTGCTGGCGGCCGATGTATTCCAGACGGATATTATTCCTGTTCAGCGTAGGCACTTCCGCCTTTAGATAACGGCAGAGCAGGCCCATTAGGAAATCGACTTCGTTCGCTGGACGCTTCTTCCAATTCTCTTCCGAGAAAGCATAAAGCGTCAGCGCAGGAATGCCAACGCGGGCGGCAGTTTCAACCGTGGAGCGCACGGACGAGACTCCGGCGCGGTGTCCGGCGATGCGCGGCAGGTGGCGGCGACGCGCCCATCGACCGTTGCCGTCCATGATTATAGCGATGTGTCTTGGGAGCCGCTTCGGGTCGAGCCGCAGATAAACTTCCGCTTCTTTGCGGTCGAGCCCGGCGGGAACTGTTGCTTGCAAGCTAACCTCTGCTGTTTGTTGAAGCTAACACAGGGGAGAAGGTGGGCGCAATGACACGAAAGTAGCACTTGTCGCGATATGTTTGAATGCGGGCGCGGAAACACTCATTCGCATCGTCTTTGCAATCGATGCGTGGTACGAGCGTCCCCAATATAAGAATGACATCGCAAGATTGCGCCCGAGTGGCAAGACTTCGTTTTCTGCGAACGGCTTTTACGCGCGTTCTTTCGTGTCGAGCTTCTTTCGTATGCGGCGAAGTTCCATGAAACAGAGTCCCGAAGTCGTGCAAAGAACACAGCCCATCATGATAATCACCTTCATGTCCATTGGCGCGGGCTCCTGTCCCGCCTGTGCCCTGCAACTGCTTCAAATTTAAACACCAAGCGCTAGTACACTAATCGAAAGATACAGCAAAAGATCGCTCGCGCTGTTGGCATTCTAGTTTCGTAACAAGTCCTTTTGGGTTGGAGGTAGGAGCGCAAAATCGCCCCGCCGCAGGCTATAATAGTTTTTCATGCCCAGATATTCCATTGTGGTCCCCCTGCACAATGAGCAGGAGAACGTCACCGACCTCTACGATCGCCTGAAAGCAGTGATGGAGCTGCACGGCGAGAGCTTCGAGATTGTGCTGGTCGACGATGGTTCTCGTGATCGCACCTTTCATCTGCTGCGCGAGATAGCGGCAGTCGATAGCCGGGTGACCGTAGTGAAATTACGTCGTAACTTTGGCCAGACGTCCGCGCTGGCCGCGGGTTTCGACCATTCGCGCGGAGAATATATCATCGCCATGGATGGCGACCTGCAGCACGATCCCGCCGACATCCCGCTGTTCCTGGAGAAAATCGCCGAGGGCTACGACATCGTCAGCGGCTGGCGGAAGCGCCGCATCGACAACCTCTGGCTGCGCCGCATCCCCTCACGTTGCGCCAACTGGCTGATGGCCAAACTGAGCGGCGTGAGTATTCATGATTTCGGAACAACGTTCAAAGCTTATCGTCGCGAAGTGCTGGAGCAGGTGCCGCTTTATGGCGAATTGCACCGCTTCATTCCGGCGCTGGCTTCGTGGTATGGAGCGTCAATCGTTGAAGTCCCCATTCGTAATGTTAATCGCGAACGCGGAGAGTCGCATTATGGAATCTCGCGTACCTTCCGCGTATTTTTCGATCTGATCACGATTCGCTTCCTGCTGCGATACCTGGCCCGACCCCTGCATTTTTTCGGCACTATCGGAATGCTGAGCATCCTGGGGGGAAGCGGCGTCGCAGGTTGGCTGCTGGTTGAAAAATTCCTGCATCATTCCGACGTTATGACCCAGCATGGGCCGCTGATGATCTTCGCCGCCGTCCTGCTCCTTGCGGGATTGAACCTGCTGGCGGTCGGATTGCTTGGCGAAATGCAGGTCAGGCACTATCACGAACCCACCCGCCGCGCACCCTATTCCGTTGATCGGCTTCTTCGCGCCCAAAGCAGCGAAGAACACACCATCTCCGAATAACGCCACCTGCTTTAGTCCCACCTTTACCTGCGCGTTGACATTTCCATAGGGGCAGGGCAAACTACCCAATCCGCTGATCGGCGGCTTTTTGCACACGCGAACTGAACGCGCGTGGCGCAGCCAACCCGGCTTGGCGGATGTTTCGGGTCTGCGGGCTGGTTCACAAAACATTTTGCCATGACCGAACTGCGGGTCTCTTATACGCTCGATTCGACGCTGGAGACCGTCGATAGCGCCGAGCAAACTGCCAGCCGAATCGCGGCTGAAACCGGATTCGACGAAGATCAGGTTATGCAGATTTCCATGGCGGTGCGCGAAGCCGCAGTCAACGCGGTTCTGCACGGCAATGCTTATGATCCGGAGAAGAAGGTGAAACTCGACTTCGAGCGGACCAGCAGCGACCTGGTGATCACCATTCGTGATCAGGGCAAAGGTTTAGACATGGACAAGATTCCCGATCCCCTGGCTCCCGAAAATCTTTTGAAGACCTCGGGACGGGGAATTTTTCTCATACGCTCGTTCATGGACGAGGTGCAGATTCACCCTTCCCAGACGGGCACTGAAATTAAACTCGTAAAGCACGTCCACGGACCATCCGGGGACGTTAAGGAGGCTTCTCAGTGACCATGAAGACCAGTACTCGTCAGGTGGATGGCGTGAGCATCGTGGATTGCAGTGGCCGTATCACTCTCGGTGAAGGCAGCGTGATCCTGCGGGACACGGTGCGCGAACTGCTTTCGAAAGGGCAGAAAAAGATTCTGCTCAATCTCGGCGAGGTTTCGTATATTGACAGTTCGGGCATCGGTGAGTTGGTCAGCGCCTTTACCACGGTTCGCAACCAGGGTGGCGAACTCAAACTGCTGAACCTGACCAAGAAAGTCCATGACCTGTTGCAAATCACCAAGCTCTACACCGTCTTCGATGTCAGAGATGACGAGGCCGGAGCGGTGAAGGCTTTCAGCTAGAGATGCTTTTGATGTAGGCGCGGGCGTCCACGCCCGTGCCGCGATGACGCTAGTTAGCCAGGGTTTTCCTAGTGACAGTTTCTAGGTGACAAGGGCCGGGCCCACCAAGACCGGCCTTCGCTCGCCGTTTTCTGTTTCGGGAAACTCCGACCTTTTTCTAAGCTGATTCCGAAATCAACGCACAGGGAGGGCCCTACAATGGATCTGTACACACGATCTCGTTCACTCAGGTTCTTGTGCCCATCTTTCAACTGCGCCACGGATTCCGCAGGGCGTTTATTCGCGGACTTGCACCGCTACTGCTGATACAGCTCTCCCCTGCCCTCGCAGCTGCGGACTGCATTCCTATTACCGAGGCTCGCCAGCACATAGGCGAAGACCAATGCGTCACCGGTAAGGTGGTCCGAGTAAAACATGCCAGCCGGGGGGTCACGCTCTTCGATTTTTGTCAGGACTCCATGGTATGCCCGTTCACCGTCGTAGTTTTCCCTCACGATCTAAAACGCATCGGGAACGTCAGTCAGTTGCAGAACCAGGTGATCGAGGTCCATGGCCCGGTGAAAGAGTACGACGGACGGGCCGAGATCGTTCTCCAGCAACTGCGGCAGCTCGGCGGCGAGGGCCTTCGGATCCCGCCGCTTGCAAAGAACTATGATGTGGAAAATAAGGGCCACTACAGCGCGGGCACTTTTAGCCTGCCCAAGCCCGCTTATAAAAAATACCCCAAGAAGCAGCCGGCAAAGATTCCGTTGGACATCCCTCCCGACCCTGAGTCGGCGGAAAGTCCCGGCGCACCGCAGTAGTCCGGTTTTGCAGGTTTCTCGCCCTAAACTCGGCGATGAAGCACTCTCTCCAATAACTCGGCTAGCGCACTGGTATCGACTCTAGGGTGTGATTTCAAATACTGCGCCGACGTCGCGAGTGCCTCCATGTGCGTCGTGCCGTAAATATTGCCCGAGGCGTCGAAGATCAGGCCGGAGTAAGGATAGGCGCCGTCCGCACCGCCGGTGAAGTCGTATAGACTCAAGTACGTCCACTTCCCGCCCGCTCACGCGCCAATTCGAACACTGTCCCATCGTTTTGAACACCTACATATTGGGTCGTGCCGTAGAGCTTGCCAGCGGCACCGAAGACCAGGCTGGCCGCTGTGCCAGAGTTATGCATCACCTTTTCCGTCCAGCCCCCACCCGCCTTGCGCCTCAACTCGAATGGCGAAATCATTCAAACGGAGACCGATTTGATTCCGACCTCGCAGCTGACCCAGACAACGGCGAGGTGGAAGACCGAGCGCAATTCTCTTCCCGGCGACGAATGGCGTCAAAAGAAGAAAGTCTGCAATCCGGGCTCCAGCTTCATCTCGGAAGGGTTGTTGTCACGCGCTCTAGAAGGTGCATTACTCTCCCGACCGCGTCGTCTGGAGCTGAGTAAACCCCTATGCCATTCCCTTTCGCAACTCGTCCAGTGGATAGAAGGTTCCGCGCCACACGACGCCGCCTCGCACCAGCGTCAGCGTCATCGAACGCAGCATAATGTAGACGAACAGGATTGTGCCAATGGGATGCAAAACGAAATAATATGCCGGAACGTCCGACTCGCAGGACATGCCAACGTAAATACCAAGTATAGACGCGAGCGCCACGGCATAGGGCAGCCGTTCCCATCCGTGCGCAAGCCAGATTCCCAGGAACGGCATCAGGTTCAGGAACGCCAGCGCAAACGCCGAAAGTAGCACGCGCCACCACTGAAACGACATAATCGCAAAGGAATTCTTGGTGAGATTGTCTACCATACCCGTCGCGCCCTTCGCCCAGCGCAAAGAAATCAGGTCAGCGCCGTAAACATTTCGTTGCGCGTATCCGGCATTTTTCACGATTTTGCCCAGCTTCATGTCGTCGACCACTTCAAAACACAATGCCTGATAGGTGCCGACAGCATCGTAGACGCGGCGGCGAATCAGATTGAACGCACCGACGCCCATATGGTCTTTAGTCCTGGGATCGGCGACCTTCCAGGGCCTATGCCCGAAGACAAACAGCGTCTGAAAGAAAGCGATCATTATCCGTTCGCCAGGGCTTTTCATGATCATGCGAGGAAATAAAACCAGGTGGTCGGCGGCTTCGGCTTCCGCATACGCCAGAGCTCGGGTCAACACTTCCGGGCGGAAATGCACATCGGCATCGGTAAACAGCAGCCAATCGCCCGTCGCCTGATTGGCCGCGCTCCACATCGCATGAGCCTTGCCCAGCCACCTCTGGGGCAATTCGACAATATGAATAACTTTCAAAGCCCCGCGAGATTTGGGAGACGAGGCAATTTGCTCCATGACTTCTCCCGTGCGGTCGGTAGAACGATCATCCACGGCGATCACTTCATAGTTGTCGTAGTCGAGATTCAGAAGCGTGGTGATAGCTGGCCCAATGTGTTCTTCTTCATTGCGAGCTGGAACGATGATGCTGACGCGAGGATTGCCGTTGGGAGTGGCGGGCTTCCGATTCCACTCGGGGCGCGAGATGTCGGCCACCTTGGGCATTCCCAAAGCAGCATCAAGCAGGCGCGAAAACCAAACCAGCGCGAGGATGCTGCCTGCTGTCCAATGAAAGATTGCCCAGTGAAAATAAGTCATCCTGGCTGGCCGCCGATGGATCCAGGCTGGTTATCGATACGTACAGCAGGAGCGAATCGCATGCCGTAGAACAGTATGGCAGAAGAAACGGCCATCGCGATTACCGGCAGAATGAAGGCAGCCTGGAGCGAGCGCCGGTCGGCGACGAATCCCATGAGGGTTGGTGAAGGGACGTCGCCCAGAAGATGGAAGATGAAAATATTAACCGCGATTGCGGTGGCGCGGATGTGCGAGCCGACTGCGTTCACCAGTGCCGTGTTAAGAGGCGAAGTGTTCAACAATAAAAGAAATGCCGCCAGGGCGATGGCTGGCAGCATCAGTCGTCCTTTATTGAACAGACCGACGATCATGATTGGCACGCCGAGGCCCATGCTGACCGCCGACACAAAATAGTAGGAACTCTTCATGCGGGGGAGCAGACGATCGCCCAGCCAGCCTCCGGCCAAAGACGCAACAATGCCATCGACCACCACGATCTTTCCAAACATCAGATTTGCGGATTCCAGACTGTAGCCGCGCGCCCGAGACAGAAAAGTGGGCATCCACACCTGGATTCCTCCGAGCGAAAAGGTCGCCGCGGACATACCCAGGGTGACCGCCCAAAACGCGGGGTTGTGCATCAGGCCGCGGAGGGTTGCGCGGTCTGGCGTTTCTTTCACCGAGTCAAACTGACCACGCGGCGGCTCCGGAATAAACAACAAGCAAAGAGCAAGCAAGAATCCTGGAAATGCGGCGATATAAAACGGAAATCGCCATCCGAAATGAGGACCGAGTTTGCCTCCCAGCAAATAGCCGGCAGCTGTGCCTACCGGGATCGCCAGATAAAACACCCCGAAGACGCGACCGCGCTTGGTCTCGGGAAAAAGATCAGCGACGAAGGTCGGCGCGATGGTAACGAACGTCGCCTCGCCTACGCCGACTAGCGTATGGCGAACCAGCAACTCCCAGTAAGTGTGCGTCACCGCGGTGAGCAGTGTGAGGCCGCTCCAAAAGATCGCGCCCAGAATGATGATCATCTTGCGGGAATAGCGGTCGGCAAGAGGACCCGCAAACGGGGCGGCGATCATGTAAAAGCCGAGAAAAGCGCTCGTAAGATATCCGACCTGCGTGTTGGTGAGATGGAATTCGGTCTGCACCAGCGGCTGCACCGCAAACAATACCGAGCGGTCGATGTAGTTGAGCAGGTTCAGCGCCGTCAGCAAGACTAGTGCGGTCCAGGGATGAAGTTTCGTTTGGGTCACTTGGCGAAGGAATATATCACGATGGATTGAGGGCCTGGTGGATTCTTCCACTTCCACGTTGCTATCCGATTAATAACGATTGACATTATTAACGATATTAGTTATTATAAAGCTTGTGATCAGGAGCTTCGCGAACCGGACGTCCGAAGAAATATGGCGGACCGGGAGGACCCGAGGCTCTCCCCCTGGGGATGTGACCAAACGAAAACTGGGAATGATCGATGTCGCAGTAGAACTGCGTGATTTGAAGTGTCCTGCCGGTAACCGACTCGAGAAATTGCGCGGCGACCGACAAGGACAATACAGCATTCGCATTAACGATCAATACCGGATTTGCTTTGTTTGGCGCGATCACGACGTCTGCGATGTAGAAGTCACGGACTATCATTGAGCAATAGATATAGCGAAATTGAACCAGGGAAGAAAATGATGAGTATTGCGAGAAAAGGAACGCCAAATTGGAGAATACATCCCGGCGAGATTTTGCGGGAGGAGTTCTTGAAACCTTTGGCGATGTCGGCCTACGCCTTAGCGAAGCGGCTTCGTGTCCCGCCACCCCGCATCAATGACATTGTTCTCGAACGACGAGGTATCACGACGGATACTGCGCTTCGACTGTCGCGGTTCTTCGGAACTACCGAACAGTTTTGGCTGAGCCTGCAGGATGCCTATGACATCGGTCGGGTGAAGGTCGAATTGGCTCAGGAATTGGAAAAGATCGAACCCCTTAGAGCCGCTGAAGCAGTTCTTTAGTCCGGCAAGTCAAAATCTTATCCCACTGATCGCTGACAAGAGATCTCGACGAACCCGCCTTCACTTCGCCGTCTTTCTTTTCGGTCGAGGCCATCGGGCGAAAATCACGGTAGAAATCCCACCCCGCGGCCGAAAATCCCCCTTAACCTCCGCCCAAACCGGGCGGGCCCACTTCACCACATCGTCCAGCACCTTGTTCACAATGTTTTCCTGAAAGATACCCAGGTTTCGGTAGGCCTGCAAATACTCCTTTAGCGACTTCAATTCCAGGCAATGTTTGTCGGGCATGTAGCGGATCGTCAGCACGCCAAAATCGGGCAATCCGGTTTTCGGGCAGACCGACGTGAACTCCGGGTCATCCACTACGATTTCGCATCCCGCAAACTGATTCGGCCAGGTCTCGATCTCTGGAAACTCGGCGTCCAGTCCAGCCTGGGCGTGTTCCGGCGTATAGCGAGGAGGTTTGGGCATGCCACATTGTAACCAGCAACCGGGCTAATCTATCAAGTTCCCAAGGATTTGCGCTTCATTCGCTCGGGTAGAGCATCTAATTGCACGGGGCCCTCCCAACAGATTCGAAAGGCGGTAGGTGGTACATTTATGCATCGGGTAATTCTCACGTCATTAATCACGAATAATGGCAAACAATAACGCCAGCTTTGTGACGCGACACCGCTGGATCGTGGCGACCGTCGCGATCGTCGCAGCGGTAGTGCTATTTGCGTCCTTGTCGCGCGACGCTGCGGTACCAGTACGGGCTGTGACCGCGCAACGCGGCACGATTCGGAGCGTCGTCTCCACCAACGGCAAGGTCGAGCCGCTACAAAACTTCGAGGCTCATGCGCCAGTCGGCACCACGGTGAAAAAGCTGCTTGTGCGGGAGGGTGACCACGTCAAGCAGGGTCAGCTCCTAGTGCAATTGAACGATGCTAAAGCGCGCAGCCAGGTGGCTCAAGCCAAGGCTCAAATTCTTGCTGCAGACGCCGATTTCAGCGGCATTCAGAGCGGCGGAAACCGCGAGGAGGTCTTAACCCTCGATTCGCAAATCGTGAAAGCACGTGCCGCCTGTGACACCGCGCAGCGCAATTTGGACGCGCTACGGCGCCTACAGGAGCAAAATGCAGCTTCGCCGGGCGAAGTAAGAAACGCGGAGGATCAGCTCAAACGTGCCAACGCGGATCTCGATCTCCTTCTCCAGAAGCAGAAGAACCGTTACTCCCAGCCGGAAATTACCCGCGTGGAGGCCCAAAAATTAGAGGCCCAGGCTGCCTACATCGCAGCCGAAGACGTGCTGAGTCAGTTGAACATCCGTGCTCCCTTCGACGGGGTCGTGTATTCGCTGCCCGTCTTGCAGGGGGCTTACCTCAATCCCGGGGACCTGGTTTTGCAGGAGGCGGACCTCTCCAAAGTCCGGGTGCGGGCCTTTGTGGACGAACCCGATGTCGGCCGCCTCGCACCCGGAGAAAGAATTGAGGTTACCTGGGACGCAATGCCCGAACGAACCTGGAAAGGCATAGTCAGCGTGATCCCCGCCGTCATAAAACTTCACGGCACCCGTAACGTCGGAGAGACGACCTGTGTCGTGGACAACAACGACTTCAAACTGCTCCCCAACATTAATGTTGGAGTCACAGTCATTACCGCCGAACATCGTGATGTCCTCACCGTGCCGCGCGAAGCGATTCGACAGGACGACAGCAAGCCGTACATCTACCAGATCGTCAACAACGAATTGCAGCGTCGTTATGTGCAAACTTCCATTTCGAATCTCACCCAGGTGGAAGTTACCGCAGGACTGCCGGAGAATGCGGTGGTCACACTGGGTCCTACGAATTCCAATTCCAAGCCGTTGCGCAACGGTTTAGCCGTGAAGGTGGTTCATTAACGATGTTGTCAGCCAAGAACCTCTCGATCATTGTTGTTCTTATTGGGCTTCTTCCTTCCCTCTCTGCGGCGGACTCGGCGGACAGTAAACTCCTCGCCGAAGGCCGTGTGGACGATGCCATTGCTTCGTTGCACAGCAGAATCGGTAGCGCTCCCGGTGATGCCGAGTCCTACAATCTGCTCTGTCGCGCATACTTCACGCTGAGCGATTGGGACAAAGGCATTGCCGCATGCGAGAAAGCGGTAGCGTTAGACCCGGACAACTCTTTCTATCATCTCTGGCTCGGGCGGTTGTACGGCGAAAAAGCGGACCATTCCCACTTCTTGTCGGCGGCTGCCTTGGCTAAGAAGGTTCGCAGTGAATTTGAAACTGCGGTGCGGCTGAATCCAAATAACGCAGACGCGCGTACCGATCTCGCAGAGTTCTATCTGGAGGCCCCCGGAATCGTGGGCGGTGGACGCGACAAAGCGGAAGCTCAGGCGCAGAAGCTCGCCGGCCTGGACCCGGTCAAGGCCGGTTGGGTCAAGGGACGCCTCGCCGAGAAGAACAAGGAGTTGGTCTCCGCTGAGAACGAATATCGCGGCGCAATCGAAGCCAGCCACGGCGCGGCGCTCGCCTGGTTGAATCTAGCGTTCTTCTATCGGCATACGGCGCGTATCGGCCCGATGGAAGATGCCATCAAGCATGCAAGTTCAGCACCGATGGATCAACCCGAGGTGCTCATGGAGTCCGCCGAGATGCTACTTCGCTCCAAGCACGATCTTCCTCAAGCTACCCAGTTGCTGCGCCGGTATCTTTCATCCAATCTCACCGTGGAAGCCGCGCCCGCGTTCAAAGCGCACTACCTGCTGGGAACGGCGCTCGAGCAACAAGGCGACAAGCCGGCAGCGGCTCAGGAGTATCGCGCGGCGCTTTCCCTGGCCAAGTCGTTCGCTCTCGCTCAAACCGCTTTGGACCGGCTGAATGGTCAAGTGGCTGACGTCGTGAATCGATGAACATGGTCGCCATTTTCTGATTCAATAGAGTAAGATGATCGCGGCTGAACTTCGCGCGCGATGTGAGTCAGCACGTCTGCAAGACTTCCAACCAGAGAGCCAACAGAGAACAAAATGACTGCGAGATTCCGCATTTTTGCTACCTGTGACATTGGGGAATCCATCGATCTGCTGCGTAAACGGGGATACGACGTCGAGGTCTATCCCCAACCCGAAGCCCCGCCCAAGCGTTTGATCATCGAGAAAGTGAAATCCGGCATCGACGGGTTGATCACCACCTTGCGCGACAAGATCGACGCGGAAGTGTTCGAGGCAGGGAAGGGACGGCTCAAGGTGGTGGCACAGATTGCCGTTGGTTTTGACAACATCAATCGGGCTGATGCTAACCGTTACAAGATTCCATTCACCCACACCGCCGATGTACTCACGGAAGCGACCGCGGAATTCGCGTTCTTTATGCTGGGCGTGTTGGCGCGAACGATGTGGCCTGCAGAACACCTGACGCGCAACAACGAATGGGGATACTGGCACCCGTACCTGCCGTTTCTTGGAGACGAAGTAACCGGAAAGACGATTGCCGTTATCGGCACGGGACGTATTGGGCTGGCGCTGATCAAGAAATGCGCCGGGTTCGATATGAACATTCTGTGCTATGACACGGCTTATCAAAATCATGAATATGTCAAAGCCATTCAGGAGACCATGGATTTGCGACACGCGCGCGGAATATGCCAGGAGAAAACCTGGATCAAGTATGTGGCGTTTGAAGAGGCCCTCCGCGAGGCCGACTTCGTCTGTGTTCACGTGCCGTTGCTTCGCCCGGGCGAGAGCTCGACTCCCACTTATCATCTTTTCAACGAGCGCACCTTGCAAATGATGAAGCCGACGGCTTACCTGGTCAACAATTCGCGAGGACCGGTAGTGGAGGAAGCGGCGTTGGTCAAAGCGCTGCGGGAGAACTGGATTGCCGGCGCAGCTCTCGACGTTTATGAGAAAGAGCCGCTGCCGGCGGATTCAGCCCTGCGCGATCCAGCGATTGCAGACCGTTGCCGGCTGTATCCGCACTTTGCCAGCGCGGCGCTGATTACCCGGTTATCTACCGATCCCGATAAGGGCATGGCTGGGCGCTGTGCGCAGGGACTCATCGATGTCTTAGAAGGGAATTATGAGGGCGATCTTAACAAGATGCCTTACGTAGTGAATAAGGAAGCATTCGAGAAATAATCGCCGATCAAGTCATCTACGACAAAAAGCCCCACTTCTCGCACCGCGAAAAGTGGGGCATGCAACTTATTGTGTTTTTCGCTGCTAGTAAACTGCCTTGAAACCGAACCAGTTCGCGCCACCCGTCGAAGTCTGGTAGCCGCCAACGATATCGTTTTTATCATTGATCCCGCCGCCGTAGGTTGCGGTGCTCTTCGGGTAGTCAAACTTATAATATTTACCGCTGTGGAGCAACGCGCCGTGACTCAAATTTGACGAATCGAGCCATTGAAAGCAAACATCGCCCACCGCATTCAGGTCCAACGCGTAGGAATCCGCCGCGCCCGGGACGTCAATCGTCTTATAAGTCTTGCCGTTGTAAAGAGCCGACTCTACAAGACCGCCAGAATCTGTCCAGAACAGCACGATTTTGCCGCTCTTGTTGATGCCGGTCGCATAGGTCGCACTGGCACCGGGCACGTCTAGAGTTGTGTACTTCTTGCCCTTCAGAAGAAATCCATGGGTGACCGCGGACGCGTCCACGTAGTAGCCAACGATCGCTCCGGTATCGTTTATGGCGGACCCAAACGACTGTGTAGCTCCGGTCGGACCCGGGATGTCCGTGTACTTGCCGCCTTTATACAGGAATGCTACCGAGCTACCCGTTGTAGCGCTGACGTAGGAACCCACCACCGCAATTGCCCCATCCGGATTGAGGTTGCTGCCGGCAGTGGTTCCCGCTTTGCCCTTCGGATCATCAAGTTTAGTCACCTTCTTGCCGTTGAGAATATACCCATGCTGGACGCCGCCACTGTCGGTGTACAGTCCCACGCTGACGCCTGCGTTATTGATACCGCCCGGTTCGGTCATTTTTGCCCCGGGTACGCTTGCTTTGCTGAACTTAAAGGTGAGCGGTGGCGCGTCGCCTGCGGCAGCCACGAGGGTACAAACGAGAATAAACGCCAGTGCGAACAGCATGGATTTGCAGTTTCTCATTGCTTTTCTCCTCCTAATGGTATTGAGCAGTTGAAGTCGAACCTTGTCCGTGCATTTGGAGTCTCGAAAGCGAATTGATCGGTTTTGGTAAACCCGAAGTCGAGACGTCTGACCTCCGGGGCTGGAACTCGGGAGTGCTCCAAGGAACACGGGCGCACAATTATGTTCGCTTGCGATAAGCCTGTCAATAGGGGGACTAAAAGCATGTCATACCACAATAGAAGTGTCCCCAATTGTTCACAACTGTCCCCAGGTCATGTGATTCGACCCAACCCGACCCCCAAAATGCGAGAGGGCGATGCGCCAAATTAAACATTAGACACCGGACAGAAAAAACAGGTAAAAGCCTTCTGGCTTCCTGTCCCGCAGTTGGGTATTCTCTCAGAGCAATGTCCACGGTGGCGCTTACCGAATTGCTGGGCCAGCCGGTATTTGAGCCGGCTGGAGGCCAATGCGGACGCATACGCGAGCTAGCGGTTGCTCCCCAGGAGGATCGTGCGCGCATCGCAGTGTTGATCGTTCGTACCAAATCAGGCGACCGTGTGCTGCCTTTCAGCGCCGTGAGCTCGATCAATGGTGGCCTGCGCATCGATAGTGCGGCTTCAACTTGGCCGATTGCAGACGGATCGGAAGGTTTATTTCTTTTATCGCGTGATCTGCTGGACCAACAGATCATCGACGTCCACGGACGCAAGGTGGTTCGCGTCAATGACGTGGAACTGCAACAGGACTCCGGCAGCCGCCGCCCAGTGCTCAGGGTAGGTTCGGTCGATGTGGGCGCTCGCGGCGCAGTCCGCCGTCTGCTGAAAGGTGTGGTTCCGATCACCGCCCTGAGGGCGTTACTTCGTCAGATTCCCGAGCGCCCCATTCCCTGGGATTTCGTTGATCTGATCGAAACTGACCCAGCCCGCCGCGTGAAGCTCAAGATTTCCCACGAGCGCCTGGCCCGCTTGCATCCAGCCGATATTGCCGACATCGTCGAAGACCTCGCTCCCGACGAACGTGAAGCTGTGTTTGAGACCTTGGACCACGAGGTCGCAGCTCAGGCCCTGGAAGAGGTCGATCCTAAGGTACAGAAGGCGATCGTAGAGTCGCTCGATTCCGACCGAGCAGCCGACATCGTGGAGGAGATGGATCCGGACGCGGCCGCTGATCTGCTAGCCGATCTGCCCGAGGAGACTTCTGCGGACATTCTGCAGGAAATGGCCCCGCAAGAACGGCAGGAAATGCAAGAGCTCCTAGAGCACCGGGAGAATACTGCTGCCGGACGAATGAACACCGAGTACATGGCGTTGGATGTCAAGGCCACCGCTCGCGACGCGATTGAAGCTTTGCGCCGCTTTGAAGGCGGAGTCGAAACCCTGAGCACGATTTATCTGATCGACTCGCACGGCACGCTCGCTGGCGCGGTGCCGTTAGCAAAGCTGGTACTGGCCTCGCCAGAAACACCGTTGCTCTCGCTCACCCAGGAGCCGTTAATCTCGTGCCGCGAAGATGCGAGCGAGATGGAATTTGCCGAACTGTTTGACAAATACAACCTGCTCACCCTTCCGGTGATCGATGAGCACAACAAGTTAACCGGCGTGATCACTTCGGACGATGTGATCAGCCTGCTGCGAGCCAAGCTGTAGAGGTGTCGACGTGGCAGTCGGCGGTGAGGTGCGAGTCATGCAACTCTGGTTTGCCCGAGGAAGCGACGTCACCATCCGCGAGCAACTTGTACCCAAGTGGTGCTCGGGATCTTGAGCGGCGAACTCGCTCCCGGCCAGCGCTTGCCGAGCACGCGGGAGTTGGCGAGGCGCTTTCGGCTGTACCCCAACACCATCAGCGATGGCTACCAGCAACTGGAGCGCGACCGCTGGCTCGAGTTCCGGCGGTGATTTCACCGGAGTTCTGCGTCGCATCCTACCAGTAAACAGGCCCTGGGAAGGAGATGGCCCAGCCTTTGGAGCTCGTTGCGACACCTGGGGAGTTTTCGAAAATAAAAGGCAGACCTGTCTCTCGCAAAAAAGCAACCAGCAGTGCACCCTCATTTCCAGCGCATCTCCGCCCCGTGAATATTTTCTCCTGGAAAGACCCACTGCATCCGGCACTCAAAAATGATCAGGCCGCTGAAACGGGATGGTTCGCACGCTCACTATCCCCACAAGGGGCACCACTCATGGACAAGCAAATCAGCCCGATTGATTGAGGAGAATGCTATGAAACTTTTTCACATCGCTGTGTCCGGGGCGCTGCTCCTGGCCGCGGCTATCTCATTTGCCCAAACCAAAGAGGGAGACTTGGTGGCAGATATTCCTTTTGCTTTTGTCGTGGCTGGACGCACGCTGCCGTCGGGGCACTACATTATTAACCGCCTCAACGAAACCCTGGGTATTCACGACCGCCAGAACCAAAACGTGTTCGTACCGACCCACAGCGCGCAACGTCCGGCCCGCGACAACTCCAGCAAGATGGTCTTCCACCGTTACGGGGATACCTATTTCGTCGAGGAAGTGTGGGTCGGCGACACTTCGATCGGAAGAGCGCTGTTTCCCTCGCCAGCCGAACGTAAACTGAAAGACAGCGGAATGGAGAGCGAAATCGCATCCGTGCGGTTTGAGAAGTAGACGGCGATAACCCGAACCGCCGACCTTACCGTCCCCACCTTTACAAAAACCTAAAGATTACAGCCAGCCTGCCCTTACAGCGGGCCAGCACGTCATGACGGAATCTTGGCGGCGAGCTTCTTGGATATCAGAACTAAGCCCCGGATCGCCACATACGCCATGATGACCGCTGTTTCGGGACTCGCAGGCAAGTGCGCCTGACTGTGTGGTACGTACGCCGGTTTGTCCGGTATTACCTGTTCTGCTGTACCGGTCTCGTGCTCTGTCGCCTGCCCGATCAGTTCTGCGACGGTGTGAACACCTTCCATCTCGTTCCCGGTGCAGATGCGGCCGAGCAGTTTTTCCACCAACCGCTGAATCTCAGTAGCCTCACGGATCAGTTCGTTGATCTCCCGCTGCTGATCTGCTACCGAAGCGGCTGGCGCATACCTCTTGTCGCGGGGGATATTCCGAAGGCCCTGCTCTCGCGCAGCCGCTGCGTGCTGAGCACTCTTCAGATCGCGGGCGGACAGCCCGAGGGTCTGATTCATGCGATTTAACTCTTCGATCTTACGGGGGAATTCGGCATCGTCAACCGTAAGGCCTCTGTCAGCAGAATGCTCGACCAGTTTGAGGCGCAGGTGCAAAAGGAGACTTCGAATATCCGCTACCTTATCCATAGGCTGCCACCTTTTTTGTAGGGCGGACACTTGTGTCCGGTTCTTTCCGATGCTTGTCCCTTGAACAAGTGTGACTCGGACGGGTGCCCTAGAGCCTTCCGCGCTCTTTGCCGCTTGGTGTTCCGTACACGAAATCAACGCTGGTGACGAGCCGGTTCTGGCTTACCCGACTCGCCGCTTGGTGTCACGCGTCTTTACCTAATCTATTCCTGCGCATTCCCAGCGGTGACCGTACCGCTATCGATTTGAATCAGCAGCAGTTCCTTCCCGCTGTTCACTACGACCATGTCGAAGTTGGTCGCGGAACCACCCTTGGGCGAAACCTGCCAGGTACCGGTGCAATTTGAATTCTCCGTGTAGGTGCCCGTCACTGTGTTTTTGGAAACTACTCCGTTCAGCGTAAAAGTTTCAGTGCCGGAGATGTTTCCTCTTCCGTCCAACGTCACCTGCCCAACCGTGTCGGTGAGGTTGCCGCTAGTAAGCCCGACGAGATTTGTTGTCAGCGCCAGCTTTTTTCCCGAGAGTCCGCAGGTGACCGTGCCCTGCGCGAGGCCAAAACCAGGCTGATTCGAGTCGGTGTCGTTCTCAATCATCTGAAACATTTGGCCGCCCGCGTTCACATAAATGTTGTAATGGTCGGTCCCGTCGGATTCACCGTTGAGAATTATGGTGCCCGTACAGTTTTTCGCGATCGAATATTTGCCGGTAGTGGTTCCGCTCGATATAGTGCCGAGTAAGCTCTCTGTCCACAGCCCACTTGTGATCTTCCCTAGCCCGTTCAACGTCAATTGACCCACAGTAACCGCCGCGTTACTCGCACCCGGCCGTCCGTGAAAGTACCCGAAAACTCCTTTCAAGCTTGCGTTAGAGCAGGTTGCCGCCGACGCTGGACATACCGCCAACGCGATTGTGAACAGACAAAACACACCAATCACACGGAATCGCATGGTCGTATCCTCCGGCTTTTTGGTTAGCCTCTCGCCCACGAGGAGCCCGAGGGGAGATACGGGCGGGATGGGACCCCAAAAGCTTTTCGGAGAGTTATACTGGCGGTACAAGAGCGGCTTGTCAAGTCAAAACGCTTGTGTAATCGCTGCGATATGCTGGCTTGCGGGCAGTTTGGGTCTGCAAAAGTCAAAACTCCGCCTTTTCCCATCCTTACTCGTACGCGTCGTTACTTGTACGCGCGTCATCCTGAGCCGGGAATCGCACTCTCGAAGCGAGCGACTCAGGAGTCGAAGGACGCCTCGTTGCTGGTTCAGCCCTGAGGCATCGGGGAATTCTCATCAGCTGTGACTTTTCACCTGTTCAGATTTCACTTCTCCATTTATTCTGTCTGATCGTTTAACAATTTCTCATCGTATGTCTGCGAATTGGACGCATGAAATTCCTGAAACGCTCGAAGATCCAGATCCTGCTGTTTTTCGCCGTAGTCGGACCGGGTTTTATCACCGCGAATGTCGACAACGATGCCAACGGCATCTACACGTACTCTGCTGCTGGCGCGCAATTCGGGCATTTGCTCCTGTGGACGCTAATTCCGATTACGCTGGCTCTGATCGTGGTCCAGGAAATCTCCGCGCGCATGGGCGCGGTCACCGGCAAGGGTCTCAGCGATCTGATCCGGGAAGAGTTCGGGTTTCGCATTACGTTCTTCATGATGATCGGAATCCTGATCATCAACTTCGGCAATGTGGTGGGAGAGTTTGCCGGAATTGCGGGCAGCCTCGAACTTTTTGGACTTTCTAAATACATCACGGTTCCGGTTTGCGCCGTGATTGTCTGGCTGATCGTGGTCAAAGGCCAGTACAAGAGCGTAGAAAAGATCTTTCTGGTCGCGTCGTTCTTTTACGTCACCTACATCCTCGCGGGTTTTTTCGCCAAGCCGGCATGGATTGACGCCTTAGTGGCTACCGTAAAACCCCCGCCGAAAGCCGCGTTCATGCTGCCCGGATATCTCTACATGACAATCGGCGTCGTAGGAACCACGATCGCACCCTGGATGCAGTTCTACTTACAGTCTTCGATCGTCGAGAAGGGAGTAACCAAGCGGCAGTATCGCGCCTCGCAGATCGACGTCATCGCCGGCTGCATTTTTACCGACGTAGTCGCCTGGTTCATCATCGTCGCCTGCGCCGCCACGCTCTACGTCCACGGCTATCACAACATCTCAGACGCAAAAGACGCCGCCCAAGCCCTCCGTCCCCTAGCTGGAGATTACGCTTATATCCTTTTTGCGATGGGACTCTTTAATGCTTCGTTGTTTGCCGCTTCGATTCTGCCGCTTTCTACGGCTTATACGGTTTGCGAGGGGTTGGGATTTGAATCTGGGGTGGGAAAGAAGTTTGGAGAGGCCCCGGTCTTTTACTGGCTGTACACTGCGTTAATCATTGCGGGGGCGGGAGTAATTCTGGTTCCCAATCTACCGCTGGTGAAGATTTCGATTCTTTCGCAGGTGGTAAACGGAGTGGCTGTGCCTCCCGTGCTGGTGTTCATGTTGCTGTTAGTGAATAAGAAAGAGTTGATGGGTGAGTACGTAAACTCGCGCATTTACAACATTACGGCGTGGGCGACAACCGTCATCATGACACTGTTAAGCATCGCGTGGTTCTGGACCTTGCGAGGGGGGCAGTGAGGCCTGGTTCGCTGGCCGAACCAACCTTGGAGGCCGAAATGAAGGTCGCGGAACCGGCAAACTTTCAGCTACTTTTTCGGCTCTAAGTGTGCAACAATCCGCTGTGGTGGGGGGTTATGGGTCGTCCAGTTGTCGCAATTGCCGCGGGTTTCGTGTTTCTTCTCGGGGCTTTGGCGGTTGCGCAGGACCAAACATCCCCAGATCCTACCGCTTCCACGGCCACCTCTGCCGTGCCCCTTCCAAAAGCTACGAAGACTTATCACGATGGAAGCCTTCGTGATATCGATGCCATCGGCAATCGCAAGGTGGGATGCGATCGCGGTCTCGGGAACTGGTACAGCCTGGAAAAGCAAATTGAAATGGGCCGGTCGTATGCTGCACAAGTGGAGTCGACCACCAAACTGATTACCGATCCCGTGATCGCGGAGTACGTGAATCGCATTGGTCAAAACCTAGTGAGGAACTCCGATGCCCAGGTGCCCTTCACGATCAAGGTAATCGATACTGACGATATTAATGCGTTTGCGCTGCCGGGAGGGTTTTTCTATGTGGATTCGGGCCTCATCCTGGCTGCGGACAACGAGGCTGAACTCGCGGGCGTGATGTCGCACGAAATTGCACACGTTGCGGCGTGTCATCTGGCACGCGAGAACACACGCGGGCAGTTGATGCAGTTGGCTTCTATACCCCTTATCTTTGTGGGTGGCGGAATTGGCTATGCTGCGCAGAGTCTGGCTGGGTTCGCCATACCCATGGGTTTTCTGAGATTTACTCGCAGTTTCGAGTCCGAGGCTGACTTTCTTGGCGTGGAGTACCTGTACAAGGCGGGTTACGACCCTCAGGCCTTGACCTCGTTTTTCGAGAAGGTTAAGGGGTTGGAGAAACACAAGCCTGGCACGTTGGCTAAGACTTTCGATACTCATCCCCAGACTCCGGACCGGATTGCGAAGACGCAGGCGGAGATTAACACCCTATTGCCTCCTGAAGCGGAATATAGGGTAGACACTTCCGAGTTTCAGGATGTGAAGGAGAGGCTGGCGCAGTTGCAGAATCGCCACAAGATCGATCGGAGTCATGGTGGAGATGGTCCTACCTTGCGCCGAGCGGCGAGCACGAACCCGCGTGACACGGGCAATGACGGCGATCCGGATGAGCGGCCTACCCTTAAGCGCAGAGACGGGGCCTCGCAGTAAGGGCGGGATTGTTCTGACAGGCTTGCTGACGCTCGCTCCCCGGACGGGGCATCCGGGGCTACGTGATGTGTACCGCTAGACAATTTTTCCTTCGGCTAAGGCCCGGACTAGCGGCAGATCGGCTTCTAGAAAATCATACGAAGACAACTCCGAGCGTGGGGACCAGCGGACCTCACGGAAGATTCTGTTCTCAATTTTTCCCTGGTATTCATTCACTCGGAAGAAACGCAACTCGACCGAGCCTCCGCCGGGATACTCGTGCACGATACGCGACACCTCTTCGCCGATTTTTGCGTTGATGCCCAGTTCTTCATCTAGTTCGCGGCGAAGCGCGTCACGCGGCTGTTCGCCTTCCTCGATCTTGCCACCGGGGAATTCCCATTTCAATGGCATGGTCTGATGCCGGGTGCGCTGACACACCAACACTTTGCCGTCTTTGAAAATCAACGCGGCGACGACTCGCTTCATTGGCAAACCATCGTTCTAATATTCTCTGTGGAGCGAACTGGATTGTTCACTGAGATATCAATTTTCCGGGGAGCGGTATCTTGCTAATGCATCTTAGACCCGGAGGTTGTGGAAAAACTTCGGGATGAATGGCAGCGGCCAGTGCTCGCAAGCCGCGAGTGAGTGTGGGCGCGGGTGTGTTCAGAAACTCGTCTCGAATACAGTAAACCTGTCCTTCTTTCGCGGCACGCATCTGTTCCCAGCCGCGATCGCGAATAATCCTTTCCAGGGGTACCCGGTCGCCGGCACCACACCACGCGGCGACAACCACGTCAGGATTTTCCAAGAGAACGGTTTCGGCGGAGGTTTGTTTCCCCGGATTGCCTACGAACTCTCCGCCGGCTGCCTCCACCAGTTCGGATACCCATGGCTGCGAAGAGATCACGGGCTTGCCCCATTCTTCACAAAATACGTGAGGACGCTTGGCGCCATTGGTTCGACGGCGAACGGTCTCGATTTCCCGCTGCATTACCTGGATAACTTGCTCTCCACCTTCGAGCGCGCCCACGATCCCTGCGATCGTAGCGATATCGGTATAGATGTCGGCGAGCGTCTTCGGGGCCAGGCCAAGAAAGCGCGCGCCGGACTTCAGGATTTCCGTTACCGCCTTTTCCTGGTAAGGGACGGCAGCGATCACCAAGTCCGGTCCGGCAGCGACGATCTGATCGGTGCTCGCGGTCCACGAGTCAGCCACGATGGTCGCTCCGTGGTGGCTGATCTCCGGACAAACATCCGTGCAATATTTCGTGCAGGCGACGATCCGATCAAGCCTGCCAATGGCCGCGAGGATTACGGTGGCGCTGGGTTGTAGAGAAACAATTCGTCGTGGGGTGTAATCGGAAGTCACGATAACAATCTTACAAGGGTTTAGAATCGATGTGCTGACAGGGAGGCGTTGCAACGATATGCGTTTGTTAAAACGGCAATCATTGTCATCCCGAGCAAGGCGAGGGATCTGGGTTTTGCGCGTGCCCAGTGAGAACCTGGATTCTCGGCGCTTCTCGGAATGACAAAGGAATGAGTTTGTCAGCAGTACTGAAACGTAGCTCGCTACATCTTGATTCCCACCAAATTGCGGTGCACGTTACAATTCTCTGGATGTATTCTCCGCAGCTTCTCGATCACTTTGAGCATCCGCGCAACCCTGGTGAAGTTGCCAAGCCTGACGCAAGCGTGCAATTAGAAAATCCGGCTTGTGGCGATATTTTGAAATTGAGCATGAAGGTCGCTAACGGTCGTATCGCGGAAATCCGTTTTCTTGCCAAAGGATGCGTTCCGGCCATGGCATGCGCTTCGGTTCTTACGGAACTCGTTAAGGGAAGAACTGTGGAAGCAGCCAGGCGATTGCGTCGCGAAGAACTGGTGATGGCCGTCGGCGGTCTGCCGAAAGCTTCTACGCACGCCAGCCACCTTGCGATGGATGCGCTGGTTGCGACGCTAAAGCAGCTCAAAGTCTAGCCACGGATTTCACGGATTAGCGTGGTCTCGGCCTTTTCCACGACGGGCCAGTAGACCGTCCAACCGCGCTCGGGCGCCATCTGCTCCAGGTCGGAGTTCGGATTCACTGCGAACCCATGCCTGGCAATGGCAAGCATACCGGCATCCCAGCGGGAATTGCCGAATGCTGCGTCGGGGTCTTTGCCGATGACTTCGCGTATCGCCTTGGGCTTGCCTTCGCCGGAGGGTACTCGAATCAACTGATCGGTAATGCGCCCGTTTTCAATGTTCACCGAGGCAGCGAGAACCTTGTTTTCCGCGATCTCGAAATGCTTCATCGCTGCTCGAATGACCCATTCGTTAGTAGAAGACACAGCCCAAACATCGCATCCATAGCGCCGCAGCCGGTGAACCAGTTCTTGCATCTCAGGAAAAATCTGACCGGCGAAGTTCTCGTCGAAGAATTGTTTGGCGGCCAGTTGCAGTTGGGATTCAATAAGCCCGCTGTGGATGGTCACCATTTCTCCGCACATGTCGTCTTCGCTGACCTTGCCAGCTTGGTAGTCGGCATAGCGGGTGCGCGCCCATTGTGCGACGTCATCGGAGAGCAAGCCACGCTTCAGTTCCCAGGCAAAAAAGCGCTCTCCGGCATCGCCTGCCCAGAGGGTGCCGTCGCAATCGAAGACAGCGAGTTGCGGTTGAAGGCGGAGAACCAATTCGACAAATGCAGCCGATCTCGTGGTTGTGGTTGGAATCACTCGTCGTTCCTTTTCTAATGAAATTTCAGTGTGGTGAGGCCAGAGCGTATCTCATAAACATCTCTTAAGTCTCGGGACTCGTCCCTCAGAGGCTAAAACCCCCCTTTTCCAGACATGAATGGCACGGCTGAACTGCCTGCGGAAAATGGTTTTGATATCGAAACGCCAGCCGCAGCGGCTAAGGCTCCGAAGCCGTCCACCCAAAACCGATTTTATAAAACACGCTCTACTAAGACAATGCCGCATACTGTTCTGGTGTGTCGACATTCAACGTAACGAGCGGATCATCGACGACAACATAGGCAACGTGCTGCAGATTCTGATGTTCGATATCCTGTGCGATCGCAGCTGGCGGAGCTTTCAGGAAGGCTTCGATCATCTCTCTCGACACCAGAAAAGGATGCCCATGCTTTCCATTGTATTCCGGAACGGCAGCCCACACGTCGTTCGTAGCCTCGGTGAAGGCTGTGCACAGGGTCTTCAGAGTTGCTGCCCTCACCGGCGGCCGATCTACCAGCGTGACTATGGCAGCGTCACGGCCATGATTCAGTACCTCCTGCAAACCCACCTGAAGCGAACTGAATTGTCCGCGGTCGGGTTCTGGATTCCGTACCAGAGACGCGCCATTGGTGTATACCACCGGCAGTAGATTGTTTTCGTTCTTGCCGACCACCACAATTACCGTCTCGCTGAAAGGATCGAGAGCTTGGATGGCGGCGGAAAGAAAAGTCTGGCCGGCTGAGGGAGAGCCAGGTGCAGTCGGCGGCCAGGGGAGTAACGCTTTGTCGGTTCCCATGCGCGTGGACTCGCCGGCCGCGAGGATCACTCCGTAGAGGCTAGACCCGTGGGGCATGAGGCGAAGATAGCAGAAGGGAAGGGATTTGCGATTGTCAATTTCCGACTGAAGTACTGAACCCAGGAATCAGCGATGGCTTTCTTTTTCCTGGTGCGCCTCACTTGCAGCGTCATCTGTCTCCGACTCATTTTTGCGGCTCTTAAACCAGCTCATGTGGGGCAAGGCTCGTTCGGCGTGACGGCGGGCGGCAATGAGTTCAGCCGTGATGGCTACGGCAATTTCTTCAGGAGTAATCGCTCCGATATCCAGGCCAACGGGCGCGTGCACGCGCTCGAAAAGTTCGGCTGGAATGCCTTCTTTTGTGAGTTCGCGGAAGATGGTAATTGTCTTGCGCCTGGAACCGATCATCCCGATATAGGGTGCGCGGGTTTGCACTGCCCAGCGCAGCACGCGCATGTCGTCCCGGTGCCCGCGAGTGACGATCACGATATAAGAGGACTCATTCGGCGTTAACCGGGCCATGGCCTGCTCGAAATCTTCCGCGATTACTTCTTTCGCGTCGGGAAATCGCTCCCGGCTGGCATAGGTATCGCGATCATCGATTACGCTTACGTCAAAACCAGCACGCTTGGCAACCCTGTAAAGATTTACAGACACATGACCTGCGCCGAAAATATAAAGCGACGCTGGGGGCAGCACTGGCTCGATGAAAATGTCGAGCGTCCCGCCGCAGACGAGGCCGGTATCGTACTTTGGATCCTGATTAAGATTGAAGGTCAGGCTGCGAGGCTTTTCCGACTCCATCACTTCACGGGCGGCTTGCCAGACTTCGGCCTCGACACAGCCACCGCCGATGGTGCCGGCGATCGAGCCGTCGTCCCGCACCAGCATTTTCGCGGTCTCGAAAGAAGGGATGGAGCCGCGTACGTTGACGATAGTTGCCACCGCGCCGCGACGGCCCTCCTGGCGCAGTTTGACGATTTCCTCATAGATGTCCATTAGGATTGATTATTCGTGGGTGGGTGTAACAAGTCAATGGAGGCAGCAAAATGGGAAATTGAATCATGCATTTGTGGTAGTTTCTTAGCTTCACGGGAGACTGGCGATGAAAGCCGTTCGCATACACGAATTCGGTGGTCCGGAGGTTCTCCGCTACGAAGACATCCCCGACGCGCAGCCGCGCAAAGACCAGGTTTTAATTCGAGTAAAAGCTTGCGCCTTGAACCATCTTGATATCTGGGTGCGCAAGGGACTCCCTGGCGTGAAACTGCCGCATATCCTGGGCAGCGACATTGCGGGCGAGGTCGTCGGTGTCGGCGAGTATGTTACCGGGTTCAATGTGGGGCAGCGCGTGCTTTTGGCTCCCATGCATTTCTGCAATCACTGTGCGAAGTGTGTTGCCGGACTTCAGAATCAGTGCCGAGAGTTCGCTGTGCTCGGCAACGGCGTAGACGGCGGCTACTGCGAATCGATTGCGGTCCCCGCAGTGAATGTGATTCCGATTCCCGACAGTTTGGATTTTGATCAGGCCGCCAGCGTTCCTTTGGTATTCCTGACGGCCTGGCACATGCTGGTCGGTCGCGCGGGCATTCGTCTGGGTCAGTCGGTGCTGGTTCTCGGTGCTGGCTCCGGCGTGGGCATTGCTGCCATTCAGATTGCCAAGCTATTCCATGCTCGCGTAATTACGACCGCGGGAGACGAGAAGAAGCTGGAGAAGGGGCGGGATCTGGGTGCGGATCACGGCATCAATCACTACCAGCAGAAAATCTCGCAAGAGGTGCGGAAGATCACTGATAAAGAAGGAGTGGACATTGTGGTCGAGCACGTCGGTACCGCTACGTGGGATGAAAGTATGAAGTCGCTCAAGCCTGGGGGAACGATTGTCACCTGCGGTGCGACCACTGGCTTCAATGCAGCGTTTGATCTACGCTTCCTCTTTTCGCGCCAACTCAATTTTCTCGGATCTTACATGGGCACGATGGGTGAGCTTTACGAAGTGCTGAGCCACGTGTTTGCTGGACGTGTAAAACCGGTCGTGGACCGCACGTTCCCCCTGAAGGAGGCTCGTGCAGCCCACGAATACTTGGAAGCCAGTCAAATGTTCGGCAAGGTCGTACTGATTCCTTGAGCGTTATTTTATTTCTTCTTACTCCTTGCGGCTCGGCGCGGCTTGGGACTGCCTTTGCCTTTGGTTGGTCCTTTCCTTGGTGGCGAGGGCGGCGCACTGGGCGCCGATCCGCTTGGATCGGAAGTAATCGTACCGCTTTTCAAGTCCACCGTGACCGAATCGCGCTGCATCACTTGCTTCTGGACGGCAGTTTTGAATGTGATAGTCAGGGTTTTCGCATCGGTGGTGATGGTGAGATAGCCAAACTCGACAATAGGATTGACGACCAGCGTATAGTTCCCGATTTTTACGGGCGCATTCGGCAAGCCCCCGAGCGGAGCTGTTGCCGCATAGCCACCCGAGCCCGCGACGATATACGGAGTTTGTTTCCCTTGGATCACGCGAGTGAAGCGCTGATAGAGGTGGGCGTGTCCGGAAAGAACGGCGTCCGGCCACAGGCCCGCCGCTGTGCAGCAAGCGTCGATGTCAGCCAGTTCGCCGCTCGAGCCCCCGTGTCTGGCATCGGCCGAGAGCGGAGGATGGTGAACCGCAATCAGAACTGCTCGCTTGCCCGCTTCGCGATCCGGTTTCAACCGCTCCAGTTCGTTCTGCAGAAAAGTGAGTTGATCGTCCACCAGGGGGAAATGACCTTTTTGTGAGGAAATGACTCCGGCTCCGCTATCCAGCACATTGCTGTACAGTCCGATGATCGAGACGAACGGAGCGTCGAGCGTGAAGTAAACGCCGGGCTGGGTCATGACGCTTCGCACCAGACCGCCGGAATCCGGCGAAGGCCCGGGCTCAGCGGCGCAGAAATTCGTCAGGAAAGCGGCCAGCGTCGGAACCTGTGGCGCACTCGATGCCGATCCGAAAACCATGCCGTCGTGGTTCCCAGGGATGGAAAAAATTGGCCGGTCGTAGTCGCGAAAGGGCTCGTAGAATTGGTCGTAATAATATTGCCCTTCGCCGAAGTTGTAGATCACGTCGCCTAGGTTAAAGAAGAACGCCGGGCCGTTGACGCCTTGCGACAGCACATCCGCCGCCATCGCATCGGCGACTCCAGCTTCGTGCTGAATCGCGGTGGCTGCGGTTTGTGACCGGCTAACCTTGGCTGCTCCGGTGTCGCCGACAGCGTGGAAGGTGATTCTTCCAGCCTGATCGATGGCGTTTGCTACATCCGCCGGGAGATAGTCCGCCAAATCCAGGTAAGGCGGAGCGTTCTGCCGCGCTGGCGGGATGGGCTGCACTTGATTCTTGTGGAGGAGGTAATACTGAGAGTTGTAGTACGCCGAGCTGTTGTTGTCCTGGCGGAAAGAGGTTTCGTCGGGACTAGGCTTAGGGTCTGCGTATAACTGGCCCTTGGGACCCGTCATTCTCTGCACTGGCATTTCGCACCTCCTTGAAAGGTCTGACTGGCGTTGCTGTAGTATCCATGACGGATTGTGCTTACCGCCGGATAAGCGTTTCAGAATTTGCCTTGGGGCCCGAAATCAAGAGGGAAGATGGCGTTAAGCTTAGCCCAAGGATTTGTCATGTCAAGTGATTTTGTGCGATGTGGTTTCGGAAAGCTCCATTCACGTAACGGTAGATGCCATCGTCTGCCCAGCGGTGCGAAGCGCCGCGGTTTTCGCGACGATGTCTCGCTCGCGTTTCTTGTTCCCCGGACGAGTCGTCCGGGGCACGTGATTGGTTGCCGCGTCGAAGTCTGTAATTTGGACGGAAGATGGGCGGGCAAGTAAAATGAAGTCATGAGTAGCGATCTCAACTTCGGCCCCTATGTCACGATTGAGAACGGCAAGCGCGTCGTCAAAGACCTGACTTACGGGAATCCCACGCCTGAAGGTGTCGTGCTGACTACCATGGACAACGCGATCAACTGGATGCGCAAGAATTCCATTTGGCCGATGACCTTCGGCTTGGCCTGCTGCGCGATTGAAATGATGTCCATGGGCGCTTCCCGCTTCGATATTGCCCGTTTCGGCGCTGAAGTGTTTCGCCCATCTCCGCGGCAATCCGATCTCATCATCATTGCAGGGCGCGTCGCCCACAAGATGGCTCCCGTCATCCGCCAGCTCTGGGAGCAGATGCCCGAACCGAAATGGGTGATTTCAATGGGTGCCTGCGCGACCTCGGGCGGGGTGTTCAACAATTACGCTCTGGTGCAGAGTGTGAATCAGGTTATTCCAGTTGATGTGTACGTTCCGGGCTGCCCTCCGCGGCCGGAGCAGTTGATTTACGCCATCACTCTACTGCAGGAAAAAATTCAGAAAGAGCGCGGCACGATCAAGCGTGCGCTGAACATTTCTTAGTTTTCACGTGGACAGCTGCCCTCGGCTGCCCGGTCGAGCGAAGTGCGCGAAAGTTTTCCACGTAGCATGTGAGTCATCCTTATAGCGTTTTCTGAATAGCGTCTCGTAGGTTCTTGCCTGCGACACGTGTTTCGACGATGTTGGCAAACACCCAGATCCCTCGCTTTGCCCGGGATGGCAATCGTTGGAATACGTGCGCGGCGCACGGGCGATGACGCCCGCGCCTACAATACAATCTTTCATGATGAGGTCACTCGAGATTTCGCCGGATGAGTTCCGCCAACTGGCGGAGGCGGTCATGCAGCTGAGCGTCGGCTATCTTCGCGAACTGGATTCGCGCCCCATATCTCCCACGACGACAGGCAAAGAAGCAGAGCGCCTGTTCCGGAAGCCGCTTAGCGAAAAGGGAATGGGCGCGGAGGCGCTGGCTGGCCTTCGGGATGTGATCGAGCATTCACGCGCGCAGAATGGTCGTTTCTTCGGATATGTACTGGGTTCAGGTGAACCTGTAGCTGCAGTCGCTGACTTGCTTGCGAGCATCCTGAATCAGAATGTGACCGCGTGGCGTTCGGGTCCTGCCGCAGTTACTTTGGAGCGTACCGTGGTCGATTGGCTTGCACAGGCAATTGGCTGCACCGGGTTTCGCGGGAGCCTCACCGGCGGTGGTTCCTCGGCCAACCTGACGGGACTGGCGATGGCGCGCGAATCAAAGATGCCAGCGAACGAAATGGGCCTGCGCGGCATGCCACAAGGCGTTGTCTACGCTTCGGAAGAAGTTCACATGTCGATTCCCAAGAGCATTGCGTTGTTAGGAATCGGCAGGAAAAACCTGCGGGTTATTGCAACCGATGACAATTTCCGTCTGATCCCGGCGGAACTGGAGCAGGCCATCCAGGGCGATAAAGCAGAAGGGAAGATACCGGTCGCGGTAGTTGCGTCTGCCGGCACAGTCAATACTGGAGCGATAGACCCGCTGCTGGAGATTGCGGCGATTGCCAAGTATCACGATCTTTGGATGCATGTCGACGGGGCCTATGGCGCTTTGGCCGCGATCGCCGCGCCCGGAAAATTCGCGGGTATGGATCTCGCCGATTCGCTCTCTCTCGACCCTCATAAATGGCTTTATCAGCCTCTGGACTGCGGTTGCCTGCTGTACCGCGATGTGAACGCGGCGCACCGTACGTTCGCGCACACCGGCGATTATGCCAAGGCGCTGACCAACGACCCGGTCGAGGGGTTCGCATTCTTTGAAGAGTCTCTGGAACTCTCGCGGCGTTTCAGGGCGCTAAAGCTTTGGCTATCGCTGCGCTATCACGGCTTGCAAGCGTTTCGCGACGCAATCCAAAAGGATTTGGACCTTGCGCAGCGCCTTGCGAACACGATCGCCGAGCGGTCTGATTTCGAGTTAGTGGCGCCAGTCCAACTAAGTGCAGTCTGTCTGCGCTATATCGGGACCGCATCCCTACCCGAAGGTGAAGTGAATCGGCGGAACGCTGATATTCTTAAGCGCGTCTTGCAGCGCGGCCGCGTTTATCTGTCCAACGCGACCCTGCGCGGCAAATTCTGTTTGCGCGCATGCATTGTTAATCACCGCACGACGGTAGACGATGTGGATAGCGTGATACCCGAGATCGTAGCCGCTGCACGAGACTTGTAGCCCCGGCTTCGTGGCGAGCTTTCTCGGCCCTGTACGACGCCTACATTACTAGCTGATTGCGAGGGGAGGATGCTCTCGGGCCAGCCACCAGGATCGCGGCACTACGGGGGCAATCGTGATACAAACACTGGATGCAAAAACCGCCTGACGTAATCAGCAGCCGAACCATCATCGCGCAGGCACCCTGTCGCGCCGACTTGGCAGGAGGAACTCTGGATCTGTGGCCGCTTTACCTCTTCCATCCTGGCGCGCTGACTCTAAATTTCGCCGTCAATATTCAGACTACCTGCCGGCTAACGCCGCTCAAGGGAAAACGCATTCATGTGCGATCGCTCGATACTAAGAAAGAAGAATTCTTCCCCAGCTTTGACGCCTTGCGCGCAGCACGCCGCTTCCGGCTTCCCTTGGCAGCGCGGCTACTGCAGTTCTTTGCTCCGAGAGAAGGATTGTTGATCGAGACCGATTCAGAGTCTCCCGCCGGCGCCGGAATCTCCGGTTCTTCTGCCCTCATGATCGCTGCCACATCTGCGCTGGCGCGTTTCACCGAGCGTAATTTAACCCTGGAACAAATGCGGGTGATTGCGCAGAACGTTGAGGCACAGATTATTGCAGTGCCCACTGGCTGTCAGGACTATTACCCGGCCCTCTATGGTGGAGTGAGCGCGATTCATCTCGATGCCGATGGCATTCACCGTGAGGCTGTCCCAGTCATGCCCGAAGAGATCGAGTCCCGTTTCGTGCTGGCCTACACGGGAGCACCGAGAAAGTCGGGAATCAACAATTGGGAAGTCTTCAAAGCGCACATCAACGGTGATCGGCATGTATTCCGCAACTTCGAGCGTATTTCCGAGATCGCTCGCGCCATGCACCAGGCCCTGGCTCGGGGTAGCTGGGAGGACGTAGCCCGCCTGTTGCGCGAAGAATGGAAGCTGCGTCGCACCAACGCACCCGGCATCACTACACCGTTGATCGACAAGTTGGTCGCGGTGGCGGCCAGGCACGGAGGAAAAGCGGCTAAAGTTTGCGGGGCGGGAGGCGGGGGATGCGCGATTTTCCTGGTAGAAAAAGGTGCAGCCAGCCGTGTCGCAACTGCAATTGGGGACAACGGTGGGCATGTCTTGCCGCTGCAAGTGGCGAGAGACGGCGTGCGGTTGTTGGTGGAGACTTAGGGAGCGACCGCAAAACACGCAGCTGATTTGGGCGAAAAAGTCCCATCCGAAAGCCACCGGCCGGCGCTATAATGTGTGTATTAGTACCTTGGGTGCCCCGTGAAGCCTGGCTGTGTTTCCGCTTTGGTCCTGCTCTTTTGCACCTGCCTGGCTGCGAGTGCTTCGGACCAGAAAACTCCTGACCAGAACGCGGCCTCTACCCTTCCCCACCTTTCCAAGCAAACGCGGATGGATTTGATTCACGGATTCGCTGATGAACTGGTGTTCATACGCACATCCTTCCCGATGGGAAAGGTAGGTCTGACTGTGAAGGATGGTGTGGTCTCACCCAGCGGGGAGGACCTACAGCGGTTGTTAGCTATCTGGGGTCCCGCGGTGAAGCCTGGTGACGAAGCACGGATCACTAGCGTCGCGATCAAGGCGGACCGCATCCATTTCGACATTAACGGGGGTCCGATCAAGAAGCAGAAATGGTATCAGCGCATCGAAATTGGCGGAAACCCGGCGAGCACGGCGCCAGTCGCTCCCAGCGACCAGAATGCGAATCCACGCGGCACCTACGTGGACCTGGTATTCGATCACTACGTCCCAGATTTAACTCCGCAGAAATTCAAAGAACTGCTCCGTCCGGTTCTGGACTTCGATGCCAAATCGGCGCTTGAAGCTTATCTCGATACTGTCCCGCCCAAGGTGAAGGAAGCCATTCAGAATCATCAGGTGTTAGTCGGAATGAATCGCGAGATGCTCATCTACTCCAAGGGTCGTCCACCCAAAAAGATTCGCGAGAAAGACGGAGAGGTTGAATACGAGGAGTGGATCTACGGCGAGCCACCCCAGGACGTCGATTTCGTTCGCATGGTCGGGGATGAAGTGGTGAGAGTCGAGACTATGAAGGTTGACGGCACGAAGAATCTCCGGACGGCGAAAGAAGTCAATCTTGAGCCCCAGCCAAGCGTTGCCAAGGCTTCAGAACAGCGGCCTGCGAATGCTCCCACGCTCCGGCGTCCGGGGGAAGCGGCGCCGGACCATCCTACGCCAAGCGGCAGCGCGACCCCAGTGCTTCAGCCACCACCGCCCGTTTCGGCCCCTGGACCAAACGGCGGACCGAACTTTGCTCTGAGAGCAAACCTCTGACTGGCTTACGTGATTGCCATTTCCTTCTGCATTTCCTCTAAGGTGAAGCCTTTGGTCTCTGGATAAACAAACAAAACCACAAAGAATTGCAGCACCATCATGATTGAAAAAAAGACGAACGGGTAAGCGCCGGAACGCGCAGCCATAAGAGGAAATATTCCAGAGATCAACGCATTCATAAACCAGTGCGAAAAACTGCCCAGGCTTTGTCCTTTGGCCCGAACCGTGTTGGGGAAGACTTCCGAGAGATAGACCCAGATCACTGCGCCCTGTGAAAATGCGAAGAAGGCGATGTAACCCACCAACAGCCACACCAGAAGATTCTCATGGCTGTGGGAGAAGAAGATCGCGGAAACTCCAGCCAGGCATGCCGCAGTCCCGACCGAACCGACCAGCAAGAGTGTCTTGCGACCTAGTTTATCGATCACCGACATCGCAATCATCGTGAAAGCGAGATTGGTGGCTCCGATGGCCACCGCCTGAAGATTGCCGGAGATTCGACTGAATCCGGCATGCGCAAAAATGTCGTTCAGATAGTAAAGAATGGCGTTGATACCCGACAGTTGATTGAACATGCCAATGCTAACCGCCAGAAAAATCGGGAGCGCATACCTTCGAGAAAATAATTTCTCGGCCGCCTGCTTCTGTTCAACGTCAATGGATTCGACTATCTCCTGGAGGTCTCGCTCGTAGTTCTCGTCGCCTGTCATCTGCAGGACTGATCTTGCCTCATCTACGCGTCCCTTCTTGACCAGCCATCGCGGACTTCGCGGGATGGTAAACAGCATGACAAAAAATAGAGCGGCTGGAAACGCGGCAATGCCCAGGTCCCATCGCCATTCCACCGCGCCCGGATGCACTAGCGCAATGAGGTAGTTTGAAAAATATGCGAGCAGAATGCCGAACACTACATTGAACTGAAACAATCCTACCAATCTCCCCCGCCAATTCGCCGGAGCAACCTCGGCGATGTACATTGGGGCCAGCACGGAAGAGCCGCCAATTCCCAGTCCGCCGATAAAGCGAAACACGACGAGAGACCACCAGTTCCAAGCCAGGGCACAGCCCAACGCTGAGACCAAATAGAACAGCGCCATGATTCGCAGGCTGTCGCGTCGTCCATAGCGCTCCCCCGGGTACCCTGCGAGCATGGCCCCTACAACCGTTCCCCAAATGGCAATGGAAACCGTGATTCCCAGGCTTTTCGACGATAGTCCGTAGACCTGCGACAGTGCGCCCGTGGTGCCCGAAATGACGGCCGTGTCGAAGCCGAATAACAGACCGCCCAAGGCTGCGACTCCCGTGCTTTTCAACAACACCGAGTTCAACTTCATGCCGTCTCCAGCCGTCCGAGTTTTGTTCCCAGGGCGTTGGCTTCAGCAATCGTCCAATCGGGGATTGCTCCCCGGCGGCTGGCGACCAGCGCTCCGACCCGATTCGCGAAGTCGGCAATCCTAGGGGTGGGCCACCCCGCATCTAAACCGTGAAGAAATGCCGCCGCGAAGGCATCTCCCGCGCCGACCGTATCCACAACTTGAACTGGGTAGCCGGGTGCTTCGATATATTTTCCGTCCATAAGAACCGTGCACCCCAAGGAGCCGCGGGTTACGCATGCGCCCGCCCATTTGTACAAGCTGCTGTACTTGCGGCAGAACTCCTCGAGCGAGCCATGCTGCGACCCGAGCATAAGCGTAATTGCTTCGACTTCCTCGTGATTCAGTTTCACCAGGGTCGCTCGCGACATGAGCTGTTGGATCAACTGTGGCGTGTAACCATCCGAGCGCAGATTGACATCATAAAAGCGGCGCGCTCCGGACGCCCGATCGAGAATATCCGCCGTCAATTGCCGCGCCCGGGGATAGATCTGGTGCAGTGTTCCGAAATAAATCCAATCGACTGGGTGCGAAAATAATCGATCACACTGTGCCGTCGTGAGCTGCGGGAAATCGTAGGCAGCCGGCCGGTGGAGAACGAATTTCGGTTGTCCATCGCTGCCCAGAGCAACAGAAGCGCTGCCCGTGGAATGATCTTTTTCTATATGCAGATATTCCGTCGTCAGGCCAAGTTGAAACATGCGATCGATAACTCTTTGGCCACGCTGGTCCGCGCCAACTGCACTGACGAATGAGACCGTATGTCCCAGCCGGCTAAGGTGGGCTGAAAAATTGAAAGTGGCGCCGCCCAAGTGTTCCTCTTGTCCGACGATGTCCCAAAGCACCTCACCGATACTGATGACGTTCACGCGTAGTCCTTGGAGTCCACGTCTGGCGTGCGCGCGGCAGCTTTAAATTCTGGCACAGTATACACTCCTGTTCGCGGCGGAAGGCAGACGGAGGGTCAGCTTGAAATTCGGGCGTTAGCGCTGTCGCCGCAAGAGGACAAAAAGGCCGCAATGTCCCGAGTGCCAGTCAATCTTAGGACCGGGACCTCCGGGCCGTAAGAAATTCTGAGCGCCTCAATACGCGGGCGGTTGACCCGTTCAAAGTTCCAGATGAAAGCGAGTACCTCGGCGAGTTTACCAATCCGATGGTCTCCGCCGCGTCTGAACACGCGCATGACTGCGCGCCAAACGCACAACAGCTTTGAGCGCTCAAGCCAAATCACCAGGGTACTGCGGGGCAATCGGATATCGAACGTCGCCACTGCGAAATTACCATCGCTGATCCACTCGTCAGCAGCGTGCGCCTTCTTCATCAAGGCTCGAAAAGCCGAAATGTCCTTTGCTTCGCGATACGGCTCCCAGATGGTATCCAAATATATAACCGGTGCGCCCGTGCGTTCGCCGAGTTGACGTGCAAGAGTAGTCTTTCCACTGCCGGCGCAGCCCAAGATGACGATTCGTACCATGATTGTTGGCTGCCGCAGGATTGCGTTCCGACAACAGAACCAATTTTCAAACGGAGGCAGCAGCAGATTACTTCGCCGCGTACGCCTCCGTCAGAGACATGACTTTCAGCGCACTTTTGAGTTGATTGATTGTGGCCGCGGATTTGAGCGTGACAGTTGCGGACTCTCCAGGCAGCAGATCAAAATAATTATCCGAGCTCTCGACATCGAGATCTCCGAAGGAAAGGTAAACACCCCGAGCGAGTTGCGATGACCGCAAGGTGACCGTGTAATCTCCGCCATTTTTGTTGAGGGTGGTTTCAATCTGGGGCATCACCGGCAGCTCCAAGCTGTGGGTCACATCAAAAAATATAAGATTCCGGGACACCCTCTTTCCCGCCACTTCCAGGTCGAATACCAGAAAGCTGCGATGCGGATCTGCCTTCGCCGCGAGGTCCGCCTTATCGAGTGTGAAATAGATCGCGCTGGATTGTGCGGGGATTTGAATATCCTTACTTTGATCAAGCACGGTCTTTCCAGAGAAATCGAGAAGCCGGGTGTGAATGGTTCCAGGCATTGGCTGCAGCTTATCCGATACGACGTACAAGTCCACGTTATCGTCGTGCAAAAAGGGTGAGACCAACACATCGTCATAGAAGCGCCGGGCATAGTAGTGAAGCGCTTTCCAACGCCCGTAGTAATCGATACTCGCCCACGAGGCCACCGGCCAGCAGTCGTTCAGCTGCCAGTATAGCGACCCCATCGTGCGGGGCCGCTGCCGGCGTAAATGCTCGGCGCCAATCTTGATAATCTCCGCCTGCTGGACTTGGCTCAAATACACGAACGATTCAAAATCCTTGGGCTGACGGTATTCACGCAACATGTAAGTCAAAATGCGTTCGTTGCCGCCCTTGTTTTTCTGGTGCGCCTGCATCACCGTGGAACGAATGTCGTAGTCCTCCGGCTTCTTAGCAAATGCTCGGATGGTTCGCATCTCGGGAAAAGATTGGAATCCGTATTCCGTCATGAAGCGGGGAAATTGTTTGGTGTAGTCTTCCGCCGGCGCCTGCGCGTGCCACACCTGCCAATAGTGCATATCGCCGTTGTGCTGATTGTCGGGAATTTCTTCGAAGTTCGCGCTGGGCGAGCTGGGCCAATACGGTACAGGATCGGTGTACTGGGTGACCGCGCTCTTGAGGATGTCCGCAAACATAATCACGTAATCCTGCCAGACGCGATCGCGGTTTTCGGCGGAGATGGATTCTTTGAATTCCTGGCGGTCGCCCCAGTGATACCAGCCAGTTTCAACTTCGTTATTTCCGCACCAGACCACGATGCTGGGATGGTCGCGCAGCCGCTTGATCTGCTCGATCGCTTCCTGCCGGACATTTTCCTGGTAAGCCACGTCGCCGGGAATCATGTCGCCACCAAAGGCGAATTCCTGCCAGACCGTAATGCCCAGTTCATCGCAGATCTCGTAGAAATCGTCGGACTCGTAGTAGCCGCCGCCCCATTCGCGAACCATGTTCATGTGGGCATCCCGAGCGGCCTGAAGAATCTTGCGGTGAATCTCGGGACTGACGCGGTTGGGAAAACTGTCGAATGGAATGACATCCGCGCCTTTGGAGAACACTTCGATGCCATTTATCACGAACTCGAAACTCTTCCCCCATTGATCTGGGGAGCGGCGTAGCTCGACCGAACGCAGGCCAGTCTTCACCTCCGCTCGCGCGGTGACTTCTTTACCTGCGCGGATCACGGCAGAAAACCGGTAACGGGGTTGCGAGCCGTAGCCAACCGGATACCACAACTTTGGCGTCGGAATGCGAATTGGAAACGAAACGTGATTCATGCCGGCATCGAGTTGCAGCGACTGGCTTCCATCGGCCTTTTGTGGGCCGGACATTTCATCGTGAGCCAAGAAAATAGTCGCGGTCATGGCCTTGTCCGCTTCGATATCAAGCTCCGCCGTTACGCTGGCCAGGGCAGTGCCCACTTTTTGTTGGTGGATATGAAAGTTGTCAATGCGCAGCGTATCCCACATTTCCAAACGGATTGGCTGCCATATCCCCTCGGTCATAAATCGCGGTCCCCAATCCCAGCCGTATTGATACGGCGCCTTGCGCGTGTATGGAGCGGTGGCGATGTTCTCCTCGTTGCCGAAATTATGAGTTGATATCGAGGGCAAAATGTAAGGCAGTGTCTTGACGTAAGGAATCATCTTCGTTATCGCGGAGTGAAAAACGATACGCAATGTATTCGAACCGAGCTTCAGCAACGGTTTTGCGGGGATTCGCCAGCGGCGGAACATGTTGTCGGCGTGGAGAATCGCTTGATCATTGAGGTAGACGTCGGCCAATGTGTCGAGGCCATCAAACACCAGATCGACGTGGTCGTGCCCCAGCGCGGCTGACTCAACTTGAAACGCGGTTTGATATTCCCAGTCGGTAAGGCCGATCCACTGCAAGCGGAATTCGTTATCGCGATCGAATGGGTCAGGGATGAGGCCATTTCGCAGCAGGTCAGTGTGCACGACGCCTGGAACCTGCGCGGGATGCCATTGTTGGATTTCGGGTTTCTCCGTGTTTCCGACGGCGCGAAACTGCCAATCCGCATTCAGCATTCGCGAAGAGGGCTCGGCGGCTGAGAGCGGTAAGACTATGAGCACAGCAAAAAATAGGAGTGCAGATACGAAAACAGAGAAACGTCGAACGATTCGCGCAGAGGTCAGTCTCATGCAAAAGCTCCTAATTGCGTTATAAGAAATCGTGAATCGGCGGGTCTTCTTTGCCGAATAAAACTATTCAATTTCTTCGTCGCACTTAATTCGAGTATTACGAGCAAAGCGCGGCCCCACCGGCGATACCGGCATCCTTACCGTAGTGTGCCTTGAGCAACGGGATCTCCCGGCAGCGCGAAATAATGCAGTATTGGGCAAGCCCCGCAGAAATATCGCCGAACAATGGATTCAGCATCGCCGCGACACCGCCACCAATGATGATCACGTCTGGCTCCAGCAGGTCGACAATATTACTTAACCACAGCGACAGCAGCTTAACGGTTTCCTGCAAGATCTGTTTGGCAAGTTCATCCCCCGCGGCATAAGCGTGGCCCACCATTTCACTGGTTACCGCGTCGATGTTTCCCTCGGCCAGGTCAAGAATGGCTGAGCCGCAACTTGTTCCGGATGCCAATTTGGCGCGCGCTCGGCGAGCGATGGCGGGCCCGGCGGCCAGGATTTCGATGCACCCGGGTTTGCCGCATCCGCAGAGCGGGCCGTCATAATCGATACTCATATGGCCGCCCTCGGCTGCCGCTCCCGTCCGACCGTTGTAAATGCGCCCGTCGCATACAATGCCCGTGCCGATTCCGGTGCCGATGCCGGCATAAAAGATGTGGCGATAGCCCCGACCCGCGCCCCAGTAGGCTTCAGCCAGTGCCGCCGCGTTCGCATCGTTCTCCACCTTCACGGGCACACCGTAAACTTTCTCGACCTCGGCTGCCAGCGGAAAATTACGCCAGCAAGGAACGTTGGGAGGATTGATTACAACTCCCGTCGCCGGATCCAAGGGCCCCGGCGCACAAATGCCAATTCCACGAATTAGAGTTCGAGCCTTCGCGTCCTGGGAAAAGAGAAGATCGATTGCGGATACTACCGTCGCGAGTCCTTCGCCAGGTTTCCCGTGTGCCATCATCGGGGTGCGAGTTTGAGTTTTGATCTCGCCATCGCGGTCCACCAGGCCAGCGGCGACCTTTGTGCCGCCAATATCCACGCCCACTACGAGACTATCGTTAGCTTCCATCATCGCCGGCTGCCTCGGCGAAGCGGTTGCGCGAGTGTTCGATTCGATGCTGCGCGCAATCCCGCCTTCAGAGTTCGCACAGTATACGCCGCCGACCGTGATATCGCGGCGACCCTCTGGCGCAGAAATACAAATATAAAGATAAATTCATTGGACGAAAAACTGGGGAAGAGAAGAATATAGGGAATGGACAAGAACCTGCTGTACGACGAACGTCGCAGTGGTTTCCCCAGCATCAGTGCGGTAATTCTCGATTACGGTCAGGTTTTAGTTCGCAGCCCTACGGCCCAAGAGTTCGGACGTATGGCTGAGATGTTTAGTGTGGGTTATGAGTTGTTTTACCAGCTGTGGGAAGCCAGCCGGGGTGAGTATGATCGCGGCGATCTCACTGCTGAGGAGTATTGGTTGAAGTTGGCAGCAGAAACCAATACTTCGCTTGATGCCCAGCAGATTGAGATTCTCCGCGAAGTGGAAGTGGAAATCTGGGCTCACCCCGATCCAGCTATGCTCGATTGGGTGAGCCAGTTGCACGCGGCGGGAATAAAGACTGGCTTGTTGTCCAATATGCCTTGGGACCTGGTTACTCATGTGCGCACTAATTGCCGTTGGATGCAGAATTTCACGTTCAAGACACTCTCCGCTGAAGTGAGATTAATTAAGCCGGATCCGGCCATTTATCAGCACACGCTTGACGGCCTCGGCGTTTCGGCATCGGAAGCGTTGTTCGTAGATGATCGCGAGAACAATATTCAGGCTGCTCGCGTGCTGGGGATGCACGCAATTCAGTTCCGATCCATTGCGGGGCTTAAGCGTGAGTTGAAAGAATTGGGGTTTCCTATATTGCCGGCGGTTGCGGAGCCATCGTCCGCAAACTCCGACACGACGAGTCCTGCTGATCGGCAAGGTCAAGAACCTATTGCACCGGTGGGATAGACTAGTTTCGCAGAGGCCGCGTCCCAACACTGATTGTCATCGCTCGTGTTGATCGGAATGACCACGCGTGTAGGGTTCCACCTGAAAACGCCTTAATGCTGCGGTTATTGTTTACCAGGCGCTGCCGGCTGATTGGAACCGCTCTGCAATCTCTGGAACTCTTGCATTTCATGCTGCGCGGCCGCTGTCTTTCCTTGTTTTCGATAAAGACCCGCGAGCCCGAAATGCGCTTGCGCCGCGAGTGAAGTTTCCTTCTCGATGGAAAGAAGTCTGGTCCATGCTTTTTCGGCAGCAGCGGCGTCTCCCTCGAGGGATGCGGCTTTTCCCAGGGAATAGAGAGTCTCGGGCATGTCGGGCAGCAACTTGTCGGCGCGCACGAGTGCTGCTCGCCCCTCATGCGCTTTGCCCTGTTCCAACAACGACGTTCCCAGACGATAAGCAGCCTCTGCGTTTCCAGGTTGCAGCTTCGCTTGCGTTCGAAACTCTTCTTCCGCTTTCGCCCATTGGAAGGCGCCCGCATACACCTCTCCGAGTTCCAGGTGAATTTCGGGTGCATCCGGCCGCAACCGCAAAGCCTCGCGGAATTCCTTCTCGGCCTCCGGCATTTGCCGCAGCACGAAATAATTTTCAGCCAGGGCCTGGTGCGCACGGGCGGAGTCGGGATAAGCGGCCAGTAATGTATCGATCGATTGCTTGGAGAGGAGACCGCTAGCCCGGCCAAGGTAATAGAGGAGATCCTGATCATTCGGACGGGCAGCCAATGCCGTCTGCAGGTTGGCGACCGCCTCGGGCAGTTGCCCAGTCTGGATCTGCGCGATTCCCAACCCGGTCTTATCGTCCACTCGTTGGAGGTGCGGAATCGCCTGCGCAGCGTAGCCTTGCGCGAGCAGGGCGTAGCCGAGCAGCTGGTGTGCCGGCGCCAGGTCTGCATTTACATCCAGCGCATGCTTCAGCGGCCCGATGGCGGAACCGAAATCGTGCTTCTCCATGTACGCCTGGCCAAGACTGATGAAGCCGTCGGCATAGGTCGGATCGAGCTCTGTGACCTTACGAAACTCCGCAATTGCGGCATCGAATTGTCGTTGCTTATCCGCCGCGATTCCGGCTTGCATGTGCTGGGCGGCTTCCGGCGATAGCGTCTGCCACGCGAACCAAAAGAGTAATAGAGCGCGAATCACGGTTTCTCCGCCTCACGGATTTCCAAGAACTGATCGGCATGAACATCATTCAAAGTCTGATGAATACCCGACGGCCAAACGATTTCTACGTTAGCTTTCTCCGCGGTCCCAAGTCCAAAATGCAGACGTTTGTCGCTTGCAGAAGCGTAGCTTCCGGCGGAAGTCGCAAAGCGGGTCTGTCCGTTTACTTTGACCCGGGCGCCGAACCCGTCGCGGTTACTGCGCGTACCACGCAGTGAAATCACCAGCCAGTGGAGTTTGCCACCGCGGTTGATGAACACTTGTGGACGTCCGCCGAGATAGGTCATCACTACGTCCTCCCGGCCGTCGTTATTCAAGTCGCCGAACGCAGTGCCGCGACCGGCTACAGGAGTTGTACTTCCGGAATCAACCCGTTCGAACCGGCCATTGTGATTCATCGCCAGCAGCGGCAGTTCGAGGTAATGCAGCGAGGGGTCGATGCGCTCCACGTTATCCAACACATGACCTTGGGCGACAAACAAGTCTTTCCAGCCGTCGTTGTCGAAGTCCTCTAAGCCCACACCCCAGCCGGAGCTTCCGCTCGAGAGCACGCCAAGGCCGGTTTCAAGACTGCGATAACTGAACGAACCGCCGCCGTCATTGTGATAAACGCCGTAAATTTCACGGGGCAATTCGGTCACGATAACGTCTGGCCGACCGTCATTGTCATAGTCTTGAAAAACGACGCCCATGCCCGATAAACGTCGGCCATCCCCAGAAAGTGCCGCGCCGGCTTCAAGCCCTAGCTCGGTGAAGGTTCCGTTTCCGTTGTTATGAAATAAGAATTGCTGCATTCCGTCGTTGGCCACAAAGATATCCGTGAGACCGTCTTCATCGTAATCGGCAAAAGCCACGCCCAGCGCTCGGCCCTTTTTTGCTGCGATACCGGAGCGTTGGCTCACATCCGTGAAGGTTCCATCGCCGTTGTTGTGGTAGAGAATGCTGGTGGTGGCGGGAAATTCTTCTGGCGGACAATACGTGTGATAATTGCCGCCGCAATCCTTATTGTGCTTGGTATCCCACTCCATGTACCGGGTCACGAACAGATCTAATTTTCCGTCATTGTCATAGTCGAAAAATCCAGCGGACACGGACCAGCCGCCGGCGGCGACACCAGCTCTTGCGGTTACGTCCGTGAAGGTGCCGTCGCCGTTATTGTGGTACAGAATATTTTTTCCATAACTGGTAACATACAGATCGGGATAGCCGTCGTTGTCGTAGTCGCCCACGGCCACGCCCATGCCGTAATTTCCATCGCCAGCATTCGCCAATCCCGCTTGCTGGGTCACATCGGTGAAGCTCCCGTCCTTGTTCTGCCGGTATAGCCGATTCCAGTAGCGTGGGTCGTGACGGTCAAAGTTCTCCGGCGTTTGCATTGGGCTGCTTATGTGGCCGCCGTTGACGAGAAAGATGTCCAACAAGCCGTCGTTGTTGTAATCGAGCAGGGCCACGCCTCCGGGCATGGTCTCGATCAAATACTTCTGAGGAGTGGGGGAATTCTGCAGCGTGAAATCCAATCCGTGCGGCAGATTGACTTCGAACACAGGCGCCGCGAGGGCCGCCGCCCACAGCACCAACGTCATAACCAACGAAACGCGTAGCAGAGCGTTCAGCAATCTCGATTCCTTCAGACCCCTAGCATATCGCGCTCGAGGCCCTCATTGCATAGTCGCTTTCTCGGCGCCAACAAGGAGTGTGCGCTAAAGTAGGTTCAGCCTGAGCAGATCGCGAGATTAGTTCACCGTCGTGGACATCAAAAACTACGCTGGGTCGATTCGCGTTCGACTAGCTTGGGCGAAATCAGGATTTTCCTGGGTCGCACCGAGCGCTTCAGCAGGATTCGCTCCATGAGAAGTTCGGCGGCCCGAGCCCCTATCTGGCACGTTCCCTGATCGACGGTAGTGAGGGGAACTGCCAAGCGGTCCGAGTATTGAACATTGCCTGCCCCGGCCACGGAAATATCGTCGGGCACTTTAAGGCCGGCCTCCAGAATCGCCTGGATGGCGCCGATTGCGACTGGGTCGTTGTAGCAAAAAACCCCGTCAGGAACTGGACGCAGTCGAAGCAAGCGCTGCATCCCCACATACCCCGTCTCGTCCCCGTGCCCGCCCACTATGACGTAGCGCGCGGGCACCCGCAAACGGTGTTTCGTCAGCGCGCGGCGGTAGCCTTCCAGTCGTTCCGCGGCGATCCCAATTTCCGGGCCGCGCAGGTGGCCGATGCGGCAGCACCCTCGCGCGATCAGATGCTCGGTCGCCAATTTGCCGATGGCGCGGTTGTCCACCCCAACGAAAGATGCATGCAGGCCGGCAACGGGACGATCAATCAAAACATAGGCTACTTTCCGTCTTTCGATTCGCTGGAATAGATCCAGGCAATGGGCTGGCTGGGCCGAAGCAATGATTAGCCCATCGACCTGCCGAGCCAATAAGGAATCAGCTTCACTCAATTCCAATGCGGGATCTTCCTCGAAATACGAAATTACCACGTGATACCCGTGGGGTCGGACAGTCTGCGCTACAGCCCGGGCGATCTCCGCAAAAAAGGGATGGGTGAAATCTGGTAGAAGCAGGCCGATTGTATAGGTCCGCCTCGTCACCAGGCTACGAGCCACCCAGTTCATCTGGTAATGCAACTGCTTTGCGCGTCGCAGCACGCGCTTGCGAGTGGCCGCGCTGATCCGGCCCTGGTTTCGCAGGACCTTGGAAACTGTCACCACCGAGACCCGCAGGTCTCTCGCAATGTCAACCATGGTGACTGCCATGGCCAGCGAGCATACCACTGCACGAGCTAAAAGCAATCGATTACCCACGGTTAACGATTACCCTGATGCAAAAAACCGATTACCCTCCCCTATTCAAGAAGCCGATACGCTAATGCAAAAAGATTACTTTTTACTTGACAACCGGCTCTCTGGTGCTTCAAACTTTCGCGGTTCCTAAAAATGTGGTGTGGGGGTTGTGTATGCCGTCTCGCCGTTTGTGGACGCTGCTTGTCTCCGCTGTTCTCGTCGTCACGACTTCTCTTTCCCTTCATGGTCAAAGCACTTTCGGCACGGTCGATGGCTCTGTGGTCGACTCCTCCGGAGCGTCTGTGACCGGCGCTCAGGTCACCCTCACCAATACAGGGACGCAGGAAAAGCGGACTCAGCCCACGGGTAATGAGGGCCTGTACCAGTTCGTGAACGTGATCCCTGGGAATTATCGCTTGGACGTTGAGAAAGCCGGGTTCAAGCACTTCACGCGCAACGACGTTGTGGTCCAGGTTCAGCAGGATACTCACATTAATGCCACGCTTCCGGTTGGCCAAGTCACAGAGACTGTCGAAGTAACGGCCGAGACTCCGCTATTGCAGGCGGAGACTTCGTCGCTAGGCCAAGTCGTTGAGGAACGTAAAGCCAACGAGCTTCCCCTGAATGGCCGCAACATTTTCAACCTGATCACGATTTCTCCCGCAGCCGTTGCGCAAGGAGGATCTGGTGGCACTCCCGTGGGGCAGAATCCGTTTAGCTGGGGCAATTACCAGGTGGGCGGCTCATTCGCCAATGAGAGCGCCGAGTACCTGGACGGCCAACCGCTTAATATCGGTTACATCAATCTTCCTATCGTAATTCCAACCCAGGACTCGATTGGCGAATTTAAGGTCCAGTACAACAACCTGGGGCCGGAGTTCGGCAAGTTCTCAGGCGGCATCATGAACTTCAGCACGAAATCGGGAAGCAACAGCTTCCACGGCGAGGCTTACGAATTCCTCCGCAACAAGATTTTCAACTCGAACGAGTATTTCTTCAAGCAGAGCGAGCTGGCAAGCGGAAAAAGCAACACACCCCCACCGTACGTTCAGAATCAATACGGATTCAACGTTGGCGGTCCGGTAATTAAGAACAAGTTATTCTTTTTCACGAGTTGGGAGCAGTTCCGGCTGCGCACCGGTGGTGTCGTTACGACTGCGGTACCGACGGCCGCCTTCCGGCAAGGCGATTTTTCTTCCCTGCTGGCGCAGGGGGTTCAGCTCTACGATCCCTACACTGTAAATCCCGCTACGGGAGCGCGCACTCCCTATGCGGGTAACATAATTCCGACCGCCGAGTTCAGCAAGGCCGCGACCGCACTATGGGATAAGTACTACAGTCCCGTGGCTCCTGCGAGTTTCAACAACAACAGTCCCGATAACTTTACCTCGGCAACCAGCAGCGGCGGAAATCACACACAGTTCGTGGCGCGCGGCGACTACAACATCACCGACAAGACGCGCGTGTTCGCGCGCTTTACTTATTTTGGCCTGCTTGACCTTCCGACCAATCCTTTGGGCACGGGTTTGTGCCTGGACCGCTGCGCCGAGGATTACCACACGAAAGCTCTCGCGATTGATCTCAACCACGTCTTTAGTCCGAATGTCATCGGCGATTTGAATATTTCAGGGAGCCGCTTTATTTACCTCCGCGCGCCACTCCTTGCTGGTTACGATCTCACTCAACTGGGATGGCCGGCGAGCTACAACAGTGAAGTTCCCGCGATCATGCGGACACCTCCTACGCCGGCATTTCCGTATCCCGGCGATGTTGGCAGAAGCCAAGGCAACAGCGCGATTGGCGACCATAATACCCAATACAACATCTCGCCTTCTGTAACCGTCATTCATGGCAAACACACCTTCCAGTTCGGGGCCCAGTATGAGTTGGGTCTCGACAATTACTACCAAACCAACATTGCCAGCGGCGCATTTGGTTTCTCGGGAGCTTGGACAAGCAGCACGGGCTTACCTACTGTTGCTAACCCCGCTACCGGCGGGTTCGCTTTTGCTGATTTCCTGTTGGGTTTAGCCCAAAACGGGCCTGCTACCTTCGTGAACCAGACGGAGGGCGCGGCCCAGGTTCCAGCGCAAACCCAGGGCCGTCAGACCTACCGAGCGCTTTATGGGGGTGACACCTGGCACTACACCCCCAAATTGACCTTAAACTGGGGCCTGCGGTATGAACTTCAGGGGACGTGGTCAGAGCGTTTCAACCGCTTGAGTTATTGGGACCCGACGGTGACCAATGCAACAGTTACA
>Ga0307474_10000037_pt1 | contig 104595 bp, 94 predicted proteins | sample atmos_gasesECM1C_2_FD_203312 | JGI IMG/M metagenome (GOLD analysis project Ga0307474, IMG submission 203312) | Hardwood forest soil microbial communities from Morgan-Monroe State Forest, Indiana, United States - atmos_gasesECM1C_05 | ecosystem: Environmental > Terrestrial > Soil > Temperate...
CGCACGCTTCTTGTCCGCACTTCATCCGCCGTTCATAGAGCGAACCTCGTCGAATTGGTTCCGGACGTGAGAACGCTGCGACTAATTCCGCGATGCGTGAAGGAACTGCCGGGGTGAGATTGTTCATGCGCGACTCTCCTACCGTATATTATACAGTAGGACAAAAGAGGAATCACACTGTCTTTTCGAAAACGCCCCTCTGCTGACGTGCGCCCTTTGTGACCTCGCCGGGCTCGAATATTTCAGTTTTCGCGGTAAACTCGCTTGTTGGGACGGTTGCGTCGACGCCGGTTTCGTCAATTCCGATTGCGAACTATTTCGGTGAGACTCTGATCGATCCCTCGGGACAGGTTCTGGTCTTCAACGATAGCTACAACACCGCTTCGAACTTCAAAATAGACAGCTCCACGGGAGCCCTTACGCTGGTTACCGGCTCCCCCTTCACTGTCGGAGCTCAATGGTCGACAGCGTTTATCGTAAGAATTCCCTGACTCGCACAGGCGCACAGCCCTCATCGACGACTGCTGTGGTCAACATCGGCAGCACCACAAACGCTTCGTTGTGACAATGAAAGAAAGATAATTGGTTGAAAAATCCCCATTACGCTCACCATTTCGGTCAAAACGTGTAATCGGCTGACAGCGACAGCCAGGGGGGCTGACGGGTCCGTTCTATATAATTACGGCTTTAAGGGACACCCGGTGCAGCGCCAAAGGAATCGAATACTCGACATGTTCTATGTGGTCGGCGCGGCACTACTTCTCTGCGTGCTGGGCGTAGGGGCATTCATAGTCGCCGACATTTACCACATTAACCCCGCATGGGTATTCTTTGGCTTGATCTCTGTCGTATTCTTCGCTGGGGCCAGAGAGGATTACCGTAAGGAATTTCGATCACCGCAATTCGTGGCGTTCGTTGTCGGGTGGCTTGTAACCAATGTCGTCGTTGTGATAGTTGTCCTCACTCTTTCTAGCTGGCTATGGCTGATACCAGCACTGCTGTTGGAACAATTCCTCTTCTATATGACCGCATTCTGGTTGTTCGATGTACCTCCACCTTCGAAGCGGTGGCCTTTCCAGCGTCCTTCATCAGATAAAAAGGAATAAGTAGTCAATTGGTGAATCATCTTCCGACCAGTTTCACACTCTTCAGATGTGAACCGAATCGAAAGAACTCGAAATCTGAGCGAAAACCTGTTTTCGACAGTCTGAGTCAGAAAAGGCTCTCCCGTAGGAAGGAGAGCCGTTATACAATTCCCGCAGTTTCGGACCTAATTGGTAAGAGTCTCGCGATGAGAGACAGCGGGGCCTTGCACCGGCCCGCCCCGTGTGACACCGCTGTGCGGGTAGGAGGCCGAACCTGAGATGAGCGATCTTCGTTACGCGCTGCGACAATTGCGCAAGAATCTAGGATTCACGGCCGTTGCCCTGCTGACGTTGGCGCTTGGGATTGGCGCAAACACCGCAATCTTCAGCCTGGTCGACGCCGTGATGCTGAAGACGCTGCCTGTCCGGCTGCCGGAGCAACTCGTGTTGCTGAACTGGGTGTCGGAGAGCCAGCCCGGAACTATGCCGTGGTTCACGCACTCGCTAAGCGGCAACTACGGCCCGGACTCGACAGGACGCTTCACCAGCACTGCGTTCCCCTACCCTATATTCGAGGGCATTCGCGACAGAAATGAAGAATTCTCCGGCGTCATGGCTTTCGCCGACACCGACCGTCTGAATGTGAGCGTAAGCGGGCTGGCGGGTCTTGCAGACGGCCAGCTGGTGTCTGGCGACTTCTTTTCCACACTGGGCGTCGAGGCCATGATCGGTCGCGCGATCGCTCGAACGGACGATCGGGTAGGTGCGAGTCCCGTAGCGACGATCAGCCACAGTTTTTGGGTCAGTCGATTCGGAGGCGACCCACTTGTGGTGGGCAAAGCGATTACAGTGAACGGCGCCACGTTTACGATAGTGGGCGTAGCGCGTCCCGAATTCTTCGGCGTCGAGCCCGGCGCCCCGGTTGACATTTGGCTTCCTCTCCACGCGCAACCCCAAATCGATCCTGGATGGACGAAGTATGCAATCCCTGGTGAGGTTTCAAGGTTCACTGCGCCCGATGACTGGTGGGTCCTGATCATGGGACGGCTGAAGCCGGGCGTCAACGAGCAGCGAGTGCGAGCGAAGCTGGATGTGCTGGTTCGACAAAACGTGGCGAGCATCGAACATCCCCCGCCGGCAAAGGGATCGACTGACATGACTCTCCAACCGCCCCGCGTCAAGTTGATGCCTGCCGGCAAGGGTCTTGATTCCTTGCGTGAACAGTTCTCTAAGCCTCTGGCGGTTCTGATGGCGTAGTCGGCCTCGTGCTTCTAATTGCCTGCGCCAACGTGGCTAATCTGTTGCTTTCGCGAGCCACATCCCGGCACCGGGAGATCGCAGTCCGATTGGCTCTTGGAGCTGGGCGCATGCGTTTGATCAACCAGATGCTCACGGAGAGTGTCCTGCTGGCGCTCGCCGGTGGCACTCTGGGTCTGGGACTCGCCTATTGGGCGAGCGCTATACTGCTGGCATTGATGTCGGGTGGCCGCAATGCCATTGTCCTCCATGTGACGCCCAATCTACGCGTGCTGACCTTTACTGGAGCCGTTTCCGTGCTCACCGGAGTTCTCTTCGGGCTGGCTCCTGCTTTGCAAGGAACGCGGCTAGTTTTGACCCCAGGCCTCAAGAAAGGTTGGGGAAGCACTCCCGGAGTCGGCAGCCATTCTCGACGGTTCGGACTGCAGCTCGGCAAAGTCCTGGCTATTTCACAGGTGGCCATCTCTTTATTGCTGCTTATCGGCGCCGGCTTGTTTATTCGAACCCTTACGAATCTCGAAAACGAAAACGTCGGGTTCGACCGCCGGAACCTGGTCCTGTTTGGCATCGATCCCACGAAAAGCGGTTACAAGGGCGAAAAGTTGGTCGCTTTCTACCGGGAGCTACAGCGGCGGATCGAAGCTATTCCTGGGGTGAGTTCCGCAAGCCTGTCCCGCCACACCCTCGTCAGCGGCGGAGTCAGCATAGATGGCGTTGCCATTCAGGGATACACGCCAGAGAGCGGCGCCTCAAACAACGGTTCGATCGCTGTTCACGTGAATGATGTCGGTCCGGAATTCTTCGAGACCTTCGGGATACCCGTGGAAATGGGCCGAGTGATCGGGGATCGAGATACCGCAGCCGCCCCGAACGTCGGCGTCGTCAGCCGCGCCTTCGCTCGTCAGTATTTGGGCGGTACGAATCCGATCGGCCGGCGATTCGGCTTCGGAGATCAACGCTCGAGTTCGGATATTGCAATCGTGGGCGTCGTAGGCGACGTTCGTTACGGTCAGCCGCGCGATAGGATGCCACCGACGGTCTACGTTCCCTATGCCCAGCACACGGAACAGTTGGACGAGATGAATTTTGAAGTGCGGACGGCGGGCGATCCCAAAAATTGGGTTGGCCCGGTTCGGGAGGCGGTTCACGAACTTGACGCGAATCTGCCTCTGTTTGACGTCAGAACACAAGTCGAACAGATCGAACAGGCGACCTTCCAGGAACGTCTCTTCGCTCGCCTTTCAAGTTTCTTTGGACTGCTTGCGCTTGCGCTGGCTTGTGTGGGTCTGTACGGGATAATGTCGTACGGCGTCTCACGGAGAACAAACGAGATTGGGGTTCGCATGGCATTTGGCGCCGGGCGATGCGATGTGCTGGACCTCGTTGTTCGGCAAGGCTTGCAGCTGACAATACTGGGCGTGATTTTTGGCGTCGCCGCCGCTTGGGCTTTGACGCGCTTTCTGACTAGCTTTCTCTATGGCGTTCGTCCGGGGGACCCAGTCACATTCGGGCTGGTTTCCCTTGCGGTGATTCTGGTTTCGATTCTGAGCAGCTATATACCCGCCCGCCGAGCCACGAAGGTCGATCCCATGGTGGCGCTGCGGTACGAGTAACCGCTCATAAATGTCTAAGGAGGACTGCCTGCACCCATTGCCGGAAACGGCGGTGGCAGGTCTGGACCCGGTCGGCGAGATAAAGAAGTCCCAACGACAAGAGGACACCAATCGCGAACGAGATCCAGTCCAGGAGCAGCACGTAATGGCCGATCTCGTGCGCTAACTGGGGAAGTATTGCAGGGCCCGGTTCCGACGCGATAATCGTGTCCGAAATAAAAATACGTTTAGTAGGCCCGAAGCCCTCGGAAGTAGCCCACTCTTCAGTCAACTTGTCGCCCACTTTCAATAGATAGATGTGCTCTCGGGGAACGACCAGTCCTGCACGTGCCACGATTGTCTCGATGGAATCGACCAATTCCGGGTGGGATCGATCGAGGGGCTCAAAGGTACTAAACAAGGGGTCGATCACTACAGGTTGGATGAAGATGATCAACAGCATCAGCGGCACCGCAATCATCCACAGCAACAGCCACCAACGGCGGGGCCTGCGCCGCATGACGAAATACAGAAGTCCGATGACCAGTGTGCCAGCGAAGAGTGTCTCTATCTTTGCTGTCATCCAATCCCCAAACCAGGAAGCCCAACTCTGAAGGGAGAAGCCGTACTTGCGCTCGTGCCATTGAGCCCAAACATCGGTCGGCAAAAGAAGAACACCGAAGGTCAACAACAACGTTGGTGAGTAGAGCAGAAATTGCACCCACGTTCGTCGCGACTTGCTCTCTGCCCAGTCCCGCAGCCGAGGCGCAACCTTCCACCAAATCATTGCCCAAAGAATAAGGAGCGCAAACGTTGTCGTTACGAAATAGATCCAATACTGCCCCTGGTTGTAGGCCACTGCGCGTGTGTACTTTTCTGCCGACAGCTTGTAACCTAGCTCCCCCTGATTCCTGGCTGCGGGTTTCGAATCCGCCGATATCTGCGCTGGTGCGCCTGATGTGGCAGAATCGGATATCGAATTCTCGATTAGAGCCCCTGATGGGGGTGGATGTGCGATGAAAAGCACGGCGAGGACCGCCAACCATATCGAGATACGTCGGCTCGAGATAATTCCCCCTGTCTAACCGTAGTCGTACACCTCTCTTCGAGTGGTACGCATCAAGGGAAACAGCGGTTCCCCTCTTCTTTCCGGCACGTCGCCTCGCAGACGTTGGTGCGTGGAGTGACTGTTCGCTTGGTTGCATTGGATTCGTCCGCTAGTCATTCGTTCGGAATATCACGCTGAAAACTTTCTTCGTATGGTGCATTTGGGCTGTATGAAGATCCTGCTGAGACTTTGGGCTGTATGAAGATCCTGCTGAGACTTTGGGCTGTATGAAGATCCTGCTGAGACATATATGAGACTGGTTCCAGGCTTCGCGTCATAGCTTCTAGGGCAAGTTCTGAGGTGAACCGACTCCGAGGTAAACTCTGTCAGATGTCCAACAAATCGCTTTCGGCGCTCGCAACTGCAACGTTGTTGTGGACCTTCTTCTACGCCGTCTGCATCGGGCTGGGTTACCCAACTTTGCATCGTTATGACCCTGGCGTACCTAACGCAGACGCCACGGAGTACTCGAAAATGGTGAGAAATGAGGGGGGCGTTGCGCCTCATTTCCGGCATCGCGTGTTGGTTCCGTACCTTGCACGCCCCATCTTCCGCGCTGCCACTGGTCGGGTGGGCTCATGGAACCCCGCCTATTTCGCGCTGTTGCTCGTAAACAGCTGGTTTGTTTCGGGTACGGCATTCCAGCTGTTCATGGTGGTGTCTCGGACTATGGGGAGCTCGAGCATCGCCTTGCTCAGCTCAGCAATATACCTGCTGAATTTTGCCGTTCCGAATCTCCTGCTGGCGGGTCTCGTGGACTCAGGAGAAGCATTTTTCTTGATGGCGCTGGTGTGGATATTGTCCGCCGAATGGTTCTTTCTCCTCCCTCTTGCCGGCGTCCTGGGTTCGCTGGCAAAGGAGACATTCCTTCCCTTTTCGGTGATATTTGCTGCAACCTGGATGGTCATAAACAGGCAGCAGAGACCGCTAGGGAAGCAGGTGATGTGGCTTGTAGCAACTGGATTAGCAGGCATCGCCTCATTAACAGGTGCGTTGACAGGCACAAATGGATATTTACTTTTTCCTTGGACGTATGCCGGCATGTTGAAATCGAGCCTGGCTAGCCCGGCGACTTTAGCGGCAGTCCTGAAAGACCTCAACTTCTGGTACGTCTTCGCCTGGTTACTGCCCCTTGGGTTGTGCCGGCTGAAACACTTGCCACGCGAATGGGTTATGGCATCCTCCATGACAGCGCTAGTCGCGATGGCCTTCACGGCATATCACAATAGTGCCCGAGATGCGGGACCCGCAGTGGCAAGGCCGATTTTCAGCATAGCCGGCCCCCTCTTGAGTGTCTCGGTTGCACTGCTTATCGCCGATCTGGCTGAACGTCGGATTGCGCTGGACAAGAAGAGGACGATTGGATGAAAGAAAGCTGAACCTGTTACCGATTCAGCAGTGCTCAAATGGCTTTCCCGCAAGACCGGAAAACGACAAAGAACTGACTCTTGCCATTCTTCTGCGCGACGAATCTTACAGCAATATTGGGATTGCTGCGCGCGACACGATCGTGGACAGGCTTACGCTCGCGCATCAAGCGGAAAATCTGGCACGGATTTTCTAGGGAATCAATCGCAGCCCGCCGCCCTGTAGTTCATAACCCAATCGGGCAAGGCTAGAAGCCTCAAATGGGGATCGCGGAACTTAGCAGCGCTCGCGGAAAGACCTCATGCAGCTCTGCCCGCAGCGCTAGCTTTCCCTTCTCCGAGGCGAGCCATCGCACACGCAGTGCTCGCGATCGAAACTGCAAAGAGGAGAATGCTGAGTTCCAGGAACTGATGCGGAGCGACACGTGGTGTGCCGAAAAGGCGTGGATTAGCCAGCAACAATGCCCGGTAAACAATCGTCACTGCCGCAGTGATGCAACCGAGGTAGTAAGACCACTCGGCAATCTTCGATTGAAACATGGTTCCCTCCTGAAGAGCCACGCGAAGCACGATTGGCCGCGCTCTTCTTCTACCGGGCTGCAAGCGTAACCCATCGTATGGGAATCTTCAAGACTGGGGGGCGAACAGAACCGGAGATATAAAATTGCCTTAGCCGCAGGTCCCTTTCGTCGGTAGTGCGTTTGTGAGCTGTGGCTGGCGATACCAGGGGGAAGGAAAACGTTAACTGGCTTCTTCTGCTATAAGGTCGGTGCTGGCTGTCGCTTTGGGGACCCCACCCTGCTTGGCGTTGAGAGCACGATCTAGGGCATCAGCAAGAACGACCGGGAAAATTGAGGTCAAAAGATTCGAGTCTACGAGAAGAGCGCGGTCCGCGTAGAACCGGTAGATTTTCATCGAGCCCAGCCATCGGTTTGACGAAGTAACCAACTCCAGCCCAAGATTCCAGCCTGGCCAGTCGTCACGAACCTTCAAAGCGCCGGGCTTACACCATTCGAAATCTAAACTCTCTTCTGGTCTCATACGCCAGCGTTTGTCGCCGATAGTCGGGAGTTCTGCCGCCCGAGCCTTTATGCTCAATTCGAACCGGTCAAAATCATTGGTCGAAAAAGCGGCCTCCAGGATGCGACATACCTGAACATAATCGCTAGCAGCTTTCAGCTCCTCAATGGCCCGGCGAATTGCAAGATTATTGACAAATATGCCCCTCTGTTCGATTGTGCGTTGCGCCACTCGCCGAATTTCCCAAAACTCCAGGTACCCCAAATGCTGAACACCAAACCAGACGCACGCGCCTATCACGACGAGCACCAAGCCCAGCGTGTTTCTCCCAGGCCACAGCAGAAACAGGCTGAGCAGGGCGAACAAAGCCGACACCGCATAGAGCACGATCACAACTTGCCGGGGCGACATGCCGTGTTGCAGCAACTTGTGATGAATGTGCTCACGGTCAGCCATGAATACGGACTGACCGCTAATCAACCGCCGCAGGATGGACAGAGTGGTCTCAAGAATCGGGAGACCGAAGGAGACGACCGGAATAGCGACGGCAATGACCGTAGGCGCCTTCTGAGCGCCCTCCAATGCCAAGGCACTCAGCATGAATCCAATGAACAAACTCCCGCTGTCACCGAGGAAGATAGTCGCCGGATTGAAGTTAAAACGCAGAAATCCCAGGATGGCTCCAGCCAAGGCAATGGTCAGCAGGGACACCAGCGACGAACCATTGGAAATTGCCGCGACAAAAACGACAAAAGTAGAGAATAGTGCCGAGCCGGCCGCCAGGCCGTCCAGACCGTCGATCAGGTTAAATGCATTTGTAATCCCAATGACCCACAGCACTGTGATGGGAAGCCCAACGTACCAAGGCAAATGCCGCGCACCAAACAACACGGGCAGGTCGAGGATCCTCAAACCACCAGCAAACAGCAGGATGGCAGCGACACCTTGAACCGCAAACTTCGTGAACGGACCGACAGAATGGATGTCGTCGTAAAGGCCGAGCAGAAAAATCAGAGTACCGGGCACAAGAACTGTCAGAAGGGTTCGAATCGGGAGGCCAGCCGCCAATACCGGGAAATGCAGACTGGCCAACAAGGTAACTGCAATGCCAATCAGAAAGGACAGGAATACAGGGACTCCGCCTAACCGCGGCAACGGCGTTTCATGTAGGTCGCGATCCTGAATCGGCGGCGCTACCCAGCCGCGGCCCATGGCAAGGTTGCGCACGCCCCAGGTAAGAACGAAGGAGAACAGCAGCGACAGTCCGAAAGTGATCAGATAGAACGGCGTCAACTATACTCTCCGCAGCCAGAAGCAGCATCAAACGAACTACCAGAATCGCCCTGGCAAAGTGCCGGGGTATGAGCCCAACTCCAGCCCTGCTACGGCTTAAGAATCTTTGCGAAGTGGTAGGTCGTCAGAACTATAACAACTCACCATCCAGAGTTGCAATCGCCTTCTTCGAATATCCCGTGAAAAACCGATTGATTCAAAAGACAACTGGCCGTTCGAGCGATAACGGCGTTCTCCGCGAAGACTAACGGGTTCCCTTCGCGATCGGTCGACGCACACACCTCAGTCCGCGGCTGCGGAAGCAGCGGCTACCACAGAGGGTTTGGACAACAGGTTAGCTTTGAGTGAGAAAGATGCTCACTTCGCCGAACCACAGCGAGATCACCGCTGGGAGGTGTTTTTTGCCTAGGGATTCAGCCGTTTTTGGTTACGGGTAAGGGCGGAAGAGTCGCGACCCCGAAACCGTATTCAGAAGCCAATTCTATGATCTGTTTGTTGATCCACAAGTAGGTGCGTCGGAGCCCTTCTTCCAACGGTACCTGTGGCTCCCATCGCAATACCTGTTTGAGACGTGTGTTGTCTGAATTGCGACCGCGCACACCTTGAGGACCCGGAACGTGCGGTTTGGTCACGGGAACACCGGCGATATTTGCGATCATATCGCAAGTTGATTGATGGACACCATTCGGCCTTGGACCAGGTTCAAAGGCTCCCAATAGTCAGATCTCATGAGCTTGTGTAACCCCATAAGGCAATCATCGATGTAGCAGAAGGACCGCGTTTGCTCGCCATCGCCCCAAATTTCAATCGCATTGAGGCCTTCGAGCTGTGCCGCTGCAATTTTGCGACACAACGCGGTCGGCGCTCTCTCTCGTCCACCCTGCCAAGTTCCGAGTGGGCCGAAGATGCTATGAAATCTGACAATCCGAGTTTCAAGCCGGCTGGGAAGGATTCCCTCGTTCTTAGCCTACTCTTTCTGAAATGGCATCAGCGTTGCGCTGAGGTGACCAGATCGTTCTTCAGGAGGTTGATTTCGACGCGTCCACCGCTAATGCGTTTGGCAGTCGTTCCTTCGCCGGCCAGTGGCACGTTGCCCATGCTCACCACGTAGATTCGATAGACCGGGATGTGATGATTGAGCACCAGGTAACGCACGACAGAGTCCGCCATCTTCTGCGAGGCAGCGATCGCTATCTGGCCGTGACCCGAAGAGTATCCCCGGACTTCGATAACGTAGCTGCGCTGGTCGCTCAGCGGAGCCGCCATCTGGTCGAGCGCATCCTTCGCCGTCTTGCTCAGAACGCTCTGGCCGGGCCGGAACCGAATTTCCGTTTGCGCGGTCCCTTTGTATTGGTCGAGGTTGCCCACCATCTGCTCCGCGGCGGAAACGCGGGTCGCGGCCTGGCTGGCAGTCGTCTGCGCCAACTGGGCCTGGTTTCCGGCGTCGGTCGCGTGCTGATCGGCTAGACTGGCCTTCTCCGATGCCGACCGAATGCCTTGTTGGGCGCGGGCCTCGACGTCCTTGATCGTCTTGCTGTTTTCGGAGGTCAACTGATCCAACTCGTTAATGCGGTCCCGGATGGGCCCAACCTGCCGCTGCACGTACTTTTTGCTCGCCATCGGGTGCGCGACCAGATTCACCAAGTTGGGATCGTCGCCGTCCCAGAAGTCCCTGCTGGTCATGGGTTGCAGCGGTTCTCTACCGGTCGTGCCCACGCTCTGAGAAGCGGGCGTAATCTGGCCGGCAGTTGGTGTCGGCTGTGCGCTTGCATTTGAGTTGGTCTGCTGCGCGAGTCCCGAAAGCGTAAGTACCGTGGACAAGAGCAGCGCCAAGAATATGCGATTCTTCATCTCGACCTCCTTACAAGGGGCAACGCGAGGGCCTCTTGAGGAGTGCAATTTCACTTCCAGACCGCTAGCCATTAACGGCTTTGGTATCAGTCACTTTACGGCTACCTTGGACGCCGCACATGAAAGATTTTGCACTTTTTCCACGTGAGCCGGAGCATGTTCGTAACGAAGGACAAAAAGCGTAGCCCTGAGTGCAAGCGCGGTTGTTGGAGTGGCGGCAACCGCTGCGATAGACTCCCACACTATTCGCGGTCACCCGGACGATGCGGCGGGAAATGTGCTATTCCGAAACTGTACTCCGGAGCGAGGTCTGTGACCTGTTTCTCGATCCACAAATATGTACGCCTGAGTCCTTCTTCTAAAGATATTTGCGGCTCCCATCGCAACACTTCTCTGAGACGCGAATTATCCGAATTGCGGCCGCGCACACCTTGGGGGCCCGAAATGTGCCTTTTGTTCACGTGAACACCGGCGATTTTAGCGATCATGTCAGCCAGTTCATTGATGGATACCATTCGATCCTGGCCCAGATTTAAGGGCTCGCAATAATCAGACCGCATTAGCTTGTATAAGCCGGTAACGCAATCATCGATGTAACAGAAGGACCGCGTTTGCTCGCCATCGCCCCAAATTTCAATTTCATTGAGGCCTTCCAGTCGTGCAGCTGCGATCTTGCGGCACAAAGCCGCGGGTGCTTTCTCCCGTCCACCCATCCAGGTTCCGAGTGGGCCGAAGATATTATGAAATCTAACAATCCGAGTTTCGAGCCCGTAATCCTGCCGATAGTGAATGCAAAGGCGCTCGCTGACGAGCTTTTCCCATCCGTATGCATCTTGAGGCTCAGCCGGATAGGCGTCTTCTTCCTTGAGGGGCACGCAGTTCGTTGCGGTTTGCCGGTATTCTGGATAAACGCACGCAGATGACGTGTACAGGTATCGACTTACACGGTTCTGTCTGGCCGCTTCGATGCAATGAAGATTGATTAGAGAGTTATTATGCAAGATCTGCGCGTGATTGCATGAGATGAAGCCCATCCCGCCCATGTCCGCGGCTAATGCATACACCTCATCGATCCCTGCAGTTGCCCGCAGGCAGTCCTGCCACTTCCTCAGATCAAGCAACTCAAATTCGTTGGCATCACTGGTACAAAACTCTGGCGGCTTCAGATCGACTCCCCTTACCCAATAGCCTTGCGCCCGAAGAAAAGAAACGAGATGATGACCGATGAATCCCCCTGCGCCGGTTACCAAGACCCTAACGATATCGGCCATTTTCCCTCCTGACAATTCATAATAACGCCCAAGGCATTTCCAGTGCCAGCTGTGCGACTCCACTCGGAGGCCACATTTGTGCTGAGACATGCGCGACGGTGCACTACTGATCCGCGCAAATTAGCATCTGCTGATGGGGTGCAGCAATTGTTTTCTTGGCACCCGACGCTCTGCGGGCCTTCCTCCTTCGCCTTCGTTCCGCAGCAGAACAACTGGGAACAACTGGATACTCGGGTTGTGCATCTGCACCGTACCGCATTAGAATCGGTACGTCTATGCATCGTGTATCGAATCTCTTCTTTCGACTTTTGATCTTCGCGGTGGCACCCGCCGTCTTTGGTTTTCTCCAGGTGGCGGTGGCACAAAACAACAGTCCTTCGCAGGACTTGGGCCATCAGGAAGACCCCGCCCACCAGCGAGACACCTCGAAAGAACCGCAAGCGCCGACGGCTCCACCTTCAGCTGCCACAGAACAAGCAAGTCGGATTGACACGAATTCCTCGACGCTCGTCCTTGGTCCCGGGGATGAAGTAGAGGTCACAGTGTATGGGGCGCCCGATCTTTCCGGGCACACCCGGGTGAGCCCGGACGGAAATATCTCGATGCCGCTGATCGGTTATGTTCGAGTGGCTGGCCTCAGTAGCAGTGAAGCGGAAGCGGCCATCGAAGCTCAGCTGCGCCAGAATAACATTGTTAACGACCCGCAAGTCTCTATATACGCTAAGGAATATACCAGCAGCGGAATTTCCGTGGCCGGCGAGGTCGCCAAGCCCGGGTTCTATTCCACTCTTGGCCCACACCGGTTGTTTGATGTTTTGCAGGAAGCGGGAGGTCCCACCGATAAAGCTGCCAACAAGGTCATGATCACCCACCGTGACCAGAAAGACGCAACGACCCTTGACATCTCGAAAGATCCGGCGCAAATGGCCGCCAGTAATGTTGCGCTACAGCCGGGCGACACCGTTGTGGTTCCGAAAGCGGGTATCGTTTACGTACTAGGAGAGGTAACTCGGCCGGGTGGGTATGTGCTAAATTCCACGGGAGGAATCACGGTCTTGCAGGTGGTGGCGGTCGCCGGGGGACCAACTCACATCGCCTCCGCCGGAAAAACGAGACTGCTTCGTCGTACTGAGAATGGGTTCCAAGAACAACGGATAGACCTGAAGAAACTTCTACGTGGCAAGGCTCTCGATGTTTCCGTCCGGAACGAGGACATACTCTTCATTCCGAGTAGTGCGATCAAGACCGCGCTGAATGCGAGTGCGCTGGTTGGCGTTGCTGCAAGCACCGCGATATACCGCATTCCTTAATATACCGTGTTCCAATCTGCTCGTTCGCGGTGCCTGGGTGTGCGAACAGTCGGCGGCTACCTTTCGTTCATGTGAGCCTGCCGACTTTCGAATGCACCGCCCTGCGCACTCATCCTGGTCCGCCGCCGCTCCCGAGTTATCCGCTCCGGCCCGTAGGAGTCAAGTTCTCGCTGCAAGCCCGATTTCAAAACTGAGAGGACTCACACAGGTGTGCCGTTTCTGAGCGCACCCCATGGACAATGGAGCTCCGGAGATGCTGCTCTACTCGATGCCACGGTTCTTCAAATTTCTGTCCAAAGAGCAACGGCAGGCGTTTCTTGAAAGCCTTAGCGAGAAGGCATTATGAGACCGCGGCGCGCCATCTGTCCCCGCGCCTGTGGCTGCATCCGACGGCGTACGACAGTCTCCGGCAGCGAGTTCCGTGTCGCATCGGCTGGCGGTGTGTGGTGTGATGTCAAACTTGGAGTCACGACAAGGAATTTCGAGTTGGTCCAGGAATAATTCTGAACAGAACCACATCACGCTGCGCAGCGACGGGCAGTTGACTTTGCAAGACAGTCACTCTGTTCAATGGCGCTAATCATTTGCGGAACGAGCCGATCTTTCGAAAACAATTTCTGCACTTCAACCCCGCGCGGCAAATTATGTGCGGTGTCCTTCACTGCGCGGAGTATATTTGCCACTACTCCTTCGACATCACCGTGGGACGAAACATAGGCGCCAGATCCTCCAATGATGTCTGTCACGTGACTCTCATTGGGCCCGATGTAGAGGAGTGGTTTTTTCACGGCGAGCACGTTGTAGATTTTGCATGGGTGGACAATGCCTACATACGGCTCCCCCATCACGACCACGTGGAGGTCGGCTGCCGACAGCGATCCCGATAGCCTCTCTATCGGTTGGTAGGGAATGCACACCACATTGCGCAAACCGCGGTCCCGGGCACGCTGCTTCACCTTGACAAATTCGCTTCCGCCTCCCACAAAACAGAAAGCAACGCCATCATTCTCCGCCAGCCGCTCAGCCGCTTGCAGCAGGGTTTCTAACGGGTGGCACGGGCTATGGTTCCCCGAATACATAACGACGAATTTGTCCGAGAGCTTATAGTTGGCACGGAACTCTTCCCTGCCCGCTGGATCGAACCTGACGCTGTCATCGTGTGACCAGGGCGGCACAACCAGAACTTTTTCCGCGGGGATGCCCTTCGCCTGAATACGTTCTTTCATAAACCGATCGAGGGCAACAACGACGGCAGCCCGTTTCATGCTGTACAACATCATGCGTGACAATACACGTGCAGCGAGTGATTTCTCCGATAGCCATCCGGCAGCAATAGCCTCATCCGGATTGAGATCCATGGACCAGAATACGAGGCTGGTCGCTCTGCAGGGCACGGCTAAGCTCGAAAGGAAAGAAATGAGGGGCGGAGACGTCATTGCCACTACAACATCGAAGCGCGGCAGCAACCACAAACGAAGGGCGCAGATTGCCATGAATGTGCCGAAGTCGGTTGTGCGGCGCCATTTCGAGGCCTTGCCGAATCCAGTCGATCGTATGCGGATGATATTGACATCGTTCCAATTCTCCCGCTTGGGAAACCGAATATGCGGATCGTCGTAGCCTCGGGAACTACACACGACCGTGACCTTGTGTCCAGCCTGCGTCAAGGCCCTTGCTAAGTCAGCCGCATGCTGAGCGGTCGAGACTACGTCCGGATAGAAGGCTTGGTTCAGAAGCAAGATGTTCATGATTGGTGGATGCTTAGCTAATACTTCAGACAGAACCGCAGTGTTTCCCGAGGGTAACACTTGCTCGACCGCTCTATAAAACCTCTTGAGCAAAAGCTGCACCGGGGCCTGCCGCAGTCGAAATAATGCACTCAACCTCTCTCCACCTCCGCAAATGCTGTCCGATTCTCGCTCAGATTAACGTTTTCTTCCTTGTGTAATACGAATCCACCGATCGACAGCACGTCCATCCGCGTTCGCAGGAAGCAGTCGATCGCTTGGGCCGGTGTTTGGACAATGGGCTCATTCTCATTAAAGGACGTGTTCAGCAGCACGGGCACTCCTGTCACTTCCTCGAATTCGTGAAGCAGCCTCCAATACAGCGGATTCACTTCACGTTCCACCGTCTGGAGCCTCCCCGTCCCGTCCCCGTGCGTCACCGCTGGAATCCTGTCGCGTTGCTTTGGCTTGATCTTGTATGCCATCACCATGAATGGCGATGGGTAGTCCGTCTCGAAATACTCACCTACCCTTTCCGCCAAAATCGACGGGCAGAACGGCCGGAATGGCTCACGGTATTTGATGCGGCTGTTGAGAATCTCTTTCATATCCTTGCGGCGCGGGTCCGCAAGAATGCTTCTGTTCCCTAACGCACGCGGCCCAAACTCCATGCGGCCCTGGAACCAACCAACAATCTTTCCCCGTGCAATTGCGTCCACCGTGTTGCCAATCAGATCCTCCTCCGGGACCTTGTGGTACTTGCATCCGACGGTCTCCAAATCGCGGAGGATCTCACTGTCCGTATACTCGGGGCCATAGTACACATGGCGCATCTCAAAACACCGAGGCAATTTCAGCTCTTGATGCTGAACATACAGCGCTGCGCCAATCGAGGTCCCCGCGTCGTGCGCCGCCGGCTGCACGTACACGTCCCGGAAGTTCGTACGCTCGAGGATCATGCCGTTGGCCACGCAATTCAATGCCACGCCACCTGCCAAGCAAACCATGGCCTTACCCGTCTGCTTCTGGACAAAATTCAACAGGGTGAAGTAATTCTCTTCCAGTACCAACTGCGCTGAAGCGGCCAGGTCCATGTCCCTCTGACGGATCTCTGACCGGGGAGCGCGCGGCGCCCCGAACTCATCCGCCATCCTTTGCGAAAATATGGGACCCAAAACCGGCTCACCACAGTACCAAGTCATCTCCACCCCTTTGTTATGGTGGGTGAAGTAGTCCAGATTCAGCCGACACTGATCCCCTTCTGTGCGGACCACGCGTCGTACCTGTTCGGCAAAGCGAGGCTCTCCGTAAGCCGAGAGGCCCATCATCTTGTACTCGTCCCCGAATTTGGGGAAGCCGAGAAATTGGGTGAGTGCGGTATAGAAAATGCCGAGCGAATGAGGGAACGAAACGGATCCGCGAATTTCTATCTGATTCGCCTTGCCCACTCCCCACATGACGCTACTAAAATCACCGAAACCGTCAATGGAGATGACTGCGGCCTCCTCAAAAGGGGACGCGAAAAACGCACTGGCCAAATGCGCGCGGTGATGCTCAACGAAATGTACCGGTCGCTTCTGCCGTGAGACAATCCCTTCTGCCGCCAGCAAGTCGCCTACCTGCGCGATCCGCACACTGTTTGCAGCACGGGAACCTAGCTTCAACCAACGATGTGGCTGCAACGCGGCCCGTAGCAGTTTGTCCTTCAGGTGAGCCTTGGGATTGCGCGAAATCGCGATGTGGTCTGGCTGTGCGCCTTCGAGACATGCTTTCGCCGCACCAACGGGCAACCCTGCCCAGTGCTTCGTGCGATTCATCCTCTCCTCTTCCAAGGCGACCGCAAGCTGCCCGTCGAGCAGCAACGCGGCTGAAGAATCGCCGTGGAACGCGTTAATCCCAAGGATTTTCATTTTCTTCCCACAATCTCCACTGGCTCTCCGTTGTCGAAGAGAAGGCAGACCTTCAGGAATCGTGAGCGGCTAGTTCAATCAGGCACTTCTAGTCGCGAACTTGGCTTCGATGCTTTCCACAACCATATTTAGAACTCTGACCGCTTCGCGACCTTCTTCTGCTGAAACAGGCGGTGCGGATCCGGAAAGGATGCTATCGGCGAACTCAGAAATGATGATTTCGTGCGTGCTTCGTACCCTCTTGGTTGCTACGCGAATTGAATTTGTAACAAACGCCCCCAGCAATTGGCCCAATTCTCGCAACAAAGACACGCCGACTGGAATGGGCTTCAACTCTGTACGTCGGTACTGCACCACATTCATGCTTTCAAGGTCCACCATTAGGAAACCCTTGTCGCCTAGAACCTCAACCTTCGCTGCCCACTCATCAGTGGTGTAAACCACGGTAGCGGAACTGATCGCGTCCTCCCCGACCAGGTTGATTCGGTAGTCCTCGAATGAGGACCATGGATAATCGTTCATGACCTTCAGGGCATCGACGCTCACGTTGTGAATATGGGGAACGAAGACCAATGTCATGTAGACAATGTGTGGACCCGTTTCCCCGATTACTCCGCCGGGCAACTTGTGAGCCCAGTGTTCCGGGCGCGAGGTCATGTAATTTGTGGGAGTCGAAAGAAAGATGCGCATTCCGCGCACTTTTCCAATCGCTCCATTTGCCACCATGCGCCGCGCTTTCATAAACGGCTCGTAAAACAAGTCGCTGTGCGCTACGCAGACCTTCAGACCGTAGTCCTTGGATGCTCTCACGATCTGATCGCAATCACCCACAGTGAGTGCCATGGGCTTTTCGACCAGAACGTGGCAGCCCTGTCGCAAGGCCTCGACAGCCAAACGAACATGGGTCTGGGGTGGTGTGCAGATGTCCACCAAGTCCGGTTTTTCAGCGCTCAGCATTTCCGCAATGTTGCCGTAAGAGCGTGGAATGCCAAAGCGGGTTGCCACTTCCCTCGCGGCAGCGAGATTCAAATCGCAGACTGCTACGAGCTCGATCTTGGACCTCAATCTTAAGAATGCAGGAATGTGCTTCTTCCCAGCGATCAGGCCGGAGCCGATGATGGCGGCACGGACTTTTTTCAAGCGATCCTCCCAGATTTGCTACGCGCAGTCACTATCACCCCCATCAAGTATGCACAGCCAGCGGCGATTTCCACAACCCAGTGTGCTCCAAGCTCAGGCCACGCAGCGGAATATCCTTGGGGTTGCTGTCAATGAATTGCTCCATCCAGATCTCAAGCGTTAACAATTGCCATATTTGCATTGACCAGTCCTGTTTGCCGATTCTGTGTTGTTCGACGAGAGAGCGCACTTCGCCTGGTTGAAAAATGCCGCGCTTTTTCAGGCGTGACTCGGAAAGCAATTCGTCAATCATCGGCTTCAGTTCATGGGCGAGCCAATAATCGATGGGAGCGCCGAAGCCTGCCTTGGGCTGGCGCAATATTTCAGCTGGGAGCATACCTGCCATTGCCTTGCGCAGGATGTATTTGGTAATCGGTCTCACCGATCCGCGGACCTTTAACCGTGGCGGCACATTCCAGGCCACGAACTCGGCCAAGTCACGATCGAGAAACGGCACACGCACTTCAACCGAAGAAGCCATGCTCATCTTGTCCGCGTAGGTCAGATTTAAACTGGTCATGAAGATTTTGGAGTCCAGATAAAGCATCTGATTCAAGAAGTCCGCATGGTCGACGTCTTGGAAGAAGGATCGGTGGCGCTCGTAGGGGTCCCGGATATGGATCTCTTTCGAAATGAGAGGAGCGAGGAGCTTCTCCCGCAGCTCCGCATCGATGTACGTGCAATTCATCAAGAACTGTTCGACAGGTGGCAAAGATCCACTACGAGCCATTTTCTTAGCCAAACGCCCAATCCCTTTCAGGCGTGAGTTCCGTAGACCCGGCATTCCAAGCAACAGGGGTTCTATAAGCCCTCGCCTCAGCACGGACGGAACTCTGCGATATGCTTCCCCCCAGTAATAGGCGGAATGCTTCCGGTAGCCCGCGAACAATTCGTCGCCACCGATGCCCGACAGCAACACAGTCGTGCTGCCGCGCGCTTCCCTACAAACCAAGAAGGCCGCGATAACGGCCGGATCGGCGGTGGGCTCGTCCATGTGCCAGGTAATCTTGGGCAGCAGTTCCGCAACGTCAGGGTCTACAACAATTGTCTGGTGCTCGCAGCCCATCCGTCGTGCGAACCGCTCAGCTACTGCCGGGTCATCGAGGGTTCGTTCCCCAACGCGGTACTTCTCGGGGAACGTAATTGTACAGGTGCGTACCGGATGGTCAGACAACTTGGCCATCATCGCAACGATGCTGCTTGAATCCAGCCCCGCACTGAGGAACGCACCGATGGGAACATCACTGATCATCTGCGACTGGACGGAGCGGCGGAGGCGCTGGCGAACCTCGTCCACCAACTCAGCCTCCGAACGTCGATACTGAGCGTGCTTGGACGGGAATTCCAGGTCCCAGTACTTCCACATCGTCCATCGACCACCTTGGAATGTAGCGGCGTGCCCCGCAGGAAGTTTGTAGATACCACGAAAGATGGTGTTCGGGTCCGGAACCCAAAGTAGAGTCAAGTACTGCTGCAACGCGCCAAGATCGATCTCGGCTTCGATTCCTGGCACCTGTAACAGAGCCTTGATCTCAGACGAAAATGCGAAGCGCCGGCCCTGTTGGGCGTAATAAAACGGTTTGATACCAAAATGATCGCGTGCGACAAATAACGATGGTGTAGCTCCGCGAAGGTCGCAAATGGCAAAAGCAAACATTCCATTCAACCGCTTTACGCACTCGCGCCCTTCCTCTTCGTAAAGGTGGACGATCACTTCGGTATCGGTTCGGGATACAAAGCGATGACCTTTGGCTAATAATTCGTTCCGCAGCTCTGGAAAATTGTAGATCTCACCGTTGTAGGTGATCCACAGAGAACCATCCTCGTTCGTCATGGGCATGTGCCCGGTGCTGGACAGATCGAGAATGGCTAGGCGTCGGCTAGCAAGTCCTATGTAGCATTCGTCGGGAAATCTCTTTTCCCAAATCCCAGAGTCGTTTGGTCCGCGGTGCGCTTGGACCTGTATCATCCGCGCCAACGTTTCTGTATCCCCCCAGTTCACGACTCCAGCGATTCCGCACATTTGTGCTCCCTGCTACCGAACAATCGGGTAAGCTCCCGCCCTATCTTTCTGATGCTTCAGTTCGTACATTTTTGCTTTGGTGTGGAACATTTGAACCGATTGAAAACTACAGTAAATAATTCCCGGCACTCCATCTAGCATTCCAAGACGGAACAAATAACGATAAAGAAAAATTAATACTGGCGAACCGGGCAGTTTATATAGCCATTTTTTCAACCATCGCCTCCGCTGCGCTTGCGTGCCTAACAGAGACGGCGGCAACTCGTGGTCATGCTGTCCAGCTTGCTCTAGTACTCTCGATTCCCAATTTGAATATTCGTTATGTTTTGCAATGTAGCGGGAAAGAGTCTCGACATTCTCATGGACAAGCGCATGCTTCAGGCTTCCTGTTTTGCCATCGACGACCACATGTTCGTGCACTTCGATATCACCCATGGAGTCGTCTTGGTCCCTAAGACGGCACTCGAAATGACCTTTTCCGCATCGAAAAAGAGACAGCTTCCAAAATCCGCTGTCGCCAAACCGAAGCACCCTTCCGAGAAATTTCAACTGGAGGAACACATAGTAGCCCTGGAACCCGGGATTCCGAATTGCTTGCTCCACTTCAGCAGCCAGGTCGGGAGTCAAAACTTCGTCGGCATCTAGCAGCAGGACCCAATCGTTCTCGAACGGAAGCGAATCGAGTGCCCACTGCCGCTTCTTCGGCCAACCGCCGTGGTAATGGAACTGCACCACTTTTGCACCGAAAGCGCACGCTACTTCGACCGTTGAATCCGTACTCTGCGAATCTACTACATACACTTCGGCGAACCGTCGAATGGCTTCGAGACAACGTGCAAGATGTCGCGCCTCATTTCGTGTCGGAATCACCACTGTGACAGGAATGGAATCGGAGTTTGCGCTGTGCCAGGGTACCGTCCGAGAGTCTGAAATGTTTTGCATGTTCAGTTTTATTCAGGGACCAAGGTCGACGTGGGCAAAGTGTAAAATCCAACTCCGCGCGGGCAGGAAGTGAGCTGCGCATATTATAAGCTACGCGCCGACGTGGTCAAGGCGCACAGGTTTCTCACAACCCGTGCAGCTCTACCCCGCAGCGATATGAACGGACGGCGCTGAACGCGGTGTGTGAAGCCAGAACCCAAGAGCGACAAGAGCCCACAATCGTGACCAGGCTGGACTGTCGGGCTCTCGACGGAAGAGTTCCCGTACCTTGTCGATTCCCACTGGGTCAAGCAATCCGGAGTCCTGCAACGCACGGAGACTCTCTTCCGCAACGTCACGTAGAGGTCCCCGCAGCCACTCGGAAATCGGAATTACAAAGCCACGTTTGGACGACGCGATAGGCAGTCTTCTATACACACTGACGCACATCTTTCGCAAAAGATCCTTCGATCGAGCTCTCTTGGGCAACAAGATATCGCCGGGCAATCGAAATGCCCATTCAATCAAGTCGAGATCCAGGAAGGGAACACGGATTTCCAACGAATTCGCCATTCCGAAGACGTCGCTGTCACGCAACAGCACATTTTGCAGATAAAATGCAGCATCCAGTCTGACCACGGAAGATAACAAATCAGCCGGTACGTAGCAACCCTGATACTGCAGCTCCAGAACCTGAAAGTCGTCCGAGAGATTGAGATCTTTGGCATAAAGGCCGAATGCTTCAAGCCCGGTGTCAGCGATCAAGCGACGGTGCCGAAAGTACAAGCCGATCAATCCTGGATTGACTTTAGCGATCTCGTGCGCTTTTTGTTTGACAATGTTGTTTCGGAACACCGTCGCGAACCGAGCCGCCGCGGTGCGCACCGCTTCCGGAAACGGACTGAGCCAAGTCATAGCGTGATAGTTGCGGGGAACGCGGTGCGACAGGTTGTAGCCGCCGAAAACCTCATCGCCACCCAATCCTGACAGTCCAACTGCAATCCCATTTTCACGAACTGCACGCGAAACAATGTAGGAGTTGAAGCCATCCATCGACGGTTGATCCATGCAATTTAATGCCTGATGGATCCACTGTAGAGCAGTACTGTCACTGACGGGACAATCATGGTGGGGCACACCGAAACGTTCCGCTGCGATCCTAGCCGCCACAACCTCGTTGTACTCGGGATGGTCGGGGAACGACACCGTAAAGGCGTCGAGGTTATGTTTTTCGGGCGTAAGCCCTAGTAACGCAATAGAATCCAGCCCCGAACTCAAAAAGAGACCGACTCGCACATCGCTCAGTAAATGCCGACGAACCGATTCCTGCAAGATTGTGTGGCCCTCGTCCACAACATCTGCAAGACGACGGCCACGTTGAGATTCCTGAGGCAGGGGAAATTGCCAGTGTCTTCCCTCTGCCACAACATTCCCGCGTTCATCCCGTTCCTGCCAGCAACCGCGAGGCAGAGAGAATATGCCCTCGTAGATCGTGAGTGGTTCCTGAACCGCTCCATACGCCAAATAGCCAGCTAGCGATCGACGATCAATACGAGAATTTAGAAGCTTGCTTTGGAGCAGCGCTTGCACTTCGGACGCACAGACAAACCAACTGTCTTTCTTCTCAGCATAGTACAAGGGTTTGATTCCCAAGGGATCCCGCGCAACCACCAGGCGCGAGCGGCGAACATCCCACAGGGCAAAGGCAAACATACCTCGAAGCCGACTCAAACACTCGGTTCCCCAGCGCTCATAGGCACGCAAGAGAACTTCTGTATCGCTGTGACCTTGGAATTGAAAGCCGTCGGTTTTCAACAGATCACGCAGCGCGGGAGCATTATAAATCTCGCCGTTGTAAACAAGGATATCGCCGGTCGCTTCGTTCACCATCGGTTGATGGCCGAGTGGAGAAAGGTCTTGAATAGCGAGACGACGATTTCCCAAACCAACCGTCGCGCGGCCAACCGGTATCACGGTTGAACCGCCATCATCGGGACCGCGGTGCAACTGAGCGTCGAGCATTGCGCGCACAGCTTCGTTTACCTGATAGGACGAGAGCTCCCCCACAAATCCGGCAATTCCACACATTAAATAAATCCTCGAAGTCGATAACGTTCAATCAGCGTGATTAAGCGTGATTCATCAGCGATGATCGCGCGCAGCACAGCGGTGGTACAAGTCCAGCATCTGCTCAGTGACAGAACGCCAAGAAAACTCCCTTTCCATCCATTTTCGTCCAATCAAACCCATATCCTGAAGCGGCATCGAACTGATGCGACGAATAGCACCCGCAAGAGTTTGAGGGTCATTGTCGACCCACAAACCACACTTCATTTCTTCCAGACGACTCCAAGGAGTCCCCTTGCTCGCAATCACTGGAACACCATGGGCGAGGGCCTCGGCTACGACGATCGCGAAATTCTCGGTGTAAGACGGTACCAGAGCAACGTCAGAACACTCAAATAGGCTCTTCTTGGCCTCCGCCAAGACTTCCCCCATCATCTCCACTCGTCCATCCACTCCCAGCGCGTGAATTCGATCCTTGAGTTGCGAAACGTACTTCGGCGAGCCCCACCCAGCGATGGCGAGACGCCATGGAAGGGTTGATCCGACAAGGCTGCAAGCCCTCAGCAACGCTTCAATTCCCTTCTTTGGGTCCAATCGTCCGATGAAAAGCAATCGAAGCTCTCCATTCCTCCCGATTCGATCAAGCTCGACGGGAACATCCACTCCGTTGGGAATCATGGCCGTTCGCAACTTCCGGAAACGCTCCAACATCTCACGGCTCTCATCTTCTGACGTAACGTGCATCGTCAATTCAACGCGATCTGCTGTGTGGTACCACAGAAAATCCCAAACTGCCTTTAGGGCGATTCGTGAAGAGCCTTCCCAGCGCTGAAGAGCGCCCCGCGGCGACCAGATTAGCGGCTTGTTCATTGAGCGAGCGAACAAGATGGTTGGGAAGGTCGGAAAGTTGTAAACTCCCGTGAGATGGACAACATCCGCCCACCGCATGTACGAGGGCAGTAACCGCATCAGAGTTGGCGAGACCGAATGCCGGTGCCGGCGCGGACAATAGCGAACTCGAAATCCCTCCGGAAGTTCCACTTCTTCGTTCTTGTCTACGTCTAGTACGCGATCTAAGCCGTTCCCGTCCGTGGTCAGAACGCGGACCTCACAGCCCAACTCCACTGCGTTCCGACACAGCTCGAATGTGGAGCGAATCGGGCCGCCATAGACGTAGGCGGGGTGGAACGACGGCACCACATGCAAAACTTTCATGAGGGCTGCTTAAGAGAAGACGATCTGTCGGTATCTTACAAAAGCTCCTTCACTTTGTCGCCACAAGATGGTACTAATATTTTCGTATTCTTCAAGGCCACAGTGCGCCCTAGAATTGCTCTAGTCACCTCCGGACTCGGTACCAGGCATGGCGGCATTGGCGTGGTTGCCCAGCTGATTGCCTCAGCGCTGAAAGAGCATTCCGATACCGCGGTGTGGGAACACCATGCCTTTTGGCCCCGATTTGCAAGGATTCCGGCAGCGGTAGGAAGGATATTTGTTGGCAGTCTAAAGACTCCCGATTTCGTTATTTACGACCACGTCGACCTCGCTATCTTGCACGCGATCATACCCCGACTGAAAGCGACTCCTTATGCTGTGTTCTTGCATGGTATAGAAATCTGGAAGCCTTTGGTCGGTCGGCGACGGGAAGCGCTATTGGGCGCAGATCTCTTGCTCGTCAACTCCTCCACAACGGAAGCCGAAGCTCGCGTTTTCAATCCGTGGCTGCCAAAAGTGGAAGTTACTTGGCTGGGTGTCGAGCGCCAGAACGAAATTGCGGACGTCGGATCCAACCCTCCAGTCGGCCTAATTGTCGGCCGCATGGCCGATTCTGAGCGCCTCAAAGGCCACGACGCCGTAATGGACGCCTGGCCGCTGATCAGGTCTATCATCCCCGATGCTAAGCTGATGATTGTGGGCAGTGGGAACGATAAGGGCCGATTGCAAAAGAGAGCGAAAGCCGAGCAGTTGGCGGGCATCGAATTTTGCGGTCAGATCGACGATGCACAGCGGGACTGTATGTATCGGTCTTGTCGTCTGCTTTTTTATCCTTCCAAGCAGGAAGGGTTCGGACTGGCCGGAGTGGAAGCGGCAAGCTTCGGCGTACCGTTGTTGGGACTAGCCGGCACCGTCACGGAAGAGCTGTTCCCAACCGGCACGGGCGCCGCGCTCGCTAAAGATCTTTCCAGGGAGAGCATCGCGGAAGCCGCAATCCCTATTTTGAAGAAGGCTCAGCACGCGGCAGAACTGGGACGCGCGGCATCAGCCAGGGTCAATGCATTTTTTCTAAAAGAACACTTTGCTGACCGGCTTCGGCGAGCGTTGACATCCCAGGTGTCTCTATACCGAGCATTGGCCACAGACATCCCAAACATAGATCTCCGAAACAGAAAACCCTCGGCATCCGCTCAAGTGGTCTCGTCCGAAAGCCGAAAATCCTCGCCTAAATAACAGCGGAGACCCCATTGGACAATCGCCGAGACAATCTACGGTCAACGCCGTCGAGAATTCAACAAGCTTTCGACCTCTGTTGGGTCATCGCGGCGGTGGCAAGCCCCGAATGTGCCTGGCACTGCCACAATATTATCGATCGCAATGGATGTCGCCTTCAGGTCCTCATCGAGAAAGCTATATCCCAGGGGCAGAAGAAAATTCGTTACCCAGGACGAATTTGCGCTTGCGACCTCGCAAATGAGAAGCGGCCTTGTCCGATTGAACAATGCCCTGCCTCCTTCCAACACGAGACGCTCACCAGCTTCGACATCGATCTTAACAACATCGGGGACAGGGAATCTTTCGGCTAGCCAATCTAGCGTTACTGTTACCACAAATTGACGGTTTCTTATCCCACCGGTTTGACTATTGCCAAATCCGCTCATGAAGTTTGATGAACGTCCCCGTTGTGCAATGTTTAGTTCCCCAAGATCCACGGTGTCAGCAACGGCGGCACACAAAACACGTACATTGGTAATTGCAGAAGCAGAGCGATTGAGCAAAGCGCCTAGCCATGGGTCGGGTTCGACAGCCAAGACGGTTCTTGCCTTGGCGGCCGCGGAGAATGAGAATAGTCCGACATTTGCGCCAACATCCCATGCGACGGAATCTCGGGAAACAAACCGCCTTACCGTATCCATCAGGCCGCCGGTATCTGCTCGTTCCAGGCTCGGGCGCCAAAAATTCAGGGCGGAGTCTGGGGTTACGTAGATGAGGTGCCCACCGAGATCCTGCGGTAGCCTTCTGCGAAGGACAACGCCTCTACTCAACCGTTCAGCCAGCGAACGCAGCATCGGACTATTTTAAACCTACTCGATGCTTCGACCTTCGACCTATGTCTTGGGTGAGCGGAAACCCCACTGCGCGTTCGAGAACGAGTATCCGCACACACATTTGGGTCACTCGAACACTCGAACCCTCCTTGGCGGCAGGGTTGCCACTTTACATCGAAGGGAAAATCGCGACACGTCACAGGCATGGCCGAAAACCTCGGTGATCACTTCAAGGTTTCGGGCGATCGCTGAGGCGAAGATACCCGTAAAATTCGCCCCGCAAATGGCAGCACGCGTCTGATCACTGAGATTTTATAGACCGGCTGCTAGATATTATACAAAAGCCCAGAGAACAAACGAGATTACACAAACCCAGATGTCGCTTCGGTGACAGCGCGACGGTAGCGATCCCAAGTACAATCCTCCGCCCTTTTCCTTGCCGCACGGCCCATCGCGGGTAGGAGACCGCGGTTCTTGTCGAACCACCGCAATGCGTCTACCAAGCCGTCCAGATCGCCAGGGGGGAGCAACCTGCCTGACGCTTCGGTCAGCACATCGGCACCGGCGGTAGCGGTCGAAGCGATCGCTGGCAAGCCGCATGCCATGGCTTCGAGCAATACTAAGCCAAATCCTTCGAAGAACGACGGGAACACGAATACGTCTGCCCGACGATAATGATCACGGAGCGCTTCTGAAGAAAGAGCCGACACGTGAGTAACACCGCGCGGCAACGACGCTTTCTTACTGTCGCTTAAGTACCACGACCCTACGAGGTGGAGCTCGGCCGACCGCAGTGCGGCCTTCTCCCACGCTTGAAGCAGTGTGGGGATTCCCTTGCGCAGTGAGTTTTGCCCGGCGTAGATGAAGGTCAGCACCTCTGATCCCTCATTCCGAGCGCACGGCGTCCAGAATTCCAGATCGACGCCGTAAGGGGCCAACGAGATCGCCTTGTTCGGATAGAATGACCGGATTGTCTCCTCGACGAAGCTGCTCGGCGCCAACACGACATCGGCAAGATCCATCTCTTCGCGCTTTTGTTCGAGACGCATGTAGGGGCTGGACGTCAGGCCAGCCGTAGGCAGCCAGTTGACAAACTGTCGTGCGAGTTCCGCCTGTGTTTTTTCCCACGCGGGATAGTAACCGATCGGCATGTCATAGATACACGCCTTTCCCAGACGCTTGGCCTCTTGAAATTGCCAAAGCGAACAATCTTCATAGGCGTGAACTGCGCGCACACTGACGCGCCGGCATTCTCTGCGCATTGTGCGCATGAGCCAGTCGTTCGCCTCGTAGGCAAGAGCCTCGTCCCCACGTCCTATGGCCCGTGTGATGAGGCGGCGTATTTCTCCCAGCCGGCCCTGAATCTTAGGTGCGCTAGCAAGGGCGGGGAAACGACGACGCCCGAATCGTTGCACCATCGGTCGCAAGGGGCCGACACGCTCGAGTAGCTGCAAGGTTAGAAGAGACGGCATCCAGGCCACACAGAAAGCCTCCAACCGTTGGGCATTGAAATGCGCTAGCGCCGCATGATGGGAAAAAGGAGTGCCGCTCGGGTGCCCGAATAAAACGCTCACGCAGCGCCCCATCTTAAAAGAGCCTGCAGTGACGACCTGCCAGGGTCGCCGCCGAATCGGCATAATCCTTGTGGCCAGCTTGAGAATGTGTGCGCTTGACTACTTCGCGAAGGGTTGCGATGGTCGCCTTGGAACAACGTTGTGGCAGGCTGGTTCATTTCGCGACACTGCCACCGCTCTACCGAAGGTTTCACTGGCTCGTCCATGCTGCCAACCGGCGGTTATGTTCGATCGGACGCTTTTCGGGAACGAAGACTCGCCAAACAGCATTTGGAATGATCCTTGTTTGGAAACCTGCGGCTGACACAATCCCTTCACAAAGCGATTCTAGCTGATAGGAATGGGTCTCGATAAGCCAACGAACATCGGCAAGAACATTAATCGTCTTCGCTCCCTCGAAAATCTGTTCCTCTCCACCATCCACATCCATCTTTATGAAGCAAGGACCGAGTATGGAAGTGGCAAGAGAGTCCAGGCGAATCTCATGCGCGGTGTCAAAAAGGCCCAAGAATTTGGAGAAGAGCTCTAACCGCTGTAATTGATCTAGCCCGTTTAGTCTGAGATTCTCGTGTAGACATGGGAACAAATTTACATCCGGCTCGAATGCGAATACTTTCGTGGCTTCCGTCTTCGTGAGGAAATAAAGAGTGTATTCTCCGGGGGCTGCCCCAATATCGATGGCTGTCGAAATACCTTTGGACAGCCGATATAGCCAAGGGTGAATTTCCTTTTCAAAAAGCCCCAAATATGTCTGTGTTTGATTTCGTAATGACAAACCCATCATTATGTTCCTAAACGGGCCAGCCAGAATCTTGCGGGCTTTTCGTTCGGGCGACACTAACACGTTTTTCAGATGGGAACGTAATTTCATAATCACCATCAACAGGCCGCTGAACGGACAAAGCGCAACGCCTGCTGCACTCCATTTAAGAAAAGATCGCTAAGGACTTGCCAAACATTAGCGGGTAGCAACGGTACTGGGAGACCTTTCGGTCTGCACCGTTCCCTGAACACCGTGCGAAGACCGTTTGCGCTTAGCCTGATGGAACACGATTGCGGCAGCGGAAGCAAGTTGCAGGATTCCTCCGAGGTACTGCACCAATTGCGACTCGATCGTCAAAAACCCTGGTAGCAGCGCTAACCCAACCGCAATTGCAGTTAGGGTGGATCCGCGAGAAAAGAAGGCTAGTTCATAAATTGCAAGAACAGATCCAACAAGTAACCCAATGCCTAGGACGCCCGCCCAGCCAAAATTCATGTACCCCTCTGCTTCAAAACCACAGGCGATGGAAACTGACGTTAGGTCTTGCCTGTCTGTAAGGCCATATTCAACCTGGAAAAACTGGTTGGCGACGTTTACAGATGGTTTATCAGGCCAAAATACTCGCGGTATCAGGTTTTTTATCAGAAGCGGATAGCTGGTTCCAAGCTGGTAGGGAACGGTCTCTGGCGTTCTCTCAAGGATGAGTCCAGTCATCGCCAAGAGCGAGGAGCGCGAACTCGTCGCGCTGAGCTGCTCATCAAGAGGGACACGGCCCTCGAGAACATCTTCCCAGCCGGAAATTGAAACTTCGCCCCATCTCACGATAGCGTCTGTTATACCTACTCCCACCTCTCCCCGGGTCATTTCATGACGGATCGTTGTTTTGCCAGGCTGCAGGAAAAAGATGAGGCATACCGCCACGGTAATCATTGGCCAGGGAAGCTTCCGTTTCAGCGACACGTCAGCCACACCCATCAACAAGAACGGACCAACGATGGTGCCGAGAGATGCATTGAATCTTGCACCCGAGATCACACGCGTTGCAAGAAACACGATGGCGAGCAGGAAATCCAATTGAGAGAGTCCTCGAAATCGCCTCACCAGGACGAGCCAAAGAAACGCTGCTAGAGGGAGGGAGCTAAAAGCGATGGTGCTGATATTCCAGACTACAGTGCCGAAAAAAGGCACCCCGAAGAGATTCGCGACGGTCCCGAGCAATAGCAGCGTTTGAATTCGAGCTGGTGTACGGGCGCCCATTTCAAGAACGGGAAGCCGAAAGGTCTTGCTCCCAAGGACATGCATGGTCGCCATTCTTCCGACCCCCACTGACAGAAGCCCCACGATTCCAACCAGTATCGCCGTCGTGAGGACCGAATCGGGTAGATCGCCGCCGTGGTCGAATACGCTGGGCGATTTTCGCAGAGCGCCAAAGATGGCCATGCCGTAAAAAATAAAGTGAGCAGCGCACACTAGAGCCCAGATGGGAATTCTGGTGCTGCGTTTCCGGCTCCAGGATATATAGGCTTGAATTGAAATGGCCAGCAGCACGCCAGCATAAACGAATTCGACCGGAGTAACATTCTGGCTGCTGATGGTCGAAAGCCCCACCAGGAAAACCGCACCAGCAAGCCAAAGCAGGTAGCGACCAGAATCGGCCTGCAAACGACCTCTTCTCGGAAATGAGGTAGCTTGGCTTACGGAATGCATTTTGTTACTTTACCGTAGAATCCTTTCTGACGCGATGACAGGGTATGCCGACGGTTGCTTCCAACATCTCGCGATGACCCGTTCTACGATCTTCTCATTCTCCAGCTTCGAGCACCGCCAGAAACTCTTCCAGAAACCGCTCAGGGCCGAAACGCTCGGTCGCACACCGTCGGGCATTGCTTCCGAGGTACTGCCGGAGTTCGGGATCATTGATCAGACGACACATCGCGTCCGCAAGTTCTGCGGGCCGCTGGGCCTCTACCAAAAGGCCATTTGTCTCGTGCTCTACGACTTCAGGCAAGCCGCCCCGGCGAGTGGCGATTACAGGCAGACCTGAGAAACCAGCCTCAATTGCACTTAACCCAAGCGGCTCCTGTGAGCGGCTCGGAACTACGCAAAGATCCAGGTTCGAATAGATATCCCAGCGGTCACGTACGAACTCATGCCATTTCACCCAGTTGGCGACGCCCAATCTAACGGATTTACGCTCAAGTTCGCCTCGGTAGGCAGCATCCCCTTTTCCAAACACATGCAACTCGCAGCTCCCGTGTTTCTGGTGAACTACCGCAAACGCGTCGAGAAGATCGTCATGCCCTTTCCACGCGCCCACTTGACCCACGATGCCAATCCGGAAAGCCGTTCCAGGTCTCCGAGGCGGGTTCGTTAAAACCGCATCTGTAATCCCGTTGTGAATTACCCGGATTTTGGCTTCATCGATTCCCAGTTGTCGCAGGGAGCCTGCCACAGCCTGCGAGACGCAGACAAAACAGTTCAGCCTTTGGGCAAACCAGCCGAAGACCCTGCGATACTGAGGGAGATCTGGAACAAACTCGTGCAACCAATAAAGGTCGCGGTCGGGCCGCAAAAAAGGTAGCAGCAGGAGCACATGATGCCAATTTGTATGAATCACTCTTCTAGGATTGAGAAGTCGTAGCACACGTGCGTATCTCCACAGTAGACCAGGCAAATGCCAAATCTGCTCGCCCGTCATACGCAGGCATTCCGCGGTCAGGGTGGCTGAAATGAATCCAAGGTGCAGTACTTGACTCGGCAGACCGGCCACCTTCAGCCGATTTGAGAAATCGCCGTTGTTCCAGAAGCTGGTGATGAAAGAAACGTTTTCTCCATTCCGCGCAAGTCCTTGCCCCAATTCGAAGGCCATAACCTCCTTGCCCGAAATGTATCCCGCGGCGCAGACGATCACTATTGGAGAGTTCGCGTTAGCTTTCACTTAAGTTTCCGTAACACGACAAGGGAATGAACCACCTCGATAAGGGAGAAGCGAGCGTCGTTCTGAATCACTCTTTCAAAGTACACACAGGAATCCAAGCATCGCCAATCTTCCCCGGCTGGAGTGAAACTGTCATGGAGGCAAACTACCCCGCCCGGAAGCATCTTCTCGGAAATGATCGTCCAATCGGTTTTAATACCTTCCCACGAATGGTCGCCATCGACGAAGGCAAAGTCCAACTGATCGGGCATTTGACTCGACATCTCCCGGCTGTAGCCGCGTAAGATGCGAATACGGTTCTTCACTCCGGAACGTCGCAAGTGTCGTTGGCAGATTGACCAACAAGGATTGTTTCGTCTTTCTTCAGTCTCCACCCAAGGATCAACGCAATATAGAACACCACCTGGCGCTAATGCTGCGGCGATTCTCGCGGCGGAAACGCCTTGATAAGTACCAATTTCCAGCGCCTGACGGGCACCTGCAGCGTGGCGCTCTAGAGCATCCAGTTCAGCGGGGATGGTCTGGCTCGTCGCATTGACCAGATTCGCCCAATGCAAGACGTTTAGCACGCGAGGGCGCCGGGAAAGAAGGTTCTCCAACCAGAGATTCATTCCATTCATTTCGGCATCGACCGTCTGATGCACACTAAAGCGTAAGCAACCACCGTTCCGTTATTCTCGGCCTGAGGACTTGGCTCTCGGGGAAAGCTCATGCAAACAGCTAGCCCACTGGTTTTAGTGAGCGCCCAACTGGAGCCGGAATCCAGGATTCGCAATAGGCGCGCACGATGGAAGATACGCTCTCGGATATTGTTGCCGGTGCGACAATCTTACATCCCTGTTGGGCAACCCGAACTAGCTTCGAGGAGAGCATGCCAATGTCACCGGGAGCAAACGTGCCGCAGCCCGACAGTTCTTCGGCGCATCCGCACGCTTGACTTACGAGAGACGGCAGGCCGCTGGCCAACGCTTCATTCACCACGAGGCCCCAGGTTTCCCTGTAATCGCTGGGCAGAACGAGGCAGTCGGCCGCTACATATGCCTGAGATATGTTCTTTTGGTTCAAGAAGCCCGTAAAAGAAGCTGGAGGAAGCGTAGCTTCATAGTTTGTGTCTTCAATGCGCGGAGCTCTACGCTGCACCTCGGTATCGAATACGACCCGACAAGAGCGACGGAGATCCCCTCCCAGCACTCCCGAACCGACGAACAAAAGGTGCAGCTTTGGCAACGCTCTTCTTTCGATCAGATTACGCGCTGCCGCAACAAGGTCCAATGGCCGCTTCTTGGGGATAAATTTACCGCAGAACAATACACAGAATGCACCGTCAGGAATGCCCCACTGCTCCCGAAGCGCTGCGCGCCGTGGCCGTAGGGCCGCAGCCTGCATCGCAAAGCGGTCATTGTCCACGGCGTATGGTGCGGAATATAGCCTCGCTTCTGTAACTCCAGATTCCTCATAGAGGCGACGGTTTGCTTTTCCTATGTAGAAGAATCTGTCCACTCTTCGGAACAGCCAGTCGTTTCTCACGCGTTTTATCGTCCTTATCCACCGCTGTTGTGGAGCCAGGTCGTTACTCTCCCCACGCAGCCACACCTCAACACCCGCCGATCGGGCTTCACGAACAGCCTGCCAATAAGCCGCAACCTGCCATCCCTGAATCCATAGTGCACGTGCCTGGCTAGCCTTCAGTCGGTCCCGCAGTCGCTCGCGCAACCGGCACCTCCAGAAACTAGAGGGAGTGGCCCGCTGGTCGACCTCCAGGAAACGATGCGTGTAGCCAGACAGTGTGTCAATATCCCAAGCAAATGTTCGGCCAAAATCGCGATCCCTGCTACACCGGGTTCCGTGATCGGTTAAATACCAAACCTCAAATGGCACGCGACCGTCCCGCTCCAGCGCTTGCCAAAGCGGAACCTGATATTGAATCGGATGTGTAGTGAGAATTGCTAGCATAAGGTGGCCTTGCATAGCATGTCGATCCAACGGGCCTCGTATCCGTCCCAGATGACCATTTCTAAGCCGAGATGAAACGATTCTGCGGCAAACATTGAGCCGGCACACCGGCTACCACACTGCCGGGCGCCACGCTCTTGGTCACGACGGAACCGGCGCCCACTACGCACCCATCCCCTAATTCCACATCCTTTAGGATCACAACCTTCGCTCCGATCCAACAGCAGTTGCCAATCTTCACACTGCCCACATCCATGGGCTGCTCGTTTGGTTTGAGGCCCGGACCAAACCTGTGATTAGAGTCAGTAATGTAGACGTCTGGCCCGAACATGTTGTGATTTCCAATCTCGACTAACCCGCAAGCGTCAATCATGAGGTTCCGGTTAAAGTAATTCCGATTACCAATCCGGATTCGAACGCCCTCGTAGTTCCGGTTGTCTGGCCAAAGCCAGTATCCTTGAGTAAAAGAGTTGTATGAGCCAATCTCGATTTGTGAACACCGTCGTACCCTTCCGAGGCCTTCCATCCGGTTGCGTTCTCCAGTTTTCATTCCGAGAAACCGATATAGCGCGAGCCGCAGCCGGCTCGCTACACCGCGGCTCGCCGTCAACAGTAGATATTCAAGAAGGCTTCTCATCGTGTTTTGTGGGAACGGCGTATGAACTCCACGAACGTTGATGCGCGCACGGGCTCTCGACTGTTCAAGACGTCAAGCGCGCAATTCAAGAAAAGTCCGAGACCCGCGAGGCAAGGCTTCACCAAGTGGTTCCTTGCTGCGAAACGTAAGTGGTTAATCACTTTTATAGGCATGATTCCCAATACCAGCGGAAAGGGACAGCGGCGCGCAGCAAACGCCAAATCATTGCACACTCCTGAACGATGCTGGGCAGCGATGTCCCGCGCAACCGTGGTTTTGTCGTGCCAAATGTGTACACCCGGAAGGAAATGAATATCCCAGTTCCTATCGAGCAAACGAATACAAAGGTCGCTTTCTTCTGATCCGTAAAGGCCTGGGCCGGGTATATAGAATCCGCATTCGCTGACAGCGGAGATCCGAAGGATGTGCCCGCAACCAATAAACATGTGAGTTGGCCGAGGCTCAGATCTTGGACTAGCTTTTTCACGGTCCGGACTAAGGATGTCGAATGCCACTGCCGCTACTTTCGGATTCATTTCCATGTGCTGCACAGCGATGCTGATTTCGTCCCCGTTCATAAACCATGCGTCGTCATCCAAGCTAAGGTAGAAGTCCGCATCACCAGCGCGCATGAGGTAATTCCGCGCCTCCAAATACCCTCGGGACCGCTCCCAACGAATCCAACGAACTGCGGGATACCTAGAACGTAGGTTCGGTGTTTCGTCCTCGGACCCATCGTCCAGAACCGCCACCCGAAGTCGGGGATATCTCTGGCGTAAGGCTGATTCGATAGCTTTAGGCAAGACTCGATACCGATTGCGGGTCACGATACCAACGAGCAGATCCCCCAAGCCACAGGCGGCCACCTGGTTGTTGTCCCGGTTTTGCGGCAATGTGCTAGTGGTCATTTCGTCAAAATAAGACGGCATGCCTTGGCCTTGCCGCGTAGGGTAGGACCGAGCACTTTTCTGCCCGCAGGAACCTGGAGCGTAGAGACAAGCGAGAACAACTCAAACAAGAGAAGCTTGAGATAGTCGGAAAACCGATTTCGTCCAAGCACCTTCGTCATTACGTAGTGACGGTTGACCAGTTGCATCTCGGCGATAAGCTCAGGGTCCAACTTGTGACTCCCCGGCTGCGAATCATGATAGATCCGAGCAGTCCTGGCATTGGCCAACTTCCAGTACCTGCCCACTGTCAGCGACAATGTCAAATCTTCCATCAGAGAATACCCTTTGAAGTGATCAGGAAACGGTGGATCCGGTAGCGCCTCGCGCCGGTATAAAGTGCAGCCTGTGTTCAGCCACTCTACTGGTACCACTTCCGGAAGATCTTCGCGGTCTTCAGGGAGTAGATTGACTGCAGGACCGAGAACGGCTCCTGCGTACAAGTATTCGGGGCGATTGTCGATCAGGTGGAAAACGAATTGGCTGATCGGGCCAGGTAATTGATAGCGTTGGTTGGTTATCATCGCATTGACGCCGCCAATCCGATCATCTGATTGTAAAGCCCGCCATAACCGCCAGAAGCAATCTGATTCGAAAAGTATATCGTCATCCATGAATCCGATCACCGGCTGGGAACAGCCAAGAACACCCTGATTGCGCTGACTCGCAGCGCCGACCAACGCGGCACTCGACCACGACACCGCGGATCGCAGTCCGGATATTACTTCCTCCGAACAGAGCGAACGAGTGCTTTGATCCGCCGATGCATCCACAATGCTTACCACGGCTGGCTGGGTAGATTGGCGCGCAAGGCTTTCGAGAGTCCTCCGCAGCGCAGCAGTGCGGTCTCGAGTTGGAATCACCACTGCAACCGGCAAGAGATCGGGCATCGGATAAGCCTATTTTTTCGAAAACAAGACTTCAAAGTGGCGCGCGAGCACTGTCCTCGATTTTGATAGGGTACCGTACCTAGCCCGCATTGGAACCTTATCCGAGATGAAGATCAACTTTTGGCGGACGAATATCTTCGGCAAGACGATTGGACTGGGCTTGTCAACGATTTCTTGCATTCAGTGACCTGTACACTGCAACCACAAAACGTCTGACCCCGTACCCGTTAGGGTAACCGCAGTTGCCGAGGCGGGAACTGCTCTGCAGGCATTCGCTGCGGTCTGGTCGGTGCAAGCGCAGCCGAAAGTGTGACTGCTGGTAAACCTGAAGCTGTTGGTGAAGGTATGCGTGGCGGCGCCTCCGGTGAGGGCTTGGGTGTTAGTGTAGATTTTCTCGCTGGTCGTCAAGACTCCCGCCTCATACACCTGTGGATGGGCATTAAGAGTTAGATGGGATACGGGCGTGGAGCTGGTGATTGAGAGCGGAGCGGTTCCACTTGCTAGCGTAGAGGTAATCTGCCCAGGCAAAGAAAGAGTCCCGGTTGTGTTGGAACTCGGAAGAGCAGAGGAATCACCCGCGAGACCCGTATCCCTGAACCTGAAGGAATCAGTGCAACAGCCTATGTTGGAAGCATAGCCCAAAGAGACTGTCTTCGAGTAAGCATATACCTGAAGCGCTGACATGCAGCCGATATTTCCTGTGCTGGACGGGGTGCCGCTGGATGCCATTCTCCAGATGCAGTACTTCGTAGCCCCAGCCACCGGATACCACTGAATCAGATTGTAATTGGTCCTTGATAGCGTCGCGTTCCCGGTTGCTGTGTTTGACGTAGGACTGCCAGCCGTGTTTCCTGCCGGGCCGTAAGCAACCACTGCATAGCTATAGTTGGTACTTCCCGTTGTTCCTCCCTGACTGACCGACAGCACGGCGGGGGTCGGAATTTGGGCGATATTGATGCCCGGATACGATCCGTCCCAGCCAAACATTTCAGTCCCAGCTACTCCTTGTTGGTGTTTAATGAGAAATGTGCCGCCCGAAGGAGTCGCCTGATTCTGGATGACAAGATCATCGAAGTTGCCTGTCGCGACGTAAGCCCTAAAATCCAGAAGGGGAGAAGGATATGGAGTATTGATGCTTGAGCCGACCCCATAAACCATCAGTTTGTCATTCATGATGTTTAGGTCGTCAGCGATTGCAGGCTGATTGTGTGTCCACCATGAATTAAAAGTAGAATTTGGGTAGAAAAGGCCACGAGTGTAAATTGGAGTCCCCGGATTGCCATGCGTTGAGCCAATCACCTTTACGAGGTTTGAATCTGCGTCCCACGAATCTCCCTCGAGAATATATCCCGGTCCGCCCCATAGGTTGTACCAATAATGATTCGTATTCTGACAACCATAAGGGGCACTATGATTGTTTGTTATAACAATTGGATGATTGGGACCGCCACTGCCTGAGTCGTTGTTTATGTTAATGCCCTGAGTTCCATCCTCATCAAGATTACCGTCAATAATATCCACATCGGTATTACCATCAACACGTATGTCGGCCCCATTTCCACTTCCACAGGTTCCTCCATTGTTTTCAAATTCGCTATCCCGCACCTGCATTGATCCGGTCCCTTGATAAACACCGTAGAAGCAGCTGGTAAAATTGTTGTGCTTGAAAATCTCATTTTTAGCGTTTACCGAACCACCTACTTTGATTCCAATCGCCGCTGTCGTGGCTCGTGTGGCATTACAGTAGAACACCGAATCTTCAACACGCATATCCTCGACATTTACTATAGAGACGGGGGAGATTGAAACTCCAATCCAATTCGGATTCGCCCCTTGATAGGTATTGTTGACCAGTCTTCCGTCTGTCGTGTTCCAGATACCGCCTGCCCCGTTCTTGTCGATCTGAATTCCAACCCCAGCAGTCGCATTCCCTTGGAGATTGAAGCCTTGCACCTGGAACCCATCAACATACTCCATGTCGATCATCACACCAGAAGCTGATCCGCTCCATGTGATTGCGACGCCCTTGCCTGCCGCCCCGCTTCGAGTCCCGCCGTCAATGATGAATCCTGCCTGATTCTTGATCAGCCACGTATTGCTCAGCTTGATCGACGCACAGCCGCCGAAGGAAAGAGTTCTGCCTGTAATTGCATTGTTCGATACAGGAGCGTTGCCGGTGAGAGCGTTGAGGGCCGCCGAACTGTCTGCGACGCCGGTGCAATCAACACCAGATATATCCCGGACGTCAAGGACTGCTTTTGTCTGATGAATGGCGGCGCTGTCAGCACCGTTCGAGCCCAGAGTGAATCCTGCCCGCACGCCGTTGGGGGCAGCGGGGACCTCGCCCTTCGCCCCGTTGTGATTCTGTGCGAACGACAGCGTCGCTATCCCCGCAAACCCAATGGCCGCCAGTGTCTTCCGTATCTCTCTTGCTACCATAACTCGCACCGCTATCAGCCTTAATTCAAGGCTAGCTCCGCTACGAGTCGTTGAAACTCTCGCCTTTGCTTGAAAATATCATGGTTCGTCGAGAGAACCGAAAATGCCCTAGATACAAGCTCGGCTCTGCGTGTAGGGGAGTTGACAATGTCCCTGATACCCTTCGCTAGCGCATCGTCGCCGGGCTCCGTCACGACTTCCGCAAAACCATATTCTCGCGCGTAACGAACTAGGCTGCTGTACTCGGGTCCGAATACCAGAATTGGCCTGCCGCTGGCCATGTAGTCAGCAGTCTTGGTAGGAAAGCCGGCAATCACCACGGGTATCTCCTCCTTGGCGAAAGAAACCGGCAAGAAGAGTATATCCGCGCCACAAAGAGCTCGTCGCAATTCCAAGTGCGAAACCCACCCTCGTAGATGAATAAGGTCGTGGGCCCAGCCCAACTCAAAAAAGCGCTCCGTTGTGAGCGATACGTATAGGTCCAGAGAGCACGTTGGCACCCCGAACCGCTCAAGGCTTCCATTTTTAACAAGCCGAACTAAAGCTTCCGCGTTTTCAATTATTGCCCCCGCATAAACGATGCGAATGGGCTCTTTAGCGAGGGGTGCCGGAGCCGCATCGGCCAATTCTTCAGCCGGGTAGGGGGCTATCGCAGGAAGTTGCAGTTCGGATTCCCGCCCACACGTATCTCTCACGAATTCCTGCATGCCAAGACTCACGCTTTTAATGTGGGCGGCCCTTCGTATAGCAAAACGGAACAGGGCACGATAGCATGCCTTTAACATTGGTGCTCTTCGCTGCTGGGTGTGAATCCAATCATCATGAACTATCAATACCATCGGAATCGAGGTCAACCTTGACGCGATGGCGGCTGCGATGAAAAACCGCTCATGCGCTACACTGACAATCAATCGAATTCGCCGCTGGCGACTGACCCACACAGCAAAAAGAGCCAGGACGGGAACCATTAGCCAATCAAGCACATTCTTGATCCGCCCCATGCCCCAGCGGCCCCAACCTTTGGTGGTAGGGAATGCAATGTGGTCGCAGCCCAGGCGCCCCTCCTGTGGAGACACGCGCAAGTAACGCGAACTGGTGAGTATCGCGACTCGGTCGGACGGATAATCCTGCAGTAGACGGCTCATCAGAATAGACCCACCCGAATGGTTGGAAGGCGGGAAATCACACATATACAGCAATCGCACCGCCTTTCCAGTCGCGTTCTCTTCTTCCCGATCTTTTTGGACTGTACTGATTCCGCTCATGGAGCACTAGCTTTCGAAGCTCGGCGCTGCGAGAGAATGTGTTTGCAGGTTGTATACGCGCCGCATCCAATCCGCGGTAATGCGAATGCCGGCTTCCAAGCTGTATGTGTCCTGGTGAGCAAGATCACTCAAGGCCTTGGAAACATCCACGCGCTTGTGGTGAGTCGTGAGGATCTCGGATTCGCGATACACTACAAGCGATGGATCGGCCCCTGTCACCTTTAGGATCACGTTGGACAGCTCTTCAATGGTGTGCTGGCAATTTCCACCGATGTTGTAAGTCTCTCCAGGTCTAAAATAGTTCACGATGTTGGCCAAGGTTCGGACTGTATCGGCCAGATACGTCGATGTCCGCGAGTGGCCACGAAACACGGTCCAGGGAAGCCCGTTAAGTGCGCAATAGAGGAAGCGGCAGTTTACCGAGCGATAAGGACTGTAGTATTCACCCGGCCCGTAGGTATTGAATAAACGCACAACTACTGACTCCGTGCCGTATTGCTGCGCGGAGTTGCGAATCTGCATTTCGTTCACCCACTTGGTCATAGCGTAGTCGTTCATCTGCTTGATCTCGTGCTGGTCCATGACGGTTTCGACCATCAACTCCGGCCAGTCACCATACACTTCCGAAGAAGAGAAATGGATCAGGCGAAACTTGAGCCGCTCCTGCAGACGAATGACGTTCTTCGTCCCGACCGCGTTGGTCCGCCACAAAGTTTCATAGAAGTCTTCGCCGTTCCACCGTCCGAACTCGGCCGCGCAGTGGTAGACGTAGTCAAAGGGCCCCAGGTGCTCCATCACCCTCTCAATCTGCCGAAATTCACTCACGTCACACCGGGCATAAAGCGGTACGTTCACGTCCGTGCACACGGAAAACCCCACCTCATCGGACTGATGTGCCAGATCGCACGAGGCTACGTGATGTCCCTTTTGACGCAGTTCTGCAACCAAACCTGCCCCGACAGTCCCCAGACCACCCGTGACCAAAACACGCATAATAATTCAGGCTCCCGTTTTGCTTTCCGAAAGATCAATTGCTGCGCTGATTATAGATTGGTGTAATCATTTGGAAAATGTATCATCCGATTGCTTGAACCCCAGTGTCCACTGATATCCAGTGGGCTAATTTTTGCAGAGATGCTTTGCGGGCTGCCAGAGCCGGAGTTGGCTCAAGACCAACAGAGTTCAAAATCTGCTCCCATCGATAAGTCCAATCGTGGCGAAGCAGGCAAGAGACAACATTCTTCCTGCTGACCGTAGCCAGGCGCTGCGGCTGGGCGTCGAGCTCAGACAGGATCGCTCCAATATCACCAGGAGAATAAGGAACCGGTATAACCGCATCCTCCCAATCAAACGCGGCGCGATACTCCTCACAGTCAGGAGGAATGCCAATCATCGCTGCCCCGCCAGCCGCGCCTTCGAAGTACCGTGCACCAATGGCCTCCTGTCCCCCGGTCACATCAGCAATGTTTACATTATGCTTGTAACTGATGAAATAGCGGCTCCTCTTGACAAGGTTCGCCAGCATGGCACGATGCTCCAGGTAGTCGATCACCGAAAAACCGCGCACGACATCGTAGACATAGAAAATCCGTCTCTCTTCTACGAGTTTTAGCAAATCTTGGTGGAGGGGATCAGAGCGACGGCCCATGCTTAGGACATCGATACTGCGCGTGGGAGGGTTCGGATAAGGACAAAACCTCTTGGCGTCTATGCCCAACGGGAGGAACGTGCATGGCTTCCCGACCACTTGGGTTACATCCGGGACGCTTGACTTTATTGCTACGAATACCTCGTCGAAATCACGCAGCAAATCGAGCCACGGACGCAGGCGCGGGACGTCGTGAACCCACACATCTCCCAGGAGACAGACGGCTCTCGCACATTGTGTACGCCAGTTTTTGATCCGTTCCAGCAAGGCGGCCTGCCAAGGGAACATGAAGATGGCGAAGAACAAGTCGTACCTTTGGTTGACCTCCGACTCTGCGATCACGCCAACATGAGGAGGTCGGCCGCGCAAACGGCGGACACCATTTCCGACACGGCGGATCCAGGCCGCGGCCGCCACCTCGTCCCATGCTGGAGGGGCTAACAGACGCACCCCGTCTGTTTCGGCAATAACATCCTCGAATTCGTAGATCCAGCATTGGAAGACTTTAAGGTCGAAGTTTCTCTGTGAAAAAATCAGGACGCGGGGATTGGTCTCCATGGTATGGAGACACGGTGGGTTTAGTCGCGGGTTGGACGCCCTTAGCAATTTAAACCCTGAATCCTATTGCGGCTGTTGCGCAGGAACGATTCTATCCAGATTTTGCACACACTCGAAGATGTTCTTGAAGTTATAGTCTTCCCCTGACGCGCTCCGGAGTTCCGGCGAGGACCTGGCGATTCTCCAGCGTACTGTCCCTCGTGCGGCTCGATCCTTGAGTTTTCGAAGGGCCAGTTTTAAGCGAACCTTGAGCCGAACGCCCAGCGGTTCACGGTACAGCGCTTGGCGAAATTCGGCTAATTCGGCATTGGCGTTCGACGGGTTCCTCGAAGGTTCGGCTGAGATCATGGCGTAATAAGCGTTCGTGTTTAAAGCGCAATCGGGGAGTAGGCTACCAAGTTTGTCCTTCATGAACAGGAAAGAGTCCAACGCGTAATTCATTGGACTGTGAATTTTTGCTGGCACGTACTTGAGGACAGGAATGTTGTCGTTGCGAAGTTCCTCCAAGAAGACCTCTGCTGCACGTCCTCGATTCGACTGGCTTGCCCCGATGCTCTCTTTTCCAACTCCCCAAACCAACATAAGCTCATCTAGGTAAATCAACTCCTTCCGAAACGCGAGTTGAGCGATCCCAGCGGTATAGTCGGGACAGGTTGGCCAGAATACTCGGCCAAGCCTGTGTTGGATTTCGCTCAGCAATTTACGATGGGCGCAAGAGTTCAATAGCCGTGGCAAGTGGTGACTAAAACGACAATTGGAGAGTTCCTCACACACGTCATCGGCTTTCACTCTCAGTGCCCGTCCGCTGGGCACTGCATAATGCAAGGTGTTGCGGTCGGTCACGTTATCCCAAGAATCATGGTAGTAAATCGCCCCGAACGGCCACGATACGATGTCGGTCTCTTCGCGCGAAAGGGTGTCGGCCAGCTTTTGAAGCAGAAGTGGCCGGATTGCATCATCATCGCATAGATAGGTAATGTACTCACCTCGTGCATGTGAAAGGGCAAACTCCCAGCTATCGGGCATCGACAAAGCTCGAATGGCGCGAGCATATCGCACGCGCCCCTCCCCGAGCCTGCGGACAACTTCGGGGGTTGCATCTTCTGAATGGTTATCGCTGACGATGATTTCATAATCATCAAAATCCTGCCGGGCCGCACTCAATAGGGCATATTGAAGCAGGTTAGCCCGATTTCGCGTGGGTATGATGATCGAAAACAAGGGAGAATGAATGCTCATAAGGAAACCCTTCTCAACCACCCGTCCGGGAAATACGTTGAATCATTGGAAAGAGAGCTTTCGTTAAAAGGCCATGAAGGTCTGTCCAGCACGAATTCAGGGTGCCGCTCACAGAACTCTAACGCGGCTGCGGACGGGTGATTCGACTTCCAACGCGGGTCCCCACGGGGGACATCATGGACCTCTCTCATTATTCCATCAGCGACGACGAGGTACGATCCTACGCTGACAAGGTCACTATAAGCTTCCAATTCGTCGCAGACATGCTCCTTTGCATGGCACGAATCCAAGACAACCAAAGTCGTTTCGCCGCTCCGCACCAACGAGTGCACCTTATGGACGGTCGACGGATCCGTTGAACTGCCCTCAATCAGCGTGACAAATGAGCTCAAGGGATGGGACTCGATTGCTACTCGATTGTGTGGTCGAATCTCAACATCCACTCCAATGATGCGTCCCTTGTTAATGGCGTTGCAGATGCTAGCGTAGAAGATCAAGGACCCTCCGTGTGCCACTCCTGTTTCAACGATTACGTCGGGGCGAACACGGTAGATAACCTCTTGGAGCCGTATGAGATCCTGCGGAATCTGTATAACCGGCCGGCCTAACCATGTAAATGTGTAGGAATATTTCTGATTCCAACCCACTTTGAGCCATTGAGTGGAGAGCAACTTGAAGGCTTCATCAGAATATAGTGGTACATGCCGAACTTGGCCGTCGGTTTCCTGCGTCAGCACCTTACTCTCCGTATCAATGGTAAGTTTCATTTTAGTCCCGAAGCTTTAATCGCAGTCCATTCGCGACGCCTAAGAGGCTCTAAGCATAGTTCACACTGCGCAGACGCTCTCCCACCACCGAATGGCTAGCACCAGGCCGTCGTGCATGGTATATCGCGGAACCCAGCCTACTTCTGTTGAGAGGCGCGTGACATCGCCCACAACCAAGGGCGGGTCGCAATCATCTGTTGCTACCGCTCCCAGTCTGATTAGATCAGCGCGATTTAATTCGTCAGCCATCCCAAGCACGATGTCCTTCACAGCGACCGCTTCTCCCGACGCAATATTCACAGGTCCACATACATCACTCTCCAGCAGCGCTACGAAAGCCTCCGCGACGTCTGCTACAAACAGAAAATCGCGGCGTTGCAGGCCGTGTGAACAGTTTGCAACCTGGCCTGCCAATAGAGCGCGAACTACCGAGGGTACCAGTCTGTTCGCATGCTCATGCGGTCCAAAGACGAAGAAGATGCGCCCCCACGCCAGAGAGATTCCTTTTTGTCGAGCGAAGGCGCTCGACGCAACCTGTAGTGAGTGCTTGCAGGCACCATACAAGGTCGACGGGGCTAACGGAGTTATATTCTCTTTGCATGTTCCTTCACGCAAGTCGTACTCGGCACATGTGCCTGCCATAACCACGCGCTGCCCACCATTTTGCGAAAATTGTCGCAGCAGCTCAACACTCGCTTGGAGCCAGAGGAGATTCTGTTCCGATTTCCAGTATTCTCCAGGCGCCACATCCCAAGCCAAATGGAGCCAGTGAGTAGGGTGCACCTGACGCATCAGCTGTTCTGATTCACCGGGATTCAACAAGTCCCCCTGATGCCAGTACACTTCAGAACTTTCAATGCGTGCGTTCCTGAAACATACAGCGTGGACTTCGTATCCAGCTGAGATGAGCGGAGCTAAACAGTGTCGACCAATAAAACCGGTGGCCCCGGTGAGCAGTACCGTCTTCATAGAATAAATGCAGGATATTGCTGATCTCTGAGTGCAATCGTGCGATCGGCGGCGGGCCAGCGAATTCCGAAGGCCGGGTCGTCCCATCGGACCCCACGAGATAGTTCTGGCGCATAGAACTCTGTCATGTAGTACAACACTTCGGTATCGTCTTCCAAAGTCTGAAACCCATGCGCGAACCCTTCGGGAATGTATATCATGCGGCGATTCTCCGAAGTCAACTCAAACGCCTCCCATTGCTTGAATGTCTGGGAGCATTGCCGCAGGTCGATTATGACGTCATAAATTGATCCCTGCGTGCAGCGGACGACTCTCGCCTCCTCTTTTGGCGCGGTCTGATAGTGCATCCCGCGCAGCGTTCCCTTGTTCTTGTTGAAAGAGATGCTGGATTGTACCAACTGACGGTCCAAGCCATGGGTTTCAAACTCACGCTCGCAAAACGTGCGAGCAAAAAATCCGCGTTCATCCTCCAATCTCTCGATATCTACGATGAATGCGTCCTTCAGTCTTAATTCCCTGAATATCATCTCTAGGCTTCTTCGTTGCACGGAAGATGATCCGGCTCGTCATACCACCTTAAGTTCTGGGATCGGAATGATAAATCGGCCTCCCTGGTGCCGGAACGGGGTCTGTTGCTCCAAGATTTCGTTGGCAAAATTCCAAGCGAGGAGCAGCACATACTCCGGCTTTTCGTTCATCAGCTTATCCGGAGAAAAGATAGGCAGGTGTGTACCCGGAGTAAAACAGCCTTGTTTGTGCGGGCTACGATCTACCACAAAATCAAGCATCTCCGGGCCAATCTGAAAGTAGTTTAATAATGTTGTACCTTTAGCAGCGGCGCCATAACCAGCCACTCGTTTGCGCTTGCGCTTCAATTGGAGTAGAAGGTCACGCAAAGATGCTTTCAGGTTCTGCACGCGCTGTGCGAAGTCAGCGTAGAAGGCAAGCTGGTCAATGCCCCAGTCGTGCTCTTGCCGCAGAAGCTTGGTAACGATCTCTGTGGAGTCCTGCGATCCGGTCGGTCCCACAAACAATCGCAAAGATCCACCGTGAATGGACACCCGCTCAACATCCTGAATCTGCAAACCGTTACGCTGGAATAATGAGGTCAGCGCCGTCATGGAAAAGTAACAAAGATGCTCGTGATAGATCGTGTCGAATTCCACATGGTCGATGAGGTCCTTAACGTACGGGACTTCGACTACCGCTATACCTTGAGGCTTGAGCAGAGCCCCGATCCCCTTGATGAACCCGTTCAGGTCGGCGACATGGGCCAGCACGTTGTTGGCATGAATCACGTCGGCACAGCCGTATCGCCCGGCGAGAGCGATTGCCAGTTCCTCACCGAAGAATTCCGAGATGGTCGGGATGCCGCGCTCGCGCGAAACCTTAGCAATGTTGCACGCCGGCTCAACCCCCAGAACAGCGATTCCCCGCTTTTGATAATACTGGAGGAGATATCCGTCGTTGCTTGCGAGCTCCACAACCAAGTGACCCGCATTGAGACAACGAGTTTCGATCAATCGCGTCACAAGGGCGCTAGCGTGACGCAGGAGGGTGTCAGAAAACGAAGAGAAGTAGAGATACTCGCGGAATAATTTCTCAGGTGGTACGGTCTCAGTGATCTGGACCAGGGTACATTCGCCACAGAATGCCAACTCGAGAGGGTAGGTCGGTTCCGGATCGTGCAGCTGCTCGGGCGTGAGCAGTGCATTGGCGAGCGGCATGTTACCCAGAGAAAGAATTGTGGCTAGGCGGTCTCCGCCGCACGACCGACATCTCGGTTGCATAGTTTGGAAGAAGCCCCCAAGGATTTTCTGTACCACTCAATGGTACTGTGTAGCCCATCGTCCAGGCTGAAGAGTGGGCGCCAGTTTAGTAGCCGGTGCGCTTTGGACGCGTTCAAACATTGAAAGCGGATCTCGTTGGTTGCTATGTTCTTTATATCCGGTTCCAAATCAGATTCCATCAAACTCAATATGCGCTCCACGATTTCGAGCACGGTAGTTTGCAACTCATTCGAAAAATTGAACGCTTGCCCGTGAAGCTTCGGATTTTCGGCGAGTTTCTCGGCAGTGAGCATGTATGCAGCCGCGCCGTCCTCGACATAGAAGTAATCGCGCACGCACTTGCCGTCGGAGCGAATGACAGGTCTCTCGCCACGCAAAACAGAACGAACAGTACCTGGAACGATACGGCTCCAGTTTAGATCGCCCCCACCGTAAAAATTTCCGCAACGCGTTACAACCACCGGCAAGTGGTAAGTGTGGGCATATGCCTGCGCTATGAGGTCCGCGCACGATTTGCTTACATCGTACGGATGCGCTCCCCGCAAGGGCGTGTTCTCATCATACGGATTCCCGTTGTGTTCGCCGTATGCCTTGTCGGACGACGCCACGATGATTTGCTTCACCGCCGGACTTCGGCGGGCAGCTTCTAGGAGCGCCCACGTGCCGCGAACATTGGTCTCAAACGTAGAAACCGGATTGCGATTTGCAACCGTAACGATAGTCTGGGCGGCGAGATGGATCACAGTATCAATCTCGAACTCGCCTAGAATGCGCTCAAGAGTCTGCTGATCCTGCACGTCTCCGCGGACCACTTTCACGCGCTCGATCAGACACGAACTCACCAGTTCACTCTGTGGAACCCAGTCGCGAACTAGACAAGCGACATCCGCGCCCGCCTCCAAGAGCCGCCGCACCAGCCAACCGCCGACCAGTCCAGTGCCTCCAGTCACGAATGTCGGTCGATCGAGCCAAAAATTCTTCACGCCCAAACCCTCCACGGCGCTTTCCCGGTCTGCCAAAGGCTTTCCAAAAGGCGCTTGTCCCGCAAAGTATCCATACACTGCCAGAAGCGCTCATGACGATAGGCCGCTAGTTGTCCGTTTGCCGCAAGCTTCTCGAGCACATCCACTTCGAGATTAGTGCTGTCGCCCTTCATGTAGGCAAACACCTCGGGTTCAATAACGAGGAATCCGCCATTGATCCAACCCTCACCGATTTGTGGCTTTTCAGTGAACTCCTTGACTAGATCTCCGTCGAAGATCAGCCCGCCAAAGCGTGCCGGAGGTCTCACAGCGGTGACGGTGGCAATGCGTTTCTGAGCACGGTGGAACTGCAACAGGTCCTGCAAGTCCACATCGGAAACACCATCCCCATAGGTTGCCATGAACGTCTCGTCCTTCAAGTAAGGTTCGCAGCGCTTAATGCGACCACCGGTACTGCTTTGCAACCCTGTATCCATCAGGTGCACCTGCCAGTCATCTGCACGGGGGGGATGCCGTTTCATCGTGCCGCTCGCTAGATCGATCGTCATGTTTCCGTTAAACGAGCTGTAGTCCATGAAAAATCGTTTAATGTCCTCCCCCCTGTATCCGAGCGCGACGAAGAACTCCTTGAAGCCGAAGTGCGCATAATGCTTCATAATATGCCATAGGATCGGACGACCACCGATCTCCACCATCGGCTTGGGCTTGACGTCAGTTTCTTCACCGAGGCGAGTTCCCATGCCACCTGCCAAGATTACAACCTTCATCGGGAGCTATCCTCGACGCCGAACCGCGCACCTGTGGCACCTTCGCCACTGTATTGAGTTGTCCATTTCAATAAGGGCCGCACCACACCGGGGAACGGACCTGCGTAGTCACCCCGTGCAGAATCACCGTCTAAACTGTCCACTACATGAAAAGCCACTGCGTCCCGTTCGTAAAAATGGACTCTGACAGGGTCCATTGTACTGATAGCGGCGCCTAACACTAAGGTCCCTTCCGAGAGGAAATTTCCGGGGATCCACGCCGTACTGATGAACCTACACTCGGGACGCGGACGACGACGCCATTGAGGATCGTGGTCGCTGGCTACGAACAAGTACAGACCTTCCTCGTTAAAAAAATGAAAATTAGGTACTAGGACAAATCCAGGCTTTAAGACATCAAACTCCATCTCGATTCCGATTGGATGACGTATGTCGACGGTTTCCGTGACCTCGCCACTTTCGGTTATTATCCGAACAGCCCGTAGCCGGACCACATCATTACCCGGAGCTTTCTGGACGTCATCCCACTCGCGCTGCGCCGATGTCCCAACACCGGACTTTAGATAGACACTGACCACTTCATGGGAGGGCCCGTCGCCGGTGACGCTGCCAGCGTCCAAAAGAATAGTCCGCTCGCATAGCCGAGTAACCGAGGACATGTTGTGCGACACAAACAATACAGTCCTTCCGTGTTCACTCACGCTCTGCATTTTGTTAAGGCACTTTTTCTGAAAACTGGCGTCTCCCACTGCAAGAACCTCGTCCACCAATAGGATCTCGGGCTCCAGATGTGCGGCGACAGCAAATGCCAAACGCACGTGCATGCCGCTGGAGTAGCGCTTGACGGGAGTATCAATGAATTTCTCCACTTCTGCAAAGGCTACGATTTCGTCAAACTTGCGCGCAATCTCGGTTTTCCTCATGCCCATGATTGCGCCATTTAGGAAAATGTTATCGCGTCCAGTCAGTTCGGGATGGAAGCCGGTACCGACCTCTAGGAGCGAGCCCACGCGTCCCCAGATGTCGGCATGGCCGTGAGTCGGCTCGGTAATGCGGGAGAGGATTTTGAGCAGCGTGCTCTTTCCTGCCCCGTTGCGACCGATGATGCCGACCACTTCTCCCCGTTTGATCTCGAAAGAGACGTCTTTCAGTGCCCAGATGTTGGGCTTCTCATTTGGGGTGCTGCTGGAGGAGTGCCTGAGAGCGGAGCGCAGGCGGCGAAAGGGCGAAGCGAAAGCGTCGGTGATGATATCACGGAGCGCCTTGTAAGACTCACGCTCCCCGATCCGGTATTTCTTTGCGAGTCCCCTGCACCGAATGGCCACATCAGTCATTGCTTTGGTTAAACCACATCCGCGAAGATCTTCTCCATGCGACGATAGTAATACAGACCACCGACAAGCACGACAACTACGACCGCCACCGAGACCCACAGCATCGTGCCAGGTGCTTGCGCCTTCCCCAACAGCGCCCAACGAAAGCCTTCGATGACGCCAGCCATGGGGTTGAGCCCATAAAAAGGCCGCCATCGCGCCGGAACCAATGTGCTCGAGTAGGCGACCGGAGAGGCAATCAGCCAAAACTGTACGATAAAAGTCAGAGTGTAGCGCACATCGCGGTACTGCACATTCAGCGCTGAGAGCCACAAACCGACTCCTAGGGCAGTCACCATGGTAAAAATCACAAAAAATGGCAGCGTCAAGATCGCCCCAGTAGGCTTCACTCCATACCAGACCATCATGCCTATGACTAGGGTAAAAGCGATGACAAAGTCGACCAACCCCGCGAGGATGCTGGCGAGTGGAAGGATTAGTCTGGGAAAATAGACCTTCGTGATGAGACGCTCATTGGCGACAACGCTGTTGCTGGATTCCGTAAGCGCATAGGCGAATAATTGCCACGGCAGAAGGGCAGTGTAGCTGAACAAAGGATATGGAATCCCATCGGACGGGACCTTTGCCAGCCGTCCAAAGAAAAGCGTAAACACCAGCATGGTGAGCAGCGGTTGAATGACCGCCCAGGCGGCACCTAGGGCCGTCTGTTTGTAACGAACCTTGATATCGCGCCAAGTTAGAAAAAACAGCAACTCTCGATACTGCCACAGATCGCTGAGCCCCAGTGAAATCCAGCCTTTACTTGGTTCAATCCTGGCATGAGGCCGTTCAGGCCCCTCCGCAGAAGGATCCGACACCGCGCACGAGGGTGGTATATCTGTAAAGGTCAAGTCAGACATGTTGGAGTCTCCGACAATAACTCTGCATTGCAGTGGGGTACTGAGGTTGCGAGTATTGCTGCAATTCGCGGTCGAGAGCATCGCCGGAACAGCTGAGCTCGTTAGAAAAAATATATAGGCGTTGTTCTAAAGTGTCAAAGCTCCGTCAAGAGGTGACGCCGAGAGCGGGACCTTTTGGTGAACGACGAATCAACCGCCCGACCGTTCGGGCGACGTTCCTCATGATGGTCCGTACGGCATAGGCCGGGCAAGTTATCGTCCCGCGGCGGCGGTTTGCGTTGGCGACATTTCGTCTCTCCCCGGCGGGTGGACCATTGGAGCAGCTGAGTTTGCGAATTACTTCTCAGAGGGGGTGCCAGGAAATTGCGACAAAAAGTAGGGTGGGCGGTTTCGTTGAATCTGATGGGGCAAAATGTGCGAGCACCCGCAACATATGGGATTATTCATCGTCTACCTGCACGCGCGAACCTGCCCCGCAGTTGCCGGGGCTTCGCCCGACCGCAGCGGGAAAAGGTTTCTTGCGCCGGAAAAGAACATAACGAGCGTTCCGATGGCAAAAGTTGTACGGTGAAATCGGAAAGAAGATGTTAAAATTCGCCTATTCTTAAGAAAACATCGGTTCGCAGAGGCGCGACAATGCCACTAGCGGGATTTCTGGGGTTTGATTGATGGACTTGCAGTCAAAACGCAACAGCTCCGGGGAGTCGGAAGCGTTAGAACCGATCGAACTCCCAGTCTTTGAAAAGAGTCGACACGTCCCATATCCCAACCTTCCTGAGGAACAAAGCCCTCTCCTGCACTACTGGCGGATTCTCAAGAAGCGGCGATGGACAGTGCTTTCCACGCTCAGCATCATTTTTGCCCTCACAGTAATTGCCACGCTCAAAACGACTCCACTGTATCAGGCAACATCGAAAGTTGCGATCTTCCCAGAAACTCCAAATGCCTTGGGACTGAAGGGCTTTGAGGATAGTACCCCTGACTACCAATATGACGTGACTCTTGAAACCCAAGCCGCGATTTTTCGCAGCGATGCTCTGGCCATGAAAGTGATTCAGGCCATACATCTTGACCAAAATCCGAAGTTTGCGACCCCATCCGGCCCGCAAGCAGAGAACTCACTTGGAGTTTCGAGCATGCAACCTGATCCAGCGAAATCCGCTGCATTGCTAGGCGCATTTCACGGCGGCCTAAGCGTCCAATTAATCCGAAACTCCCGGCTCGTAGAGATCAGCTACACGCACTCAGACCCCCGGCTGGCCACCGAAATCGTCAATGCATTGGTAAGAACGTTCGCCGAGGAGAACTTTAAGACAAAATACGAGGCCGTCACCCAAACCTCGGATTGGCTTTCGACGGAACTTGCCGATCTGCAGATGAAAGTCCAAACGTCCGAAGAAAAACTCGTCCGCTATCAGAAAGACCACAGTATTCTGGGAGTTGATGAGAAGCAAAATATCGTAACGGCAAAACTGGACGAACTGAATAGAGAGCTGACCGCGGCAGAAACGGATCGCATTCAGAAAGAATCTAACTACAAACTCGCTGCGGGAGGAGATCCCTCTGCATTCACGAAACCATCCCGCGAAGGTGCAAGCAGCCTGCTTGACAGGTTGCGTGAGAAGGAAGCTGAACTGAACGCCCAGCGCGCACAGATTACTACTCAATTCGGCACTGGGTATCCTAAGGTGGCTGAACTCAGCAATCAGATCAAACTGGTACATACAGAGATTGCAGCCGAAGAAACGAGATCGCAAGAGCAGATCCGAGACGAATATTTGGCCGCACTGCAACGGGAGACTCTGTTGAGGACCGCGTTCGATCAGCAAAAGCAGGAGGCTAACCGACTCAACGAAAGCGCGATCGAATACTCAGTGCTTAAGCGCGATGCCGAGACGAATAGGCAACTGTATCAGGATCTTCTTCAACGACTCAAGGAAGCGGGGGTTAGCGCTGGCCTGAGATCGAGCAATATTCGCATAGTAGACGTTGCGCGAACTCCCACGAGTCCTATCAAACCTAACGTACCCCGGAATATCGAGCTAGGCATCTTGCTTGGCTTGGCCTGCGGTATTGGCCTTGCATTTGTTCTGGAGAGCCTGGATACCAGTATTCGGACAATAGAGGAGATCAGCACGATTTCAACCCTTCCGGCGCTGGGGATGATACCGCAGTTCGCGACTAACGGTTCCTTGCGTAAGCGGTTGACAGCGGTATCAATCGAGACGACCGAGAAATCTGACCTTCCCTCTCTGATCACATATGCGCGGCCAAGGTCAGAAGCTGCCGAAGCATATCGGTCGCTCCGCACCTCGATTCTTCTCTCCTCGTATGGCGCCCCGCCCAAGGTGATAATTGTAACGAGCGCGCTGCCGCAGGAGGGTAAAACCACGATCAGCGCGAATTCGGCACTTGTCCTGGCGCAGCGCGGGGGCCGCGTGTTACTGATCGATGCGGACCTTCGTCGGCCCGGCATTGACAAATTGTTTGGTTTTCGCTCTCGTGGAGGCCTGAGCACGCTCATCAGCGGCGGCGACAAGGCCGAAGGCGTGATCGTTCCGTTTCCGGACGTGCCAAACTTATGGATCTTGCCGGCTGGCCCAATTCCGCCACAACCTGCGGAGTTGCTCGGCTCGACAGTAATGAAGGACTACATCGCGCGCTGGCGGGCTGAATTTGACCACGTCATCATTGACACCCCTCCGTGCTTATCCGTGACCGACGCGGTGGTTTTGTCTCCAGAGGCCGACCGCGTCATCTTGGTCGCACGAGCGGGGAAAACGACAAAAATCGCCCTCCGGCGCGCTTCTGAGTTGCTGTTGCAGGTCAATGCCAGGGTGATGGGAATTGTCCTGAATGCTCTCAATATGCACTCCGCCGAGGGTTATTACTACTACGGAGGTCGATACTCTCACTATTACGAAGAGGAGTCCAAGGAAGAGAAGCCAACGGTCAAAGTGTCCTGACGTGATTTCCTGATTTTGCACGATCCGAGTCGTGGTTCAAAACCAAATCGGTAGAGTTCTGATGCATGTCGAATTGCGTTCCCCACTTCGGAGGTTTGGTTTTGCCGGGGCCTGCTTGATTGTCATCGGATTGTATCTGCCATTCGCCGGCCGGGCGTACCTCGCCGCCCATCTGTCAGCAAAAGCTGACTTGGCGGATATCCAAAGAGCTACTCGGCTGGAGCCATCCAACGCGGAGTATCGCGCACTGCTCGGTCGATATCTTGCTCTATCCGGCGCGAGTCTAGACGAAGCTATTTCAGATTTTCGGACAGCTGTGCATCTGAATCCTTACGAGTCGCGGTACTGGCTGGATTTAGCGAGCGCTTATCACGTGGCAGGGCGCATTGACGAGCAGGCACAAAGCGTTGAACAAGCAGTGGAAGCGGACCCCACAACGCCAAATGTCGCGTGGGCAGCAGCCAACATCTTCTTGGTCCAGGGGAATGTTGGCAAGGCGCTTCCCTATTTCCGCACGGTCCTGGGGAATGATCCGGATGCGGTTGACTTGACGCTTCAGATCTGCTGGCGTGCAACGGGAGACGCGAATCAAATTTTTGACCAAGCCCTGCCACGCAGAACGGATCTCTACTTGTCATTCTTACGTTTGCTAGTCTCCAAACAGGAAGTTGTGCCCGCAGAAAACGCTTGGGATCATTTAATCGGGTTGCGGCAACCTTTTCCGCCGAAGCTCGCGTTTCCCTATTTTCAGCTATTGATCGCCAAGCAAGAGGTTACAGCCGCGAAGACGGCCTGGCAGCAGCTGGCCCAAGTCGACCAAGAGGTTCAGCCGTATCTCCCTTCTCGTGAAAACCTGATCGTAAACGGGGGATTCGAGGAAAACCTGCTGAACGGCGGATTTGACTGGTGGTACGAATCGAACCCGCATGCTGCGTTGGCTATCGACACGGATCTGTTTTACGGCGGAACACGATCTCTTTCCGTAACCTTCGATGGACGAAACGCACCGGAGGCGGGAATCGCACAGTTTATCCCCGTGAAGCCCGACACCGACTACGAGTTCAGTGCCGAATCTAAGACCCAGGACATCGACAGTGCCAGCGGCCCACGCTTCGCAATGGCGGACGCGTACACGGACTTTTCTTACGTCCTTACGGATGATTTGCTGGGGACCAATCCGTGGCATAAGCAACATGCACGATTTCATACCGGGCCGACCACGAATCTGCTTTTCCTGAAAGTTATTCGCCAGCCTGCCGCGCCCCTGATCCGAGGCAAGCTTTGGATCGATGATGTCAGGCTGGTGGAGGCAAGCGATCAAGGATTGGGACGTTGAAGATCTCGTCACATTTGACTGTCGATACAAGGGATTCCATTGATCTAGAGGTTCGGCCTGATCGCGAACCAAGAAACCTGCAATGGGTACTGGTTCTCGCCCTGTGCGCTCTCTTAGCTTTCGCGATCTTGGCGTTCGGTGCCGTCGAGGAATGGTCTACTTTTGCGTTCGAGGCCGGTGCGACCGTCCTTTTCCTTGCCTGGGCGGGAAAGCAGGTGGTTTCCAGGCAGGTGAAGTTGTCGAAAAACCCATTGTACCTTCCGGCCTTGTTCTTTTTCGTGCTCCTCCTCGCGCAGGTTGGGCTGCGTACTTCGGCCTACGGTTACGTTACCAAGTACGAAGTACTTCAGTACGTCTCGTACGGGATTGTCCTGCTCATTGCGGCAGAATGTGCGCGAGAAGAAGATACTCGGCAGAAATTTGCTCTGGCACTGATTATTTTCGGAGCGCTTTATGCTTTTTTCGCACTAGCTCAGGAGTTGACGTCGAGCGGCAAGTTCTTCTGGGTCTACGCTCCACGATTCAATGGCTCAATCTACGGAAGTTACGTCAACCACGACCACTATGCTGGCCTGATGGAGATGCTGGTACCGTTTCCCTTGGTTGTTAGTGTGGGCCATCTGCTGAGAGGGGGAAAGCGAGCCTTAGTCGCCTTCTGCGCTGTATTAATGGCCAGCACGATCGCTCTTTCCGGCTCGCGCGGCGGAATGCTTTCTTTCGTCCTCGAAATTGTCGTGTTTGCCACCCTCACTCTGGTGCAGAGGAGAAATCCTCATGTTGCACTCGGAGTGGCTGCAGTGTGCGTGTTGGTTCTCGTTTTCCTGGTTTTTCTAGGCAAAGTGCAAGTGCTGGGGCGACTTGGGAATCTGGGCCCGGACATGCGTTTGAAAATCACCAAGGACTGCTTGAGAATGTTCGCCCACCGGCCAGTGTTGGGGTGGGGCCTGGGAACTTTCCCAACCGTGTACCCGGGTTACCGCAGCTTTTATACAAATCTGTTTGTGAATGAAGCGCATAACGACTATGCACAGTTGTTGGTGGAGACCGGCTTGCTCGGCTTCGGGCTGATGCTGTGGTTTCTCATTCGCCTGTACCGATCCGGATGGCCGAGCCCGCGCCGCTGGGAATTCAAATGGGATGGGGCGGTTTCTCTCGCCGCCTTGCTTGGCTGTACGGGACTTCTGCTGCATAGTTTGGTGGATTTCAATTTGCAGATTCCGGCGAACGCGGCAATGTTCTATTCGCTTTGCGGATTGGCCGCTTCGCCCCTGGCTAGCTCATCCAAGCGAAAGCGGCATGGAACATCTGGGGATGGAGAAAATGAAGGCCGTCGCTCTTGGTCTGACAATGACAAGTAGCGGGCGCGGTCGATATAATCGACTCCCGCATCCACGTAACTGAAAACTAGTACGCTGAGCCGTATTCGATAGGTCAGCGACGGAAAAGCCCGGGCGCGCCACCCTCGGACCGAAACTTGCTTCGGAACGAATAGAGGGCAGGAGGAGAAATGTCGCTGAAGCAGCTCACCATCGCCGCTGTTGTTACCCTTTGCATCATTGTGGCACCGGCCGCAGCACAAAAGAACGAATTGTCCGGGATCTTTGGGCGCACGTTCATCAGCGACCAGGGCATCCAGGGTGCCCCCTCTTTTGATCCGAAACTGCGCTTTGGCAAAGGCTTAACCTTCGAAGGAAACTATGCTCGGGGCCTTATGGGTGGGGACCTGGCGTCCATTTTCTTGGAAGTCCCCGTAGTTGTGAACCCGGACGAGGATCTGCACGCCGCACAGAATTTGATCCCCGAAAAATACTCATCGTACTTCGTGACCCCCGCAGCACGAGTGAACCTCTTCCCCCAAACAGCTGTTTCTCCATGGGCGAGTTTTGGTGGCGGGGTTGGCCATTTCAGCGAAGGTTCCACGCTCGAATTTGGAGGAAAGAATCCGGGCAAAACCGGGACTACCACCGGCGTAGTCCAAGCAGGTCTTGGACTCGATGTGAAATTCTCCGGTCGATTTAGCCTTCGCGGTGAAGTTCGAGACTTTTGGTCGGGCCTGCCGCAACTCAATGTGAGCACGGGCAAAAGTCGCCAACACAATATCTTGGTCGGCGGCGGAATTGTCTGGCACTTCTGAGCGGAAACGTTCTCGAGGATCACCGCTTCTTCTGTCCGAAATGACTAGCCCACCACGATCGCAACGAGGTTGAAGGTTAGCTTCAGACGAAACTCATGTTTGGTTGCGGATGCGCGTAAGCGTCCGGAATGGACCGTATTGACGAGCGGTACGGGACACATTTCAGTGTCCAGATGGTCACGCTAGATCAAGTCCGGTAGCTCGTCGCGCGGAATCAGCAGACGGATGGATCGAGCCTTGCGCGGTGTTCGCTCGATAAGGCCATGAGTTTCGAGCGTCAAGATCATTTGGTGTACGGAGGGCGGGGAGACCTGGAAGTATTGTTGCATTTCGGACTCTGAAGGTGGGGACCCGTGGATTTTGCCGTAATAGTAAATGAACGCCAAGTACTGGCCTTGCTTATCGGTATAGGGTCTCTTCATCGGACGCGCTGACTATTTGACTATTAGTGCCGGCCGGCCCAAGCCTGGGTGTTAGGTCGGATAGGCGCTGTAGTTGGAGATTGGCCAAGCCCGGTCGTATGCCGCATCGTGGGGATCGGTGGAATGCGCAGACCCGCTCGGGGAGTTCATGGCTTGGCTGGACTGACCGGTTCGTCGCCATGAGAAAATACCCATGCCGCACCCCCGACAATGATGCCTGCGCCAACTCCGATTACCCAAGGAGAGTTCAAGACCCCGCCTGCCGCTCCGGGAACGTGACCTTCCCCTGCCCCTTTTTTCTTCTTTTTCTTATTGTCGTCCGTCTGCGACTGCGATTCGTCTCGGGTGGTTTCTTGACCTTGTGCCAGAGTAGTCGTCCCACTGTCATCGCTGATGGTTAGGTCGCCCTTTCGCGCCGCGATCTTGACCCTACCATCCACGTCTCTGACTTCAAATTCGGTCCAAACACTCGCGGTCGGTGACACGGTAACGTCGCCGGCGTGAGCTCCCAGCAATTTCGAGGTCGATACGGTTAGCCCCCCGTGCTCCAACTTGAGACCGTCGTCCTCATATTGAACCAGCGAGTCATTCAGGACCAGGACGCTTGAGCCGACAGCATTGATATTGGCAACGGAGTCGGCATTTGTCTGAACCAGGTCACCGGTAAAGATCGCCGATGATCTTGCTATGCTGTTGCCATTGAGCAAGGCGGTTCCATGACTGTAGAGCATGGCTGCAGGCTGTTCCGCTGCAAACAAGGCACCCGGAAAAATCATGACCATCACGCAGCTCAGGATCTTCAGATACAAGGGCCTAATCATTTTTCGTCCTCGAACACAAACTTGGGGGCTACGTTTGGGGGAGGGACGCCGCCTACATCTTTGCGGAGAGCAGACGCGACTATCCCCAACAGTTAATAATAAGCTTGGTTACCGTTTCATCCGAATCCTACCCTCGTCGTTGTTGTCAGTCAATGCCTTTCGTGCTGGGGACGCCGTTTTCGGTGGAAAACTCTTCTGCCGGTCTGTGGCAGTTTCCGCTGTGGGCGGGCGATCCTGCTTAACGCCATTGGTCCACGGCGTTCCACCACAAGAGTCTCAGCCACTCATCCAGGCAGGTCTTGGCCCACTGCCGGTGCCTCCACCAGCGTGTTCCGAACTGTCGGTCATCATGCGCGGCGGCGATGGAGAAAGTCTTGCTATGAACTTCGTGACGGAAGATACTAAGAGCGCGGCGGGTGTGGAAGTCGGAAGTAACGATCAAAATCCGCGTGCCCTCCACCTCAGCCAGACACTTGGCCGCGTCGTGCGATTCGTCGCGGGTCGAGAGCCCGAAAATTGGACAGACTCGCACTGAAGCCGCCTCGGGACGATCCTGCGCATATTTCGTCGCCAATTGCTGCTCTTCGAATCCGAAGATCTCGACGCCTACTGGAACATCCAGCAAGACCCGCCGTCCGTATCCTTCATCGAGAAGTTGGAGTCCGCGCGCTGGACGGCGATCGGTCTCTCCCGCCAGCACCACAATCACGTCCGACCGCTCGGGAGCGTCCACCACCAGCATGCGGCCTGCACAGGCCGTGAACACTAGTGCCAGCGCGGCCAGCATCACGCAAGCAAATATCCAAAGAATCCGTATCCCTCTCCACGCGCTTATCAATCAGCCCCGCTCTCCGCGGCTCAACGTTCCGCGATCCGGGCGCTGTATTTGGTCCCGGAGTCCCGGCCGAGGTGTAAAATTGAGGTTATTTTGCGCTTCATAGCTCCGCCTCTGGACGCCTTCATGACGACGCACCTCGAATCCGACACGATTGTTGACCGATTCAAGAGCAAGATACAGCAACGCCAGGCCCGAGTCGGCATCATCGGCATGGGGTACGTTGGACTGCCTCTAGCCCTGTTGTACAGCGAGCAGAAATTTCAGGTCACCGGTTTCGACATCGACGCTCGTAAGGTTGATACCCTCTCGAAAGGCGGTTCGTATATTTACCGTATTGCAGCGGAAGAAATTCAAGCCGCGAAGGCACAGGGCTTTTCCGCTACCGCCGACTACTCCGAACTCGCCCATATGGACGCCATTATCATTTGCGTCCCCACGCCGCTCGACGAATATCACGAGCCCGACATGAGCTACATCACCGGCACCACGCACGCCATCGCTCCCCATTTGCGTGCCGGCCAGTTAGTCGTCCTCGAGAGTACGACATACCCGGGCACGACGGAAGAGGTCATGGTCCCAATTCTCGAAAAGGAGAACAAGGCTGGACTCAAAGCGGCGCGCGCCGAAGCTTCCGCCGCGAACGAATTTTTCGTCGCCTTCTCGCCAGAGCGCGAAGATCCCGGCAACACCACGGTCGCTCGCTCTGACATCCCGAAGGTGGTTGGGGGACTCAATTCGCAGGCGGCGGAACTTGCCTGTGCCTTGTATGGATCGATTTTCCATCGCACGGTTCCCGTCTCATCGCCCGCGGCGGCGGAGATGACCAAGTTGCTCGAGAACATCTACCGCTGCGTAAACATCGCACTGGTGAATGAACTGAAGCTGCTGTGTCTCCGCATGGGCATTGACATCTGGGAAGTGATCGGGGCAGCCTCAACCAAGCCCTTTGGCTTTCATCCGTTTTATCCCGGCCCGGGACTGGGTGGACACTGCATTCCGGTCGATCCGTTCTATCTGTCCTGGAAAGCCAAGGAAGTGGATTTCCGAACACGTTTCATCGAATTGGCCGGTGAGATCAACACCAACATGCCGTACCACGTTCTGGCCTCGGTGAGCGGCGCACTCAACCGCCACAAGAAAGCCCTCAACGGGGCCCGCGTGCTGGTGCTGGGGGTTGCGTACAAAAAGGACATCGACGATCTGCGCGAGTCTCCCTCGCTCACCATCATTGAACTCCTGCAGAAGGATGGAGCCCAGGTCAGTTATCACGACCCCTACTTCCCCTTCATCGGAAAAGGGCGGAAATACGACCTGCAACTCAAATGCGCAGAACTGAGTGACCTGGGCCAATACGATTGCGTCGTGATTGTCACCGACCACTCCGACTACGACTACCGAGGGATCGTCAAGGAATCGCAGTTGGTAGTCGATACCCGCAACGCCACGCGCGGCATTACGAGCAGCAAGATTGTGCACTGCTAAAAGGTCGTCGCCCTCGAGGTAAAGGTCTGACTGTAGATGGAGGCTGGAAATCTATCTACAGCGAATGTAGATTTTTGCACGGGGAAAGAGCTCGAAACCCCAGCCCGGCCCTTAATTCTCGTAACATGTTGATCTCGTAAGGTTTGCAACCCTAACCCGAGACGGCGGAATGGCCTCCGTCGTGCATTAGGAAACTTGCTTTAGTAGACTTGTGCGTAGAACTGGCGTTCTTGATTCCCAGGTTAGAAACACCGAGCAGAAACTTTTACACTAGAAATGGTGTTTGGGACAGTGAACGTTCCAATTCCGATTGTGGGGCCATTGGTGTCTGAACCAGTCTTGTTTTCCTCGCTACCGAAGTGGAAAAAGCCGTGGTATGAGTTCATCCTCAGCTACGGTGCGCAATCAATTGCGATCGCCATTTTTGTTTGGGTGCCGATTCTTCATCCCGAGCTTATTGAACCGCCGAAACGCGATTATCACGCCATCGAACTGGTGCCTACGCCGGTCCCGGAGAATCACGAACCGCAGCGGCAACTCCCGAAGCGGGTTCTCGTGGCTAAACTCGATCCTCCACCGGCCGCATTGCATCTCGCCGCCCCTCAGCCTCTGCCAAAACCAAAGACGGAAGATGCCCCGGCCCCGGAAGTAAAGATCGCCAACCGGAAACCGGATCCCTTGCCTGTTGCCACAGCGCCTGTCCTTCCCAAGCAAGCGGTGCGGACGAACCTGTTTTCGACCGGAAGTTCGGCGCCACAGACCATCGATCGCCCGCCGCAACAAGTACAGACAGGGGGCTTTGGCGATCCGAACGGCGTCCCCGCAAGGACGACGCAGACCAGAGCTGTTAACATTGCTCAGGCCGGTGGCTTTGATTTGCCGACCGGACCCGGCTATGGCAACGGTACAGGCGGAGCTAAGGGCGTGCGCGGCGTGGTAGCCAGCACGGGCTTTGGCGGAGGCGTGGCAGTTCCTGACACCCGCAATTCGGCTTCGCGCGGCACCGTCCGCCAGGCCGGTTTCGGCGATGCCGATGTTCCCGCACCTCCTACGGTTCAGGCGCGCGCAGCCGCGCCGGCGCCGGAAAAAGTTGTTCCGGCGGAGATCCTTTCCAAGCCCGTTCCCATCTACACTGAGGAAGCCCGCATCAAACGCATTGAGGGTGAGGTGCTTCTGGAAGTTGTTTTTGAAGCGACGGGTAGAATTCACGTATTGCGAGTCGTTCGTGGTTTGGGGCATGGTCTCGATGACGCCGCCGTGCGTGCGGCCGAACAGATTCACTTCAAACCTGCACTCAAGGACGGACAGCCCTCGGACTCAACCGCCCTGGTGCACATCATTTTCCAATTAGCGTGATCCACTCCCTGAAGGTTCTTAAAGGTTCTTATGCGAATCGTTGGTAGGGTCTCAGTAGTTGTTTTTGTATTCTTGAGTTGCGTCTCTCAGATTCTTGCGCAAGATTCTCCTGCTTCCACGGCCCCACCCGCCGCCGATCCGGCCGCGCCCGCGACGACGGTGCCGGCTCAAAGCGCAGCCCCTACGCCACCGCCTGCGAAGACGTTTAATGATGTTCTAGATCACGTCGTGCAGAGGGAACACCTGTTCATCGCCCAGATGCGCCATATGCATCCGATGCTCGAGACCTATGTGCAGGATCTCAAGACCGACAAGGAAGAGAACATTTTCCCGGTGAACGACCGCTATTTCCTCGGCCGCCTCGACATGTCCGATGGGCCGGAAGATACTTCCTTCCTCGGCCAGCCCGGATTCGGTCGCAAGCTGGTCGCCAAGTTAACCGGCGTTTACTCCCTCCACTTCCTGCCGCTGGGCTTCGCCCAGATGGTGATCCTCGACAGCGATTTTCAGAAGAGGTATTACAACTTCACTTTTGTGCGCCGCGAATTCCTGGGGGAAGTCCGCTGCCTTGTCATCGACGTACAACCGAAGGAAGGCCAGAAGACGGCGCGTTTCTTGGGTAGGATCTGGGTCGACGATCAGGATTACAACATCGTCCGCTTCAACGGAACCTACTATCCTCAGCCCAAGATCAGTTTCTTTTTCCATTTCGACAGTTGGCGTTTGAACATGCGCCCGGGAATGTGGCTGCCAGCCTACATCTACACCGAGGAAGCCAATCTCAAGACCGGCCTCACCAAGTCCATGCATTTCAAGGCGCAGACCCGGCTCTGGGGTTATGACCTGAAAGCTCTCAACAAGAATGAGGAGTTCACCCAGATCCTGGTCGATTCACCGCAGTCGGTGAAGGACCAGAGCGACGCTGCCGCGGACGCCTCTCCGGTCGTCGCGGAACGCATGTGGGAACGCCAGGCGGAAGAGAATGCGGTGGAGCGAATTCAGAAAGTCGGGCTCTTCGCACCTCCGGGAGAGGTCGACAAGGTCCTGTGCACGGTGGTCAACAATCTGCTGGTCACCAACAACATTGATCTGCAGGGAGACGTGCACTGCCGGGTGCTCCTGACCGCTCCTTTGGAATCCTTCACCATCGGCCACACGATCGTAATCAGCCGTGGATTGCTGGACGTTCTTCCCGACGAAGCCTCGTTGGCCATGGTCCTGGCGCATGAACTCGGTCACATCGTGCTGGGACATCGTATGGACACCCAGCTTGCCTTTAGCGACAAATTGCTTTTCCCGGACGAGGACTCGTTCAAGCGCCTGGATTTCAAACGCAACCCCGCGTTCGAGGAAGCAGCCGACACCAAGGCTCTGGAACTGCTGAAGAACTCGCCTTACAAAGACAAACTCGGCAATGCCGGATTGTTCTTAAAGGCCTTGCAGCAGAAAGCCCCCGACCTGCCCAACTTGATTCGGCCTCACCTGGGGAACAGCCTGGCGGCAGGCAAGAGTATCCGCATGTCGACGCTGCTGGCATCCGCCCCGGAACTGGACCAGAAACGCCTCGATCAAATCGCGGCCCTGCCTTTGGGTGGTCGCATTAAAGTCGATCCCTGGAGCGATGAGGTCGAACTCTCCAAGGCGAAGCCGGTGGCGTTGACCTCGGCGCGCGAGAAGATGGAGTTTGAGATCACTCCGGTCTTCCCGTACCTGACCCGTTTGTCGGCCGGAGGCGAAAAAGTCGCGTTTACCGCACCGTCTGCCACGCCCCAGGCATCGACACCGGAACAAAAATAGTTTTCGAACCTAATGTGTTCGGGAGGCAAACGAAGAAGTGCGAAGCGCCGGATTATGCGGTGGCGGGCCTGCTGCTGTTCCTCGAACGAATCTGGATTTGTTTACTGAATCGAGCTGCCAACCTGCGAGAATACATTGTTGGCGTTGGACCCGATGAGCCGGATGGTGCCCACGACAATCACCAGAATCACAGCCAGCATGACTGCGTATTCAGCAATGTCCTGACCACGGTCATCGTTCCAGAGGTGCAGTAGAAGATTTGCCACGGGCTCCTCTTTTCTATTTTTGGAATAACCCTAACCTCGTTAGGGGGATCACCCGAAACGAAGGGGTTATCCTGAAACTGGTATTTCCATAAATCATAGACCAGCGGCTTTGCCCGGCCAATAGCACGAAAGTGCCACAGATTCGACCAAAAAAGGCAGGTATTCCCCGGGTTTTTCAGCCTATGCTCCGCAGTGGCAGGGCCTGATTGACGGCGAACAAGGCAAGTTCCAAGCGAGTGGACACACCAAGTTTGTCAAAGATGTTGCTTAGGTGGTGTTTGACCGTGTCCTCGCTAATTTTGAAATACTCGGCGATTTCCTTGTTAGAGTATCCCGCTACCACAGCTGAGACAATTTCCAACTCGCGGGGTGTGAGGCCGAATTTTTTCTGGCGCGCTTCATCGTTGGTGGATTGCATCAGCGTGCGCAGGTACTGCACGAGGTTCGAAACGCTCTCCCGTCCCACCCAGTATTCGCCGGACATCACGGTATGAATGGCCTTGAGAAGAAGTTGGGTGGCGGAATCTTTGAGCACGACTCCACGAGCGCCCAGCTGCAGAGCCTCGACAATCTGGCTCTTCTCCGCCGCTGCCGTCAGCAAAATGACCCGCACTGGAGTAGCGTTGGCGGGATTACTGAGGTCCCGCAAAGCCTCCAGCCCAGGATGTTTGGGCATGGCGAGATCGAGCAGAAGAATATCGGGTTTCAACTGCCGCGCCAACTTCACGGCCTCGGCTCCGTCGGAAGCTTCCCCCATCACCTTGAGGTCCGGCTCGGCCTCGAGCAGCCTCCGCAAGCCATCGCGAAAGATCGGGTGATCGTCGGCGATCACAATGCGAATCGTCTGCGGTTTCCTAAAATTCATGATGTGCATCCCCGCCCCGTGGGACTATGACTTCCAGGCGCGTTCCCTGCCCGGGATTTGATTCTACCGTGAGTTCGCCCGCAAGCAAACGCACTCGTTCCCTTATTATCATCGGCCCTTTTCCCATCTCTTCCATCTCCTCCTGCTTGAAGCGTCCGGCAAAAGGAAAGCCTTTGCCGTCGTCCTCGACGACCAGATTCCATCGCTCCGGATTCGATCCCAGGCGAATCAGCACATGGCGCGCGCCGCTGTGCTTCCTTACGTTGACCAACCCTTCCTGCACGATGCGGAGCAGTTCGCGACAAACCCGCTGCGGCATGTCCAGATCCTCGATGTCAGTCACGAATCGTGCACTGATACCAGTCTCCCGCTGGAAACGTTCCACCGTGTCGTTCAATACCCCCAGCAAACGTTCGGCGTCCACGTCGATCGCCTTCATCTGCTGCATCAGTTCCCGCAGTTTGAGCACTTCCTCGCGCAGCAGGCTCTGGATCCGGCCCAATTCGCCGCCGATCGGCCGCTCCGCCTCGGCTTGCCTCCGGATCACGTCCACCTGCATTTCCACCGCAATGAGCGACTGCACCGCACCATCATGCAATTCCCGTGCAAACCGTGCGCGCTCGACCGCGCTCGCCCGCCGCCGCAGCCGGTGCAGAAGGTAGACGTTATAGATCGCCGGCCCTATCTGCCGCACCAGGCTCAGCAGAAATCGCAACTCCTCCTGCCGCTCTCCCCGCCAGTTAGGGTTGAACAGGAAGACTCGGCCTCTCCATTCGTCCCCAAAAAGGAAGGCCAATGTAATCAGCGAGCGGAAGGTTTGCTGTTCGCGCAGATGCAGAATCGGGGCGGTGCTCACCGGAGATACCGGTTTACCGTCCTGCTCCAGGGCAACGATCTTCCATTGGTCTCGTTCACCGACGGCGTAACAAACGTCTCCCGGAAAGTCATCGAGGTACATTTTGGCTTGGCGCGGCGCCGAGTCCAGCCAGCGGAACTCGGAGACCACTCCGCTCGCGGGATTCCTCAATTCTCCGACAAAAATGCGGTGACTGCGCGCCTCCTTTGACGCGACCAGCAACTCGGAGGCGCCGTACATGGAAATGAGTTCACTGAAGATCTGCTGCAGGGTGCCGTTGAGCCCTGCTTCGACTCGAACTCTCGACAGGATGCGATTCACCATCGCCTTTTCAGCCCGCAGATGTTTCTGCTGCTCGGCCAGGTAGCCCAGCAAAAGTCCCATCACAATCAAATACACCGAGAGCATGAACAGACGGTAGGGATCGAAGGCAGGCACGTTCACTCGCAAGCCGAAGAACGCGTTCCAGGGCGATGATCCCTGTAGGGACAGCCGGAAGTGCAGCAGGATAGGCCTCTCAATCCATAGCAACGCCACTTCAGCCAGTGCGGTGCCCAAGGTCTCCCACAGCCCCCAACGGTAAGCCGCCGCCGCCAACACAAAAAAGAAGAACAGAAAGAAAGGAGTTCTTGGCCCTTCGGCAAAGATGGAGATCAGCGCCGGCCATGCGATGTCGCCGGCATGCACTAAGAGGCGAAATGCGGAAGTGGATTGCTGCCGCCGTCGCAGCAGCATCAGGATCAGAATCGCGTTCGCCAAGTAGAAGACGAAGAGACCGTAGGCGGCCCAGGAATGGCCGAGTTCGGTGGGATCCAGCCAAATCGCCAGCAGCGTGGAGGCGGCCAGGCCTACCCGAGCAGTCGCAAGCCAGCGCTCGATCCGGCGGGTTTCCTCCGGGTCTGGTGGAATGCGAAGTCTCCAGGAGTGTCGATACCGCTCAGCGCCGGGATTCAATTCAGTCAGTCTCCGCAGGGGTGGCGACTCTGCTGCATATTATTGAATAGAAAAAGTTTAGGGACAAGCCTGCGTACCCTGCCCGCTAATGCCGTTTCCCGCACTTGATAGGCCTAGGTTACTACAGTAATCAGTCTCGTTCCGTTTTATCGGGCTAGAATGTCGCCTGAGAGTGTGTCTTGAACATCCGTTCCAAAGTGTGGCTGGCGGCGGTCATGGGTGCGTTGGCAGCTTTCATTGTGGCTGCCCTCGTGCTGCCGCAATCGTTTCGTCTCACCGTTTTCACCGACGTGATCGAGACCGTGCTGCTGCTATCTGGGGTTGCCTCGTTTATCCCCCTGGTACTGCGCTCGCGCGGGCGGATGCGCGTGTTCTGGTCGTTGATCGTTCTCGGCCTGGTCCTGTGGTTCACCTATCAATTGTTCTGGGTTTACTACGAATTGGTTCTGCGGCGCGACGTCCCGGACCTGTTTAACGGCGACGTGATCCTGTTCTTGAATCTGGTTCCGCCCATGGCTGCGCTCGCCCTGCGTCCGGATGTCCGCCGCGACGAATACGCCGCCCGCCTGGGGCGTCTTGATTTTGCGCTGCTGCTGGTGTGGTGGATTTATCTCTATGTCCTGATCGTCATTCCTTGGCAATATGTCGTGGCCAATGTGAGTGCTTATAACCGCAATTTGAACACGGTGTACCTGGCCGAGAAGCTCGCCTTGCTGGTTGGCCTGGCGGCCTGCTGGATCGGCAGCAAAGGCCGCTGGAGGAATCTCTACGTCAGCCTGTTCGGCATGAGCTTCAGCTATGCCGCCAGTTCCGCCCTGGCCAACTGGGCGATCGAGCGCAATGTTTATTACAGCGGCAGCTTTTACGACATCCCGCTGGCCTGCGCCATGGCTTGGCTCACCTGGATCGGTCTGCGGACCAAGGTGGAGGAGCCCGAGGCCGACGCCCGCGAGGTCTCCACCGTTTTTGGTGTGTGGGTTACCCGGCTCAGCATGATTGCAGCGTTCTCCCTGCCTTTATTCGCCGCCTGGGCCATATCGGAGTTGGCTGTTCCTCCCCGCATCCGTTTGTTCCGGCTCACGCTGACGCTGGGCGCGGCGTTGCTGATGGGACTCATGGTATTCGCGCGCCAACAATTACTGGATCGCGAATTAATGCACCTGCTGGACCATTCGCGGGACTCGGTCGACAATCTGAATCGCCTGCAGGCACAGATCCTTCAGTCAGAAAAACTGGCTTCGATCGGCCAATTGGTCGGAGGAGCAGCGCACGAACTGAACAATCCGATCACTGCTATGCTGGGTTATTCGGACTTGCTTCTCAGCACGAGACTCACTCCCGAACAGCAGCCCCTGGCGGTCACCATTGGCCAGTATGTCCGGCGCACCAGATCGCTGGTCGCCAGCCTCACCAGCTTTGCCAGGCAGGCCCCGAATCCGAAAACCCTGATCGATCTCAACACCTTGGCCCGCACTGCGTTAAAGCTCACGCAGCCACAATGGGAGAAGGCCAGCGTCGAGGTCCGCACCAAATTCGATGCCCAGCTCCCCAGAGTCCTGGGCGACTCCAATCAATTGATTCAAGTTTGCTTACAGTTGGTGGCAAATTGTGTACATGCCATGGCCACTCGCGGCGGTAAAGTGCTCACCGTCACCACCGAGCGGCAGGCCGGTGTCTCGGTGTTGAGGATTGCTACGGAACCGATGCCTCTACAGCCAACAGTTGGATCGGACTCAATTTCACCTTACGACCCTGAGGACAGCCTCGGCCTGAGTGCCTGCCAAGGAATCCTGCAGGAGCACCGCGGCCAGATTTTACGCCAACGCCGCGAAGATGGAGCCCTGCTGCTGCGCGTGGAACTTCCGGCAATAGAACCAGCTCCGGCGCCGAAGACCAAAGAGCCTACGGTACCGGTGCTGTGGCAATCTCAATCGTCCGCTTGAGTTGGCCGCACGCCGCGTAAATATCCCGGCCGCGCGGACGCCGCACGAATGCTGGAATCCCCGCTTTGATCAACACCTGCTGGAACGCCGCCACGCGCCCTTGCTCGGGCGTCGAAAAACTGATCCCCGGACCAGGGTTCAGCGCAATCAGATTCACTTTTGCCCGCATGCCGCGAACCAAGTCGACCACTTCTTCTGCACTGCCGATTGCATCGTTGACGCCGCTCAAGAGCACGTACTCAAACGTGATTCGCTCCCGGTTGCGCAGTGGGAACTCCCGTGCCGCGGCCATCAGGCTCTGGAGATTCCATTTGCGATTCAGGGGCATCAGTTGGGTGCGCAGCGCGTCATTCGGGGCGTTCAGCGAGATGGCCAGCTTCGGCCGGATCGGCTCCTGTCCAAAATCGTGAATTCGCGGCACGATCCCGGCCGTCGAAACCGTCATGCGCGATTCCGGTACCCCGACTTCTTCGACCAGCAACCGCACCGCCTTCATGAAATTCTCGTAGTTGAGGAACGGTTCTCCCATGCCCATGAAGACGAGATTGATGCGGTCCTCGGGCGGAGACACGCCATGATCCTTGAGCACGGCGCACACTTGCCCCACAATCTCGCCTGCAGTCAAGTTCCGCTTCACCCCCAGCAACGCAGTGAGGCAGAACTGGCAATCCACGGCGCAGCCGACCTGGCTTGAAATGCAGATCGTGGCGCGATCCCAGTTGCGTTTCGCTCCCACCTCAGCCGACGAGACGACCAAATCCCCTGCCTGCGTTCCGTCTCCGGCCTCGCCGTCGTCTCCCTCGGGCATCCACACGGTCTCAACGCTCTCGCCATCGGCCAACTCGATGAGGTAACGAACCGTTCCATCCTGCGAAAGGAAGCGTTTCTCGATCCGCGGCATCCCGATGGAAAACCCCTTCTCCGCGAGCCTTAAACGAAGTTGCTGCGGCAGGGTCGAGATTTGCTCGACTGACTCCACCCGCTGTCGATACACGGCCTCCAGCAGTTGGCGCGTGCGGTAAGCAGGCTCAGCCTCGAACTCCACCAATGCCGCGAGGTCGGCCCGATCGAGACCAAGAAGTGCGTTCTGTGACGTTTCAGCCATCAATTCTGTAGTCCGTCCTACACGGCAGGGCGCAATCGCGGAATGAACTAAACCACTGATTCTAAACGGCTAAACTATTCTCGCACACCCGTCGGCCCTATGTCAGAATAGTAAAGGTCCTTCCACAGAGAGAGTTTACCGGGCTTGAGCTAGTCTTTCATGAGCTAGTCTTTCACAGCAGGACGAATTTATGGCGCAGGAAGTCCGCAATATTCGCCGTCAGGTGCTGCCCAACGGCCTGACCATCATCACCGAGCAGATGTCGCACATCCGCTCCGCCTCGATCGGCGTCTGGCTCCAGACCGGTTCGCGCGACGAAGACCCGGAGTGGAATGGCATCTCCCACTTCATCGAGCACATGGTCTTCAAAGGCACCCAGCATCGCACGGCGGAGGAGATCGCGCGCCAAGTCGACTCCATCGGCGGGAACATGGACGCCTTCACCGCCAAGGAATGCATCTGCTTTAACGTTAAGGTGCTGGACGAACACATCCCGACGGCGATGGATATTCTCAGCGACCTGGTGCTGAATCCGGTTTTTGATGTCGCCGACATCGTGCGCGAGCGCGGCGTGATTTTGGAAGAAATCAAGATGGACGAAGACAACCCGGATTACCTCGTCCACGAAATCTTCACCCAAAATTTCTGGAAAGATCACCCGCTGGGCAAGCCCATCCTGGGCACGAAAGAAACGGTTAAGCGCTTCGAGCGCCAGCCTGTGCTCGAGGCGTACACGCACCGTTTCGCGCCCGGCAACATCATCGTTTCCGCTGCCGGCAATCTCGATCACGACCGCTTCGTCGAACTGGCCACGAGCCACTTCGAACACATGAAGCCGCTCAAGAACGGGTTCCATTCTTCGGCCCCGAAGATCGTCTCTCGCATCATTCTGCGCAACAAGAAAGCGCTTGAGCAGGTGCAGTTGTGCGTCGGAGTGCCGGCGCATCCGATCGCGCATGAGAAGCGTCATGCCGGCTACGTCCTCAACACGCTGCTGGGCGGCGGCATGAGTTCGCGCCTGTTTCAGAACATTCGCGAGCGGCAGGGACTGGCCTACTCAATCTATAGCGATCTCAACCCTTACCGCGACACCGGATGCCTCGCCGTCTACGTCGGCACTTCCCTGGCCTCGGCTTCCAAGGTGGTGCAGTCGGTGGTCAGCGAATTCCGTAAGCTTAAGACTGAACCAGTACCCGAGGAAGAATTGCGCCGATCCAAAGCCCAACTCAAGGGCAGCCTGATGCTGTCGCTCGAATCCAGCACCGCCCGCATGTCGAACCTGGCCCGCCAGGAAATGTATTTCGACCGCTACTATGACCTGGACGAACTGATCCAGAAGATCGAGAGCGTGACGGCTGAGGATCTGACCAGCCTCGCCAACGAGTTCTTCAGGACCGAGTCGGTAGCGATCACCGCTTTGGGAAACCTGAACGGGCTGAAGGTCACACGCGATCAGTTGGCCTGCTAGCTCCTCAGGTTCGGATCGCTTTCCCTTTTGTGTACCTTCGTGTCCTTGTTGATAATGCTTTTTCGGTCCGCTTCGTAACTTCCCACCGCATGCCTCATCCCATCTTTGCCCGTACGCAAGAACCTATCTCAAGGAGAGATTCATGAAAAAGACTTTCGGCAGTTTGGCGCTAGCCTGCGTTTTAGCCGCTTCCCTCGCCGCCTTCGCTCAGGACTCGATGAAACAAGACGACATGAAGAAGGACGACATGCAACACGACACGATGAAGAAGGACTCGACGAAGAAAGACAAAAAGTCCAAGAAGGCCGGCAAGAAAGATGCGATGAAAAAGGACAGCATGAAGAAAGACAATATGAAAGACGACAACATGAAGAAGGACGACAACATGAAGCACGACGAGATGAAGAACAACTAACCCGTCGTCCGAACCTGGGGCGCGGGCACTCCAGCTCGCGCCGCGATTCGTTTTCAGCCCGTCGGTTGACCGCCAGCGATCCCTCTACTGCCCCGGCGCCGGGACATGCTCTTCATCTCTTTCCACATCCAACTCCGCATTGGCTTCGTCGCCCAAGGCGATGTGCGCTGCGGTCGCCGTCTCCATGTATTTCCGCATGCAGCGCAGGCACGGAACGTATCCCTCCCGCATCGCCTCTTTCGCGGTCAAGGTCCGCTCTTTATCCTTGTTGTGAATGACGCCGCATCCCGGCGCATGAAACAACTTGGCGCCGGCCGAAACCACCACCAGCATGTCGGGAGGAATGTCACGCCCGGTCTGCGCGTGTTCGGACTGCAGAGGCCGCTGCCCACCGGCAAGCGAATTCGCAACCCGCAATCCGCCGACAAACATTGCCAGCGCCGCCACCGGAACCAGCCAGGTGGACCACGTCGACCAAGGCTTGCTGCTCACGCGCGCGCTCTGCGCCAATCTTTTTTCCAGACGCCGGCTGAAACCCGCCGGCACCTCGATCATTCGTTCGTCGCCATACAGTCGGACCACGTTGCGCGTTCCTTCCAGTACTGAGGCGCACCGCTTGCAGGTGCGGAAATGCTCGTCCATGGCCGTGCGCAGCGCGGCATCCACGTCGCCTTCGAGGTAATTCGAAATCTCGTGCCAAACTTGTTCGCAATTGACTACCATGGCTTGCTTCCCTTCTCGAACGGCAAACGGCTGAACCAGCCCTGCTCCCAGCCTCCGGCGAGCAGATCGCGCAACATCAGCCGTGCCCGCAGCAAACGCGTCTTCACCGACGCCACAGAAATTCCCAGCGCCTCCGCCGTTTCCTGGATGTTCAACTGCTCCACGTCGCGCAGAACGAAAACTTCGCGGTACTTAGGATCGAGCGTCCCCAGGGCTTCGGCCAGCTTTTGCCGAACTTCCTTGCGCTCCAGCGCCTCGGAAGGAATCTCCCGCCAGTCGGCGAACTCGCGGGGCGCATAGTCGCTCTCTTCGTCGTGGCGGTCGTCGATGCCTTCCATGATTACGGTTCGCTCCCTTCTGCGCCGCATCAGCGCTTCGTTCACCGTGATCTGAATCAGCCAGGTGCTGAAGCGGGCCTCAGCGCGAAACTGCCGGATGTTGGCAAACGCTTTCAGGATCGCTTCCTGCGCCACATCTTCCGCGTCGGTCTCGTTGCGGAGAATCGCCAACGCCGCGGCGTAGACCCTGCGCTCATAGGGCTGAACTAATTCGTAGAACAATTCGGTCTGCCCACGCTGGACGCGCGCGATCAGATCCTGCTCTCGCGTCATGCCCGCCGGCCCCGGCTTGTTCAAGACCATGTCCGCTTCGGCCATCTGTCCCGCCCCGCTCGTCAGTATTCGGGATCTTTCTTCCAACCTGTGAGCATGGAAACAAAGTTGTTCCAGCTATGCAGAACCACCATCACCAGATGGCCGAGCACGAAAGCCAAAATTGCCCACATCACCAGAAAATGCCAAAGCCGTGCCAGATGAAACCCGCCCATCAGCCATGCCAGCCACGAGAACTGCACCGGCTTCCACACCGCGATTCCAGTCAGCACCGAGAGCACGCCCAGCGCGATCGCGCTGGTATAGGCGTGTTTCTGCAGCGGGTTGTAAGCCTCATGGAGCGGGGGCTTCGGCCCGAAGAAGAAGTAGTGCTTCACCATTGGCCACACGCCGGGCAGGTCGCGGTGGGTGAACAAGACCTGTCGGTAGTTGCCGCTGAAAAGCTGGTAGCCGAGATAGATCAGGCCCGTGGCGATGTAAATCCACACGAACGTCAGATGCCATTCGAGCGCGCCGCCCAGCCATCCGCCGATAGCAAACGCCTTCGGCCAGTTCAGCAGATCTTTCTGCGGAATCTTCGCCCCAAAGCTGGGGAAGGCTCGGAAAATCTGCAGCCCGCTGCCCACCATCACAAATAGCGCGATTGCGTTGAGCCAGTGACACAGCCGCACGAGCAATGGGTGCTCATACACCGCACGCGCCACAGTTTCGGTTTCTTCATCCTTCGTGCGAATGATTTCGACGACGGCGCCGCCCATGTGTTTCCTCCGACCATGATCCCTAAGCCCGCGATTTTCGATGGTTGACGAATGCGTCACAGCCCGTAGAACTCGGAATATCCCTGGTCTTCCCAGTAGCCAACCTTTTGCACAACATTGGTGACCTTTAAGTCGGTCAAATACTTGGCCTGCTTGTATCCCACCTTGGTGGGAATGCTTAAGCGCAGTGGCGCGCCGTGCTCACGAGTGAGCGGTTGGTCATACATCTCATAGCAGAGCAAGGTCTGGGGATGCAGCGCTGTTGCCATATCCAGCGTTTCGTAATAATCGTCGGCGCAGGCGACAGTAATGTATCGCGCGGAGGTATCAGCGCCGACCATGGTTAGGAAATCGGACAGCTTCGCCCCGCCGAACCGGCCGATTACGTCCCAGCCCTCAACACACACGTGCCGCGTGTTCTGCCGCATGCGGGGCAAGGCTTGAACCTCGGCCAGAGTGTATTCTCCGGGCTTCTCGACGGCGCCGCCGACTGTGAGGGTCCAATTCTCGAAGATCACCCCGGGATCGTCGACGTCATAGCCGTTAATCGGGAACTTTTGAAATGGGGTAAGCTCCGATTCGGCAAACGTGGGCGCAAGATGCCCTCGGCGGAACAGGAGCGCCGAAGCCAAGTCGCTGACGGCCAACCCTTTCTTGAGCAGGGGTTCCCGGAGACCAGGAATGGCAAACGCCCCCAAGATGACGACTGGCGCCATTTTCAGCAGTTCGCGGCGGGACATGCGGGCAAAATTGCCCTCGGACATCCTGCCTTCGGGCTTCCACCGGGTCGTCGGGGGTTTGACAATTTTTGGCACCGTCCGGCCTCCCATTTTCAGCTACGTACCCACACATGGGATTCAAAAGTCCCCACAAAGTTACGAAGGACGATAGCACGATCGGGCTATAGAGACGGCTCAAAAGCGCTGGCCTTTCACACGCTTTCGAGGCATACTTATGCAAGAGACCTCCCCAGGAGCGGCCCAGGTTGAGCATTCTCCACACCATGTTCCATAGCAAGACGCTGTCTACCAGAGCCGATCAGGTTTTCTTGCCCGCTCCCGCTCCCGCTTCGCCGGAGGCGACGAAGACTCGCCGCGAGCCCAGGCAGCGCTGGGCAATGCTCGTCGCATTGGCACTGCTCATTGTCGCGCTGGGAGTGGTGATCTACCGCGATCGCGATTTCTGGTTTCCCGATACCCAGGAATCTGAGGACCAGCTTGAGCCGGTTCCCGTAAGCGCGACGACACCGGAGCAGCAGGTCGCCAAGGCTCTCGTTGGACAGCCGGCCGCAAAACAAGCGTCGGCGCCGACCACCAAGAGCACGACCCCTGGGACGAAGCCGCACGTCGCCAAACCTATGGTGAAACCGTCAGCTGCGGCGGCATCTGCAGCCAAGATAGCGTCTGCAGGCACGGCCGGTTCCACTTCCGCACCATCCGCCAAAGTATCTTCTTCCGCTGTCGCGTCTTCGACTGCTCCGCCATCTGCTCCTGCAGCTGCTTCCAATGCGTCACCGGCCAGCGCGCCGTCAGCTACTCCGATGATGCCTTCCGGTCAGCCCGCCAACGCAACGGCTACCAGAACGGTGCTGCCTCCGCTCGAGGTGGAAGTGGTTGCCGGCGACAACCACAGCACGGTTCGCCCCGGCACTAATTCGGTGCATGTGGACCTGAAACCAGGGTCGCCGCCGAAACCAGTTACCGACGCCTCCATGGCGGGCAACGCGCCCGCAACCGCGGCGAGTGTCACCACCAATGCTACCGAACGAGTGCAGATGTCGGCCGGTGCCGCCGAAGTTGCTAGCCAGCCGGTCCAGCCCGGCTACCCGATGCTGGCGCGCCAGATGAAAGTCCAGGGCTCGGTGATTCTGCAAGCCCTGATAGGCCGCGACGGAACAATTCAGGACCTTCACGTGCTCAGCGGGCCCGCAATTCTGGCGAACGCTGCCGAGGAAGCCGTGCGCCAGTGGCGTTTCAAGCCGCACTACCTTGGCAGTGAAGCGGTCGAAACGCAGGCTAAGATCACCGTAAACTTCACCATCTCCACCAACTAAATCGTTCGCAGAGTTGCCGTGAAATCGCCGCAACAAGCCGGCAAATCCCACCTGTTCCACAAGGCGGCGCGGCAGTGGCTGTTTGCTCTTTCTGCCGCACTCCTCGGCACGATCGCGGCAGGACCGCTGGACGCATTCGCCGGGCCGCAGTTGTTCTTGTCGTCCCTCTCCTACGCCCGGCTTTTTTCGATGGACGGAGAAAAAGCTATGTCTCTGACCCTCTCAAGCACGAGCTTCTCTAACGGCGGCGACATCGCGAAGAAGTTCACCTGCGATGGCGCCGACACCTCTCCCCAACTGTCTTGGAGCGATCCGCCGGCTACCACCAAATCGTTTGCACTTCTGGTGGATGATCCCGATGCTCCCGTCGGCAACTGGAATCATTGGACGTTGTGGAATCTTCCGTCCAGCGCCCGCGGCCTGCCCGAGGGCGTGAGCAAGGAAGCTCGCCTGCCCGATGGCTCGCAGCAGGGCCTCAACGACTTCCGCAAGACGGGCTACAACGGCCCATGCCCTCCACCGGGCAAACCGCACCGATACTACTTCAAGCTCTTTGCTCTTGATGCGAAGCTCGACCTTAAAGCCGGAGCCAGCAAGCCCGAACTCGAAGCTGCAATCAAGGGTCACATCCTGGCCCAAGCAGAATTGATGGGACGGTTCGGCCGCTAAGCGGCCGGGTTCGACCCGCCCGTGAGCCGTCGCTCGAGCAATCCGGTCTTCGAAAAATTGACGATCCCCTGTCGATATCCGAATCCCTCGTTCGACGAGTCAGTAGAGCTGGAAAAAAGGCTCAGAGGAGGCGGGTATGGCGGGGCGGCGGACAACCTTTCAGAGTTCGAAATCAACAGCAGGAGCGGCCCTCGCCGGGATCGGCATGTTCATTCTGTACCTGCACCTGACTGCCGCGGTTACCAGCCTGGGCCACATGCTCGGCGTGGGGGGCTCTCGAGCGCTAGCTTTGTTGGTCGCTGTGATCCCGTCGGTGTCGCACGTTTTCGAGGCCTATGACGCCGATCACCACCGGTTTCTCGAGCACATGCTGGTATCATGCTGGCCGCTTTTGCTCGTCGTGGTGGGGACGGTATTGGCCCGGGATTCCTTCGCGGACAGCGCCATCCCACTTCCTCAAAAAAATAATGCTGGGGTGTCGAACTGACATCCCGTCATTCGACGTCAAAGTAGGGTTAATCCCGAATTCAAAAAGGAGGCTTAGCAATGAGAGTCATGGTGATAGTCAAGGCGAGCAAGGATTCCGAGGCAGGCGTAATGCCGAAGAGAAAACTGCTGGAGGACATGGGGAAGTTCAACGAGGAACTGGTCAAAGCCGGCGTGATGCTCGCTGGCGATGGCCTGCAGCCGAGTTCGAAGGGGAAGCGAGTCCGCTTCACTGGCGAAAAGCGAATCGTAAACGACGGGCCGTTCACCGAGACCAAAGAGTTGATCGCCGGGTATTGGCTTTGGCAGGTGCGATCCATGGAAGAAGCCATCGAGTGGGTAAAGCGCTGCCCCAATCCCCACGAGGCCGACTGCGAGGTTGAGATTCGCCAGGTGTTTGAGGCGGAGGACTTCGGCCCAGAACTTAGTCCCGAGTTCAGGAAGCGGGAAGAACAAATGCGCGCCGACATGGCCGGTAAGAGGCGGTAGTCGCAGCTCTCAAAAAAGTTGAGTCGCATGTCGATTTTCGAACCCTTCGTTCGACGCATCAATAGAGCCCAGGAACCGGTGGGTCGAGACCTTCCGGAAACTTGGCCATAATCAAACCTAGTTCGAGGAGATTTGACGATGAAATTCATGATGATAGTTAAGCACGCTGAGAACCAGGGCCCTCCCCCAAAGTCGCTGATGGATGCGATTGCGAAGCTGTCCGCAGAGGACACCAATTCCGGCACAATGCTCGGCAGCGGGGGACTCACCGGAACCGCGCAGGGTGCACGCGTCCGGCTTTCCGGGGGCAAAGTGACTGTGACCGATGGGCCTTTCACCGAGGCCAAGGAAGTGATCGGAGGATACGCGCAGTTTGAACTGAAATCGAAGGAAGAAGCCGTCGAGGGGGCAGTGCGGTTCATGGAACTTCACAAGCAACACTGGCCAGGCTGGGAGGGCGAGACCGAGGTCCGTCAGATGTACGGACCGAACGACTTCCCCTGCAAGCCATAGCATTGGTCACGGCCGGCTGACGGAGCCAATCTCGCGAATTTAGATCAACCACAAAAAGGAGAAAAAACGTGCGATTCCTGAGTATCTACAAGACAGCGGAACGGAGCACACCTCCGACTCCGCAAGAAATGGCCACCATGGGCAAGTTAGTCGAAGAAGGGATGAAGGCAGGCTGGCTGCTGGCGACAGAAGGCTGCTTGCCGACAAAGCTGGGTGCGCGGGTTCGGCGAGCAAGCGGCAAGCTGACCGTGGTCGACGGCCCCTTCACTGAGGCCAAAGAGGTCGTCGGGGGATTCGCGATATTGAAGGCGAACTCCAAGGAGGAGGCTATCGAGCTGGCCAGACAGTTCCTCGAGGTCGCTGGAGAAGGCGAGTGCGAGTTACGCCAGCTCTACGGCCCGGGCGTGGATGCGAACTGCGCGGGACAGGCGGACCGTGAGGTTGCGCTGGAGGCATGAACATGATGTGATCGGTGGCTGTGACGGCTACCGATATACATCGCACCATCGACGCGGTCTGGAGGATCGAGTCACCCAGACTCATTGCCGGCCTCACGCGGATCGTGCGTGATGTGGGCCTCGCAGAGGACCTCGCCCAAGATGCTTTGGTCGCCGCGCTCGAGCAATGGCCGGAATCAGGCGTCCCGGATAACCCGGGCGCCTGGCTCATGGCCACCGCCAAGCATCGTGCCATGGATCACTTCCGCAGAAACACACGACTTGAGCGTAAGCATGAGGAACTCGGTCGCGAACTTGGTGCGAAAGAGATGGCGGTGCCCGATCTGGATTCAGCTCTTGATGATAACGTTGGCGACGACCTGCTGCGCCTGCTCTTCATCTCCTGTCATCCCGTGCTCTCGACCGAGGCTCAGGTTGCGCTTACCCTGCGCTTGCTCGGAGGCCTGACCACCGAGGAAATCGCGCGTGCCTTTCTTGTCCCCGAGCCGACGGTCGCCCAACGCATCGTGCGGTCCAAGCGTACGCTCGCGGAAAAGCAGGTACCCTTCGAGGTGCCGCGAGGCGACGAGCTTGTTGCCCGTTTGTCATCGGTGCTGGCAGTGATCTATCTCATCTTCAACGAAGGCTATTCTGCGACATCGGGTGACGACTGGATGCGGCCTGCGCTCTGTGAAGAGGCGCTGCGGCTCGGGCGCATCCTGGCCGAACAGGCGCCACAAGAGCCCGAGGTTCACGGTCTGGTCGCGCTCATGGAGATCCAGGCTTCGCGCTCCAGGGCGCGCGTAGGCCCCTCGGGAGAGCCCATCTTGCTCTTGGACCAAAACCGCGCGCACTGGGATCACCTCCTCGTCCGTCGCGGTCTCGCGGCGCTCGATCGCGCAGGAAAGCTCCATCTAGAGAAGCTGGAGGCCGCACGAGGCTGGTACGTATTGCAAGCTGAGATCGCCGCCTGTCATGCGCGAGCGCGCACTCCAGAGGAAACCGACTGGCCTCGCATTGCCACACTCTACGCGGAGCTTGCCCAGGCGGCGCCGTCTCCGGTCGTTGAATTGAATCGCGCAGTCGCGGTCGCCATGGCATTCGGTCCGGCGGCTGGCCTTGAGTTGGTAGACGCCCTGACAGCCGAGCGCTCGCTGGAGAAATATCACCTGCTGCCGAGCGTGCGTGGTGATCTGCTCAAGAAGCTAGGCCGTTTGGATGAAGCACGCACTGAATTCGAGCGTGCTGCAGCGCTAACCCGCAACGCACGAGAGCGTGATTTGCTCATGGAACGCGCCCGGGCATGCTTCATCTGACACCCGCCCAAGCCGCGGGACTCAGAGCAAGCAACCGCAAATAAAAACGTGCCCCCAGAAAAAAATAACGGGCATCCCGAGACTGTTTCGAGTCCAGGACACCCGGGCAGCCCTCCCCCAGAACTGCTCAAGAAGAAGTTAAAACGGGTGCGTGATTCTGGATATAGCACTTCTGTGCCCCCATCTCGGGCTTCAGTGACAGCGATCTATATTGTTGACAAATATACACTTCGTGGAATTTACAGCGGAATCATCGGGCTGGCTCCGGGCGAATGGGAATTGGATAGGTTAGCGTTCTCAAAGTAAGGTTCGAGGGGCATACCGCTCCTTGACCATTAAGGTATAGGCGAGGACGCCAGCAATCAGGAATACGAAACACGCCGACATGGGTGCGAGATAACTGCCGGTTCGCTGCTTCAGCCAGCCAGTGAACAAAGGGGCGACAATACCCGCAACACTCGCAGCGCAATTCTGGACGCCAGACATCCGTCCGATCGCAGAAGCAGGAATCAAGGTCTGGGTGAGCGCCCAATAGTTGGCGGTTGCCATGCCAAGACCGGAGAGCGAAATGATGGAGAATGCCAGAGCTGTCGAGACAGATTGCGACCGCGCTCCGATCAATTCTGTACAGGCAATGGCAAAGCCGGCGATCGTGCAGCACTTCCTGACTAGGACCGGATTTCCTCCACGCTTAATCAGCACATCCGCAAACCAGCCTCCCAGCGCGGCCACCAGTGCCATGCCCCCGAAACTGAAGAAGGTAAACGAGCCCATCTGCGACAGTGACAAGTGACGCCTTTCTGTAAAGTATGCCGGCATCCAAGTCACGCAGAAATACACGAAGTACATATAGGCGAACGTTCCAATGATCGTTCCGCAGATTACGCGATTCCACAGGAGTGCGGTCACGGACAACCGTTTCGTCGCAGGCTGGGCCACAGCGGCAGTCGAGGGGAGTTCGCGGTAGCCATCGGTTAGCAGTATCCACGGGATTAACCAAAGGAAGCCACTGATGCCGATCAGCAGGAACATGGTTCGCCAGCTGTGGTCGAGGAGCAGCCATGCAGCAATCGGGGTTCCGATTGCGGGGCCGATTTTCGTGCCGGTCATGTACAAGCCGATGGCGAGGCCACGCTGATTCTCGGCAAAATTCAGGCGAATCCATCGGTAGCTGGCCGGCACCGAGATGGATTCGCCGATGCCTACGAGTACGCGCACGAGAATTAATTGCGCGAGCGTGTTTACCGACGCTGTGCTGGCGGAAGCCGCGCACCAAAAAAGCACTGCTAATGCATAAGGCCACTTCACACCGTAGCGGTCGACCACCCATCCAGCGGGGATCTGCAGGGCGGCATAGGCCCAGAAGAAGGCGGAATTAACCGTGCCGCGGCCGATCTCGGATAGCTGGAACGACTTGATAAACTCGGGCGTAGCGAGCGCGACTGCGATGTTCGACCGGGAAAGATAGGCAATGATCGCTGCTAAGCTCAAAAGCCCGATGATGGTCCATCGCCTTCCGGACCCGTTCTCTCGAGGCGTGATCTCTTTTTCCGAAGAAGCGACGGTGGCTTGGGAGTTCATTCGGCGATCCTGCTGGTGGCGTGACGGTTTACACCAAAAAGCGGGAACCTCTTCCTGAAGGATCCAGTGCTCCGGAAGCCCCTTTGGACAAGGCGCCTCTTATTGCAAGAAATGTCTTGCAATGCTAGTCCCACCATCTCTCGCCTTCGGCCAAGTGCGCTTTCGCGACATCTGGGTTTAGATCGACACCCAAACCGGGCTTATCATTTACCGAGATGTCCCCATTCTTGATGTAGAGTCCGTCGAGGAGAAGTAGCTCATCCATCCATCCTCCTCTGCCAGTAATCGTCTCGCACATCAAATAGTCACGAATCGATGCGGCCCATTGACATGCTGCCCAGGTGATGAGCTGGCTGCCGGTGTTGTGAGTAGCCATGGGAAATCCGTAAATATCCGCCATGTCTGCAATTCGTTTTGTTTCGAGAAATCCGCCGCAGTTACGAAGATCCGGATTCAGAATGTCGAGGCCTTGGTTCACGATGAAGTCATTAAAGGCCTGGCGGCGTGTCAGATTTTCTCCAGTGCAAATGGGCACGCGTGATACGGCAACGAGACGTTTCCAGGAGTCGGAATAGTCAACCCCGAGCGGATCCTCAAGCCACAAAGGTTTTATGGGCTCTACCGCCTCGGCCAACTGAATGGAAGTTCTAAGGTCGTATTCCCAATGGCAGTGAACCATGATGTCATGATCCCAGCCGATAGCCTCGCGGCAATTCTCAAAACCCTTGCCGATATCCATGAGTTCTTTTGTGGTAAGCACACGCTGGCTGACGTCGGGTGAGTTGTCGGTTGGCGGTGGGCCGTGGTGCACCTCAATTTTGTGGGCGGTAAACCCACTTGGGTCCGACTTCACCGTTTGCGCCCACTCCCGGCAGGATTCCTTGTCGAGGAAGTTCCTGGGCGCCGCATGGTCGTATAGCCGGACCTTGTCGCGGAACTTTCCTCCAAGGAGCATGGTTACGGGAACGCCAAGAATCTTGCCGGCAAGGTCCCACAACGCCATCTCAATGCCGCTGGCGGCCCGCGCCAGATTGTGAGCCGAACCATCGGTGCGAGTGCCTGCCAAGCTGTTGGCGCCTCTGCCCAACTCCGAGTAGATGGCATCGATGCCCACAGGATTCTTCCCGACGAGAAAAGGCTTCAGTTCGAGGATCTGTTGTTTGGTTCCAATCGATGGGCTCCCATAAGCCTCGCCGATACCATACGTGCCGTCCGATGCCGTGATCTTTATAAGGGTGTAGGTGCGCTCAGCGGAAAGCACCATGCACTGGACATCGCGAATTGTCTCGCGGCGGAAAATCTCCTTGGAATGCAACTGCAAAGGCGCAAGGACCGGGAAAGCCGCCGCTCCAAAGAGGAACCCGCGGCGCGAAAATGTGGATTTCATGTTCTTTGTTGAGCCTCCTTCAGAAACATCTGCCGGGCTAACTCGACGGCGAGCACCCTTTCTTTGAAAGCCGCTGCCTAATATCACCGGCAAACAGCTCGGCATTCGCGCTATGTCGAGCCTTTTCGCGCGACGACAATCATGAACGTATCGGGTTTTGGTGAAGGTCGGGCCCCTGGCTGGGCCGACTCAAATTCAGCAGTCGGTAAATAAATGGTACCCGTCGAACGATCAATATCCATTGTTCTGGCGCCCGCAGGGGTCTGAACCGTCTGCACCATATCGAAGCTGCCCGGGGATGTCTCTTGCACGACATGAAGCTTGCCATCCCGGCAGCTTGCAAACACCTGAGACCCGTCAAATTTGGTTGCGTCCACGCCACTGCCAATTGGCAGAAACGCCAGAATCTTGCCGTCATCGGCATTCATGACGATCAGCATTTGGGGATTTCGGCACCCAATAAAGAGACGCCGCTTCTCTGTGTCCATTGACATTCCTACTGGAGCGCCCCCAGGAGCGACTGGCCAACGAGTCACGACCTTCTGCCGTTTTAAATCGACTGCGGCGACCAAGTTCTTATCCATCAAATTGATGTAAACCTTGCCCACGCCGTCCGCGGCAAGGAACTCAGGCGCCCCGTCAAGTGGGATCGTTTTTTCGATCTTTCCTTTCGTGGGATCGACATCTGGCTGCAACGTCATGAGCACGCCCCCGTCTCCTGACACAACCAGAACCCGGTCGCTGAACTTGTCATAAATAATTCCGTCGGCGTCGGGCTGTGCTGGGATGGTCCCAAGAGCTACGTTCGTCTTGAGGTCGAAGATGACGACCGCTCCATTCCCGCCGCCGTCGCTGATAAAACCGCGCCCCACTCGAGGGACTAGCGCGACGCCATGTGCTCGCTTCTGACCAGGAATATCAGCTAACACTTTGCCCGACTCAGTATCGATCACCATCGTGTCCGTTGTTCGGGGAACGTAAAGCCGATGATTCTCGGCGTCGACTGTCACGTAGTCCCAGGCGCCGCCACCTCCGATCTGAAAAGTGTTCACAACTGACCAACGCGTTTCGCCAAACATCAAGGGAACACAGGTGATTAAAGCTGCAATGACGACGACCATTGACACAATTACAGGAACTGCTGTTGTCCGCATTTAGTTCCTCCAAACACTATCAAGATTCAAGGTTCCAGTTGGCCGTTGTGCAGTCTAGGTATCCGCAAAGGATTTCCATCCCGCAATGTGTCGAGCAACAATGATCGAAGGCCTCTGCAGCAAGCCAGCGCGCGCGCGATCGACGTCTTCATCGCTTCCGGTTCCAAATTCGGGATCCAATTTCCTCCTCCGAGGAAGGATTGAAAGCCCGAGTTTTCCCATTCGTTTCCGAATACCTCGGACTGCCCGATCAGCATTGTGCCCTTGATCGTCAACGCTTTGCTGCGATTATTTGAGGTGTACCTGGTGCTTGCCATCTGGGTGCTTTTGTGGTTTCCAGGCGGAGTAGGCATTGCGTGTTTCAGAGTTTGGAGGGTAGGTCCCGGGCAAGGCGGCACCCGCCTCGATACGTTGCATAATGAAATCTTCCATCCGTTCTTGCTCGCTGGCGTCTGCGGCTATTTCTTCGGCCAAATGTTGAGGAACCACCACAACACCATCAGCATCTCCGACGATCACATCGCCCGGATACACAGCCACTCCGCCACAACCGATGGGCAGATTTATATCCACGGAATGGTGTTTGATAATGTTGGTCGGCGCACTTGCGCCTGCGCAAAAAACGGGAAATTTGGAGACGGCAATCACGGCGCTGTCACGGACCGGCCCATCGGCAACCATCCCCGCCACTGCGCGTACTCTCAGCCGAGCGACCAAAATGGAACCGCAGCAAGCAACCGTCCTATCGCCACGACAATCCTGCACGAGAACATATCCTGCCGGGATGGTCTCAATGCTGCGCCGTTGTGGATGATTCGGGTCTTCAAAAATCTCCAACACATCGATGTCCTCGCGGGCTGGAATGTTCCGCAGAGTAAACGCGGGACCGACCAGGTTCGGATTCCCAACGGGTCCCAATGGGGCGATACCCTGCATGAACGTGTTCCGAAAACCACGGCGGAATAGCTGAGTGGTCAAAGTGGCTGTGCTTACATATTTCAGAGTCTCACATGCGCGGTCACTCAGTTGCAGCTCCATCAAGACTCCTTGGCGATATGCGCGGAGGCCAGCCGATTCCTCACTCCACGAGTTCCCTGGGTCGAGTTTCAGGGCCGTACTCAAACTGAGTAACTACTTCCGTGGTTGGTTCTGCGCTGTCGCCCAATGCACGATTTCGTGCGTTCGAGATATGCTCGCGCATGGCAAAACGTGCCTTGTCTTGGTCCTCTTCGCGGATCGCCTGCAAAATCTTGCGATGCTCGTCTTGTACAAGCGCCAGCCGCTTTCGGCTCCGCGTCAGGGACAAACTGCGGGTGACGTTCATGCCATTGAAGATGTGAGCGGCGAGAGTGTCCAGGGTTTGAATGAAGAGTGCATTGCGGCTTGCCGCGGCAATGGCGGCATGAAAGCGAATGTCCTCTTCCACGCCGAGTTGACCAGCCGAGTTGGCCCGATCCAAAGCTTCGAACGCCTCCTCAATCGCCGCCAAATGCTCATCTGTTCGGCGTTCGGCGGCAAGCGAAGCAGCTTCGCCCTCCAGACCGATTCGAAATTCGAAACAACGCATTAGGTCTGCAATTCCGCCGATGGGAGCTAGGCGCAGGAACTCGCGACCGGGTTGCCGACGTACATAAGTGCCAGCACCACGGCGCGCTATCGTTACACCGTCAGCGTGCAGACGGGCCAAGGCCTCACGAACAACAGCACGTGAAACATCGAATTCGGTGGCCAGGACATTCTCTGAGGGCAACCGATCACCGACCTTAAACTCACCCGCAACGATTTGTTGCAACACTCGCTCATAAATTTGATCTGCGAAGCGGGTTGGTGACGCGTCCTGTTTGGCAAGTGTCTTCATTATTGCTGTCCCGTTACCAGTCATGAAAGTTTTTAGGATCCCGATAAGAGAGTTGTCTTGCGTAGCGACAATTTGCTAGCGACTTGTGAGACAACAATCTTGATTTCTCGCATTGCTGTCTTACTGAATGTCGGTACTCCCCGGGAAAATGTAGCGAAGGCCGAACGCAAAAATAATACTCATTTCTTAGACCTTGTCAATCCAAATTCTTTGCACTGTCATATAAGTTGCTTAGTTTCATTTGCTTAGTGCAGAATCGATGACCGCTACAGTGCAATTTTATGGTTCGGCATCGTCCCCCGGTAAACCTAAGAAATTTGGAAAAAATGTGTCTGTCAACATTAAATAAATTGCTTGACAAGTAGTGACAATTGGACTATACAATCCCTCCCATTGGCCAAAAGTTGTCCTACTGCATTCGCTATGATCAGGAGGTTGTCTGGTGACAATCCATGAAATCAGAATCAGGGTGCAGGTTGGTTCGGCGTTGGTCGGTCTCATGTTGGCGGTTTCACCCGCAGTTCAGCTTTCTGCCCAGGTGACAGGAGCTACGCTGTCCGGAACCGTTACAGATAACTCGGGTGCCGTTTTGGCCGGCGCACAAGTCGTCATTGAAAATCTGTCAACAGAAATAAGGCGCAAGTCGGTGACAAACGATGATGGCGTCTACAGCGCGCCAAATCTTCCCCCCGGCAGCTATGAACTAACCGTCGCGGCACCGGGGTTCGCTACCGCATCCCGCAAAGGTATTACCTTGAACGTGGGCGGCAATCAAATCATCGACGTCCAGATGAGAGTGGGTAAAGTCAGCGAGCAGGTCGAAGTGGACGAAAGAGCGCCGACACTTCAACTCGCATCTTCTGAGATAACCACCGTTGTGGACTCCCAGACGGTTCGAGAACTGCCTCTTAACGGCCGAAGCTGGACTGACTTGGCCGCCCTTCAGCCTGGTGTGGTGCGACTTGAGAGCTCATTTAATGCCGCCTCCGGATTCGACCGCGGTTTAAAGGGCTTTGGCACCCAGCTCTCGATCAGTGGGGGCAGGCCAGTGCAAAACAACTACCGGATAGACGGTCTCAGCGTCAACGACTACGCAAATGGTGGTCCGAGTAACGTTATAGGAGGAGCACTGGGAGTAGATGCCATCCAGGAATTCTCTGTTATTACGAGCAATTACACCGCCCAGTATGGAAGGACGTCGGGAGGAGTCGTCAACGCGATCACGAAATCCGGGACAAACGGCTTGCACGGCAGCGCCTACGAATTCATTCGGAATAGTGCTCTGGACGCCAGAAACTATTTCGATTTCAACGCTGCCGGCAACCCAACCAGGCCGCCATTCAGGCGAAACCAGTTCGGTGGATCGTTGGGCGGACCAATATCCAAGGGTCATACCTTTTTCTTTGGAGATTATGAAGGGATCAGGCAGAGCAAAGGCATTGCCACCCAGGCGATCGTGCCCTCAGCAGCGGCGCGAGCGGGGAATCTTACGACCGGACACGTGAGCGTGGATCCTGCTGCTGCCAAGTATCTTACTCTTTATCCTCTTCCGAACCTGTCGACGGGAGCCGGCGATACAGGAATTTACTCGTTCACCGATCGGCAAGTTCTTACAGAGAATTTCTTCACGACGCGAATCGACGAAGTGGTATCCCAGAAGAACAGCCTATCCGGAAGCTACATCTATGACGACACGCCATACTCAGCGCCCGACCCCATGAACATCACATTGAAAGGCCACCACATACGGCGGCAAAGCGGAGTGTTGGAAGAGACGCATTTGTTCAGCCCCACCTTGCTGAACTCTGTTCATGTCGGAGTGAGTCGAGACGTGGCGTCCATCAATAGCAACAGGGGACCCATAAACCCTCTATCCACGGACAAGTCATTCGCCGCGATACCTGGAGACAATGCAGGCCGAGTATTCATACCGAATGTAACCACATTTCCGGGAGGGGTTGCCGAGACCGGCGACCTCCAATCCTACACCTCCGCCCAAGGCTATGATGATGCCGTTCTCACCCGTGGCTCTCATGATCTAAAGTTTGGTGTTGCTGTCGAGAATATTCGGAGCAATGTATTGGGAGGCCGAGGTACGGGAGACTGGGCCTTTGGATCTCTTGCCAATTTTCTCACCAACCAGCCGCTCAGCTTCCAGGCAAGCAAACTCTTTACGGTCTTTCCGCGTGATGTGCGCGCAACGATCTTTGGCGCCTATCTTCAGGACAATTGGAGAATTCGTCACAATCTCACAGTCGATCTGGGCCTGCGGTATGAGATGTCAACCGTCCCACAGGAGGTTAACGGCAGATACGTAACCCTGTTAAATCTGACGGATGCGCAGGCGCAAGTTGGTGGGCAACTCTTCCATAATCCGACATTGCGTAACTTCGAGCCGCGGCTTGGCTTCGCGTGGGATCCGAGGGCCGATTCGAAGACAGTTGTACACGGAGCTTTCGGCATGTTCGATGTCCTACCTCTTCCCTACGTTATGGCTTTGGTGGAATCACAGGCGGGGCCGTTCAACCAGGTAGCAACGGCGCAAACGGGGCTGAACGGCGCCTTCTACGCGGGGGGATATTCGCTCTTGAACCCAATTACTAATTCCAATTCAGCGTTCGTCGAGCAGCATCCCCATCGCAACTATGTAATGACCTGGAATCTGAACGTGCAACACCAAGTTACCGAAAACCTGGGCTTCATAATTGGGTACGTCGGGAGCCGAGGGTTGCATCAGCAGTTCAAAGTGGACGACTCAGATATGACCTTGCCAACTCTGAAGTCAGCCGGCTATGTGTTTCCCTTCTCAACGAATCCCCTTCCCACTTTGAATCCAAACTTCGGGGACATTCGATCCTTATGGTGGAATGGTGGCTCCTCTTATCACTCGCTGCAGTTGGGCGTAACCAAACGTATGAGTAAGGGCGTTCAGTTCCAGGGTTCCTATACATGGTCCAAGAGTATTGATGACAGCTCATCCGGCGCTGGATCGGATTCATATGCCAATTCTCTAAGCAGCCTGCATTGGTACGATCAAAGACTCAACAAGTCAGTTTCGGACTTCAACACCCCGCGCGTGCTGACCTTGAGTACGGTCTGGGAAGTTCCCACCTGGCAAGGGTCGGCAAAGATCAGTCAGAAGATTTTGGGCGGATGGCAACTCGGAGGCATCCTCACTGCTCAAGATGGACAGCCATTCACTGTAATCGTCGGGGGTGACCCACTGGGGCAGAACAGCAGCGATCCCTTCGCATTCCCGAATCGCCTGAACGGCGCCGGCTGCAATTCTTTGGTCAACCCAGGAAATATCAACCAGTATATTAAGGTGCAGTGCTTTTCTATGCCGACAGCTCCGAACTTGAACTTTTGGAACGCGAACTGCAATCCCGCACCGCCGACGTTGGTCGATTCGAATGGCAATCAAATCCCGCTCAACCATCCGCAGAACCCGGCCCTCGATGGAGCGGGATGGCTGCCCCCATTGCCCTGCTTTAACCTGCGCGGAAACGCGAGACGCAACATATTGGCTGGTCCTGGGCTTGTCAATCTGGACTTTTCTGTATACAAAAACACACGAATTTCTGAGAAGTTAACCACCCAATTTCGCGCGGAGTTCTTCAATGTGGTGAACCGTGCTAATTTCCAGAGCCCGCTGGATAACAATGCATTATTCGACCCGACTGGTAGCCCGCAGAGCGGTGCCGGTGTGATTGACCGAACTGCAAATGATTCGCGAGAGATCCAGTTCGCGCTGAAGTTCTTGTGGTAATCGGGGGTAAACTTCGGCGAACGTACCGCTGAGTGCTTCGGGTGGAGGTGAAACCGTTCGGCGATGTGGTCGTGTTTGCTCCAAGCGGCGAGCCGTGTGCACCCGGTTCATTCACGGGTGATGCGGAAACGTCCCTGGATATTTCGGCAGCAAGATCGCATGGAAAGCCAACCGCCCGTTATACCGGCACCTCACTTCATCTCAGGTGAAACACAACTGGTTCTAGGCAAGCCCTATCGGCTCGAAACACGTCGGAGGTTTGACCTGCCCCCGCTTTCGTTCACGTAAGAATACGACAAACTTCCTGCTTGAGGGTAATACCGTCGCGCGGCGCAATTAATGCGCGCTACACAGTTGGCTTTGTCATTTGGTTGGCGAATAAGCGGCTAACTTCCGCGAACTGTACCCTGACAACAAGCATCTCGTGACGAGCTGCTCCATGCCGCCTCAGAAACTTTCGATACGCTCGTTCCGTCAGGTCAGCCCATTTTTCCTTATCTACCAAGTCGGCACATTCCGACATGTCGCCCAGGTTCCAGAATTGCGTCCGGGGAACACGGGCATACCGTTCACGTAAAATTGGAGCAGGAATAGACCGTGAAACATTGCAAAGCTTGGGGTTCCTGGTCGTATCGTTCCAAGCTCCAAACAAATACAAGCTTCCTACAGCTGTCAGATAAGGCAATGCGGTTAACCAACCTTCCCCGGGCAAGAATTGTCCAAAGGACGTATCTTCTCGCGCTGCCATGCTGGTAGATGTGACCGGCGGGGCTTGCAAAAACATGTAGCCGAAGAAGAAAACCCCTGCCGCCATACCCGCCGATGTCGGGGATAGAGCGAGCGATTTGTTCATCGCGCCGGCGATCGCAAAACTGATGTTCATCCGATCCATGTATGCGATGATGTAGACCACGATTGTAGGGGAAACAATACGTATCCAACGCGCCGCCGGAATCGACAATTTCGTTTTCGCGAGCATCGGTGGGTGCGAATCCTGATTCATCGGCGAAATCGGATTTCGCCTTTCGTCAGTGGATCTCCGGCTCAGGAATCGGAGTTTGCCCTTCGAGGAAATCGAAATCACATCCTTCGTTAGCTTGTTTTACATGTTGTAAGAACATGAGCCCATAACCTCGAGGTATGCGCGGGGGCGGTTGTGGGCGGCTGGCGAGGCGATTCCTCAATTCAACATCAGAGATGTCCAGATGGAGGGAGCGTTTTCGAACGTCGATCGCTATCCGATCTCCGGTGCGTACTGCAGCGAATGGGCCGCCAATAAAGGCTTCCGGAGCGATATGCAAAACGCACGCGCCGTAGCTGGTGCCGCTCATTCGTGCGTCAGACAGCCGCAGCATGTCGCGCACGCCTTGACGGACGAGTTTCTTGGGGATGGGCAGCATTCCCCATTCCGGCATTCCAGGTCCTCCTTGCGGCCCTGCATTCTGTAAGACGAGAACATGGTCTGGGGTTACATCGAGATCTTCCCGATCGATATTGGCAGCCATCTGGTTGTAACTGGAAAATACAAGGGCCGGTCCAGAATGTTTCAGAAAACGAGGGTCGCACGCGGAGGGCTTCATCACACATCCATCGGGCGCGAGATTGCCGGTGAGTACGGCTAAGCCCTCCCCTCTTGAGATGGGATTATCCAAGGGACGGATCACATCGCGGTTCCACACCGGCGTGCCCGCGATATTTTCTCCCAAGGTTTTGCCGTTTACGGTTAGTTGGGTCAAGTCGAGTTTGGAACTTATCTCTCGAAGGAGAGCCCGGATTCCCCCGGCGTAGTAGAAATCTTCCATCAGATACGCCCCGGAAGGCCGGATATTGGCGACAACGGGAATTCCGCGAGAGAGCTCATCAAAACGAGCCAACTTCAAGTCAATCCCTGCCCGGCGAGCGATGGCGATCAGGTGGATATAGGCATTTGTCGAACCGCCCATGGCTGCCAAGGCCACAATCGCATTATGGAATGCTTCGGGTGTCAAAACGTCGGCGGGGCGAAGATCCTCCCACACCATTTGCACAACCCGCCGCCCGCACTCTGCAGCCATGCGTTGATGGTTGGCATCGGCCGCAGGGATCGAAGAAGCACCGGGAAGCGACATCCCTATCACTTCGGCCAGGCTCGTCATGGTTGCGGCCGTCCCCATCGTCATGCAGACGCCAGAGGAACGAGCAATTCCGTTCTCAATCTCCTCCCAGTCTTCAATCGTGATCAGTCCTGCGCGCTTCTCATCCCAATATTTCCACGCATCGCTACCACTTCCGAGGACCTTACCATGCCAGTTGCCACGCAGCATGGGTCCGGCGGGAAAATAGATGGCAGGCAGGCCGGCGCTGATAGCGCCCATTAATAAGGCCGGCGTTGTCTTGTCACACCCACCCATCAAAACAACGCCATCGATGGGGTTGGCACGCTCCCACTCCTCCACCTGCATCGAGAGGAAATTTCGATACAGCATCGAGGTTGGCTTCAAAAACGACTCGCTCAGCGCCATTGCCGGAATTTCGAGTGGGAAACCACCTGCTTGCAGAATCCCACGCTTGATGTCTTCAACTCGCTGCTTAAAATGCGCATGGCAGTGGGTAAGGTCATCCCATGTATTGAAAATGCCGATGGCTGGACGCCCAAGATAGTCGTCCGCCGAATAGCCCATTTGCTTGAGCCTGGAACGGTGGCCGAAGGAGCGGAGATCTTGGGGGCCCCACCACCGGTGGCTGCGAAGGGTATCTGCTGTCTTCGGCGTTCGCGTCCTCTGAACGCCCTGCCCCCTTCGAGAATCGCCAGACTTGGACATTTCGAAACCCCTTTTTCGTGCAATTCTATCCGGCGTCGCGAATCATCCGCGGCCGGGCAAAACTTGCTTGACCAGTTGGTGGCTTAGGAGTGAGCCGCCCGATGCAAGTTGTCTGACATACCCTGCGTGCGCGATGTCGTGTAAATTACTGCTGCTATGCGGAATCTCGAGTGCGAAGATACTGAAATGGCGCAATAGTTGTCAAACATCTATTGACAAACCATCCAATTCCAGTTTAGACATTTATGCTGTCTCTGATTTCCAAAGTTTAGTGGTAACCATGCCAAGTGTTCAGCGTCCTCTTCGAAAACAGCCAAACTCTGCTCCACGACCGCCGCTGAAGGCGGAGTCTTCGGCGTCAGAGCAATCTTCGCGTTTTGCCGACCGAGTTTACGAGCAGATACTGGAACAGATCGTTTCCGGCCAGTCCGCAATTGGCGATCGTCTCCCGTCTGAAGACCAGTTGGCCAAAGAGCACTCGGTTTCGCGTCCTGTGGTTCGCGAGGCTCTGTCCCGTCTGCAGGCGGATGGGGTGGTCATAACGCGGAAGGGCGCAGGCACGTTTGTCCAACGACAACCTGGACGCGAATTCCTCCGCTTGGCACCGATCGGAGGCATTGCCGACCTGATGCGTTGTTTCGAGTTTCGCATCGCCCTGGAAGGTGAAGCTGCATATCTCGCCGCTCAGCGGCGGACTGATGAGCACATGGCTGCTATCCGAGCCGCATTTGACCGGTTGAATGAAGCGAATGCCGCCTCTGAGCTTGGAGTGAAAGAAGACATTGAGCTGCACGTTGCGATTGCCCGGGCCAGCCGCAACCAGATGTTCGTGCAAACTCTCGACGCGTTGGCGGTGCACGTTTTCAACGGGATGAACGTGACGCGCAGCCTTTCGCTAACCCGGAGCCAGAAGCGCCTGCGCCTTGTTCAGGAGGAACATCGACGGATTATCGAGGCCATTTTTGCCTCCGATGTCGAACTCGCGCGGTCCACCATGCGGGAGCATATCGATAATGCCAGGCATCGTGCGCTGGGTGATAGTGTCGAGCCTGATGAAGACTAGCTTGGGCCAGGTGGTTGGGTTGGAGAAGGCATGCAATCAAAAGTATCCAGCAAGAGTGCATTGAAACCTGAGAAGCTGAAATTGCTGAAAAGCGTTAGTACGGCAACCCTCACGACCCAACTATTTCGGCGCGGCTTTCGGAACTTGTTCATGCAAGGGGTTGCCCCACTGGCAAAGCCCAATGGTGAAAATATGGTGGGGCCAGCTTACACGCTACGAAACATTCCAGCACGCGAGGATCTCGACGTTCTGGATATCTTCCTCGATCCCGAGAATCCGCAGCGCAAGGCAATTGAATCAGTTCCTCCCGGGTACGTTCTGGTGCAGGATTGTCGCGGTGACAAAACGGCCGCCTCATGCGGGTCCATTTTGACCACTCGTTTGAAAGTTCGCGGCGCAGCAGGCATGGTATCCGACGGGCCTGTGCGCGACAGCGGAGTAATCGCAGAACTAGGTTTTCCCGTTTTCTGCGCAGGTGCCAGCGCCCCTACCAACATCCTCCGACATCACTCGATCGATCTGAATGTTCCTATCGGTTGCGGGGGAGTTGCTGTATATCCCGGTGACATCATCGTGGGAGATATCGATGGCGTGGTCGTGATTCCGCGGCAGATCGCGGAAGAGCTAGCCGCTGACGCGGCTGAGCAGGAAGGAATGGAAGAGTTCATTTTGCATAAGGTTCAAAGCGGTGCGCGATTGCCGGGAACCTATCCGCCCAACGACGGCACGAGAGCAGCGTATTTGGCTTGGAAATCACAAAAATCCAAGCGAAGTTGAGTCCGCTTTGCGTGGTGCTGGACTAACAACTCGCTGAAGGACACGAATCGTGAAAATTACCGAAGCCATGCTAATCGGGAACTCTGAAGTGTTTGGGACGCGGAAACAATTCGCGCCTTCAACCCTCGAACCGGGACCGACCTTGAGCCCGATTTCCGAGGAATACTACATCCTGGACGGAAAATCGCGATGATCTCCCGCAATATGGTGACGCCTTTCCAGGCTGTAACTAAGTTACGCATCGCGTTGAACACCCTTCCTGCCTCTTCAGTAGCGGACTCCACCACGCCCGAGTTCCGGGTAGCAGTCGCCGAAAGCATGCAGACCGAAGAAGTTCTTCTTCATCGCGCGAATTGAGAGTAGAGGTTGCATCGTCAAGGTCCTCAGTATCTCGCCCAATGCAGTTCTAAGGCCTGACGATCATCTTGCCAACCCCGTCGCGATATTGGCTCGCTATTGCGAATGCTTCGTCGATGCGTGCGATCTCCCTGGTGTGGGTAAGCAGCGGTGCGAACCACTCGGGGTGTGCTTGAAGTAGTTCCAGAGCTTCTTGCGTCTCGTGGTTCGATCGGCGCACGTTGAAAATCGTAACCTCCTTGCGTCTCATTTCTGATGCATCCAGCGATACCAAAGGTATCGTATGAATACCTGTCAGCGCGACGCGACCGGCATTGCGGGTTAGTTGCACAGCTTGACCCATGGTATCGTCTCCCGCCGCACAGTCCATTGCACAGTCAACACCACGGCGGCCCGTCGCGCCGAGGATTTCCTCGGCCGCTTCCTCGGGCTGGAGTGCAAAGGCGGCGCCAATCTCCCGAGCTAATTCGCGGCGGTGCGCCAGCGGTTCCACGGCCCAGATTCGCCCTGCCTTCGTGGCTCGCAGTGCGGCTATAGTCAAAAGCCCGATTGGCCCCGCGCCGATGACCGCTACCGTTTCGCCCGGGCGGATTGACGCCAAGTGGAGGGAATGCATTGCAACTGCGAGAGGCTCGGCCAGAGTCGCTTCGTCGAGCGACATCCCGGTGGGGGTGGGGCGAAAGTTGACAACCGGTAAGTTGATCAGTTCACGGAAGAATCCGGGAAGAGGCGGGCTGCTCAGAAACCGAAGATTCGCGCACACGTTGTGGCGCCCGCTCAAACAGAACTCGCAATGATAGCAATAGAGCGCGGGTTCAAGTGCCCCGCGGTCGCCTGCAGCGAGCCCAGTGATACCGGCGCCGGTTTTCACGATTGTTCCCGCCGGCTCGTGTCCGAGCACCATCGGGTAAACATTGGGAGTGCTGCCGACTGCGCCCTCGGCGTAGGCATGCAGATCGGACCCGCAGACGCCTACGGCCCCGATGCGCACCTGCACTTCGCCCGGTCCGGGATCTTCAATCGGCATGTCCGTAAGCCGGAATGTCAGGGGAGCGATGAGTTCCGCGGCTCGCATCGAATGCTCTTCCTCGGAAACGATACCTCATCGGTGGTCCGGAACAAAAGGTCAGCGGACGGTCGCCTCACCTTCACAGGCCGGCTGCACTGGTTCTTGTCATTGAGGCGGGTGCAATAATCGCTCATACGCTCATACAAATGACATCAACACTACGCTCGATTTCTTGTTGGGAATTATTGGCGCCAACAGTACCTGCCTCCTGGTCGGCTTGTGCGAATCGATCGCAGAAACTCCTGGATAAAGGGCTTAACCGGAAGCAATGCCAAAACAGTACCGCTAAACGCGCTGCTGGTTAGGAGATCGGACCGAAGCCATGCATAAATTGGCATAGCATAGCGTAGGTCACAGATGTGGTGAGGCTCGATCCGGGCTTTATTCAGGGTGCCTTTAACGCACGATTTCTCTCGTTAGTCTTTGGACCACGGCGGGGCTAAGCCTGTCATGCGCGCGTAAGCAACAAGCTGTCCCATGTGCTCGTTGCAGTGAATGATTAGGCGGAGGTAAACGGCATGGGCGGTGGTATCTCGCTTCAAGAATTCGACTTTCCTTTCCAGATCCTTGGGCGTTTCTGTGGCCCGGGCTGCTTGCGCGGCCTCAAGCGAGCGCTTCAACCAGGAGATGACTTCGGCCTTGGCAGCCACCGACTTCTCGAAGCCCTGGTTGATCTCGGGCGGCATTTTCTGCTTTCCGACCACGCTCAAGAAATAATAATTGGCGATGGCGACGTGCATGTACACCTCGCTGGTAGAGCGCACACCCGGCGTTGGCCGCCACGCGAACTTCTCTGCGGGCGTAGCGTCGGCCAATGCAAGCAGCTGGCTCGTTACATGCTTCAGCTCGCCACCGTAGCCTTGTCCCACCCCTTCCGGAATCGTTTGGGCAAACGCCGATGTACACAGACAAAAGAGTACGAGCAGCAGGTTCTTCACAGTCCCTCCTATCTCCCGAAATAGTCGAACAATTGCACCTGTGGGTAGTGAGAGAGCCTTCGAAGGGCAGCAGAATGTTAATACCGCGTCTAATCGCCTTCTCGTAAGATTGCGCTTTCGTTCACCAAACGGCGCAATGTGACGAATGACGAGCAAACCGGAAATTGAACCCCGAAGAGTCAGGCAAGAGCGACGGTGACCGATCTTGAAAGTTGTACTAGCCATAAGTCGGCTTCTGGGAGACCGCCCTGATCTCCTCGAAGCCCGTTTATGGACCACACCCTGAACCGGGCGCTTGTGCTATTCTCGGTCGCGCGCGGTCCCCGTTTACATGAAAGACGACATTCGATTGCGGTCCCGTAAGAGACACGCACTCCTTCTGATATGGTTAGGTGTCGCTTCCGCTCTCCCGATGACAGTTTTCCTTGCATCCGACATCCCACGACTTGGTCAGGCTTTGTCGCTTGTACTGTGGGTCATTCTCTCTAGCAGTGCACTCAGAGGCCAAAACTGGGCGCGTTGGGCTCTGGTAGCTCTGCTCGGAGCGAGTGTGTTCCCACTGTTCGCAATGTCTATCTTGTCCCTCGTTCCTAATCCCGATAACGGGACATCGGATTATGGTTTTCTCTTCGTGCTTCCAGTGTTCATGCTGGCTTCAATATCCGCGACGGCTCTATCCTTCTCAGAGTCAGTCGGAGACTATTTTGGACAACGGCGAGTCGAGCCGACTGAGCAATGGAATAACTTACAGCTTCAAGAACCTGTCTCATGGCGCCACGCCGCCCATAGGGCGCCTGACTCCACAGCGTCCAGAAGTCGGCGCGCGAAAGGCGCCACGTTGGCCAGAATCGGAGTCATAACCGCATTTGCTGCCATTGCCGCAGTTACTGTCCTAGGGGTTACTGCTGTATCAGAATTGTTTCGCGGTGCGATGCGCGAGTGGCAACTATGGCTGGCGAAGACCACAAATCCATTTGTCTTCATGATATTGATCGTTCTTTTTCTTGGCGGGTTGATGGCCGTTGGCCTGTGGATGGTGGTGCTCTATTTTCTTTTCTTCGGATTACCATTTCTGATGACTCTGCCTCTGACTCTTCCTCTTGCCTGGAGATGGCGGGATCCTGCCCGCCTACTAGTCCTCCGTCCATTCGATGCTCCTTTGATCACCCCAAGTCTTCGGAGGTATCTGACACAAGAAGCATCTTTGTTCGGCCACTGCTATACCTTGGCTGACTCCTCGCTTAAAGTACCCCTGTATGTTCGGATTCCTTTCCTTCTTGGCAATTTGGCACTCTTCAACTTCCACACGGAAAAAATCCGTCAACCTCGTGATCTCCAGAAGCTCGCTAAAGACATGAACAGGCGCGTTATGCGCAATCTGAATTGGGTCCTCTCAAGGCATCGCCTATTCGCTATCACTTGTCGTGACGACGCATGGCAGGCTTGCGTGAAGACAGTAGTAGATAGGGTCGACATCGTTCTCTTGGAGATTAGTAGCCTCACACCCAATATGATGTGGGAGTTCAACCTGCTTCGTTCGAGCGGCGCACTTTCGCGGACCATCTTGTTGCTGCAAAAGCGCAATCAAGCCGACTGTTTGAACCAGTTGTGTTCTGACCCGCGGCTGCTAGCATCACTCCCAATTGTTACCTACGGAAGCGGTGCCCCACTCGGCAATGGCGCACTTACTAAGGCCTTGGTCGATATTCTTCAGCGCCAGCCGAAGGATGCACCGGCAGACTACGGAATATTTGAGTAAGTAAGCCGGTGATCGAGCGATGGATCGTGCTGCCCTCCGTCCGGCTTTGGGATTTTCCACTCGCTGTAATCAGGCCTCTATTTGGACCAACCGGGCTTCGCGCCCTCGAAGTCGGCTTGTGGGAAGTGATTTCGACAAACATTCCATCAGTCGCTCGGCAGGAAGATTCCCGGATTCCTTCAAATGAGTGTGCTTGCGGTGTGCCTGAGCCTTGCCCTAACCAGCATCTCTGACGGAACAGCAAACCTGGGCCTGGAGCGGTAGCGTGTGGCAGGCTCGTCTCGTCTGCGAAGCCGCGGTTGCGACGATTTGGTCTCGGAAGTAGTTGAGCAAGCTATTGATTCTAAGGCGTATAACTGACCGCAATGGGGCTTCGGCCTGGCGACTTCACGACTTCACGGATTGTGAAGTATCCTTTGTAAGTGCACATCGTTACGCGTACGCACCTGAGGCAGGCCATCGAAGCCTACCCAGATGCAGCGAACGAAATCAGAGCCTGGACCGCCATAGTCGAGGCGGTTCGCTGGCACAATTTTGATGAGGTCCGCAGAACGTTCCGGGATACCGATTCTGTAGAAGGCTACGTCATCTTTAATATTAGGCACAACCGGTACAGGCTTATAACCGTCATTCACTATGCTAAGACGACAAGAGAACGGCAAACACAACGACATGTCTCCGGGCGGTCTATCTTGACGCATAAGGAATACGACAATCGCAGCAATTGGGACAGGAGGTACGGAAAACAATGAGCACAGTTCTCCGAGACCCGGCGGAAATGATTGCGCATGGCGCTCCCCACGTCATACACAATGATGCAGAACTTGAAGTGTATACCGATGCTCTTTTCCGACTAACGGCGCTAGAAAGTCCATCGAACTCGGAAGTTAAAGCAATCGAACTCCTGACCTTGCTGGTGGAGCGTTACGAGCAAGAGCATTACTCAGGGCCCAAGGCTGATCCCGTTTCCATTGTGCGATTTCTCATTGAACGGCAAAATCTGACCCAGCGCGACCTCATACCTCAATTTGGCTCGGAGAGCGCGGTTTCGATGTTCATGACCGGGCGGCGCAATCTCACCTTGGAACAGGTACGGAAATTGAGCACTCGGTTCAAACTTCCCGCGGACCTTTTCATCCCCAAGGTGTCCGTCACGCACAGCCCAAAGCGATTCGCGAAACGGGCCTCACGTTCTCGATAGATTTCGCTCCGGACCGGCCACTGAGATCAAAGCAGAAGTGGGCCACTGACGGTCCCATAGACGGTCAGGTATTTGTTTTCGTCCACATTCGGCAGAGATGTCAATGACTTGCCGTTGTTAGAGTTCTTCGGGTGTGACTCAAAGGGTGTCGTGACCCCTTTTCGCTACGCTCGTGCTTCAGCAGCATCGTTCGGCGCACCGTAATCCAGTGCGGCGCGAACGACTTCTAATTCGGGGTGCTGATAATGTGTTGCAGTCTTTACGTCTCGATGGCCCATTGTCCTCATGACCACGGCCAAGTTCCCGATTCGCATAAGGACTCGAGTGCCGTAGTCATGGCGGGCACAAGCACAATATAAGGATCACCCCTCTGTATGCGAAAAGGCCAAGTGAGGCCGCACTTCGCGAATGATCCGGCAACTCCGGGCCCTCGGTTACCGAGTCGAACCTGAAGTGATTCCGGCATGAGGAGGAGGGATTTTCGAGTCTGTTGTTATCGGGATGGTCAGTCCGAAACGCTGCTCCATGCTAGAATCCCGTCCCGAATCCGCAGACAAAAATCGGACCGGCGGCGCCAGGCCACCGGTCCGAGATTTCAGCCGAAGCGAATCTTACTGATGGAAGTCATCTAGCTTCGGGTTGTTGTTTGTTGTCCCCAGGAAGACGCCCTGCGAGGTGGAGATCATGTACATGATGCCGATCTGAGTCGCGCCCTGGCTCACGACCACTCGTCCGTTGGACCCAACCGCATAAGTCGCCGCCGCGAGTGTGCTGCTGTTCGGACACGCGTTTCCAGTCCCACATCCGCTGCTGTTGTTGTCAGACGTTCCGGTGAAATTGCCGACTCCGTCCGCGTGCACCTGATCGGCCTCTGTGCTGACGTTGGTGCTGGCCGGCGGTTGACTTCCACCGTAGTAATTTCCGTTCAACGAGGCGTTGGTGAAGCTGCTCCCCGTCAGCGGCTGCATCATACCGAAGGTCACCTGGTTGTCGGTCCCAACCACAAAAGCCTGATTCGGGTTGATCAGGTAGAAGACCGGTGGGTGGGTGCCCGCGCCGGATAGCGCCACCCGGCCGGTTGATGGTGTTACCGCGTAGGTCCCCGATACGTTCTGTGAGGTCACGGTTCCGCCATCGTTGTCGTCTAGAGTCCCGGAGAACGTCCCGGTGCCGCTGGCATTGATGATCCCGATCTGCGCGTCAGACACGGCAGGAGTGCTTGACAAATCCAGACCCTGCAGTTCGATCACGCTGTTGCCGTTCAGCGACGCATCGGTGAACGAGCCGCTTTGCTTCAGCACTTGACCGGCCATGATCATGGGCGGCGTTTGCGTGTCCACTGCCATCATCAACATCTCGGATGAGTTGACCACGTAGAAGACGAAGTCGATGGTAGTTGCCGGGCCCGCGAAGCTTATGCTTGCGGTGCCGCGGCCAGTGGAGGCCACGTTGAAATTGGAGGAGATGAGAGTTGTGTTTCCAACGTTGCCAGAGCATGAGCCGCTCGAACACCCGCTGTCATAATCCGCCTCGCCCGAAAAAGAGGCGCTGCCGTTGGCGGTCATTTCCCCTGCCACGGCAAAGCGGTTGGAATTCTGATCCGCTCCGACGACTCCGAAGGCATAGTTACCCGTGATCTCGCCAGTTGAGAATGCAGTGGTTTGTTGCTTGCGCAGCAGCCCGGAGCTAATGTCAGTGCTGGTGCCGTCGTAGCGCATGATGTGGCCGTTGCCCGTGGAGTCCAGCGTGGCGGCAAAGGTCGCGCTGCCACCGCCGCTCGGGGTCAGGTTAATCACCACCAGATTGTTAGAACTCCCGCAGTACGTGCCGGTGAACGCGATGTCGAGTTGGGGTGCCTTGGCCTGATCGGCCAAATCCAGGATCCCACCCAAGATGTGCCCAGCTCCATCGGCTGCGAAACTGCCCACGGCAGAATTGGCTTCGGTTGCACCTTTCCAGCCGTTGGTCAGGAATGCATACTGCCCGTTGAGGGCGGTGTCGACGCAGTTCGTAATCGCGATGCTGAGAGCCTGGCTGAGGGTAGCTGCTGGAGTCTCCGAATCGGCGACTTGAATCGTGAAGTTCGCGGTTCCGCTAGCGGTCGGCGTTCCCGAGATGTTCCCGTCGTTGGGATTAAGGGTAAGCCCTGCCGGCAGACTGCCGCTGATGACGCTCCAAGTATAGGGCTGCACACCGCCCTTGGCTTTCACGTAAGTGGAGTAGACCCAACCAACGTTGCCGCCAGGCAGGGATATTGACGGGAACGAGAGTGGCGCGCCTGCAATGACGCCGATGGTATAAGCGATGGGGCCCACGGTGGTGGACGTGCTGTCCGTCACCGAGACGTTGAGCGTAACCGTTTGAGTCGCTGTAGGTGTCCCGCCAATCGACAGCGTGTTGCTGCCATTGTTGGAAACCCACAGTCCGTCCGCGAGCGGCACCTGCGATCCATCGGTGGGGATCGTGCTGCCATTCACCGTAAAGCTATAGCCAGCTACGCCGCCTGAGGCATTGAGCGCCGCATTGAAGTTTTGGCCGACCGTCGCGGTCCCCAAAGAGCCGGCCGGAGGCAACGACAGGGGCACTGTCATGGTCTGGAAGTTCACCTGTACCTGCGCGGAGTTGCCGTTGACGTCCGAGGCCTGAATCTGCCAGGAGTAGTTCGTGCTGCCGCTCAAGCTGGAGACGTTCGGCAGGTTGCCCGAATTCAATGGGTCGACGTTCCAGATAATGGACGTGACCGAGCTGGAGAAACCGTTCGACTTGGAGTTGTTGCTGGGTATCTGCCAGATCGTCCCGTTCGAATCGCAGCACAACCAGAACTGATAGGTGTAACTGCTGGCGTTGGCGGGGTCGGTCCAACTGAAATTAGGCGTCAGACTGACACCCGTCCCTTGCGGTGCAAGGTTGGTGGCAAAGGCGTTCAGCACCGCGCCGACGGTGGCGATCAGGTTTTCCGAGGAGCCGTCGCTGTAGGTGACGTGCAGAGTATAGGTGTCGCCAACCAGCGGCGTGGCACCGTTGAGGCTGGTCGAGAAGCTGAACCCACGGTTGCCGTTAAAAGCCCCAGTCGCAATATCCACTGGGTACACCGCCCCTGGATTCGATTCCGCTGTCAGTTCGACGGCCACCGGCAGTTTGATGAGACCGTTGACATTGAGACCGATGCTGTAATTGTAGGTGGTGGTGCCCGGGTTAATCTGTTCCTGGGCCTGCGTGTTCAGCGTGGCAACAGCGTTGCCGCTTGGCAAGGTCAGGTTCTGGTTGCTGAGGTTGCCGTTGATGACTACCGGGGCCGCGTTGTTCCCATTGGTGTTGGAGACTTGTCCCGGAGCGTCGATCAGGCCGGAGTTCTTCTGGTCGATGATTCCGACGAAAAAGTAATTGGAGCCAGTGGGAACATGGACCGTGTACGATGCAGGGCTCGTTGGCGGGCTCGCCTTGCTTCCCATCACCGCGGCAAAAACGTTGCCGGTGCTCTGATCGTAGAAGCCCGCATACAATGGTCCGGTGGCCGTCTCGCTAAAGGTGACCTGGCCGGAGACGGTGTTGGCGCCCGTGGGTGCGCCGATTAGCACGCCAGGGGAGATTGTTGAAAATGGTCCGGTCGAGGTGCCCGCCACGCCCTGAGCACGGAAGTAGTAGGTAGTTCCATTCGTGAGCCCGTTCACAATCCAGGGGTTCTTCCTGCCGGTTGCCGCGAAGCTCGTGCTTCCGGTGACCGTGGCGAACGTCGAACTGGTGCTCCATTGGACGGTGTATGACGCAGGCATCTCAATGCCGTTGTTGTTCTGGATGGTGTTGTACGAGATAAAGGCGCCTCCGCTGAACGCGCCGAACCCCTTGCTACTGTTCCAGCTGGGAGCCGAACTGATCGTCACCGCTGCCGGATCGACCAGCGTCACCGAAACGCCGGTTAGGGACGAGGTGGTAACGGTCACGTTCGCGACGCTGCTGGTGGGATTCGAGGCGTTCTGGCCGCCATAGCCCAGGTTGTCCATGAAGGCTTGCAAGGTATAGGTGCCGGGGGAGACGCCCTGGATGGTGAAGGCTACTCCCGAGGATGTGGCTGTGGCGATGCTGGTGCCCAGGTTGTTACCGCAGCCGCCGCAGTTGCTGCTGTTCAGCTGCAGATAGGTCCACCCGGTCTTCAAACCGCTGTAAGTCACCGTGCCTGACACTGTGTAGACCGCCGCCGGGTTGATGACCGCGATGGTATAAGTGTTCGGGCCAGCGGTGTGGCTCGCGCTGTCCGTTACCGTGACGTTGGTTAATGTCACGGTGCCGGTCGTGTTGGGGGTTCCGCCAATCGACAGTGTGTTGCCGCCGGTGTTGGAGACATACATGCTGCCGTTGCCCAGACTGACATTGGTCCCGTCGGTGGGGACGGCGGAGCCGTTCACCGAAAAGCTATAAGGTCCAATGCCGCCCGAAGCGTTGATCCCTCCGGAGTAGTTTTGGTTGATGGTTGCGTTCGGCAGAGCGCCAGCCGGAGGCAGAGTCAACGTCGCCGGGGTGGTGACAACAATTTGCAGATTGGCCGTGGCGGTGCCCGGGTTCGGGCTGCTCGAATCGGTAACTTTGGCCGTGAAGTTGAATGTCCCCGCTGCGCTTGGAGTACCAGTAATAGTGCCGCCGGCGGACATGCTCAAGCCTGTTGGCAAACTGCCGGTGTAACTCCAGCTGTAGGGCTGCACCCCGCCACTGGCCTGCAGCGACGTCGAGGGATACGCGTAGCCCGTATTGCCTGCGGGCAGCTGCGACGAAGTTGTAGTTAGGGTTAACGGCGCGCTGTTGTTGATGGAGATGCTCAGGTTCGCGGAGGCGGTTTGCGCCGTTGGGGTCTCCGAGTCCATCACCTGAACCGTAAAGTTCGTGGTGCCGGTCGCGGTCGGCGTTCCCGAGATCGTCCCGTTAGCATTAAGGGAGAGCCCGTTCGGCAAACTGGTGCCGTTGATAAGGCTCCAAGAGTAAGACTGGACGCCTCCGGATGCCTGCAGCGTTGTGCTATAGGAATTATTGGTCACGCCCGTGGGCAAGCTCGTCGTGGTGACCTTTAGCGCCGTTGCGGTGATGGTGATGCTCAGATTCGCCGAGGCCGTCTTCTTCGTGGGTGATTCGTTGTCGGTCACGGTGACCGTGAAGTTGACGGTGCCGACCAAGGTCCCGCCCGGTGTCCCCGAGATCGCACCCGTCGA